>Ga0213875_10000263_pt1 | contig 52579 bp, 56 predicted proteins | sample BarmaccomBMRX_R8_FD_160105 | JGI IMG/M metagenome (GOLD analysis project Ga0213875, IMG submission 160105) | Root-associated microbial communities from Barbacenia macrantha in rupestrian grasslands, the National Park of Serra do Cipo, Brazil - RX_R8 | ecosystem: Host-associated > Plants > Roots...
CGTTCACCGAGATCGCCGAGGCTCACGCCGCCATGGAATCCAGCCAAGCCACCGGCAAACTCGTGGTGCTCACCTGAGGGCGCCCGTACACCTTCAGATTTTGACGACCTGCACGCCTGGCATCGCGTCGTAATCAGCATCCTGGGTCATGATCGGCACATCGTGAGCGATCGCGGTCGCCGCGATCCAGGTGTCATTGATCGGAGCCTTGCGCCCCGCGGTGCGGATCTGGGAGACGAGCAGGGCCCATGCTTCCGACACAGTTTCGTCGACGGGCAGCGGTTCCAGACGCTGGGCCAGCTGATAAGTCGTCAGCCGCCGCGAAGCAATCTCCGGCGTCCGGGCCTGCAGTACCCCGAGCCGAAGTTCGCCCAGCGTGATGGTGGACACCGCCCACTCGAAGTCCGCGATGCGCGCGGGATCGAACCGGGTGGACTCCAGCCCGATGAAGATCGAGGTGTCGGCCAGCGCGCGCTGCGCGGTCACCACGGCAGGTCGTCGGTGGTGTCGGTGAGGGTTTCCCGCAGTTCATCGGCCAGACCCGTGGTGTCGGGGCCGAGCTGGGCCAATTCACTGGCGATCTCCGTCGCGGGCAGCCACTGAGGCCGCCGGGACAGCGGGATGATCTTGGCTACCGGCCGGTTGTCCTTGTACACCTCGATCTCCTCGCCGGCCTCGACCCGGCGGAGAATCTCGGCGGTGTGGTTACGGAGATCGCGGGCAGGCACTGCGCTCATGGCGGCATTGTAGCAAGCTTGCTACAACCGTAGCAGCCACACGCGATGCGACCCTCGTCCTCGCTTACGCCGGTCGCGAAAGCCCTTCTGCCCCGCCCCGTCCCCGGGCTACGTTGACCTCACCAGCACAAACAGCCTCGCATCAGGCCGGAGGGACACGATGGGCAAGCTGACCCCGATCCGCCCCGCTGACCGGCGCCCCGAGCCCCTCCTGCGCCACCTGTTCGGCGCGGCGCTGCGGCGGGCCCGCCACCAGCAGCGCCGGACCCTGGCCGACGTGGCCCGGGCGGCCCGGGTGTCGATGCCGTACCTGTCCGAGCTGGAGCGCGGCCGCAAGGAAGCCTCCTCCGAAGTCCTGGCCGCGGTCTGCACCGCCCTTGAGATCGAGCTGTCCGACGTGCTGTCCGAGATCGGCCGCGAACTGGCCGTGATGCGCGCCCGCCGCCTGCTGGCCGACCGGGTGGCCCGCGAACGCGCCCGCCGCGAGGGCCTCGAGCCGCAGGCCGAAGCCGAGGTCCCGGTGGTGATCCCGCTCGACGCCGTGCGCCGGGCCGCCACCAGCCCCGGACCCCAGCTCCGCCCCCGCGACCTCAACGCCCGCTTGGCCGCCTAAGCGCTCAGCAGCTCCGGTACGTCCAGCTTGCGTGACGTGATCACCGCGTCGGCCAGCCCGTAGTCCACGGCTTCCTGGGCGGTGAACGTATGGTCCCGGTCGGTGTCGGCCCGGATCTGGCTGACCGGATGGCCGGTGTGCTTGGCCAGGATCTCCTCCATGTCGTCACGGATCCGCGCGATCTCCTTGGCTTGCACGGCCAGGTCGGGCAGGGCCCCGCGGGCCTCGGCCGACGGCTGGTGCAGCAGCACCCGGGCGTGCCGGAGCACGGTGCGCTTGCCCGGGGTGCCCGCCGCCAGCAGCACCGCGGCCGCCGACGAGGCCTGGCCCATGCAGGTGGTGGCCACGTCCGGGCGGATGAACTGCATGGTGTCGTAGATCGCGGTCATCGCGCTGTAGGAGCCGCCCGGGGAGTTGATGTACAGGTTGATGTCGACGTCGGGGCTGGCGAACTCCAGGTGCAGCAGCTGGGCCATGACCACGTTGGCCACGCCGTCGTCGATCTCGGTGCCGAGGAAGATGATCCGCTCGGACAGCAGCCGCGAGTAGATGTCGTAGGCCCGCTCGACGCCGGCCGCCTTCTCGACCACGGTCGGAATCGTGTACTGGCCCATGCTGTGCCTCTCGTTCATGCCTTACACCCCCACCGGCGCGGCCATCGACGGCCGCACGTCCGAAACGCTTTCCACCACGTGGTCGATGAACCCGTAGGCGCGGGCCTCCTCGGCGTCGAACCAGCGGTCCCGCAGGCTGTCCTGCTCGACCCGCTCGAGCGGCTGGCCGGTGTGCTGGGCGACCAGCCCCATCACCGTCCGGCCGGTCCGGTCGAGCTGGCTGGCGTAGATCTCGATGTCGGCCGCGGTCCCCCCGAAGCCGGCCGATCCCTGGTGCATGAGCACCTGGGCGTGCGGCAGGCTGAAGCGCTTGCCGGCCGCGCCCGCGCACAGCAAGAACTGCCCCATGCTGGCCGCCAGCCCCATGGCCAGCGTGCTGACGTCGTTGGGGATCAGCCGCATGGTGTCGTAGATGGCCAGCCCGGCGCTGACCGAGCCGCCCGGCGAGTTGATGTACAGGCTGATGTCGCTGCGCGGGTCCTCGGCCGACAGCAGCAGCAACTCGGCGCACAGCCGGTTGGCGATCCGGTCATCGACCTCGGTGCCGAGCACGATGATGCGCTGCTGCAGCAGCCGCGCGGTCAGCTGATCGTCGAGCGGCCCGGCCAGCGGGGTATCGGCGGTGGCAGCCGGCATGGCTGGCCCCTTTCTTCCGTGCGAGCACGGATGGAAGCGGATTTCGATGCTGAATAAAAAGCAGCTTGGGCCGGGCTCCCGCCCATCTCCAAAGAAATCTGCCGAGGGCAGAGGCTCCCGCCACCAGATTCGCGTGGCAAGCTGGGATGGTGCCCGAGCCCGAGATGCCGCCCAGCGCCAAGGCGACCCTGACCAGCCTGCCCTACCGGCTGGCGGCCCGGCGGCTCATCCTGCCCTGGATCCTGCAGGGCGTGGAGCCGTCGGGGGAGGGGCTGGAGATCGGCGCGGGCGTGGCCGGGCTGACCGCCCAGCTGCTGACCTTGTACCCGCGGTTCCGGATGGTGGCGACCGACACCGACACCGAGCGGGTCGGCATGGCCGAGCAGGTGCTGTCCGGCTTCGGCAAGCGGGCCAGCGTGCAGCGGGCCGACGCGGTGGCGCTGCCGTTCCCCGACAGCCGGTTCGACCTGGTGCTGTCGGCCGCGATGCTGCACCACGTGATCGAGTGGGACAAGGCGCTGGTCGAGGCGGTCCGGGTGCTCCGCCCGGGCGGCAAGCTGGTCGGCTACGACGTGCTCAACACCGCTCCGGCCCGGCTGATGCGGGTGGGGGAGCGCAACGGCACCACCCTGCTGCACCCCGGTCAGCTGCGGACCGCGCTGAACAAGCTGGGTCTGACCGACCTGCAGACCAGGACCGCCCTGGGCGGCGCGGTCATGCGCTTCAGCGCCCGCAAGCCCGCCGCCCTGAACTAGCCCGCTAGCCCGCGCAGGGCGGCTGATAGGGCGTGCCGGGCAGGTAGCGGGCCCACTCGGACCGGTCGATGGGGTCGCCGCCCATGCTGCAGACCGCCCGGGCGGCCGCCGCCGCGGTGGTGTCCCACAGGTGCACGCTGCCGTCGGCGCTGCCCGCCGCCAGCGTCGACCCGGACGGGCTGAACGCCACCGTGTACACGTGGTCGGTCGGCCCGGTCAGCGTGGCCAGCGGCTCTGGCTGGGACGGGTCGGTCAGGTCCCACAGCCACACGGTGTCGTCGGTGCTGCCCGCGGCCAGCATCGTCCCGGCCGGGTTGAACGCGATCGAGTACACGTAGCTGGCCGGCCCGCTGAGCGGCCCGGCCAGCCGTCTGGGGTGGGCCGGGTCGGCGATGTCCCACAGCCACACCATCTTGTCGGCGCTGCCCACCGCCAGCACCGGCTTGGCCGGGTCGAACGCCACCGAGTAGGCGGTGTCGGACGGCCCGGTCAGCGGCGGCCCGACCGGCGCGGGGTGGGCCGGGTCGGCGATGTTCCACAATCGCACGGTCTTGTCGCCGCTGGCGGCGGCCAGCAGCGTGCCCGCCCGGTTGAACGCGACCGAGAACACGTAGGAACCGAACCCGTGCAGGGTGGCCAGTTTGCGCGGGCGGGCCGGGTCGGCCACGTCCCACAGCCCGACCGTGTAGTCGTCGTTGGCGGTGGCCAGCAGTTGCCCGTTGGGGGAGTAGGCCACGTCCTCCACGTAACCGGCGGTCGATGCCTTTTCCACCGGGCTGGCCAGGACCAGGTGGCCGGCCGCGGTCACCTGGTACAGCCGCAGCGTCCCGTCCAGGAAGCCGGCCGCCAGCACCGCACCCGACGGGCTGAACGCGGCCGCCCCCGGGCTGGTACCGGGTACGGTCACGGCCGGTCCGAGCGGCTGGTGCCTGCTCGCGTCCCACAGCTGCAGGTCGCCGCTGGCCACCGCCAGCTGGTCGGGGTGCGCGGTGCTGAACGCGACCCCGTTGACCACTCCTTCGGCCGCCAGCACGGCCGGGGGCAGGGCCCAGACCCGGACGCTGCCGTCGGCCGCCCCGGTGACCAGGTGCCCGGCCCGGTCCCAGGCCAGCGTGGTGACCGGGTCGGGGTCGGGCAGGGTGGCGACCGGGTCGCCGGTGGCGACGTCCAGCACCTGGGCCGAGCCGTCGCTGCTGCCGTCGGCCAGCAGCGACCCGTCGGGGCTGAACGCGACCGCGTTGATCCAGCTGGTGGCCCCCTTGAACTGGGCCACCGGCCGCGGGTGGGCCCGGTTGCCGACGTCCCACAGCCACACCGTCTTGTCCTTGCTGCCGGCCGCCAGCGTGTGGCCGTCGGGGCTGAACGCCACCGAGAACACCACGTCCTGCGGCCCGGTCAGCGTGGGCAGCGCGGTCGGCACCCCGTTGTGGCCGGGCAGCGCCCACATCGCCACCGTGCCGCCGGCCGTGCCCGCGGCCAGCTCGGTGCCGGCCGGGCTGAACGCCACCGTCTGCACGAAGCCGCCGGTCACGTGCAAGGTGACCGGGTGGCCAGGGGCGGCCGGGGCGGCCCCGGCGGCCCCCATCGTCCACAGCCGGACGGTGCCGTCGGCGCTGCCCGCCGCCAGCGTGGTCCCGGACGGGCTGAACGCCAGCCCGTAGATCGTGCCGGCCGGGCCGGTCAGGGCCGGGCCCAGCTGTACCGGCCGGGCCGGGCGGTCCACGTTCCACAGCTCGACCTGGCCGCTGGCGCCCGCCACCGCCAGCGTGTGGCCACCGGGGCTGAACGTGACCGCGTAAACCGGCTGGCTCTGGCGGACGAACGGGGCGCCCAGGCTGACCGGGTGGTCGGGATCGCTGAGGTCCCACAGCCGGACGGTGCCGTCGGCGGCGGCCGCCGCCAGCAGCCGGTGGTCGGGGCTGAGCGCCACCGACTGGACCGCGTCGGCCGGGCCCAGCAGCCGGGCCGCCAGTGGAGTGGCTGAGCTGGTCAGCAGGCTGCCGCGGGCCTGGGTGGTGGGCGCCGCCCGGTAGGCGGCCAGGCTGAGCTGGTCGGCCAGGGCCGGGTCCTGGTTGCGCAGGTCCATCGCCTCGGCCGCGTCCTGCCGGGAGTCGGCCTGGTTGCGCTGCTGGCCGATGTCGGACCGCTGCTGCATCGCGTAACCGGCCAGCGCCGCCACCACCAGCAGCACCACCGCCAGGGCGGCCGTCAGGCGGCGGAACAGCCGCCGGTTCCGGCGCTGCTCGGCCTGCTCGGCCCGGTCCCGGGCGAACGAGGCGTCCACGAACGCGCGCTCGGTGCCGCTGAGGGTGGCCCGCCGCTCGGCGTTGGCGGCCGCCGCGGCCGGGCCGCCGGTCTCCGGCTCCCCGGCCCAGCCCCGGGCCATGGCCAGCCGGCCACCGCGCAGCAGGTCGGCGTCGTCACGGCCGGATTCCTGCCAGAGCTGGGCGGACTCGGCGATCCGGCGGGCGATGACCAGCTCCTCCCGGCTCTCGTCGATCCAGCGGCGCAGCTGCGGCCAGGCGGTCAGCAGCGCCTCGTGGGTGATCTCGGCCGTCTGCTCGTCGCTGGTGATCAGCCGGTGGTCCACGAACAGGCCGAGCACCGTGCTCAGGTCATCGTCGGCCCCCCGGTCCGGCCCGGCGGCCGGCGCCAGGTCGTCGAGCGGCACCCGGCGGCGGGTGTCGGCCCCGTCGTCGGCCACCCACACCAGCCGCAGGAACAGCCGCCGGGCGGCCCGCTGCTGGCTGGCGGTCAGCTCGCTGTAGGCGTCGTCGGCCGACCGGGCGACCGCGTCGGTGATGCCGCCGCTGGCCCGGTAGGCCTCGATCGTCAGCCGCCCGGACCGGCGTCCCCGCCAGGTGGACAGCAGCGCGTGCGACAGCAGCGGCAGCGCCCCCGGGTCGTGGGCGCCGCGGCGGGCGCTGACCGGCCGCAGGTCCCGGAGCATGAGGTCGACCAGGCCAGGCTCGAGGTCGAGGTGGGCGGCCTGGGCAGGGCCGACGATGGCGGCCCGCAGCTCGTCGGCCGTCATCGGCCCGACCACCACCTGGCCGTCCTGCAGCGACCGGGCCAGCCGCGGGTCGGCCAGCGCCCGGCCGTAGAAGTCGGCCCGCAGCCCGAGCACGACCAGCGCCCCGGCTTGGCCATCCGGTCCCGGCTGCGCCAGCGCGTACAGGTTCTCGATCAGCTCGTCCCGCTCGCCCTCGGCCACCCCGGGCGCGAACACCTCCTCGAACTGGTCGACGATCACCGCCAGCCCGGACCCGTGAGACTCATCAACCCCACCAGACCCATCAGCCCCACCAGAAGCCAGCGCGGCCGCCAGCGCCCGGGCCGGGTGCGGGCCCGGGGTGAACACCACCACCGCGGTGCCGGGCGCCAGGGCCGGGATCAGCCCGGCCCGCAGCAGCGACGACTTGCCCGCCCCGGACGGCCCGGTCACCACCAGCGGCAGGCCCTGGGCCCTGAGCCGCCGGGCCTCGGCCGCCAGCCGCTCGGTCACCGCGGCCCGGCCGAAGAACCAGGCCGCGTCCTCGGTGCGGAAGAAGTCCAGCCCGCGGTAGGGCGCGGGCACGTTGGCGGGCGGCCGGCCCGGCGTCGGCCGGACCCGGTTGCGGGCCGCCGTCCAGGCCTCGATCAGCGTCTCGTCGGTCACCCCGCAGGCCCGGACCAGGCGTTCGAGGATGCGGTCGCGGACCGGTGGCAGGTGGCGGCCGTTGAAGTAGTCGCCCACCGTCGCCACCGGGATGCCGGTCGCCGCGCTGACGTCGCGGATGGACAGGCCGGAGGTGGCGCGCAGGTCGCCGAGCAGCTGCCCGAACTCACCGCGGGTCTGGCAGGCCGCCAGGTCCGTTAATGCTGGCGCGCTGGCAGGCGTGTCCGGCATGCGTCCCCCTCAAGACGTGCAGTCACGTATTTCGCCCAGGACACTACAGAATGGCGCGAACCAGCGCGTAGCTGACCGGGCAATTTGTTGCTCCTTCAAGCTTCGGTCCTGGCTTCCCGCCCGCTCCGGCCGAAATACCCGGACGAATCCGGACACCCGTTTCCCCGGCCCGGCCCGGGCCCGGCCGGTAATTTCATCCCCGGTATCCGTCATGCACCGGGGGGATGCTTGGCGGGTGCCTACAGGGGCGGCACCGGGTCTGCCCACCAGCACGAGGGCCGGGTCGCGCCGCTGGCCGGCGTGGCCTGCTGTGCTGACCGGCTTTCCCGGTGTCGCCCCTAGCGCGCCCCCTGTCTGCCAGCAGGAGACCGGGCGCGCCGGCCGCGGCCGAGCGGTACACCCGAGGTACCGCTCGGCCGCGGCCGCCGCGCCGCCCGGCGGCCGCCCCGGACACAGCCGTAGCCCGCTGCGGCGGGTACCGCAACGGGCTACGACCAGATGATCTGGCTAACTCACATTCCCGACGGGTCCATCACGGTGTGATGCGGGCGCCCGCGGCGTCCGCCCGCAGGCGGCGCAGGCCGGGTACCGTTGCCGCCACCGGCCGCGGCACCGGTAGCGGTGGCCTTCTGCGCGGTGGTGTTGATCGTGGCCGCGACGGCCGCCCCGTTCCCGCCCAGGGTGACCGCGACCGGGTTGGTGAGGCCGAAGTTCTGGCAGCCGAGGTTGGTGAACGACATGTTCAGCCGGTTGGCCATGAACGTGAACAGGTTGTTGCCGGTACCCGCGACCGGGGTCGGGCCACCCGCCAGCAAGGTCTGGTTCTTGGCCAGGAACGGCGCCTGGACGTTGACCATGTTCTGGCAGTAGTTCGCCGGGCTGTCGGCCGCGTTGTTGGCCGCGCTGATCGGCGCCTGGCCCACATTGCTGCGGTACAGGTTGGTCTTGGCCGTGCTGGCCGCGTTGTTGACCAGCACCATCTCGTCGTTCTCGGGCACCAGGGCGATCGGCGCGGTGGCGTTCTTGGCCGCTGAGATCTCGTCCAGGGCCTGCGAGGTACCCATCGTGCCGGAGTTGGTCAGGTCCGGCGCCTCCATCGGCGTGCAGCCCATGATCGGGTCGAGGAAGGCGTCCAGCAGCAGGTTGTCACTGCCGTTGTTGATCTTCGTCGCCCCGGCCAGCGCGGCCTCGTTGCCCGCGTTGTCCTGCGCGGTCTGCCCGGTCGCGGTGTTGAGCAGGTAGGTCGAGGTCACGTTGTCGCTCTGGTCCTGGTCGATCATCGCGAACGACCGGGTGTCCAGACAGGTGGTGCCGGTCTTGGGTGAGGTGCCCAGGGCCGGGACCGTGATCTTGCCCGCTGCCTCGGCCCGGTTCACGGCCTGGAAGAACTGGGTGCCGTTGCAGAACGAGACCTGGCCGAAGATCGACCCGCCCAGGCCGTTCACGCAGTTGCCCTGGCGCAGCGCGTTGCCGGTCGCCCCGACCTGGGTCAGGTTGGTGCCGTTGAAGCCGAAGTCGACCGTGACCACCGCACCCGCGGGCAGCGTGGGTACGACCGGCTTGACCGCCGCCTGGGTGCCCTGGGTGATGACCAGCGGCTCGTAGACCGACAGGGCGCCGGTGGCCGGGTTGAGGATCGTCGCCTGGACGAACGCGCCGAGGTTGGCGAAGTTCGTCATCGTGCAGCCCGACGCCTGCGGGGTCATCCCGGCCGGTCCCTCGAGCTGGTACGGGGTGGACAGGCCGGTCGCACTCAGCGGGTTCGCGGGCACCACGATGCGGCAGCTCACGTTGGCGGCCGCAGCCGGCGCGGTGGCGGTGGCCGACGCCGACGGCGCCGCGCCCGCCGTGGTCGGGGCCGCGGCCGCGCCGCTGGCGGTCGGGCTGGCGGTCGCACCCGCCGCCGACTGCTGAATCGTAGTGTTCGACGGGCCGCCGGTGAACGCCAGCACGGCGCCCAGGGTCAGGCCCAGCGCCATCGGGATGGCGAGAGGTACCGCAATCCGCGCCGCCCGGCTCTGTGGGCGGCGGCGCCATGCAGGCCTATGCCCGGTGCGCATTCAATCCACCTCCATGATGATTGGTTAGGCTCCCGTGCGATCACGCTAGACCGGCCGGTGGCGCGGAAATCGGCAAAACCAAATTGGTAATATTTCTTGCCCCGGCCGGTGGTTTCTGCCGCTCAGATATGTGAATGCGATTACCGGAAGCTAACGTCCCCGGAAATACGCAAGGACGGCCCGGTCGCGGCGCCCGAACCCCCGCTGGGCCGCCCAATGGGCCGTCGTAGCCAGGTCAGCGCGGTCACAGCTCCCGCAAATTCCTGGGAGCCGCCGTCCGGTTTCCCTTTTTAACCGAATGTGACCTGCAATCACGCAGTGGTAAAATAAACGTAATAAAAAGGTTCGAAGGCCGGGGGGTGCAATGGTTTCCGAGGCAGCCCGGCACCGGCCGCCGGCGGCACTGCGGCCGCTGGTGGCCTGGTATTCCGGCTACCGGGAGGCGGGTGAGCCGCCCGCCCGGCACCGCGGCCTGCCGTCGCCCTGGCTGACGCTGATCGTCACCCTCGACGACCCGCTCACGATCAGCGCCCACCCCGACCCGCGGCAGCCCGCCAGCCAGCACCAGGTGCTGGTCGGGGGCTTGCACACCGCGCCCGCGCTGGTCACCCACGACGGCCGTCAGTCCGGGATCCAGCTCGGCCTGACCCCACTGGGCGCCCGGGTCCTGCTCGGGCCGCCGGCCGGGGCCCTGGCCACTCTCGACCTGGAGGGTGACGAGGTGCTGGGCCGGTTCGCGGCCGAGCTGCAGGACCGGGTACGGACGGCCGCCACCTGGGCCGGCCGGTTCGCGGTGGTCGACGCGCTGCTGGCCGCCCGGGCCGGCCTGGTCCTGCCCGGGGCGGCCGGCCTGGCCGGGCCGCTGGCCCGGCGGACCGGCCCGATGGACGACCGGCCGCTGATCGCGCCCGAGGTCGCTCACGCCTGGCGGACCCTGCTGGCCAGCCGGGGCACGGTGACGGTGGCCGGCCTGGCCACCGAGACCGGCTGGTCGGCCCGGCACCTGGACAACCGGTTCCGGTCCGAAATTGGGCTGACCCCCAAGGCGGCCGCCCGGGTGATCCGCTTCGACCGGGCCCGGCGGATGCTGATGGGCCGGGTCCGCGCGGGCGGCCCGCCCGCGCTGGCCGACCTGGCGGTGGCGGGCGGCTACTACGACCAGGCCCACCTGGCCCGGGAATTCCGCGCGCTGGCGGGCTGCCCGCCCAGCCACTGGCTGGCCGAAGAGTTCCGAAACGTACAAGGCAGCCACCCGGCGGGCCCGGAAGGATCACCGTCATGACTGATGTGAACCCAGCACCCCAGGTATGGCCCACCCTCCGCGCCAGTGACGCTCTCGGGCTGATCAGCTTCCTGGTCGAGGCGTTCGGCTTCGAGGAGACCGTCGTCTACGCCGACGGCGACCAGGTCCAGCACGCCCAGCTGTCCTGGCCGGAAGGCGGCGGGATCATGCTCGGCTCGGCCCCCCCCAGCGACGGTAAAGGGGTAGAGCCGCTGCCGGGCAGCTTCGGCGCTTACGTGGTCACCAGCCACCCCGACGAGCTGTTCACCCGGGCCACCGCGGCCGGCGCCGAGGTCCTGATGGACCTGCACGACACCGACTACGGTTCCCGCGATTTCGCCGTCCGCGATCCCGAGGGCAACCGGTGGTCGTTCGGCACCTACCGGGGCGAGCCCCGTAAAGACTCGGCTAACCACTAGTTACGGAACCGTTCCCGGCCCGCAGCGCAGCCCGAATTCAGCGGCATCGCGTTACGGGCCGGGCTGGCGTTATCCCAGGTGAGTCCCTATTGTGGTAACCACCTGTAGTCAAGTTCATTACTCTAAGTGCATGATGGACTATGTCGTGCAGGCGTGTTCTCCTGTACGTGCGCGGCTCCCAGCCGGGACCGCGGCCATCAGCGGACAGCGCGAGAAAGGTGGGAACATGCCAACCCGACTCCACCCCACCACCGGGCGAATCCTGGTGGGCATCGACGGTTCGCCTGCTTCGGTCGCCGCGGTGCGCTGGGCCGGCCGTGAGGCGCAGCTGCGCGGCATGCGGGTGCATGTGGTTCACGTCCGCGACCAGCAGCTGCCCACCCCGTACTACGCGCCCCAGCCGCGGGCCGCCGAGCCCAGCGAGGCGGGGCCGCCCACCGGGGAGACCATGCAGGCGGTCGTGCGGGAGGCGCTCGGCGCCCCGCCGCCCGCCGGGGTCCAGCTCGAAGTGGCCGACGGGTTGCCCGCCCGGGTGCTCATCGACCGATCGGTCGGGGCCGAGATGCTCGTCCTCGGCAGCGCCAGCCGGGACTCGGTGGCCGGGCCCGCCACCCCACCCGCTCAGCGCCGGACCCCGCTGGGGCCGGTGGCGCGGGACTGCCTGCACGCCGCCCCCTGCCCGGTGGTGGTGGTCCGGACCGGTGACGCGGCCGCCGGGCCGGAGCCGGTCCAGCCGGCCCGGGGTGAGCCCGTCCACGTCTGAGCCTCAGGTGGTGTGGCCGGTCCACCGGGGCGCGACCGTTCGCCAGTCGGCGTCCCAGGCCTTCATCCGCCGCCGTTCCAGTACCTGGTGGCTGACCGCCTCACCCCCGAAGACCAGGGCGAGGCCGCACAGCCCGGACAGCAGCACCGCCATGAACACGTTGCCGACGACCTGGTTGCGGCCGGGCGGCGGATCGACGAAGTTGCCGGCTTCGTCCACCCAGGTGCGGACCAGGCTGCCGCGCTTGGCACCGGCCGGCGCCAGCACGTCACCGGTGCGGACCGGGCCGTCGGGGGCGACCCAGCGGGCCGGGACCCAGGCCACCGCGGTGCCCTCGTAGGGATCGGGGGTGCCGACCCCCGGGGCCGCATCCAGCAGCACCGCCGACACCGCGTGGGTGGCCGCGTCCTGGGCTCGGACCTGGGACAGGGCGGTGTGGTAGGCCCACCGGCCGGCCAGCACGGTCATGGCCGGCACGACGGTGAGGATCAGCACCGCCACCCCCAGCCGGACCGCGGTCTCGGCCCGGTCGACGGTCCGGCGCAGCGGATTACGGTCCAGGCCCAGCCAGCGCCGACCGTGGATCAGGCGGCTGGTCAGCCTGCCCAGCGAACGATAGCTCGTCACGGCTTCCTCCCGTGCGCATCCAGCGCTCGTAGGAGGACTCTAAGCGGTGGCGGGCACCACCTGGGACCAGAATCACCGATGACCGTGGTCACCGACCTGCTCAGGGTGTGTTCGGGCGGGATGAATCGGGCGAATCAGGGTCAGGCGCTGGCCAGCCGCTGCCCGAGCAGCTCCGGGAAGCTGGCGTCCACCCCGGTGATCCGCATGATCTTGACGATGCCAGGCCGGGTACCGGTCAGCCGCAGCTTGCGCCCGTCCGACCGCGCGCAGCCGGCCATCGAGACCAGCGCCCGCAGCCCCCGGGCGTCGCAGAACGACAGCCCGGTGAGGTCGACTTCGACCGGGCCACGGCTGCGGCTGATGACCTTGGCCACGTACTCGCGGGCGGCGTCGGCGGTGGCCGCGTCCAGCTCGCCGCGGATCACGGCCGTCGCGTGGCCGTCCGGGTAGATCCGGTGAGTGAGCCCGAGCGCCGCCGGGCCCTCGTCGTCGGACGGCCCCCGGCCGACCGCTATCGTCCGCTTCAACACCGTCAATCCCCTCCCAGGTCTGGCTACCGCCAGCTACAGGTCACACCCTCCCGGTGGCTCCGGAACCGGAGCCAGTGGCCGATGCCCCCATTACGGCGCGACCATGGTCCTGATCTACGTGCCGTAGCTTTTCGCGGCCATAACAGTAGATACAGGCCACGCTGGGTAGCTGTCCCGATTTTCCTGAATAATCGATGAGCATCGGCTTGTTTGTCCAGCTACGGACCGCAACCGGACCCGGAACGTATCCGGTCCGTTACCGGTCATGAGCGGCTGCCACTGTTTGCGAACGCCCCGGACCGCAGCGATTGACGGCGCCGGTGGTATTCGTCCGCGTCGATCTGGCCGGTGGCGTACCGCTGGGCCAGCGTCTCCTCTGGTGAAGCCGCCTGCTGCGGCCCCGCGGGCGGCCACGGTCCCGGCGGACGGCCCGGGCCACCGGGGCCCCCGGGCCCACCGGGGCCGCGGTGCCCGCCGTGCGCCCACCGCACCAGCGCCACAATGGCCCAGATGACCAGCGCCCAGAACACGAGCATGAGCGCGATCCCCAGGCACCAGGTCCACCAGTGGACCCCGGCCCCCCAGTAAAACTCCATCGCGATCCACCTCCTTGACCCTTACGATCGCCCCCCGCCCTGAACCGTTCCTGAACGCCGCCTTTGAACATGGTGACTTCCCGGCGGGCTTCCCGGCGGGTCAGGCCGCCGCCGTCAGGACTTGGGCGTGCGGACGATCAGCGACGCCGGCCGCAGCGAGACCTCCAGCGACGGGGCCGGCGCGATGATCTCGCCGTCGGTTTCGCGGGGGAGGGGAGTGGGTGAGGTGATCTGCACGTGCCGGGCACGGAAACGCTCCAGGCGGTGGTCGTCGTAGCGGCTGCGGGTCAGCACCCGGAGGCCGACCCGGACCCAGCCGGTCAGGCTGGACGGGGTCAGGACGCCCACGTCGAGCAGGCCGTCGTCGGGGCGGGCGTCGGGCAGCAACGGGAACCCGCCCGGCAGCAGGCCGGCGTTGCCGACCACCACGCAGCGGGCGGTCCGGTGCAGCGGCGGGCCGCCGTCCAGCCGGATCGTGAACTCGGTGGGCTGGCCGAGCAGCCGGGACAGGGCCGCCTCGGCGTAGGCGACCCAGCCCAGGTGCAGCTTGAGCAGCCGCCGGGTCGCCTCCACGACCGCCGCGTCGAGGCCGATGCCGGCCATCGCGGTGAACGGGGTGCCGTCCGCGACCCCCAGGTCGAGCACGGTCTCGTGGCTGCCGAAGCCGGTGGCCAGCGCCGCCCGCAGCCGCCGCGGCACCCGCAGCGCCCTGGCGGCCAGGTTGGCGGTGCCGCGGGGCACGATCGCGAGCCGGACCCCGGTCCCGGCCAGCACGCTGGCGCAGGCCCGCACGGTCCCGTCGCCGCCGACCGCGAACACCAGCTCGGCGCCGGCGTTGACCGCGTGCCGGGCCAGCCCTTCACCGTGGTCTTCGCGGGTGGTGGGCAGGAACAGGGGCGCCCAGCCGCGGGCCACCGCGCTGGCCCGGCAGGCGCGGGCGAACCGGTCCGGGTTGCGCACCCGGGTGCGGTTGATGATGAACGCGACGGTCGGGCTGGTCTCCGGCCCGGGCGGCTCCGGCTTGCGCGGCTCGAGCTGCCCGGCCGTGGCCTCCAGCAACGTCCCGTCCACCGCCGGTGCATCCTCCCGCTCAGCCTGCCTCAAGCGTAGGACATGGGCAGGCCGGGCCGGGGGAGCCCCGCGGTTAGGCCTTCTTAGCTGGGCGGGCGAACACCGACACGAACTCCCGGCAGAAGGCCGGCAGGTCGTCCGGCTTGCGGCTGGACACCAGCACGTTCGGCCCGTTGGTGTCGGACTGCACCTCCTGGTCGACCCAATTGCCGCCCGCGTTGCGGATGTCGGTCTGCAGGCTCGGCCACGAGGTCAGCGTGCGCCCGCGCACCAGGTCGGCCTCGATCAGCGTCCACGGCCCGTGGCAGATCACCGCGATCGGCGTGCCCGCCGCGGCCAGCGACTGCAGGAACTTGACGGCGGCCGGCACCGTCCGCAGCTGGTCCGGGTTGGCCACCCCGCCCGGCAGCACCACCCCGGCGTAGTCGCCCGGGCTGGCCTGCTCGACCGCGTGCTGGACCGGGAACGTGTCGGCCTTGTCCAGGTGGTTGAACGCCTGCACCTGACCGTCCTGGGGGGCCAGCAGCTCAGGGGTGCCGCCGGCGTCGGCCACGGCCTGCCACGGCGTGGTCAGCTCGACCTGCTCGACACCCTCGTTGGCGGTCAGGAACGCGATCCGCAGACCGCTCAGTTCGTTAGCCATGCTGTTCCGGCTGCCCATCAGCGCGCGCTCCTAACCGCTGACCGCCAACTCCCTCACTGGATCGGGACGAGGGTCTGGTCGCCCTCCGGCCGGGGGCCGACGATGCGCCGCTGCGACTCGCTGATGCGCAGGTCGTTGATGCTGGCCTCGCGCCGCGCCATCAGCCCGGCCTCGTCGAATTCCCACAGCTCGTTGCCGTAGCTGCGCCACCACTGGCCCGCCTGGTCGTGGCATTCGTACTGGAACCGGACGGCGATGCGGTTGGCCTCGAACGCCCACAGCTCCTTGCGCAGCGCGTAGTCCAGCTCGCGTTCCCACTTGGCGGTCAGGAACCGGACGATCTCGGCCCGGCCGACCACGAAGCTGTCCCGGTTCCGCCACACCGAGTCTTCGGTGTAGGCCAGCGACACCCGTTGCGGGTCGCGGGTGTTCCAGGCGTTCTCAGCGGCCTGGACCTTCTGCCGGGCGGTCTCGGCCGTGAACGGCGGCAGCGGCGGGCGGCTCATCGGAGCTCCTCGGGTGGTCAGGGGCATGGCCAGGGGCGGCCGGGCGGGCTCGGGCGGCCGGGCCGGCCAGCCAGCGGGCCAGCAGCCGCCAGCCCAGCAGGAACAGGCCCAGGAAACAAAGCGCGACGATGATGAACGCGACCGCGGTGCCCTGGCCCGCCACCACCCGCAGCACCATGCCGACCGCCACCGTGCCCAGCCAGGCCGCCAGCCCGGCCGGGACCAGGGCGGCCGGGCGCCGCCAGGCCCGGGCCACCAGCCAGCCGGCCGCCAGCCCGGCCAGGAACGGCCAGGCGGTGCTGGCCACCCCGGGGATGGTTTCCCCGTCGTGGTGGCTGGCCCGGCCGATGACCACGAACACCAGCACCGAGGCGACGTCGAGCACCGCCGCCCGGGCCGGCCTGCGCCAGCCCACTACTGCGACACCAGGTTGGGCGGGTCCTGGCCGGCCGCGAACGCCTCGATCTGGCCGGCCGCCACCTGCCAGGCCCGGTCGGTCATGCCCTCGGTGTTGCCGCCGACGTGCGGGAAGATCACCAGCCCGGGCGCGTCCCACAGCGGGTGATCGGGTGGCAGCGGCTCCGGGTCGGTCACGTCCAGCACCGCCCGCAGCCGCCCAGCCGTCAGCTCGGCCAGCAGCGCCTCGGTGTCCACCACCGGACCGCGGGCCACGTTGACGACCACCGCCTGGTCGGGCAGGCGGGCCAGGAAGGCCGCGTCGGCCAGGTGGTGGGTCTGCTCATTGGACGGCACCATCAGCACCACCGCGTCGTGGCCGGCCAGCAGGCCGGGCACCTCGTCGAAGCCGTGCACCCCGGCCCGGGCCGTCCGCCCGACCAGGGTCGCGGTGGCGCCGAACGGCTCCAGCCGGGCGCGCAGGCTCTGGCCGAGGTCACCGGCGCCGAGGATGAGCACCCGCTTGCCGTCCAGCGTCTCGGTCGGGTGCTGGTCCCACCGGTGCGCGGCCTGGTCGGCCACGAACCCGGGCACCTGCCGGTACACGGCCAGCAGGCCGGTGATGGCCAGCTCGGCGGTCGCCCCGCCGTGCGCGCCGCGGGCGTTGACCAGCAGCACCCCGTCCGGCAGGCGGCCGTCCCACAGGTCGGTGCCGGCGCTCAGCGTCTGCACCATCCGCAGCTTGGGCAGCTCGCGCATGGCCGCCAGCAGCCGGTCGGCGGTCCGCGACCAGGGCGGGATCACCAGCACCTCGGCCGACAGTCCCTCCTCGGGCCAGCCGTCGCGCTCCGGGTCGTAGCGGATCGGGTCGGCCCCATCCACCGCGGCCACCGCCGCGTGGCCCTCGTCGTTGGGTACCAGGACCGTCACCGTCATGCGTTCACCCTCCGCTCGCCCGTCTGCCGTCCGCTCCAGCATGCCAGGCGAGCCCGCCCACCAGCTCAGCGGCCGGCCTCGCGACAGGGCCCCGCGACACGGCCCCGCGATACGGCTCAGCGATACGGCTCGACGACGACCTTGAGCCCGGCCCGGCTGACCGCGGTATCGAACGCGGCCGCCGTATCATCTAGCCCGAACCGGTCGGTGACCAGCGGGGCGGTGTCGACCTGGCCGCGCGCGACCAGGCTGATGGCCCGCGGGTAGACCTCGTTCATCCGCCGCACCAGCGCGATCGTCACCCCCTTACGGCGGGCGGTGGCGGCGCTGAACCCGATGTGGTCGTCGTCGGGGATGCCGCCCAGCGTGATCCGGCCGCCGGGCCGGACCGCGTCCAGCGCCAGCGCGACCGCCGGGTCGCCGCCGGCGATCTCGAACGCCACGTCCACCCCGTACCCCACCAGGTCGCGGACCTGCCCGGTGGTCATCCCGGCCGGGTCCACCACCTGGTCGGCGCCGAGCTGGGCGGCCGCCTCGCGGCGGTGGGCGCGCGGGTCGAACGCCAGGATCGAGGCGGCGCCCGAGCGCCGCAGCAGCTGGATGGTGAGCAGCCCGATCGGCCCGCAGCCGATCACCGCCGCGGTGCCCGCGAACGGCAGATGGCCCAGGTCGACCGAGTGGATCGCTACCCCGAGCGGCTCCAGGATCGCGCCGTCGCGGTCGGACAGCTCGTCTGGCAGCGGGTACAGCAGTTCGGCGGGCCAGGCCATGAACTCGCGCAGCGCCCCGTCGGTCTTACCGTGCCCGGAGAACCGCACCTGCGGGCACAGGTTCCGGTAACCGTCCCGGCAGGCCCGGCAGGTCCCGTCGGGGATGGCCGGGTCGATCGCCACCCGCTGGCCGCGGCGGGGACCGGACGCGATCACCCCGGCCGCCTCGTGCCCGAGCACCAGCGGGTGGGCCAGCTGGGCGTCGCCGATCGCACCCTCGCTGAACCAGTGCAGGTCCGACCCGCACAGGCCGACCGCCCGGACCTCGACCAGCGTCTCCTCGGGAGCCGGCTCGGGCCGCGGCTCCTCGTCGACCCGGATGTCCCCGACCCCGTACAGCCTCGCTGCGCGCATAGCAGCCAACCTACGCGCGGCCGCTGGCTCAGGCCGGCAGCGGCCCGGGTTCCGGCGGCGGGACCGGGATGCCCGGATCGGGGATCGGCTCCGGCGTGGGGGGTGGCCCGGGCGGCGCCGGGCTGGGGGCCGGCCGCGGCGGCATCGGGCCCGGATCGGGGGTCGGCAGCGGCGGGGTCGGCTCCGGCATCGGCCCCGGCTGCGGTGGGAGTGGGGACGGCTCTACGGGCGGCGTCGCCATCGCGACCATCACGTACCCCTTCCTTCTCGGCTTCCTACCGGGCTGGTCTGCCCAAGATCGGCCGCCTTAACAGTCGGCGCCGCCTCCGGCTGAAACAACCGGCGCCACCTCCGGCTGACCCGCGGCCGCGCTGGACTCGCGCACCACCAGGCGGCAGGGGACGGTGCGGACGCCGTGCGCGGCCTCGCCGCCGATCGCGGCCAGCAGGTCCTCGGCGGCGGCCCGGCCCACGTCCTCCAGGCACATGTCCACGCTCGTCAGCGGCGGGTCGGAGCCGCGCACCATCGGGTCCCAGTTGTCGAACCCGATCAGCGCGATGTCGTCCGGCACCCGCCGCCCGGTCAGCCGCAGCGCGTCGCCGGCCCCGCGGGCGATCTGATCGCTGCCGCAGAAGATCGCGTCGGTGTCCGGCGCCTGCTCCAGCAGCCGCGCGGTCGCCTCCCGGCCCCAGCGCTCGCTCCACTCCCCGTACAGGACCCCGCCGTCGGCGACCGGCACCCCGGCCGCCCCCAGCACCTCGGTCAGCCCGGTGGCCCGCTTGCGAGCGGCCAGGAACCGTTCCGGCCCGGTGATGTGGGCGATGCGGCGGCGCCCGGTCGCCAGCAGGTGCTGGGCGGCCGCCTGCCCGCCGCCGACGTCGTCCGGCAGCACCGCGGGCTCGTCGGAGTCGGCCGCCTGGGTCATCGCGTACACGACCGGGATGCCCATCCGCGGCCCGATGGCCGGCCGCGGCTCGATCCGGCGGCCGGTCACGATCAGCCCGTCCACCCGGCGCGCGGTCAGCATCTCCACGTACCGGCGCTCACGCTCGGGGTCGTCCCGGGTGTCGCACATGAACACCGACATCTGCCCGGCCCCGAGCGCGTCCTCGGCCCCGAGCATGACCGGGATGCTGAACCGCCCGAAGCTGTCGGTGGTGATCATCCCGACCGTGTAGGTCCGGCCCGCCAGCAGCGCCTGGGCCAGCGGGTTGGGCGCGAAGCCGAGCCGCCGGGCCGCCTCGGCCACCCGCTCCCGGGTCTCCGGACGCAGCCGCCCCTGGCCGTTCAGGGCCTTGGAGGCCGTGCCGATGGACACCCCGGCGTCGGCCGCCACGTCCCTGATCGTCGCCCGTTTCATGTACCGAGCTTAGGGGGCCCGGGCCGTGCCGGACCCCCGTAAAACCAGGTAAAGCGGTCAGCGCACGCCGTACAGGTGCTCCAGCGCCAGCTGGTCGAGCCGCTCGTAGCCCAGCCCGCGCTCGGCGTAGGCGTCGATGTCGATGCTCACCTCGCGGACGTCGCGCCAGCTCTCCCCGGCCGCCAGCGTCGGCTGGCTGAGCTCGGCCACCTTGGACGCGGCCAGCGCCGACTGGACCTCCGGGTCGGCCCGGAACTTGCGCACCTTGTCCCGCAGGATCAGGTAGTTGCGCATGCAGGCGGCGGCCGACACCCACACGCCCTCGTCGTTCTCGGTGCGCGGCGGCTTGTAGTCGAAGTGGACCGGCCCGTCGTACTGGCCGGCGTCGATCGCCTGCACCACGGCGTCCACCACCCAGAACGCGCCGCCCACGTTGCCCGCCCCGAACCGCAGGTCCTGGTCGAAGCGGGGCCCGTGCTGGCCGTTGAGGTCGATGTGGAACAGCTTGCCGTGCCACAGCGCCTGGTTGATGCCGGCCGCGTAGTTCAGCCCGGCCATCTCCTCGTGCCCGATCTCCGGGTTGATGCCGACCATCTCCGGGTGCTCGAGCCCGTTGATGAACGCGATCGCGTGCCCCAGCGTCGGCAGCAGGATGTCACCGCGCGGCTCGTTGGGCTTGGGCTCGATCGCGAACTTGATGTCGTAGCCCTGCTCGGTCACGTAGTCGCAGAGCAGGTCGAGGCCCTCGGCGTAGCGGGCCAGGGCGGCCTGGATGTCCTTGGCCCCGCCCGACTCGGCCCCCTCGCGGCCGCCCCAGAAGATGTAGGTCTTCGCGCCCAGCTCGGCCGCCAGGTCGAGGTTGCGCATCACCTTGGCCAGCGCGAACCGGCGGATGTCGCGTTCGTTGGCGGTGAACGCGCCGTCCTTGAAGATCGGGTGCCCGAACAAGTTGGTGGTGGCGGTGGTGACCTTGGTGCCGGTCTCGTCCAGGGCCTTGCGGAACGCGCCGATCAGCTGGTCGCGCTCGGCGTTGGAGGCCTCGAACGGGAACACGTCGTTGTCGTGGAAGTTGACCCCGTAGGCGCCCAGCTCGGCCAGCTTGCGGACGGCCCGGTCGGCCGGCATCGGCGGGCGCACCGCCCCGCCGAACACGTCGACCCCCTGCCAGCCGACGGTCCAGATCCCGAACGAGAACTTGTCCTCGGGCACCGGCACGTACGGGTCCTTGAGGGTGGAGCCAATACTGTCGGGAGAAGTCACTGACGCTTCCTTTCGTGCCAGGCGGCGGTGTCGTCCCGCAGCGTGGCGTATCGATCGCGGATGTCGGGGCGCGGCTCGGCCGTGAACGTCCGGGCCGGCGGCCCGGGCCAGTCCGGCGGGCGGTCCCCGCCCGACCCGGCCGATTGGGACTCTGCCGATTGGGACAGGGCCCAGGCGGCCTGGCGGGCCGCGCCGAGGGCTACGTACTCAGCGGGATCGGGGACGGTCACCGGCACGCCGAAGACGGCGGGCGCGATCGACCGCACGGCCGGGGACCGGGCCGCCCCGCCGATCAGCACCACCCGCTCGGGGGTGATGCCGCAGTCGGCCAGGTTGCCGATGCCGTCGGCCAGCGAGCAGAGCACCGCCTCGACCGCCGCCCGGGCCAGGTTCCCGGGGGTCAGGTTGGCGCTGGTGATGCCGTTCAGCACCCCGGTCGCGTCCGGCCGGTTGGGTGACCGCTCGCCGTCCAGGTAGGGCAGCAGGGTCAGCCCGCCCGCGCCCGGTCCGGCCGCCAGCGCCAGATCGGACAGGCCGGCCGCGTCGGTGCCGAGCAGCCGGGCGGTCAGCGTCAGCACCCGGGCCGCGTTGACGGTGGCCACCAGCGGCAGGAAGCGCCCGGTGGCGTCGGCGAATCCGGCCACCGCGCCGGTCACGTCGGCGGCTGGTTCGCTGGTCATCGCGTAGGCGGTGCCGGACGTGCCGATCGACACCACCACGTCGCCCTCGGTGATGCCGAGCCCGAGCGCGGCGCCCATGTTGTCGCCGGTCCCGCAGGACAGCACCGCCCCGTCCGGGGTGCGGCCGACCACCTCGGCCGGCCCGGCCAGCCGGGGGGTGGCGACCGGGCGGCCCAGCGCCGCGGTGGCGATGTCAGGCAGCCACTGGCCGTCGGCGGGGGAGAAGTAGCCGGTGCCGGAGGCGTCGCCGCGGTCGGTGACCGGCTCGGCGTCGGGCAGCGCGGCCGTGCCCGGCCGCCCGAACCCCAGCCGCCAGGTCAGCCAGTCGTGCGGCAGCACCACCCGGTGCAGCCGCTGCGCGTTGTCTGGCTCGGCCTCGGCCAGCCAGCGCAGCTTGGTCACGGTGAACGACACGGCCGGGACGCTGCCGGTGCGGCGGGCCCACTCGGCCGGGCCGCCCAGCTCGGCGATCAGCTCGCGGGTCTGAGGGGCCGCCCGCATGTCGTTCCACAAGATCGCGGGCCTGATCACCTGGCCCGCCTCGTCGAGGGCGACCATCCCGTGCTGCTGGGCCGCCACCCCGACCGCGGCCGCCTGATCGAGCAGGCCGTCGCCCGCCTGGGCGAGCGCCTGCCACCAGAACTCGGGGTCGCATTCGGTGCCGTCCGGGTGCGGGGCCGAGGCGCTGGCTACGATGGCACCGTCCTCGGCCTGGCACAGCACCACCTTCGTGGACTGGGTCGAACTGTCCACTCCGGCCACCAGCATGAACGACTCCACTCCCCGAAAAGTTTCGCGAAAATAGTGCGGCACCAGTTCCACCACACCGTAAGCCGTCCCTCCGGGCGCGCGCTAGCCGGCCCACCCGCGCGGCCCCGCCGCCGTCGGCCGGCCGCTTCGCCGTGCCCCGGTAGAACTCCCGTCGGGCGGACCGTGGAACAGGTTGGTGTAAGCGGTTACAACCGCTGGGTGCAGGCCATATTCAGGCTGGTTGATGCCCAGCGACCGGCGCATCTGCACGCATCAAATGAACGTGCATTTGGCCTTGCATCTGCATTGGATGTCCGGCAAGATAAGGGCTGCGCGCCAGCAACGAGGATTGGCGGCTCAGCCAGCGTCCCGGGGTCGCGATGAGGTCCGACAGCTTTAACCCGGTCGGTGTTAGCGTTCACAACCGGGAGCAGCGCAAGCTACCGCTGCCGACGCGTACCAGAGTCCGCCCGCTGCCGCACGACGCGCTGAGCAGCACCCCCCGCCAGATCGTGCCCGACCGCCCGCGGGTGGTGCGGATGCCGTCGGACTGGTGGGACGCCCCCTCGGTGATGGCGCTGGCGCTGACCCCCGGCCCGCAGCCGGCCCGCAGCGCCCGCCGCTTCACCCGGTCCACGCTGACCCGCTGGCACCTGGACCCGCTGATCGAGGACGCCGAGGTCATCGTGGCCGAGTTCGTGGCCAACGCCCTGTGCCACGGCGGCCAGGAGCCCGACGACGGCGAGCGCGGCCCGGCCCGGTCCGACACCCGGATCGGCCTGCGGCTGTTCCGGCGGGCGGGCGAGGTCATGTGCGCGGTCCTCGACCCCAGCGACGCCGCCCCGGTGCTCAAGGCCCCCCGCCAGGACGCCGAGTGCGGCCGTGGCCTGCAGCTGGTCGACGCGCTCAGCGACGTGTGGGGCTGGAGTCCGGTGGTTGGGCGGGGCAAGGCCGTCTGGGCCATTCTGTTCTGCGCGTGACACGCTCCTGCGCGGCGCGACCACCACGACGGGTTCGGTAGTGTCCTAGCGGCAGCTACCAACCCGCCGCAAGCTCGAGGGGGCGACAGATCATGGCGTGGACCTGGCGATACGAAAAGACCGACGGCGCCCCGGTGTCGTCCGCCGACCTCCCGGAGGCGATCTTCGCCAGCCAGGGCGACGCCGAGAGCTGGCTGGGCGAGAACTGGCGCGGCCTGGTCGAAGCCGGCGTCGACCAGGTGTTCCTGCTGGAAGACGACCGCACCGAGTACGGCCCGATGAGCCTCCGCCCGGCCAGCTGACGACGACGGCGCCGGCGCCCCATCGGGCACCGGCGCCGCACACCTCTCAGCGCATCACGGGCGGCTGGGCGGGCTGGCCGTCCGGGCCGGGTCGCGCTCGACGTAGCTGCCGAGCACGTCGTCGATCCGGCGCAGCAGGCCCGAGTCCAGCTTGACCCCGGCCGCCTTGACGTTTTCCTTGACCTGCTCGGGCCGGGTGGCGCCGATGATGGCGGCCGACACGTTCGGGTTCTGCAGGGTCCAGGCCACCGCCAGCTGGGCCAGCGACAGCCCGGCCTCGTCGGCCAGCGGCTGCAGCTCCTGGATCTTGGCCAGCAGGTCGTCCCGCATCCAGCGGCTGATGAAGTCCTTGCCGCTCTTCTCATCGGTCGCCCGCGAGTTGGCCGGCGGTGCCTGGCCGGGCCGGTACTTGCCGGTCAGCACCCCCTGGGCGATCGGCGAGAACACGATCTGGCCGATGCCCTCCTTCTCGCACAGCGGCACGACCTCGGCCTCGATGACCCGCCAGAGCATGTTGTACTGCGGCTGGTTGGACACGATCCGGTCGAAGTGCATCTCGTCGGCGATCCGCAGCGCGGCCGCGATCTCCTCCGCCCGCCACTCCGACACCCCGATGTACAGGGCCTTGCCCTGCCGCACGACGTCCTCGAACGCCCGCAGGGTCTCCTCCAGCGGCGTCTCGTGGTCGTACCGGTGCGCCTGGTACAGGTCGACGTAGTCGGTGCCGAGCCGCCGCAGGGAGCCGTTGATGCCTTCGACGATGTGCTTGCGGGACAGGCCGCGGTCGTTCTGACCGGGACCGGTCGGCCAGAACACCTTGGTGAAGATCTCGACCGACTCGCGCCGCACGCCCGCCAGCGCCCGGCCCAGGACCTCCTCGGCCCGGGTACCCGCGTACGTGTCGGCCGTGTCGAAGCTGGTGATGCCTTCATCCAGCGCAGCCTTGACACACGCCTTGGCGGCGTCTTCTTCTACCTGCGAGCCGTGGGTGATCCAGTTCCCGTAGGTGAGCTCGCTTATCTTCAGACCGCTCTTGCCGAGGTGACGATGCTCCATGCTTCGACCCTATCGGGCCGGGCCGGTCAGACCTTGTCGCCGACCTGCACCCGGGGCGGCGGCACCCGGAACCGGCGGATCTGCAGCGCCCGGAACACCGCGTACATGGTCAGCCCGCGGGTGTTCTCCCCGGGCAGCCGCTCCCGCACCAGCTTGTTCAGCCGGAACCGCAGGTAGATCGCGTCCACCACGACCAGCAGGATCAGCACCAGCGCGATCGGCTCGGTGTAGGCCTGCAGGCTCTTGGACCGGATGAACAGCACCACGACGAGCACGATCATCAAGTACATGTAGTACTCGCTCAGCCGCCGCCGGGAGTCGATGTAGTCGCGGGCCAGCGCCTTGACCGGGCCCCGGTCACGGGCCGGCAGCGCCCACTGCTCACCGCGGCGCATGGCCTCGTTGCGGTGGGCCCGGTCGGCCCGCTGGTCGGCCGCGCTGGCCTTGGCGCCGGCCCGCCCGGAGGTCGCGCTGCGCGACGGGGTGCCGGTGATGCCCTGGCGGCGGCCGCGTTCGGCCTCGCTGCGCTTGGGCGTGGGGCGGCCCTTGGCCGTCTCGGCCGCGGGCCGGGCCTTCTCGGCCGTTTTTGTCGTCTGCGTGGCGCCCGGGCTCTGCTCGCCCGCGTCGTCCTGGGCGGAATTGCCGCGCGCCCCGCCGAATCCTCGTCGGAACACGCCCTCAGCCTAATGGAATGGACCCGCCGATGCGGATGTCAGTGCGGGCGAATCCGGCGCGCCGGTCATCATGCGCGCTTCATGGTCGCCCGTACGACGGGCACCGCGTAGGGTGGATGCCAATTGGCACAGGCACGAAGGGGACGGCCGCGTCTATGAGCGTGATGAAGCGGGTCACACTGATCTTCCGCTCCAAGGCCAACAAGGCCTTGGACCGGATGGAAGACCCTCGTGAGACCCTGGACTACTCATATCAGCGACAGCTGGAGATGCTGCAGAAGGTCCGCCGCGGGGTGGCGGACGTCGCGACGTCTCGCAAGCGCGTCGAACTGCAGATGAACCAGATCCAGCAGCAGTCCAACAAGCTGGAGAAGCAGGCCCGCGACGCTCTGGGGGCCGGCCGCGAGGATCTGGCCCGCGAGGCGCTGACCCGCCGGTCGTCGGCCCAGAATCAGCTCAACGACCTGCAGGCCCAGTACGCGTCGCTGCAGGCCGAAGAGGAGAAGCTCACCGTTGCCTCCCAGCGGCTGCAGTCGAAGGTGGACGCCTTCCGCACCCGCAAGGAGACGATCAAGGCCACCTACACCGCGGCCGAGGCCCAGACCCGCATCAACGAGGCCTTCTCCGGCATCTCCGAGGAGATGGGCGACGTCGGCATGGCCATCCAGCGGGCCGAGGACAAGACCGCGCAGATGCAGGCCCGGGCCGGTGCCATCGACGAGCTGCTCGCCTCTGGTGCCCTCGAGGACATGTCCGGCACCCAGCGGGACGACATCCAGGTCGAGCTGGACCGGATGGGCGCCAGCAACGACGTCGAGTTCGAGCTGCAGAAGCTCAAGGGTGAGCTCGGCAGCGGTTCCGCCGGTGAGCTGGAGGCCGGTGCGGGCGAGGCGCCCGCCGGCTCCGCTCAGCAGGCCCGCCCGGCCAGCAGCAGCAACGGCGAGCAGGCGCTGCCGGCCGCCGACGTCGGTGAGTCGGCGATCCCGTCGGCCGACCCGCAGCGGGCCGGTGACGGGACATGATCGTCCGCATTCTCGGCGAGGGCCAGCTCAGCGTGGACGACGCCGAGACGGCCGCCCTCAACGAGCTGGACGCCAAGCTGGCGAGCGCGGTCGACGCGGGGGACGAGGCCGCATTCCGCCGTGCGCTGAATGAGCTGCTGGCGCAGGTCCGGGCGGTCGGTAAGCCCTACCCGGCGGATAGCCTGGAGCCGTCGGAACTGATCCTGCCGCACGAGGACGCGAGCCTGGCCGAGGTTCGCCAGATGATGACCGACGAGGGGCTCATCCCCGGCTGACGCGGGGCCGCCCATCGCCACTCGCGCCTTCAGCGTATGGAGAGGGAACGTTCACACAGTTTCCAGCGTCACCTGGATAGATTGAATGTATGAACGCCAGAGCTGGCGGACCCGGTTCTGGCCCTTGAACTGGAGGTGACGGGGTGGCGCGCACCAGGTATGCGCCCGACCGGGGACTTACGGCCCGCATGGGCCTGACGATGTTCCTGCTCGGGATCGTGTTCGTGGCGTTTGTCGCCGCGATCATCGGCATTTCGGCCGCGTTCCACGCGTCCGACGGTGCCATTATCTTCTTCGCGGTGGTGCTGGGCGGCGGGCTCGCGATCGGGTCGCTGTTCTACTCGGACAAGATCGCTCTTTCCTCGGCCCAGGCGCAGCTGGTCACTCCCCAGCAGGCACCCGAGTTGCACGGCATCGTGGACCGGGTCTGCGCGCTGGCCGACATGCCCAAGCCGCGGATCGCGATTTCCCCGACTCAGTTGCCGAACGCGTTCGCGACCGGCCGCAACAGCGAGCACGCGGTGCTCTGCGTGACCGAGGGCCTGATGCGGCGGCTGACGCCGGAGGAGCTCGAGGGCGTCATCGCCCACGAGCTGTCGCACGTGGCCCACAAGGACGTCATGGTGATGACGGTCGCCTCGTTTCTGGGTGTCATCGCCGGCCTGCTGATCAGGTTCTCGTTCTACGGCGAGCTGTTCGGCGGCGGTGGCCGCCGGAACAACAACAACAACCAGAACGCGCTGCCGATCCTGCTGATCATCATGGTCGTCAGCATCGTCGTGTACGCGATCAGCTTCCTGCTCATCCGGCTGCTGTCGCGCTACCGTGAGCTGGCCGCCGACCGGTCCGGTGCCCTGCTCACCGGGCAGCCGTCCGCCCTGGCGAGCGCGCTGGTCAAGGTGAGCGACAACATCGCGCGGATCCCGACCAAGGACCTGCGCGAGGCCGCCCCCCTGAGCGCCTTCTACTTCGCCCCCGCCCTCAGCCGGGAGCAGCTGCAGTCGAAGTTCGCGACCCTGTTCTCCACGCACCCGTCGCTGGACAAGCGGATCGAGCAGCTGAACAAGATCTCGGCCCAGCTGGGGCAGCACTAGCCGTGGGCTTCCTGGACACGATCCTCGGCCGGACCAAGCCGGTCCAGCCCAACCTGGACGTGCTGTTCCAGCTGCCGTCGGCGGCGGTGACGCTGGAGGCGGCGACCGGGTTCAAGCCGACCGGCTCCGGCTCGGTCTGCTTCCGGCCGGTCGAGGGGAGGGCGTTCGCGGACGTCGAGAACGACGTCCGCGAGCTGCTCGACATGTCGGGGGCCAAGACCGGCACGCTGCCGGTCGAGGTGACCAAGGACTCATTCGGGTTCACCTGGCTGGTCAGCTCGCACATGTCCAGCGAGGTCGAGGACCTGGTGACCGACCTGCACGCGGTCAACTCGGCCCTGGTCGACAACGGCTTCGGGCCCCAGCTGCTGTGCACCCTGGTCGCCTTCACCGACGACGCGCAGCGGCGGCTGGGCCTGGTCTACCTGTACAAACGGGGCACGTTCTACCCGTTCGCGCCGCTGACCGGCGAGCGCCGCGACAGCGCGCTGGAGCTGCAGATCAGGGGCGTCCTGGAGAACGACCTCAAGCTCGAGCAGGACCTGTCCCGGTGGTTCCCGGTCTGGGGCGCGCCGGGCCTATGAAGCCAGCACTGTAAGAATCACGCCGGCGGCGCGGAATGCGACCGCTGGGCTTATCGTTGTGCGTGAGAGCCAAGTACGTAAGCGCACTCCGGACTTAACCGAGGCGGGAGCTACATACCGATGACCGTTCAGCAAGAGACCACTCAGGGCATCCTCCTCACCGAGGGTGCGGCCGCGAAGGTCGGCAACCTGCTCGCGCAGGAGGGCCGTGACGATCTCAAGCTGCGTATCGCCGTGCAGCCGGGCGGTTGCTCCGGTCTCCGTTACCAGCTCTACTTCGACGACCGCGACATCGACGGCGACATCGTCGCCACGTTCAGCGACGTCTCGGTGGTCACCGACAAGATGAGCGCGCCGTACCTGATGGGCGCCACCATCGACTTCGTGGACACGATCGAGAAGCAGGGCTTCACGATCGACAACCCGAACGCGACGGGCTCCTGCGCCTGCGGCGACTCCTTCCACTGACCGGTGCGTATAGCGGTCACGGGGTCGGTGGCCACCGACCACCTGATGACCTTCCCCGGTAAATTCACCGAGCACCTGATCGCGGACAAGCTCGACCGGGTCTCCTTGTCGTTCCTGGTGGACGGCCTGGAGATCCGGCAGGGCGGCGTGGCCGCGAACATCGCGTTCGGGATGGGCTGCCTTGGCCTGCAGCCCCTGCTGGTCGGCGCCGTCGGGCAGGACTTCACCGATTACCGCCGGTGGCTCGACGCCCACGGCGTCGACACCAGCGCCGTGCTGGAATCGAAGAAGAACCACACCGCCCGGTTCGTATGCACCACCGACACCGACGGTAACCAGATCGCGTCGTTCTACCCGGGCGCGATGGCGGAGGCGCGGGACATCTCCATCGAGGACGTCGCCACCCGGGCGGGTGGCGTCGACCTGGTGCTGATCGGCGCGGACGACCCCGAGGCGATGTTCCGGCACACGGCCGGCAGCCGCAGCGCGGGTATCCCGTTCGCGGCCGACCCGTCCCAGCAGCTGCCGCGGATGAACAGTGAGCAGACCCGGTCGCTGATCGACGGGGCCGCCTACCTGTTCTCCAACGAGTACGAGCTGGCTCTCATCGAGCAGAAGACCGGCTGGAGCGCCGAGGAGATCCTCGGCCGGGTCCAGACTCAGGTCACCACGCTCGGCGCCGACGGCGCCCGGGTCACCCGGGCCGGCCAGCCGCCGGTCACGGTACCGTCGGTGCCCGACGTGCACGCGGTCGACCCGACCGGCGGCGGCGACGCCTTCCGGGCGGGCTTCCTGGCCGCGGTGGCCTGGCAGCTCCCGCTCGAGCGGGCGGCGCAGCTCGGCTGCCTGGTCGCGGCCTCCGTCCTGGAGACCGTCGGCACCCAGGAATACCAGCTGACGCCGGACGCCCTGGTCACCCGCTTCGAGAGCGCCTACGGCGCCGACGCCGCCAAGGAAGTCGCGCAGCACCTGAGCTGATAACAGCAAGAAGCCGTCGGCCGCCCGCCGCTCCGCCTGAGCCCCGGGCGGCCGTCGGCATTCCGGCCTACGCCACCCCAGCCGCCCGGCACCGGCCCGCCGATTTTCTACCCATCCGGGACACCTGCCGCCGTACCCGCGGGCGCAAAGAGCAGCGCCCCGCGCCTGCCCCCGCCGCACAATGCGATCTGAGATCAAAATCAGCACGGGAACTGCTCGCTGTACAGTGCCCTCATGGCCAGCCTGGATCATCCGGTCCGTCGTTGCCTGGCAGCAGTCCAGCGATTTCTCCGCTGGAACCCTGACCACTACTGGCAGGTGTGGGTGCTGTGCGCCTTGCCGCTGTTCCTGGTCTGGTTCATCGGCTACTGGTGCCTTTTCGGGAAGCCGCTGGGCGGACTGATCCTCGGCGGCATCATGGCCATCTTCATGGGCGCCCTGTGGAGCACGAGGGTTGACAAGGACTTAGCCGCCCGGGCTCGGCTTCAGCCCGTCGACGACCTGCTTAGCGTCCTTGAGCCCCACGCCGGGATTCAGCTCCCGGTAGCGTTTGATCGCCTCGATGTTACGGCCCTGCCTCACCAGGGTCAGCACATCCTGCTCGGCCGCCGGCCACGCCCGGTCATAGCCAAGTCGTTCGCGGCGGCTGAACTGACGCGCTTGCGGAATCAGGCACGCGGCCAGCACCAGCCACAGACAGCCCAGCCCGAGATAGGCCCAGCTCGCACCGGAAACAGCGACATAGACGATCCAGGCCAGGCCCGCCAGCGCGAACAACGCACTGATCGAGGAGAACAGCCGAGCCCAGTACCGGTTGGAACGCGGTGGTCGGCGGCTGGACACCAGAAACAGATGCCCCGGTTGAGCCCGCAAAAACGGGCTCGGTAGGCCGTCCAGCGTGACTGGGTGTCTTGACCGATCCGGAAACCGGGCCGCGTCTGTCACGATGGCCGGTGACCAGCTCGCCGGCGCCGCCGGCGAATCCCGGCCGGTGAGGATGTTCCGATGAGCACAGTGTTCTTCGTGACCGACCCGGCCGCCGCCGAGCGCGCTGGCGGCCGAGGTCGCCCCGCTCGGCATCAAGGTCACGGTGATCGAGCCGGGGGGGATGCGCACCGAGTGGGCGGGCGCATCGATGACCACGCCGCCGATCAGCGCTCCGTACGAGGCTACGGTCGGGGCGTCCGCCCGCGCGATGGCCGGGTTCGAATTGGTCGCCAACAGTGATCCGGAAAAGGTCGCCAGGATCGTGCTCGCCGTGGCCGGGCTCGACGATCCGCCGCTGCGGCTGCTGGTCGGCAGCGACTCCTATGAGTACGGCCGTGAGGCCTGGCGGCACCGCCTCGAGAGCGACGAGCAGTGGGAGGCCCCGAGCCGGTCCGCCGACCACGACGAGGCCGGTGAGGCCGGGCAGGAGCAGCGCGGCCGCAGCTTGCCCGGCCTGGACGCCTGACCTCCGCGGCCGCCCACGCTCCGGTCGCTCAGGCGGGCTGGGCCAGCCCGGTCCAGACGCCGACCGCGTTGCCGCCCGGGTCGCGGATGACCGCGATGGTCAGGCCGCCCTCCGGGTACGGAGCATGCACCACCTCGGCGCCCTGCGCCGCCGCGCGCTCCAGTGTGGCCCCGAGGTCCTCGACGTACACGTACGGCCGGACCCCGGCCTCACCGGCCGCCTCGAGGTCGGTGCGCCAGTGCCCGATGACGTGCCCGGTCCCGTCGCTGAAGCTGGGCTGATCCGGGTCGCCGCGCAGCTCCCAGCCGAACACCGCCTGGTAGAACCGCCCCGACGCGGCCACGTCCCGCGCCGGGATGGCCAGGTACGACACCCCGCCCGGCCGCGCCACCGTCGCCTCGACACCCGGATCGTCGGTCATGACCCCTCCAGGGCAAGATAGTTGGCTATGGTCGTACCATATCGAATTGTGGAGTCCCCCGAAAGCCATCGCCGATATCAGTCCGCCCGGCGCCAGCAGCAGGCGCGCCAGACCCGGGCCCGGATCCTGGCCGCCGCCACCGGCCAGTTTCTGGCGGCCGGGTACGCCGGCACCACCGTCAAGGCGGTGGCGGCGGCGGCCGGGGTGTCGGTGCCGACGGTGGAGGCCGCCTTCGGCACCAAGGCGCGGCTGCTCAAGGCGGCCATCGACGTGGCCACCGCGGGCGACGACGCGCCGGTGCCGATGCTCGAGCGGGAGTGGGCGGCCCGGGCCCGGGTGGCGCCCGACCCGCGCGGTCTGGTGGCCGAGTTCGCGGCCGTCCTCACCGCGTCGGCTGAGCGCGCGGCCGGGCTGGTGCTGGCCGCGCTGGACGCCGCCCCGCTCGACGCCGACGTCGGCGCGGTGGCCGCCCAGATGACGGCTCAGCGCGAGGCGATGGCCGCCTGGCTGGTGGACGGGCTGGCCGCCCGCGGGTCAGTACGGGACGGCCTCGGCCGGGCCGCGGCCGTCGACACCGTCTGGCTGCTGATGGACCCGGCCGTGTTCACCCGGCTGACCGGGCCGCGCGGCTGGCCGGCGGCCCGGTTCCGGGTGTGGTTCGCAGACGCGGTGCTGCGCTTGCTGGCCCCGTGACCGGTGACTCAGCGGCCGCCGAACGACTGGATGTACAGCCGCGGCGACCCCAGCCCGGTGGCGTCGTCGTAGCCGCTGACCGCGTGCAGCGCGGCCGCGCCCTCGCCATCGATGCCCAGCGTCCGCAGGTAGGTCAGCAGCGGGCCGGTTTTGGTGGCCGGGTCCGTGTAGTTCTGCCGCACCTCGGCCAGGTGGCCCGGCCCGAGCGGGTGGTCGGTCACGTCGTGGAACGCCGCCGTCCGGTACCGCTGGTAGATGGCGGGGTCGGCGAAGCCGAGGTCGCGCCCGGCCGCCTGCTGGGCGTCGGCCTCGATGCCCGCGAACACCGGGGTGGCGACGCTGGTGCCGCCGGTCCGGCTCAGCGAGAACGCATAGGTCTTGCCGTCCGGCTGCAGGGTGGTCTCGCCGACCAGGATCCCGGTGCTCGGGTCGGCCAGCGCGGACACGTCCGGCTCGACCCGCATCGGGGTGGCGCTGACGGTGCCGTTGGGCAGCGCGGTGGCCAGGCCGGTCGGTACTACCTTTTTCTGGTAGAAGGGCTGGCTGTACACGGTGCTGACCCCGCCGCCGCTGGAGCCGTCGTAGTCGGCCGGGTAGGTACCGGGCGGCGTGGTCGACCAGGACTTCCCGTTGGCGGCCAGCTGGTCGATCATCGTGCCCCAGGAGGTCTCGAACTCGTAGTTCCTGGCCGGGCCGATGGCCAGGCTGGTGCCGCCGACCGAGGTCACCCACGGGCTCTCGGCCGGGTAGTCGGTCTGGATCTTGTCGGACACGCCCGGGTCCTCGTCCGGTGACTCGTAGCCGGAGTCGCCCGAGGAGAAGAAGAACCCGATGCCCTCGGTCGCGCCGATCTCGAACACCTGGTCGTAGGCGCCGGCCAGGGATTCGGTGTCGGACGGCTCACCGTAGGAGTTGCTGACGATGCTGGCGATGTGGTCGTTGACGATGAACGCCTCGGCCGCCAGCAGGTCGTCGTCGTTGCAGCTGGCACCGGCCACGAAGTCTACGTTGGCGGCCGGGGCCTGGCCGTGCACCGACTCGACGTCCAGCGTCTCTTCGGGGTACCAGCCGGCCGCGCCGCAGGCGGCGGTGCTGTTGAAGCTGTTCGGCAGGTACTGGTGGAACTGGCCCGAGGCGAACGGCTGGTCGCCGACCGTGGTCGAGAACTGGTTGGCGTCGGACAGGATCGACGGCGAGGCGTAGGCGTCCACGATCGCCACTGTCTGGCCCTTGCCGGTCATGCCCGAGGCGGTCACCCCGTAGGCGCTGCGGACCTGGGCCGGGGTGTACCCGCAGTTGGTCCACGGCTGGTGGCGGCCGTAGGCGGGCGGCTCGGTGGTAGCGATCTTCTGCGCGTAGTACTGCGAGCAGGGGCCGGCCGTCCAGTAGTTCGAGGGCGGCGGCGGCAGCGTGTCGGACGGGCGCATCTGGTGGGTGGCGGTGTCCAGGCCGGTCACCGCCACGATCGCCCGGCTCACGGTGTCGGGTGCGGTGGCGGCCTGCTCCGGTGCCCGGTCGGTCCGCTGGTCGGGCCCGTGGTAGTTGCGGAACGTCACGCTGAACGCCTTGGCCGCGTCGGCCACCGAGCCGGTCACCGAGATGTACCCGTCGGCCTTGTCGACCACCCCGGTCACGGTCAGGCCGGCCCCGCTCAGCCAGGACTTGATCGCGCTGATCTGGTCGCTGGTCGGACCGAACCGCTGCTGGACCTCGGCCGGGGTCAGGTACTGGCCGTAGCTGGCGTCGCCGGGGGTGCTGACGGCGGTGGCGTAGGCGGCCAGCCCGGCCGGGTCCTGGCCCGCCAGGTAGACCCGGGCGTTGACGGTGCCGGTGGTCACCGCCTGGGACGACACCTGCTGGGCGGACCTGGCCCAGTCCGGATGGGTGTTGGGGATCGCCGACCGGGACGTCCCCTGGCTCGGTGACGCGGCCGCGATCGCTCCCGCGCACAGCAGCGCCGCCGTGCCCGCGGTCGCGACCGCTCGGAGCCGGGTGGTGACCAGTGGCATGGGCGAACCTCTCGTGTCCGGGCCGAGGGGCCAGGCAGCCTCGGTGCTACCGGTCACCTTGGTGCCACCCGCCACCGCCGCGCAAGTAACAGCCAGCAGTTTTGTTGGACTGGATGTACTTCCGTTACTTTGCCGCCGCTGCGGGCGCCGGCGAGCCTACCGTCCTGGCTACGCGCCCGGCCGCTGGCGCGGGGTCCGTGCCCCGGTACCCGGGGGCGGCGATAGCGTGGCAGGCATGGCACACGCGCTGGCCGGGGGATACCACGGGCCGCCGCAGCTGACGGTGGCCCGCGGCTTCACCGAGTGGACACTCGATCCGTGGATGCTGGGCCTGATCCTGGTGCTGGCCGCGGCCTACCTGGCCGGGTACTACCGGCTGCGCCGGGCCGGCCAGCCGTGGTCCTGGGCCCGGACCGTCAACTTCGGGCTGGGCCTGGCCGTCATCGCCATCGCCACCCTGGGGTCGTTCGGCACCTACTTCGGCGTCGTGTTCTTCATGCGGTCGTTCCAGACGATCCTGCTGCTCCTGCTGGCGCCGATGTTCCTGGCCCTCGGCCGCCCGCTGAGCATGTTCATCGCGGTGTTCCCGCGCGCGGGCCAGCGGCTCGACCGCGCCATCCACAGCCCGCTGGCGCGCTGCCTGACGTTCCCCGCCATCACCACGCTGACGCTGGTCGCGGTGCCGTTCGTCATGTACTTCACCAACTGGTACACGGCCTGCTTCCACAGTGTCACGGTGCGCGAGCTGACCCACCTGGCGCTGCTGGCCCCCGGGTTCGTGTTCTTCTGGACGCTGCTGCGGGTGGATCCGGTGCCCAAGGCCTATTCCTACGGCGTCTCGCTGTGGATCACCGGGGCCGAGGTGATCGGCGACGCCTTCCTCGGCCTGGCCGTGATCGCCGACACCAACCTCATCGGGGCCGGCTACTACCACGCGCTGGCCCGGCCGTGGGGTCCCAGCCTCGGTACCGACCAGATCCTCGGCGGCGGCACCCTGTGGATCTTCGGTGACCTGGTCGGCCTGCCGTTCCTGGTCGCCCAGCTGATCCAGTTCATCCGCGAGGACGAGCAGGAAGCGGCCGAGATCGACGCCGAGCTGGACGCCCGCGAGGCCGCCCGGGACGCGGCCCGCGCCGCCCGCAAGGCGGCCGCCATCGCCGCCGAAGGCCAGCCCGCCAAATCCCGCCCGGCGACCGCCCGGAGTACCGACGCCCCACCAGCCCCAGGCACCCCATCAGCCCTAGGCACCCCACCAGCCCCGTCATCCACAGGAGCCCCGCCAGGCTCCAGCACCCCATCAGCCCTAGAGGCCCAGCCAGCCGCGAACGCCTCACCAGCCCCGCCAGCCACTGACGACCCGGACCGCGACGACCCCGAGCGCCCGTGGTGGGAAAGCGACCCCCGTTTCCAGGAGCGGTTCCGGCAGGTCTGACGGTATCCGTGTCGCGAAATGAGGCGCACGGGGTGTTTCGCAGGGGCCAGCGCGTGGCAAATTGGATGCGTGGCACAGATCAACGCCGCGGACGACGCTCTTGTCAGTGACTGGCTTCCGTTGCCAGACGTCGCCGCCCGTCTCAGCATTCCCCCCGGCCGTGTCAAGCAACTCCTGCGCGACCGCAAACTGCTCGCCGTGACCCGCCCGGACGGCGCGGTCGGGGTGCCGGCCGCGTTCCTCGACGGCGACCAGGTCGTCAAGGGGCTGCACGGCACGCTGACCCTGCTGCTGGACTGCGGGTTCGGCGACGCCGAGGCGCTGCGGTGGCTGTTCACCGAGGACGACACGCTGCCCGGCACGCCGATCCAGGCGATCGCCAAGCACCGCGGCACCGAGGTCAACCGGCGCGCTCAGGCCCTCGCGATCTGAGCGTTCTGAGCGTTCTGAGCTACCCCTTCAGGTAGACCAGGACGGTCAGGGCACCGACGACCCCGGCGGTGACCACGCTGAGGACGATCGGGGCCGGTTCGCGGACCCGCCAGGCGTCCAGGCCGATCAGCAGGGCGATCGCGACCGCCAGCTGGATGGTCCAGTAGAGCGACGACGTGCTGCTGGCGATCGCCGTCAGCCCGTAGACGCTCTCGCCGCCCAGCAGGCCGGCCGCGGCGCCCGCGCCCAGCGCGGCCGTGACCGGTGAGCCGCGGCGGACCCAGGACGCGGCTATGCCCAGCAGCGGGCCGACGATCACGGCGGCCAGCATCCAGAACTGGATGCTGCGCGGTGACTCGGGCACGTGACGGCTGATCGCGGTCAGGTAGTAGCCGCCGACCAGGCCGGCCAGGCCCAGCAGTCCCCACACCATCGCCCGGATCGTGCTGGAGGCCAGCAGCGCCAGCACGAACGCGACCGCCGCCCACGACGCGCCCGAGTTGGCCAGCGACGCGCTCGACTGCGGCAGCCACTCCTGCCCGAGGTCAGTCAGCGCCCCCAGCCCGAGGGCAACCGCGACCACCAGCACGGTGCCCGCCGCCTGGACCCGGGCCACCGCCGCGCGCGCCAGCGTCTGGTTCATCACGCTCCTGGGAAGGGGGGCCTCAGGCTATGGCGTCCGGCCTGCGTCCAGCACTGGTTCGGTTCTGGTAGGAACGGGATCGTGACCCAGACCAGCGACTCGCCCCCCGCGACCGGGCAGCGCCAGTCCGGTAAGGGCCAGTCCGGTAAGGGCCAGTCCGGTAAGGGCCAGCCTGGTAAGGGCCGGTCCGGTAAGCGGGCCGGAGGCCGGGTCAAGGACACCACCCCGGCCGCCGAGCTGCCGGTCGCCAAGGTCGCGGTCGACATCCCGCTCGCCCACCTGGACCGCCCGTTCGACTACCTGATCCCGGAACGGCTGGCGGCCGACGTGGTACCCGGCTGCCGGGTCCGGGTCCGGTTCTCCGGCAAGCTGGTGGACGGCTACGTGCTGGCCCGGGTGGCCACCAGCGAACACCCGGGGCGGCTGTCCTACCTGGACCGGGTGGTGTCGGCCGAGCCGGTGCTGACCCCGGAGGTCGCCGGGCTGGCCCGGGCGGTGGCCGACCGCTACGCGGGCACCCTGGCCGACGTGCTGCGGCTGGCGATACCGCCCCGGCACGCGGCCACCGAGGCCAAGCCGTCCCCGCCCCCGGCCGGGCCCCCGGACCGGCCCGCACCCGGACCCTGGTCCCGCTACCCGGCCGGGGAAGCGTTCCTGGCCGGCATCGCCGGCCGCCGCGACCTGCGGGCGGCCTGGTCGGCGCTGCCCGGCCCGGAGTGGCCGGACGAGATCGCGCTGGCCGCCGCGACCGCGGCCGCGGCCGGCCGGGGCACCGTGATCGTGGTGCCCGACGTCAAGGACCTGGCCCGGGTGGACGCGGCCCTGACCGCCCGGCTCGGCCCCGGTCAGCACGTGTGCCTGACCGCCGAGCTGGGCCCGGCCGAACGCTACCGGCGCTGGCTGGCGGTGCTGCGCGGCTCGGTCCGGATCTCGGCCGGGACCCGCGCCGCCATGTTCGCGCCCGTCCGTGACCTGGGGCTGGTCGTGCTGTGGGACGACGGCGACGACCTGCACGCCGAACGGCGGGCCCCCTACCCGCACGCCCGCGAGGTGCTGGCGCTGCGCGCCCACCGGCAGGGGGCGGCCGCGCTCATCGGCGGCTTCTCCCGCACCGTCGAGGTGACCCAGCTGGTCGCGTCGGGCTGGGCCCGGACGCTGGCCGGCGACCGGGGGGTGCTGCGGGCCACCGCCCCCCGGGTCCGGGCCGCGGCCGACGAGGACGAGCTGGCCCGGGACGGGGCCGCGCTCAGCGCCCGGCTGCCGAGCCTGGCCCTGCGCACCGCCAGGGCCGCCCTGGCCCACGGCCCGGTGCTGGTCCAGGTGCCGCGGCGGGGCTACCTGGCCGCGATCGCCTGCGGCCGCTGCCGCACCCAGGCCCGCTGCACGGTCTGCTCGGGCCAGCTGGAGATCGCCGCCGCCCGCCAGATTCCGCACTGCCGCTGGTGCGGCGCGGTCGCCGCCAACTGGAGCTGCCCGCGCTGCGGCTTCACCCGCGTGCGGGCCATCGTCACCGGGGCCGCCCGGACGGCCGAGGAACTCGGCCGCGCGTTCCCCTCGGTGCCGGTCCGGTTCTCCGGCGGCCAGTCGGTCATCGCCCAGGTGCCGGGCGACCCGGCCGTGGTGGTGGCCACCCCCGGGGCCGAGCCGGTGGCGGCCGGCGGCTACGCGGGCGCGCTGCTGATGGACGGCTGGGCGCTGCTCGGGCGGCCCAGCCTGCGGGCAGCCGAAGAGGCCCTGCGCAAGTGGCTGAACGCGGCCGCCCTGGCCCGGCCCGATTCGACCGTGCTGATCAACGCCGACGCCGGCCTGCCCGCCGTGCAGGCGCTGATCCGCTGGGACCCGATCGGTCACGCCGAGCGCGAACTGGCCGAACGCGAGCAGCTGGCGTTCCCGCCCGCGGTCCGGATGGCCGCCCTGACCGGCCCCGCCGCTGCCGTCGAGGAGCTGCTGGGCCGGGCCGGCCTGCCCGCCGGGGCCGAGGTGCTCGGCCCGGTGCCGGACGAGCACGCCGCCGCCGGGCACGGCACCGCCGAGCACGGGCCGGCCGCCGAGGACGAGCTGCCCGCCGCCGACGATGCCCTCAGCGCCGATGCCCTCAGCGCCGATGCCCTCAGCGCCGACGCCCCGGTGCGGGCGCTGGTCCGGGTGCCCCGGCCGGAGGGTTCGGCCCTGGCGCGGGCGCTACAGGCGGCCCAGGCGGCCCGCAGCCCCCGCAAGGACGCCGGCATCGCCCGGGTCCAGCTCGACCCGGCCGAGCTGATCTGACCAGCACACCCGGGCCCGGGCACCACCCTCCGGCCCGGCAGCCGCCCGGCCGGGTTCGCCCAACCATTTGCAACGAGGCCGTAAGGTGCCTGTGTGGCAACCTCGCATGAGAGCGTGTCGTCCCGGCCGCGGGGCGCCGCCAGCCTCACCCGGATGCCGCCGGTCCGGCTGGCGTCCCGTGAAGAGCTGACCGCCGCCGCCCGGGTGGCGCCCCTGCTGCGGGTGGCGCAGGACCTGGCCGCCTGGGCGGGCAAGGACCGCCCGGTCACCGGGAGCGGCGACCTCACCACCACCGACGCGGCCGAGGCAGCGGGCACGCTGGACCTGTCGCTGGACGAGATCCACGCCGCCTGGGCGATCGCCATCGGCACCGACATCATGGCGGTCGAGGATGACCAGGCCAGCCCGGGGGAGCGGTTCGGGGTGCTGGGTGCGGGCCGCCCGGACGACGCCCTCGACCTGTGGTCGGCGGCCCTGGAGACCGTGCTCGGGCTGGAAAACCTGGACGGCCTGACCACCGCGCTGTACACGGCCGGCCGCCCGGTCCGGCTGGACGCGCTGTTCGAGGCCTACGCGGCCGCCGTCGGCGCGATGACCGACCAGGCCGACCAGCCCAATCAGCCGGCCAGCGCGTCCGGGCCCGACGGGCCGGGCCTGTCGGCCGGCGATCCGGACGGGCCGCCGCCTTCGCCCGGCCTCGAACCGGGTCTGGAGCTGCTGGCCGACCTGGGCGTGGTCGAGCTGGGCGCCGACTCCGAGGACGATGACGAGGGCGGGCTGACGGTCACGCTGTCACCGATCGGGCTGTGGGCGGTCCGCGACCGGCTGCAGCAGCGCGGCTGGCGGGTGCCGGTGCTGGGCGGCAGCGCCGACGGTGGCGCCGCCGCCGTGCTGGCGGTGCTGGCCGACTACGACGCCGAGGACGGCGAGGCCGAGATCGCCGCCTGGCTGGCCCGGCGCAGCCCCGAGCAGGCGGCCGAGGAGCTGACCGCGGCGGCCAGCCAGGGCTCACCGGGCCTGCGGGGGGCCGCGTTCGCGGTGATGGACCGGGTCGGCACCGCCGCCGTGCCCACCGTCCGCCGGGCGCTGGCCAACCCGGTGCTGCGCCCGCACGCCGCCGTCTGGCTGCGTGAGCACGGCGAGGAGGCCGCCCTGTCCCGCGAGGACAGCGCCTGGCTGCTGGTCGACCTGGGGGCCGGGCTGCTGGAGGAGGCCGCGCCCGATGACGTGGTGGCCGAGCTGCTGCCCGACCTGCCGCCGCACGCGCAGGCCGAGCTGGTGGCGGGGCTGTGGCGGGTGGAGCACCCGGCCGTCACCGAGCTGCTGACCACGCTCAGCGACCACCACCCGGAGCCGGACGTGGCCAAGGCGGCCCGCAAGGCCGCGTTCAAGGCCCGATCGCGGCTTTGACCTGGCTCCGGCCGCCTAGACTGACAAGAAGGTAACAACGCCCTCGCCTTGGGTGAGCGGCTGGTGTGAACGACGCCCGTCTGGGCCGGGAGGATCTTCGTGAGCGTCAAGCCGATCCGGCTGTTCGGTGACCCGGTGCTGCGCACCCCGGCCGAGCCGGTCCGTGATTTCGATGCCGAGCTGCGCAAGCTGGTCAAGGACCTCACCGACACGATGATGGACGCGCCCGGCGCGGGCCTGGCGGCCCCGCAGGTCGGCGTGGGCCTGCGGGTGTTCACCTACTTCGTCGACGACGAGCTCGGGCACCTGATCAACCCCACCCTCGACCTGTCCGAGGAGACCGACACCGACGACGAGGGCTGCCTGTCGTTCCCGGGGCTGGCCTTCCCGACCAAGCGGGCCTGGCGCACGGTGGCCAAGGGCTTCAACATGTACGGCGACCCGATCACGCTGGAGGGCACCGAGCGGATGGCCCGCTGCTTTCAGCACGAGACCGACCATCTGGACGGCGTCCTGTTCATCGACCGGCTCGACCCCGAGCAGAAGAAGCTGGCCATGAGGGCGATCCGGGAGGCCGAGTGGTCGGGCATGTCGGTGCCGGAGCTGCGCAGCTCGCCGCACCCGACCTTCGGCAAGGCGCTCTGACCGGCTGATGCGGCTGGTCTTCGCCGGGACGCCGGACCCGGCCGTGGTGGCGCTGGAGGCTCTGCTCGCCTCCCGGCACGAGGTGGTCGCGGTGGTGACCCGGCCCGACGCCCCGGCCGGGCGTGGCCGCCACCTGGAGGCGAGCCCGGTCGCCGAGCTGGCCGCCGCCGCTGGCCTGGAGGTGCTCAAGCCGGTCAAGGTGCGCGACCCCGAGTTCCTGGACCGGCTGCGGGCGATCAACCCGGACTGCTGCCCGGTGACCGCCTACGGGGCCCTGCTGCCGCAGGTGGCGCTCGACATCCCGGCCGCGGGCTGGGTCAACCTGCACTTCTCGGTGCTGCCGGCCTGGCGGGGGGCCGCCCCCGTGCAGCACGCGCTGCTGCACGGTGACGACGTGACCGGCGCGACCACCTTCCGGATCGTCAAAGAGCTGGACGCCGGGCCGGTGTTCGGGGTCCTGACCGAGCCCGTCGGCCCCCGCGACACCGCCGGTGACCTGCTGGCCCGGCTGGCCGTCAGCGGCGCCCGGCTGCTGGTCGACACGCTCGACGGCATCGAGTCGGGCGAGGTGCGGGCGGTCCCGCAGCCGGACGAGGGCATCAGTTACGCCCCCAAGATCAACCCCGAGGACGCCCGGGTCGACTGGGGGCTGCCCGCGGCGGCCATCGACCGGCTGATCCGCGGCTGCACCCCGGAGCCGGGCGCCTGGACCGAGTTCGGTGACACCCGGCTCAAGCTCGGCCCGGTCGAGCTCGCGCCGCCCGCGGCCCTGGATGGGGGCCGTCCGCTGGCCCCGGGCGAGCTGCTGGTCGGCCGCCGCTCGGTACTGGCCGGGACCGGCACCGAGCCGGTCCAGCTCGGCCTGGTCCAGCCGCCCGGCAAGCGCCCGATGGCGGCCGCCGACTGGGGCCGCGGCCTCCACCAGCCCGGCCCCGACCTCCCCAGGCTGGGCTGACCGTGCCGCCCAGGACCCAGCGGGGCCGTGGCGGCCGTCCCCGGCCCGCACCACGTTCCGGCCAGGGCCGCTCCGGTGACGGCCGCTCCGGCCCGCGCCGGACGACCCGGGCCGACCCGGTCCGCCGGGTCGCCTACGACGTGCTGGCGGCCGTGGACGAGCGCGACGCCTACGCCAACCTGCTGCTGCCCGCGCTGCTGCGCGAACGCGGGATCGAAGGCCGCGACGCCGCCCTGGCCACCGAGCTGACCTACGGCACCCTGCGCGGCCGCCAGACCTACGACGCGGTCCTCGATCTGTGCAGCGACCGCCCCGCCCGCGACATCGACCCGCCGGTCCGCGAGGTGCTGCGGCTGGGTGCCCACCAGCTGCTGGCCACCCGGGTGGCCAGCCACGCGGCCGTGGCCACCTCGGTCGACCTGGCCAAGGACGTGGCCGGGATGCGCCCGGCCGGGTTCGTCAACGCGGTGCTGCGCCGGGTCGGCACCCGCGACCTGGACGGCTGGCTGACCATCATCACCCCCGACCGGGCGGCCGACCCGGTCGGCTGGCTGGCCGCCGCCTGCAGCTACCCACGCTGGATCGTGACCGCGTTCCGCGACGCGCTCGGCGGGGACCTCGACCAGACCGAGCAGACCCTGCGGGCCGGCAACGAGCGCCCGCTGATCACGCTGGTCGCCATCCCCGGCCTCAGCGAACCAGCCGAGCTGACCGCGGGCGACCGCGAGCCCGACCCCGCTCGCTGGTCCCCGTACGGGGTGGTGCTGCCCGGCGGTGACCCGGCCGCCATCCCGGCGGTGGCCGACGGCCGCGCGTTCGTCCAGGACGAGGCCAGCCAGCTGGTCGCCCTGGCCCTGGCCGCCGCCCCGCTGGCCGCCGCCCGGCTCGACCAGACCGCCAGCCCGGCCACCCCGGCCCCGGCCGAGCCCTGGCTCGACCTCTGCGCCGGTCCCGGCGGCAAGGCCGCCCTGCTGGCCGCCCTGGCCCGCCCCGCTATCCACCTGGTGGGCGCCGACCTGCGCCCGCACCGGGCCGGCCTGACCGCCGAGCACCTGCGCAGGCTCCCCAATGCCGCCGCCATCGCCGCCGACGGCCGCCGCGGCGCCTGGCGCCCCGGCACGTTCGCGCGGGTGCTGGCCGACGTGCCCTGCTCCGGCCTGGGGGCGCTGCGCCGCCGCCCGGAGGCCCGCTGGCGCAAGTCCCCCGAGGACGTCGAAGGCCTGGTTCCGCTCCAGCGCGAGCTTCTGGATAACGCTGTAGCCTCCGCCCGCCCGGGCGGCGTGGTCGGCTACGTGACCTGCACCCCGCACCAGGACGAGACCGAGGGCGTGGTCCAGGCCGTGCTGGCCGAACGCGACGACGTGACCGTCCTCGACGCCCCCGCGATCCTGGCTGACGCCGTGGGCCGCCCGGTCCCGGACGTCAGCCGCGGCCCCGGCGGCCGCTACGTCCAGTTCTGGCCGCACCGCCACGGCACCGACGCCCTGTTCCTGGCTCTGCTCCGCCGCGAGCCCGCCCGCTAACGGGTCAGCGCCCGCCCCGAACCGGGCCGCACCCGCTTCCCGCCGATGTCGGCCCGCTCGCCCTCCGCGTACCCGGACCGGTACCCGTTGCCCGAGTACGTGATCCGCGTCCGCCGGGTCCGCGGGTACGCCTCCTGCACGTGCCGCCGTACCACCAGCGCCCGGTCGGCCAGCACCAGCTCGGTCGAGGTACCGGCGCCGCGCACCTCCTCACCCGTAGCGTCGCTGGCCGCCCGCTCCTCGGCCGCCCGCACCCGGGCCGTCACCGCGCTGGAGTAGCCCAGCAGCCAGCTGCGCCGCCACGCCCGCGGGCTGCGGGACCCGGCCGGCACCCTCGTGGCGGCCAGCCCGTGCGCCATCTGCACCAGCAGCGAGGTGTAGAGCACCTCGGTCCGCTCCAGGTCCGAGCTGTAGCCGAACACGTGCACCCGCTTGCCGGTGGCCACCGGCAGCAGCACGCACTGGCAGCGCAGCGCGCTGACCAGCCCGGCCAGCAGGTGCGCGCGCACGTCGGCCCACGGGTTGGGCACGTCGATGACCCGGTCGGCGGGCCGGTCGGTCTCCGGCCGGGCGGCCGCCAGCAGCGCCCGGTCGATCCCGTAACGCGCCATCAGCTCGGCCGCCTTGGCCGTCAGCGCCTCCGCCTCGGCCGGGGTGACGCTGTCGTCCTCGGCCTTGGCCAGCAGCTTGCGCACCCTTTCCAGAAGATTGGGCTCCGGCCGCGCGGTCTCAGGCTTCTCCACGTCCCAAACGCTACCCAGAGCCAGCGACAGTGCTAGCTCCACCCGCCCAGCCCGATGTTGGCTCACCCGCCCGACCCGATGGGGCGGCCAGCCGCCAGAATGACTCCTATGGCCGTTCAGATCTCGCCCAGCATCCTGTCCGCGGACTTCGCGCGGCTCGCCGACGAGGCCGCCGCGGTGACGCCCGCCGCCGACTGGCTGCACGTGGACGTCATGGACTACCACTTCGTGCCCAACCTCACGCTCGGCCTGCCGGTGGTCGAGTCGCTGCTCAGGCACACCAGCCTGCCGGTCGACTGCCACCTGATGATCGACGACCCCGACCAGTGGGCCCCGTCCTACGCCGAGGCCGGGGCGGGCAACGTGACTATCCACGCCGAGGCGGTCAAGGCTCCGGTCCGCACGCTGCGGGAGATCCGCAAGGCCGGCGCCCGGGCCGGGCTCGCCCTCAACCCGGGCACGGCCGTGCAGCCGTACGAGGACCTGCTCGGCGAGGTCGACATGCTGCTGCTGATGACGGTGGAGCCCGGGTTCGGCGGCCAGAAGTTCCTCGACCTCGTGATGCCCAAGCTGCGGCAGGCCCGGGCCATGGTCGAGCGGCACGGCACCGAGGTCTGGCTGCAGGTCGACGGCGGGGTCAGCGACGAGACCATCGAGCGTTGCGCCGACGCCGGCGCCGACGTGTTCGTGGCCGGCTCGGCCGTCTACTCGGCCGACGACCCCGGCCGGGCCGTGCAGGAGCTGCGCGCGCAGGCCGAAAAGGCCACCGCCCACGCCGCCTGGACGAAAAGAACCAGCGATGCCCGCTGACGTGACCGAGCCCGCGCTGCGTGACGGCAAGATCAGCCGCTACGAGACCGGCCAGGCCCCCCAGCGCTAGCGCAAGACCTGGGTCCCGATCACCGACAGCAGCCGCAGCTTCTCGGCCGCCTCACTGCCGGCCGGGGCGGTGTAGGCGACGATCCGCAGGTCGCTGCCGTCCACGTTGAGCACGTCACAGTCCACCGTGACCAGGCCGACGTCGGGATGGTCGAACGTCTTGTGCGCCTCCCGGTGGGTGCCGACCGCGCCGGAGTCCACCACCGCGGCGAACCGCGGGCTGGCCGCCCGCAGGTCGGCCACCAGCCGCCGCAGGTTCTGATCGTCGGGGTAACGAGCGGTGGCCGAGCGCAGGTCGGCCACGGCCGACTGCTCGAACCGGGTCTCGTCCTCGGCCGTCCGCACCACCCGCGCGAACTGCCCGGTGAAGTGCCGCCAGAGCACGTTCCGGTCCCGTCCCTCCAGCACCGACGGGTCACCGACCAGCGCCGCCCACAGCGGGTTCCAGGCGACCAGGTTCCAGGCCGCGTCGTTGACGCTGACCGGGACCCCGGTCAGCTGGTCCAGCAGCCGCTGGACGCTGGGGGTGAGCTGGGCGACGATGTGCCCGGCCCGCGGGGGCAGCTGCCCGGCCAGCCGGAACAGGTGGTCCTGCTCGTCGCGCGACAGCCGCAGCGCCCGGCCCAGCGCCCCCAGCACCTGAGCCGAGGGCGCGGTCGCGCGCCCCTGCTCGAGCCGGGTGATGTAGTCGGCCGACACCCCGGCCAGCAGCGCCAGCTCCTCCCGCCGCAGCCCGGGCGCGCGCCGCCCCCGTCCCGCGGGCAGCCCCGTGTCGGCCGGTGACACCCGGTCCCGCCACCCGCGCAGGGCCGCGCCGAGTTCGCCGTGATCCGTCATCCTCCCAGTATGCGCGGCCACCGCCGCCTGAGCCTGGTACCCCCATACCCAGGAAGCGGCGGCTACTGCCTGGCCGCGGCGGCCGGTGCCAGGCTGGAGCCATGACCACCACCTTGATCACCGGAGCCAACAAGGGACTCGGCTACGAGGCCGCCCGCCAGCTGGCCGCGGCCGGCCACACCGTGTACGTGGGGGCCCGCGACGCCGAACGCGGCCGGAAAGCGGCCGCCGAGCTCGGGGCCCGGTTCGTGCTCATCGACGTGACCAGCGACGAGTCGGTGGCGGCGGCCGCCGCCGAGCTGCGCGACGACGCGGGCGGCCTCGACGTGCTGGTCAACAACGCCGGCATCCCGGGCGGGCGGACGCCGCCGGCCGAGGTCACCGCGGCCGACGTGCGCTGGGTGTACGAGACCAACGTGTACGGCGTGGTCCGGGTCACCCACGCATTCGTGCCGCTGCTGCAGGCCAGCGCCGCCCCAGCCATCGTCAACGTCAGCAGCGGCCTCGGCTCGTTCGGCGTCGTCACCGACCCGGACCGGATGGAATCGCAGTGGCCGACCCTGGCCTACAGCTCGGCCAAGGCGGCCGTGAACATGCTGACCGTCCAGTACGCCAAGGCGCTGTCCGGGATCCGGGTCAACACGGTCGACCCGGGCTACACCGGCACCGATTTCAACGCCCACCGCGGCACCCAGACCGTCGCGGAGGGGGCCGAGATCATCGTGCGGATGGCCCAGGCCGGCCCGGACGGCCCCACCGGCGGCTACTTCGACCGCCGCGGCCCCGTCCCCTGGTGATCGAGGTGCCTGGTAGACACGGAGCATGAGCAGCCCCGCCCCGATCACCGAGACCGCCATCGCCGCGCTGGACCGGGCGGCCGCCCTGACCTGGCGCGGGACCGAGCAGGAGCCGCTCGGCGACTGGCTGCTGCGGGCGGCCGGCGGCTTCACCGGCCGGGCCAACAGCGCGCTGGCCAGCGGCGACCCCGGGATGACGCTGCCGGAGGCGGCCCATCGCATCCGGCGCTGGTACTCCTCCCGCGGCCTGCCCCCGATGGCGGTGGTCAGCTACCCGCTCGGCCAGTCCGCCGGTAACCCGATGGATGAGTTCTTCGCCGCCCAGGGCTGGCGGCTGCGGGACGAGGCGCAGGTGATCGTGATGACCCGCCCTGCCGCCGAGCCGCTCCCGGCTCCGAAGACCCCGTTCCCGGTCCGTTTCGACGATGTCCCTGGCGACGACTGGCTGGCCCTCTACCACTTCCGCGGCCAGCCCGACCTGCCGCCGATCGCCCGCACGGTCCTGACCTCGGCTCCCTGGCAGGCGTTCGCGTCCGCGGGCGACGGCGACCGCACCGTCGCCATTGGCCGCGTCGCCGGGGCGGGGGAGTGGGCCGGCCTGACCGCGATCGAGGTCGACCCGGATTACCGTCGCCGCGGCCTGGCCGTCGCCGTCACCAGCGCCCTCATCGCCCACGCGGCCGGCCGCGGCACCGCCCGCATCTACCTCCAGGTCGAGGACGGCAACGACCCGGCCCTGGCCCTCTACCGGCGCCTCGGCTTCACCACTCACCACGCCTACCACTACTGGGTCGCCCCCGCCAGCTAGCCGCGACCCAGTCACACCTCGCGACCGAGTCACACCTCGGCCAGCACCCCCGCGACCAGGCAGCGGGCCTGGGCCCGGGTGGACTCCGGGGTGACGGCCGCGGGCGGACCGGCCACCAGCGTCAGCAGCGCCCCGCCGAACAAGGTGATCAGCGCCTGCACCTGGGCCGGTGAGGTGTCCAGGCCGAGCGCGCGGTGCTGGCCGACGGTCAGGTCGAGGGCGGCGGCGCCCATCTCCGCCAGCGCCGCCGCCAGCTCGGGGCGGCGGGTCGCCTCCAGCGTCAGCTCGTAGATCGCGAGGTAACGAGGCCGGTGGTGGGCGGCGGCGTCGTACAGGGCCCCGCCGATCAGTTCGGCCAGGCCGTCGGGGCCCACCGGCCCGGTCACCTGGGCGTCGGCCACCTCCATGGCCGCCAGGTGCAGCCCGAGCACCCGGCGAGCGGCCGCGGTCAGCAACTCGTCCCTGGTCGGGAAGTAGTTGGCGGCGGTACCGGCGGGCACTTCGGCCCGCTCGTCGACGGCCCGGTGGCTCAGGGCGTGGATGCCGGCGGTGCCGAGGATCGCGATCGCGGCGTCCGCGAGGGCGTCCCGGCGCTGCTGGTTACGGGGCGGCGCCATAGCCCGGCACGATATCACTGTTGTGATACTACCATTGCCGTTGTTATATTGGGCCGCCGAAGGGCGGCCGCCCCGAGCCGGCCGCCGCTGAGCGAGGAAGAGGTGGCCGATGACGGGGCAGCAGACGGCGGTGGTGGCCGGCGGCGGGATCGCGGGCCTGGCGGCGGCGGTCGCGCTACGGCAGGCGGGCTGGCCGGTCACGGTCCTGGAACGGGCGCCCGCGTTCAAGGAGGTGGGCGCCGCCCTCGGCTTCACCGGCAACGGCCTGGCCGCCCTCGGTGCCCTGGGCTTGGCGGAGCAGGTTCGCGCGGCCGGTCAGCTGGCTCCGCACGCCGGCTTCCAGGACCGCCGCGGCCGCTGGCTGCTGCGGGTCCCCGCGACCCGGCCCGATCGGCAGGGCATCACCACGGTCTGCGGCATCCACCGCCAGCGGCTGCACGCCGTCCTCCGGCAGGCGGCCGAGGCGGCGGGCGCCGACCTGTTCACCGGCGCCGAGGTCACCGCCGTCCGGCCCGGCACCCCGGGCGGCGAACCGGCCGCCGTCACCTGGCGGACCAGCTCCGGCGAGTACACCGGCCAGGCCGACCTGGTGGTGGCGGCCGACGGCGTCCGCAGCGCGGTCCGGGCCCAGCTGTTCCCCGACGTCCGCCCGCGCTACGCGGGCAGCACCAGCTGGCGGGCGGTCATCAGCGACACGACCCTCGCGGGCGGCCTGGTGGAGGTGTGGGGCCCCGGCACCGAGTTCGGCGCGCTGCGGGTCAGCGACGACCAGGTCTACTGGTACGGCGAGTTCGTCCACCCCGAGGGAGCGTCGTTCCCCGACGAACTGGCCGCCGCCCGCGCCCACTTTTCCAGCTGGGCCCCCTGGATCGGTGCCCTGGTAGCCGCCACCGCGCCCCACCAGCTGATGCGTCACGACGTCTACCACCTGCCGTCCGGCTGCCCCCGCTACGTGTCCGGCCGCGTCGTCCTCATCGGCGACGCCGCCCACGCCATGCTCCCCACCATCGGCCAAGGAGCCGCCACCGCCCTCGAAGACGCCGTCTGCGCCGGCCGCCTGATCGCCACCGGCCCCAACCTCGCCACGGCGCTCTCCGCCTTCGACCAGTCCCGCCGGCCCCGCTGCCAGAAGCTCGCCCGCCAGGCCGCCCTCATCGCCCGCTGCGGCTTCGAACTCGGCCCCGGCTGGCGCCAGCCCCTCCGCAACACCCTGATGCGCCTGATCCCGGCCGGCCCCGCCCTCAGGTCCGGCGCCCGCATCACCCGCTGGACCCCACCAGCGAGCCCGGCCCACGGCAGCGTCCTCACATCCCGCTCGCTCTGATCTCCCGTGACCGGACAGCATCCCGCCGTACTCCGGTCCCCGCTCCCGTCCCGTCCCGCTCGCCCCTGACCGCCCGCCGCTCCAACCAGCTAGCGGACCGTGTATACGCCGGTGCTCTCCGCGTGGTACCCCTTGGCCCCCACCGCCAGCGCCAGTGGACTCCGGAAGTCCCGCCCGTCCCGCAGCGCGTCCAGCACCGACCGGAAGTCGTGCCGTGGCGCCCACCCCAGCTCCGCCCGCGCCTTCGCATTCACGTAGACCCGCCCGATACCCGGGAACATCCGCCAGCCGCGCGCCCGGTAGACGTCCTCATAGTCCGGGAACAGCCGCCCCACCACCGCGGGCGCCGCCACCCGCAACTCGGCCAGATCATCCCGGCTGAACGGGGTGGTCGCGCTGATGATGTACCGCCCGAACCCGATCGACGGTGCCCGCTCCATGGCCAGCAGGTGCGCGTCGACCACATCGTGCAGGTCGACCCGGCGGTACAGGTACTCGTTGGCCTTGACGTTGGCGTCGTCGTAGGCCTGGCGGACGTCGTCGGCGTCGTCGGCTTCGGGGAAGAACCGCGCGGTCCGCAGCACCACCACCGGCAGTCCCTGGTCCCGGGCGATGATCTCGCACAAATTCTCGGCCGCGATCTTGGTCACACCGTAGATGTTGCGGGGGACCGGGGCCACGTCCTCGGTGATCCAGGCGGCGGGCTGGCCGGCGGCCGGGGTCAGCGCCCGCCCGAACGCGCTGGTGCTGCTGGTGAACACGAAGCGGCCGACCCCGGCCGCGGCCGCCTCCTCGGCCAGCGTCAGCGTCCCGCTCACGTTGGTGTCGACGAACTCCGGCTGGCTGTGCGAGCCCACGTGCGGCTTGTGCAAGGTGGCGGTGTGCAGGACCGCCGACACCCCGTCCAGGCAGGACCGGACCAGCTCGCGGTCGGTGATCGAGCCGGTCACGGTGGTGCCGGGCGAGGCCAGCACGTCCAGCCCGGTCACCTCGTACCCGCGGCCGCGCAGCACCCGGGTCAGCGCGTCCCCCAGATGGCCGGCGCTCCCGGTCACCAGCACCTTCGCCTGCGTCATGGTGGCCACGATAGAGGCGGCCGGGGCCGGCGGCATTCCGTTTTTCCGCCGTTGGCCTGCCGTGCAGGCCCATCCCCCGTACTGGTCAAGTCCACCTTTTAGGGTAGTAATGGTCAGCTGCCTAGCCTCGGGAGACCATGGTGCCACCCCCCGCTCAGACCACTGACGAACGACCACGGGAGGGCAGCGAGTACGCGGCCCTGTCCCGCCTGATCCGGCAGGAGGGCCTACTGGAAAGACGCCGGGGCTGGTACATCTGGCGGATCAGCGCCACGTTCGCGGCGCTGGCGGCCGGCTGGACCGCGTTCGTCCTCATCGGCAACTCGTGGTGGCAGCTGCTGGTCGCGGTCTTCCTGGCCGTGATGTTCGCCCAGCTCGGCTTCCTCGGACACGACGCTGGCCACCGGCAGGTCTTCGCCCGCCGCCGGTCGAACTACCTGTTCGGGATCGTCTGCGGCAACCTGGCGATCGGGCTCAGCTACGGCTGGTGGGTGTCCAAGCACAACCGCCACCACGCCAACCCGAACACCGAGGGCGAAGACCCCGACATCATGATCGGGGTGCTCGCGTTCTCCGGCGGCCGGGCCCGGGCCGCGGCCGGGCTGCGGCGGCTGATCTTCCGCTACCAGGCCTGGCTGCTCATCCCGATGCTGTTCCTGGAGGCGGGCGGGCTGCACGGGTCCAGCATCCGGGCGCTGGTCAACCGGGGACCGCGATCGGCCCGGGCCATCCGCAGCCGGACCGCCGAGGTGGCCCTGCTGGCGCTGCACTTCGCCGCCTACCTGAGCGTTGTGTTCCTGGTGCTGTCGCCGGTCAAGGCGGTGGTGTTCATCCTCGTCCAGCAGGGCTTGTTCGGCTTCTATCTGGGCTGCTCGTTCGCGCCCAACCACAAGGGCATGCCGGTGCTGGACGCGGACGACAAGATCGGATTCCTGGACCGGCAGGTGCTCACCTCCCGCAACGTGCGCGGCGGCTGGCTGACCGACTTCGCCCTGGGCGGGCTGAACTACCAGATCGAGCACCACCTGTTCCCGTCGATGCCGCGGCCCAGCCTGCGCCGGGCGCAGCCGCTCATCGCCGCCTTCTGCGCCGAGCACGGGGTCTCCTACACCGAGTCCAGCCTGCTCGGCTCCTACGCGCAGGGCCTCCGCCACCTGAACCAGGTCGGCCGCCAGGCCAAGCTCGGCCGGGTCACCACCGATCCAGCAACGGCGGCAGCTCCGTGAGGCTGGTGATCACCGCGTCCGGCTCGGCCGCCGGGTAGGCCGGCACCGCGCGGTTTGGGATCCACACCGCCCGCATGCCGATCGACTTGGCCCCGTGGATGTCGTCGTAGGGCCGGTCGCCGACGAACACGCAGGCGGCCGGCTCGTCGACGCCGACCGCGGCCATGGCCGCCCGGAACGCCTCGGGGTGCGGCTTGGTCCACGGGATCTCGCTGCTGTAGACGGCGCCGTCGATCAGGGCGAGCACCTCGTCGCGGCCGAACACCCGCTCGTGGGCGCTGCGCGGCCACATCGTGTTCGACAGCACCCCGACCTTGATCCCGCGCCGCCGCAGCTCCCGCAGCACGGCCGGGGCGGCCGGGTCGGTCAGCGTGTGCGGGTCCCAGTGCTGGTAGTAGTCGGCCAGCAGCGCCTCGGTCGGTTCCACCCCGGCCCGGGTCATCACCTGGGCCAGGGTGGCGCTGGTGGAGTCGGTGTTGGCCGCCAGCCACAGCTCGTGCTCGGCCGCGCAGATGGCGGCGGCCACCGCGGCCGCCTGGCCGGGCGGGTAGTGCGGCGTGCACACGGTCAGCCACAGCGCCTCGTGGTCGATCGTGTGCCACGGGGTCAGCGTCCCGCCCCAGTCGAAGATGACCGCCTCGACCGTCATGCCGCGTGCACCAGCCGGGCCAGCGCCCCAGCGGGGTCGGCGGCCGGGTCGTCGCTGGCCCA
>Ga0213875_10000264_pt1 | contig 52435 bp, 54 predicted proteins | sample BarmaccomBMRX_R8_FD_160105 | JGI IMG/M metagenome (GOLD analysis project Ga0213875, IMG submission 160105) | Root-associated microbial communities from Barbacenia macrantha in rupestrian grasslands, the National Park of Serra do Cipo, Brazil - RX_R8 | ecosystem: Host-associated > Plants > Roots...
AGCCGCGCAGTTTCGTTCCCGTCGCCGTCGCAGCGCTCGTCGCACTGGCGTGGCGGCCGCTGCTGCTCGGTACAGGCCCGCTTTTCCCGTTCGTCGCGCGCGGCTTGCCCGGCATCGGTGTCGAGCTTGGCGTCGGCGTCGGCATCGGCATCGTCGCCGGCCTCGAGGCGGCGCTGCTTTCCGCAATGCTCTATCGCGTCGAGGACCTGTTCCACCGGCTGCCCCTGCACTGGATGTGGTGGCCGGCGATCGGCGGCGCCGTCGTCGGGCTCGGCGGGTTGATCGACGCGCATGTGCTCGGCGCGGGCTACGTCAACATCCAGCATCTGCTCGACGGCGGGCTGACCGTCCGCGTCGCGCTGGCGCTGCTGATCGTCAAGGCGGTGGTGTGGCTGGTGGCGCTGGGCTCGGGAACCTCCGGCGGCGTGCTCGCCCCGCTGCTCATCCTGGGCGGCGCACTCGGCTTCCTGATCGGCGGTTTCCTGCCGGGTTCCGCCGGCTATTGGGCGATGCTGGGCATGGCCGGCATCATGAGCGGCGCGATGCGGGCGCCGCTGACCGGCGCGCTGTTCGCGGTCGAGCTGACGGGGCACTTCGAGGCGCTGCCGATCACGCTCGCGGCCTCGGGCGGCGCCTATGCGGTCAGCGTGCTGGTGATGCGCCGCTCGATCCTCACCGAGAAGATCGCGCGGCGCGGGCGGCACATCCTTCAGGAATATACCGTCGATCCGCTCGAATTTCTGCAGGCCGGCGATATCATGACGCGATCGCCCGCGACGCTCCCCGGCGCGATGCCGATCGGCGAGGCCGTCGCCTTCTTCACCGAGAAGGCGATCCACCGCAGCTATCCGGTCGTCGACGAGAACGATCGCTTGCTGGGGCTGGTATCGCGTAGCGACGCGCTGCGCTGGATGGACATCGACACGGAGGACGCGGCGAGCCTCGCCGACCTGCTGTCCGACGCGTCGCAACCCGCTGCCCATGCCGAGACGCCGATCGGCGCAGTCGCCGACATGATGGTCGAGACCGGAGTGGGCCGTATCCCGATCGTCGAGCGAAGCAGCGGCCGCATCGTCGGCATCCTCTCCCGGCATGATCTTCTGAAGGCGCGCAGCATACGCCGCCGCGACGAACTGACGCGCGAGCGTCTGCTCGTTTGATCGCGCTCTCTCTTCATCCGATCGAGTCAGCGCTTCGCGGGTGGAAAGCGGCTAGCGTGCTACGAAGCACCACCGCTCTAGCGAGCGGCATCGGGAGAGAGAAACGGATGACGAATCCCGCGGCGAACATGCCGACCTTGCTGATCATCGGCAGCGGCCCCGGACTTGCTCAGGCGATCGCGCGCCGCTTCGGGCGCGACGGCTGGCGCACCGTTCTTGCGGCGCGCAACGCGGAGCGGCTCGACGCCCGCGTCGCCGCGCTTCGGGAAGACGGGATCGAGGCCGTGGCGCAATCCGCCGACGCCGCCGATCCCGCCGCTCTTCAGCGCCTGGTGGATGGCGTGAGGGACAGGTTCGGCGCGATCGACCTGCTCGTCTACAACGCCGCGACGATCCGCTGGGCGAGCCTGCTCGAACAGCCCGCCGAAGAGATCGATGCGGATCTGATGGTCGGTGTCGGTGGCGCGATCGCCGCGGCGCAGGCGGCCGCCCGGCACATGATCGCGCGGGGCCATGGTACCATCCTGTTCACGGGCGGTGGTCTCGCGCTCGATCCGTGGCCCGGCTTCGTGACGCTCTCGGCGGCGAAGGCTGCGCTGCGGGCGGTGAGCGTCGCGCAGCGGAAGGATCCGGCGCTCGCGGCAATTAGGTTCGGCCACATCATCATCCACGGCGGAATCAACGAGACGACCGCACCGGGCATCGCCGACCGGTATGCCGAGCTTTATCGTGCTAGCGCCGGAGAGTGGGTGCCGGAGATCGAGCTCCACGTCTGATCGGCGGACGCAGGCGACCGGCCGCTCAGCCTGAAACGCTCACCAATGCCCGTGGCCGAACCGGCAGCGGCTCCGGCGGCAACCGGTTGGTGACGAGCCGGCCATCGACCAGCACCAGCTTGAGCGTCTCGTGCGGACGCTGCAGCAGCGTCAGGTCCGCGAGCGGATCACCATCGACGACGATCAGGTCGGCGAGCGCGCCGGGCGCGACGAGGCCGGTCCGGGCCGGTGCGTCGACCAGCAGCGCGCCGGCGTTGCGCGTTCCCCAAGCGAGCACGTCGGCCGGCGATAGCCCCTCGATCGCGCCGTAGAGCGGCAACTCGCGCGCGTAGCTGCCGGCCTCGTGCGGCAAGCTCCCGCCGGAATAGTCGTCGCCGAGCAGGATGCGGACGCCGGCGCGATGCGCCTTCGGCAGCATCTCGTAGAGATTGGCGTGGGCACGGGCGGTGGCACCGTCGGGATCGGGCGCTTTGTTATCGATCAGCATCTGCAGGAAGGCGAGGCTCGGCACCCAGAACGTACCGGCTTCGACCATCGCCGCGATGCACTCCTCGTCCGTTTCATCGCCATGATCGATCACGTCGATGCCGAGCTCGATGCATTCGAGGATCAAGTCCTTCTCGCAGACGTGCGCGCGCGTCTTGACGCCCCTGCCCTTTGCGGCCTCGACGATCGCGGCGATCTCGTCGCGCGCCATGTTGCGCGTGCCGCGATGCCCCGGGATGGCGTGGCCCGAGCTCGCGTAGAGCTTGATGATCTCGGCACCGTTGCGGATCTCCGTCCGCACGAGGCGGAGCAGCGCGTCGCGGCCGTCGGCGAACAGGTCGGTGCCCGGCTCGACCATCTGCTGCCACCATTTGCGACTGTCGTTATTGTCGCCGGTGGTGCCGATATGGTGGCTGCACGGGCGGATGCGGGGGCCGGGCACGATCTCCTCCTCGATCGCCATCTTGAGCTGCGCATCGATGTTGTGCGCGCAGGCGGCGCCGACATAGCCGGTGAAGCCGGTGTCGATCAGGGCGCGCGCGGCGCGGATCGCCAACGCCATCATCACGCCGGGCGGCCGCTCCTTGCCGAGCCGGTCGCCGGCGAGGAACTCGGCATAGGTGAACTTCGCGTTGTCCGGATGGAAATGGCAGCTGACCAGCCCCGGCAGCAGCGTCATGCCGTGAAGGTCGACGTCGTTCTCGGCCGTCGCGAGGCCGTCGTGCCGCGCCACCGACGCGATGAGATTGCCTTCGATCCGGACGTCGTGAAGCCCGGTGAGCATCGACGTGCCATCGAACAGGCGGCAGTTGCGCAACGTCAGCATGGCGGCATCCTCTTCTCCGCCGCCATCCTAGACGTTTTCGCCGCGACCATCGCCGCCCATCCTCTCGAGTCAGCTATTTATCGGGCTGCCCGGGTGGGATAGACAACGGTCGCAAGGGAGACGAGCAGCGGCCGACCTACCCGATCATGCGGACGCACGCGAGGCACCGGCAAGGCCCGCGCCGGACCTGGCTCGGCGCGTCGGCCGCGCGATCGACACCGCGATCCGCACAGGCGGGATGGCAGCGGGAGCGTTCCTCGGGCGCGAAGCGGATCTCATGGCGCGCTACGCGGTCAGCCGGCCGACGCTGCGCACCGCGATCCGCCAGCTGGAAGCGGCGAACCGCGTCGTCACGCGAAGCGGCGTCCACGGCGGCCTCTACGTCAAGGATGTGTCGGCGACGGCGGTGATGGCGCTCGCCTGGCATCTCGTGACGCTGCGGCAGCCGTTCCGCACCTTCTTCGCGTTGCACATGCCCTTCTTCGGCCATGCGGCGATGCTGGCGGCGCAGCGTGCCCCGGCGATCGCGCGGGACAGGATCGCCGAACTGCGCGACGAGATGCTCACAACGCCGCCGCGTGTCGCCTGCTTTCGCGAGGCGCGCCTGCAGCTGCGATCCGCGATCTTCGCGGCGACCGGCAATCCGGCGCTCGAGATCGTCGGCGCCGCGCTCAACCAGGCCTACGCCAAGATCCTGCGTGGCGAGCTCCATCTCGGCGATACCGAGGAGGAGAAAACGAGCCGGGTACAGGCCGCGGAAGGGTTGATCGTCTCGGCCATATTGTCGGGCGACGTGGATGCGACGGCACGCGCTTGCCGTCGCGGCGCGGAAATCGAGATTGAAATCACTGAGGAGACGGTGCGCGCCGGCATGATCTCCGCACGCGCCGTTCCGCGCACGCTGTTCGCGCTCGTCCGCGATGGCAAGCGGCCGGACAAGCTCGCCGAGCACATGGCGCGCGCGTTGCTGAGGGAACTCGATGTGCGGCAGGCGCCGCCGGGGGCCCCGATCGGATCGATACCGGCGCTCGCGACACGCTTCGGCGTCAGCTACGACATCTGCCGCGAGGCGATGGGATTGCTCGCCAGCCATGGCGTCGTCACCGTCCGCCGCGGACGGGGTGGCGGGGTCCATGCGGGGCGGCCGACGATCGCCGGCTTCGCGCACGTCGTGCGCCGCGATCTCGTGGCAAAAGCCGGCATCGAGCAGCTCTCGGAGGTGCACACGCTCCTGATGCGCATTCGGGACGACCTGACCGTGAGCGCCGCGCCTCCCGACGAGAGCGCGTCGACCGTCGCCTTTTTCGATGAGATGCTCGCGCTCCTCGCGGACTGCACGTCGTCGGCCGCCGTCGGCGGCTGAGCCGGCCCACGTCGTCAAGCCCGGCTTAAGCGTGGCAAAGGCGAACTTGTATTGACCGCCAATTCCCTACTGTGAGACTAGGGAACTGCCGAGGACATTGTCGATCCTCGAGCGGCAACAGCCACACAGACCCGCGGCTTTTGATGGGAGGCAGCTTGCTCCGCGTCACCAACGGCTAAAGCGCACGACCGTCCGGCAAGGAGTCAGCCGGGCATCGTGTTCCCGATGACGGAGGAACGACGATGAAGCCAGCAGACGATCACCGCGCGGCCTAGCCGCCGCCGAGACATCATCTTGAGGACATCGCGAGCGGCCGCAGCCGCCGCAACGGACGGCGATGTGCGCCGCCCGCAGGGGGACACATGACTCGAACGAACACGACCCGAACGAACGATGCGCGATACCGTCTTCACCTGCTCGCAACCGCCGCGGCCTTCGGGCTCGTCGCCGCCCCTGCGTTGGCGGAGGACAAGGCCGCCGCGGACACATCGGCACCGGCACCGGCCGCATCGGCGGCCGGTGCCGCCCCGACGGCGCTGGCGATGAACGATCTCGGCAGCGACATCGTCGTCACCGCGCGTCGTCGCGAGGAGAAGGCGCAGGACGTGCCGATCGCGCTCAGCGTCGTCGGCGAGAAGACGCTCGAGAGGACCGGCAACTTCACGCTCGGCCAGATCCAGCAGCTCGTCCCGTCGCTGCAGGTGTTCAGCTTCAACCCGCGCAACACCAACATCAACATCCGCGGGCTCGGCTCCAACGTCGCGCTCACCAACGACGGGCTGGAGAACGGCGTCGGCGTCTATGTCGACAACGTCTATTACGGCCGGCCCGGCCAGTCGCAGTTCGACCTCGTCGATCTCGACCATGTCGAGGTGCTGCGCGGGCCGCAGGGCACGCTGTTCGGCAAGAACACCACCGCGGGCGCGATCAACATCAGCAGCCGGCTGCCGAGCTTCGCGCCCGATTTCTACGGCGAAGCGTCGGTCGGCAACTACGGCTATTATCAGCTGCGCGCCTCGGTTTCGGCGCCGCTCGTCGGCGACAAGATCGCCTTCCGGCTCAGCGCCGCGCGGACGAGCCACGACGGCTATATCGACAACGTCCTCACCGGCGGCGACGCGCAGGACTATCACAACACCTCGGTGCGTGGGCAGCTGCTGCTGAAGCCGAGCGAACGGCTCAGCATCCGCCTTATCGGCGACTATGCGCGCCAGACCGCCGCCTGCTGCATCAACCTGCCGGCCGGCACCTTCACCAGCTACACCGACGGTGTCGCCGTTCCGAACAACTATTTCGCGCGCATCGCACGCGCCGGCTACACGCCGGTCACCCTCGACGCCTTCGCGCGTAAGACCGACGCCAACTCGAACTATCAGGCGAACATGCGCAGCTACGGCGTCTCGGGCCAGCTCGACTGGGACCTTGGACGGGCGACGCTGACCGCGATCAGCGCCTATCGCTGGTGGGATTGGGATCCGGCAAACGACATCGACAGCAGCGCGCTCTCGATCAACACGCTCGCGCAGACGGCGGATCGCCAGCGCCAGTTCAGCCAGGAGGTCCGCCTCGCCTCGAACGGGCACAACCGCTTCGACTGGGTGATCGGCGCCTATTATTTCTGGCAGATCGTCCGCGGCTACACGGACATCGGCTACGGCTCGGATGCGCCGCTCTGGTATCGCCCGCCCACCTCGCCGATCCCGCTCGCGACCTGGCAGGCCGCGCTCAACGGCTTCAGCGCGCACTCCTATTCCAATCCCAAGACCAACAGCTACGCGGCCTTCGGCCAGACGACGTGGCACGCGACCGACGCGCTCAGCCTGACGGCAGGGCTTCGCTACACGCATGAAGACAAGACCGGTCTGTTCAATCAGGTCTGGACCGGCGGCGCGGACACCACGGGCAACGCGGCCGCAATCGCCATCCGCAACAGCTTCAACCCGGTCATCGCCTACGGTGCCAGCCGCCACGACGACAGCGTCTCAGGCACCGCCAACCTCTCCTACAAGATCGATCGCGACGTCCTCGTCTATGCGAGCTACTCGCGCGGCGGGAAATCGGGCGGGCTCAACCTCCAGTCCTTTCCGATCGGCGTGACGGTGCCGCGCACGGTCGCGCCGGAGAAGGTCGATGCCTATGAGATCGGCCTCAAGAGCCAGTTCCTCGACCGCCGCTTGACGCTCAACCTCGCCGGCTTCTGGACCAACGTCGCCAACTATCAGAGCGCGGTGACGACGCTCACCAATCTCGGCACCTATCTTCAGTACATCCAGAATGTCGGCCGCGTCCGTGCCCGCGGCGCCGAGCTCGACACCCAGCTCGATATCACCCGGCGCATCTCGATCTCGGGCGCGCTGTCCTACGTCGACGCCAAGTATCGCAACTATCGCGATGCCCCGGCGCCGGTGGAGCAGGATCCGGCGCTCGGCGCCACGGTTGACCTCACCGGCCGCCAGATCGCCGGCGCGCCGAAGTTCACCTATAGCCTCGGCGCCGATGCCTCGCAGCCGCTCGGCGCCGGGTTGGGCGGCGATCTCGAGCTCTACGAGCATGCCGACTATGCGCACCGCTCGAGCTTCTTCACCGCCGTCTCGAACTCGATCTACTCGCGCGTGCCGGCTTACGGCCTGCTCAACCTGCGCATCGGCGTGCGCACCGCGAACGGGCGCTGGGACATCTCGGTCTGGGCCCGCAACCTTGCCGACAAGGACTATTTCCAGACGCTCACGCCGAACAATCTCGGCCTGATCACGGCGATCACCGGCGATCCCCGCACCTTCGGCGCGACGCTGCGCACCAAATTCTGAGGAGGCGAGCCATGGCGACGACCTTTCCTGCATTCGCATCGCCAGCGCGGCCATCGGCAGCCCGGGCGGGAACGGGCGCCGCAAGGCTCGCCGCCTTCTCGACGCTGATGATCCCGATCTACGCCGCGCAGATGCCGATCGGGGTCTATCTGCCCGCGATCTATGCGCAGCATTACGGCATCTCGCTGGCGCTCCTCGGGACGATCTTCCTGATCGCCAAGACCTGGGGCGCGTTCGCCGACCCGCTGATCGGCGCGCTCAGCGACCGGACCCGGAGCCGCTTCGGCCGGCGCAAGCCCTGGATCGTCGCGGGCGCGGCGATCTTCGGGCTCTCCGGCGTTGCGCTGTTCTTCCCGCCGAACCCGGTTCCGCCGATCGAGGTCGGGCTGGCGCTGTTCGGCTTCTATCTCGGCTGGTCGATGCTCTGGATACCCTATCTCGCCTGGGCGGGCGAGCTCTCGGCGGACTATCACGAGCGCACCCGCGTCGCGACCTACCAGAATGTCATCGGCGCAGCCTCGCTGCTGCTCGTGCTGCTGCTGCCGACGATCGTCGACCAGCTGCGTCCGAGCGACGCTACGCTCAAGCTCGGTGCGATGGGCGGAGTGATCCTGCTCAGCCTGGTGCCGTCACTGCTGCTGACGCTGGGCGCCTATGATGAACCGGCCGCCCCGCGCACGCCGGCACGGCGGCCGGCGCTGCTCGCCGCCTTCGGCATCGTCCTGCGTGACGGCCTGCTGATGCGCGTGCTGCTCTCGGATTTCGCGGTGACGCTCGGGCAGAACATCCGCGGAACGCTCTTCGTGTTCTTCGTGAGCAGCTATATGGGCCTGCCGCGCTGGGCGAGCGGACTCTTCCTGTTCCAGTTCGCGTTCGGCATCGTCGCCGGCCCGATCTGGATGCGGATCGCCCAGCGCCTCGGCAAGCATCGCACCGCCGTGCTCGGCGAACTGCTGCAGGTCGCGATCAATCTTGGGCTGCTGCTGGTGGTGCCGGGTCGGCTGCCGCTGCTGCTCGCACTGACCTTCGCGCAAGGGCTGGCGCAGGGCTCCGGCAACCTGATGCTGCGCGCGATGGTCGCCGACGTCGCCGATCGCCATCGGCTGGAGTCCGGTCAGGACCGCACCGCACTGTTCTTCTCGGTGTTCAGCATCTCGATGAAGGCGGCGATGGCGGTCGCGGTCGGAATCGCGCTGCCGCTCGTCGCCTGGTTGGGCTTCGATCCCGCCGCCGCCCACAACAGCCCGCCTGCGTTGCGGGCGTTGCTGCTCGTCTTCACGCTCGGGCCCGCGCTCGCGCATCTCGTCTCGGCCGCGCTCGTGGCCGGCTTCCCGCTCGACGAGGCCACCCACGCCGACATTCGCCGCGCGCTCGACGCCGAGGCGCCCGCGACCCGTTTTTGATCCCCGCCGGAAGAGGAGAACTGGCCATGACTGCCCTACACCAACGTTTCATCAACGAACGCGAGGCGGAGAGCCCGCTCGATATCGCGCCCGTCGCCGGCCGCATCGGCGCCGAGGTCCGCGGCGTCGCGCTCGGCGGCGATCTCGACCGGATCACGATCGCCGCGATCCGCGCCGCGCTCGTCCGCCACAAGGTGCTGTTCTTCCGCGACCAGCAGCTTGACGACGCAGGCCAGGAAGCCTTTGCCGCCAAGCTCGGCACCCCGATCGCGCATCCCACCATCCCGGTGCCGGACGGCACCAACTATGTCCTCGAGCTCGACTCGCGCGAGGGCTACGCCGCCTCGAGCTGGCACACCGACGTCACCTTCGTGCCCGCCTATCCCGAAGCCTCGATCCTGCGCGCGATCGAGATCCCGGAAGCCGGCGGCGACACCGTCTGGGCGAATACCGCATCCGCCTACGAGGAACTGCCCGAGCCGCTGAAGCTGCTCGTCGATGGCCTTCGCGCCGTCCATACCAACCTCTACGATTACGCCGGCACCTTCGGACCAAAGGAGGCGGAGTATATCGCCAAGCACCGGACCGTCTTCGCCTCGACCGTCTACGAGACCGAGCACCCCGTGGTGCGCGTTCATCCGGAGAGCGGCGAGCGCGCGCTCGTCGTCGGTCACTTCGTCAAGAACTTCGTCGGCCTGAACAGCGCGGACTCGCAGCGGCTGCTGGGCATTCTCCAGGATCACATCACCAAACCGGAGAACGTCGTGCGCTGGCGCTGGCGTGCCGGCGACGTGGCGATCTGGGACAATCGCGCGACGCAGCATCGCGCCGTCGCCGATTTCGGCTTGCAGCGCCGCAACCTGCGCCGAGTGACGATCGCCGGCACGGTGCCGGTCGGCATCGACGGTTCCGGCAGCCGTCAACTGAAGCCTGCGCCGCAGCCCGAGGCGATCGCCGCCGAGTGACGATCAACGGAGGGCGCCCTTCTCACGGCGCCCTCCTTCTTTCCGGAGACCCTCAATGGCCGAAAGCGCGGCATCGGGCGGCAATCGCCCCAACTTCCTCGTCATCGTCGTCGACGACATGGGTTTCTCCGATCTCGGCGCGTTCGGTTCCGAGATCGAGACGCCGCATCTCGACGCGCTCGCGACCGCAGGCGCGCGGCTGACGGACTTCCACTCCGCGCCGGCCTGCTCGCCGACGCGTGCGATGCTGATGACAGGCACCGATCATCACCTCGCCGGGATCGGCTCGATGATCGAGTGCGTGTATCCGGCCTTCGAAGGTGCGCCGGGCTACGAGGGCTATCTCAACGATCGCGTCGTGACCGTCGCCGAACTGCTGCAGGAGGGCGGCTACCGCACCATCCTTTCGGGCAAGTGGCACCTCGGCGACACACTCGAGCGAATCCCCGCGGCGCGCGGCTTCGAACGCTCCTTCACGCTGCTGCCCGGCGGCGCCGACCATTTTGGCCTCGACGGCCTCGTCGCGGGCGCTCCGCGCAAGCCGATCTACGCCGAGGATTGGGATTACGTCACCGAGCTGCCGCCCGACTTCTACTCGTCGGATTATTTCACCACGCGGCTGATCGAATTCCTTGGTGAGAAGCCCGACGACGACCGCCCCTTCTTCGCCTACCTCGCCTACTCCGCACCGCATTGGCCGCTGCAGGCGCCGGACGCCGAGATCGCGAAATATCGCGGGCGCTACGACGACGGCCCGGACGCGCTGCGCGAGCGTCGCCTCGCCCGGCTCGTCGAGCTTGGTCTGATCTCGCCGGATACGGTGCCGCATCCGGTGGTGACCGACGCGCCGGCGTGGGACGCGCTGAGCCCAGAGCAGCGGACCGCATCGGCGCGCACCATGGAAGTCTACGCCGCGATGGTCGATCGCATCGACCAGAATGTCGGCCGCATCGTCGAGGAACTGAAGCGCACCGGCCGGTTCGACAATACCGTGATCGTGTTCCTGTCGGACAATGGCGCGGAAGGCGCGATCGTCGAGGCGATGCCGATCATCGGTCCGGTCTTCGCCAAGGCGATCGCCGAGCATTGCGACAACAGCCTCGATAATCTCGGCAAGCCCGGCTCCTACATCTGGTATGGCCCGCGCTGGGCGCAGGCGGCGACCGCGCCATCACGCTTGGTCAAGACCTTCACCACCGAGGGCGGCATCCGCGTGCCGGCCTTCATTCACTATCCGGCGGCGGCGCGCGGCGGCGCGATCTCCGACATCTTCTCGACCGCGATGGACGTGGCGCCGACGCTGCTGGATCTCGCCGACGTCCGCCATCCCGGCACCTGGTACAAGGGCCGCGAGATCTTCGAGCAGCGCGGCCGCTCGCTGCGGCCCTGGCTCGAAGGCCGTGCCGAGGCCGTGCATCCGCCGGGGACGAGCACGGGCTGGGAGCTGTTCGGCCGCCGCGCGATCCGCAAGGACGACTGGAAGGCGGTGTACGTCCCCGGCCGCGACGGCCAATCGCATTGGCAGCTCTACGATCTGTCGCGCGATCGCGGCGAGATCACCGATCTCGCCACCAGGCATCCCGAAATATTGGCAGAGCTGCTCGGCCTGTGGCGCGACTATGTCGGCGAGGTCGGGGTGATCGAGGAACCGATCAGCTTCTTCGATGCCGATCCGTCGCTCTGGGAAGCACCATGGCGGCCCAACCTGGTTGCGGACGCGAGGGCAGCCGCAGCGCAGCCTGCGGAATAGAAGCGAGGGGGGTGGGCGACGTCGCGACCGCCCTCCCGCCGCACGCATCCTATCCGATCGTCCTAATCAACCCGAGAGCGCTGGCGCGATCCGTCCTCGCCCCTAGATAGGGGCGATGCGCCTCCACTTTCCGAGCGGGTTCGATCCGCGTCTGCTGCTGCGTCCCCGGCGGCGCGGCATCGCCTCGGTCAATTCCGAGGTCCGCGACGGCATCGTGCCCGCCGCCGACGGCATCGCGCGAACGGTCGACCAGGGCGGCGGCGGCGCCAGCATCAACTATCGCACGGTCGCGTTGATCGTCGCCTGCGCGATGTTCATGGAAAATCTCGACGCGACCGTGCTGGCCACGGCGTTGCCGACGATGGCCCGCGATTTCGGCGTCCACGCGCCGGAGATGAGCGTCGCGCTCACGTCCTATCTGTTGGCGCTCGCGATGTTCATTCCGGCATCCGGTGCCGTCGCCGATCGCTTCGGCGCCAAGAACGTATTTCGCGCGGCGATCGGGCTGTTCATGACCGGATCGCTCGCCTGTGGGCTGGCGCCCAACCTCCCGCTGATGACGCTCGCGCGCTTCGCCCAGGGCATCGGCGGTGCGATGATGATGCCGGTGGGGCGGCTGGTGCTGCTCCGCTCGGTCGCCAAGCGCGACATGGTCTCGGCGATGTCCTGGCTGATCATGCCGGCCCTGATCGGTCCGATCGTCGGTCCGCCGGTCGGCGGTCTGATCGTCACCTACCTCGATTGGCGCTGGATCTTCTGGCTCAATCTGCCGATCGGCCTGATCGGCATCGTGCTCGTCGGCCGCTTCATCGCCGACATTCGCGAGCCATCGACGGCGCGGTTCGACCGGTCCGGCTTCCTGCTCTCCGCAATCGCGCTGGGTTGCCTGCTCTCCGGCTTCGAAGCGGCAAGCCGCGCCAGCGCCGCGCGGCTCGCGGGCCCGCTGATCGCCATCGGCGTCGTCGCCGGATGGCTCTATCTGCGTCATGCCCGGCGCGCGGAGCACCCGATCCTTGATGTCTCGCTGATGCGCGTTCCGACCTTCCGGCTCTCGGTGATCGGCGGCTCGCTGACGCGCATTACGCAAGGCGCGCAGCCCTTCCTGCTGCCGCTGATGATGCAGCTGGGGTTCGGACTGTCGCCGGCGCAGAGCGGGGTGATGACGGTCAGCGGCGCGATCGGCTCGTTCGGCATGAAGCCGGTCGCGCGGCGGCTGCTGCGCGCGCTCGGCTTCCGCACCAGTCTTGTCGTGATGGGCGTGCTCGCGACGCTGGCTTATGCGAGCTGCGGCCTGTTTCGGCCGGGTTGGCCGCTCGCGGGCGTGTTCGCGGTGCTGGTGCTTTCGGGCTTCCTTATGTCTTTCCAGTTCACCGCCTACAACACCATCGCCTATGACGAGATCGGCAAGGAGCGGATGAGCGCGGCGACGAGTTTCTACTCGACCTTCCAGCAGCTCATGCTCTCGCTCGGCATCTGTCTCGGTGCGACCGCGCTGCACGTGTCGATGGTCGCGCATCACCGTCCCGAGCCTGTCTTCGGCGATTTCTCTGTGGCTTTCTGGACGGTGACCGCGATCTCGCTTCTGGCGGTGCCGGTGAACGCCCGGTTTCACCCCAACGCCGGCGCGGAGATGAGCGGCCGCTCGAGCTGACCGGCGATGGCCGCTACGGCAAGGCGGGAGCCTTGTTGCTAGCTCGCCCATTGCTGCCGACCGTGCGGTGCTCACGGTCGCCTGCTGACGGCATCGCCCAGCGCTAGCGGGGAATTTGCCAGGCGATCCGATCGGTGGTGGTGGACTCGGTCGCCGCACCGCCGGCGTCGCGCGCCGGCGTGAAGCGAGCGCGCCGCGCGTAAAGCCGGCAGGTCGCTTCGTCCAGCGATGCGTGGCCGCTCGATACCGCGATCGCGCAGTCGGATACGTGGCCGTCGGTGCCGATGCGCGCGCGGATGGTCACCGTACCCTCGTCACCTTGGCGGAGCGCTGCGGAGGGATAGTCCTCGCTCGTGATCCACCCCGTCTTGTCGCCGCGAGGCCTCGCTGCGGCCGCGAGCGAAGTCGGCGGCACCGTCCAGACCTCCGTTCGCGGCCCCGGATCGGCGGACGTGCTGTCCGTGAGCGGGCCCGTATCGATCGGCGACAGCCTCGAAAGGTCGATGGTGATCGGCGGCAAAATTGGCGGCACGGTCTGCGTGGGGGCGCGCGGCGTTTTCGGAAGCGGCTGCGGATGCGGCGGTGGTGGTGGCGGGTCCGCCGCCACCGGATAGGTCAGCAACGGCGGATCGACACGGTGGATAACCGTTGCGGCGAGACCGCTGATCAGCGCGTAGCCGATTGCTACGTGAACGATTGCCACAGCGGTGAGGGAAGGAAGCTTCGAACGGGCATGATCATCGACATAGGCCATGACGCATCACCTTATCAGGTGCGTCATGGCGCAGACTTCGCGTCACGACGCGCTCTCCAGATCATGAGCGTCTCATGACTTGACCGTTCCAGCAAGTTGAAAAGTTGTAGATCGACCTCTGCCCGATCAATTTAGAACATGGCATGTACTTAGATTGAGCATAGATACAATGTGCCGGATCAACGTTGGAGCGACCCAAACAGTAAGCGGATCCATCGTGACAGTAACGTCAGTCGCGCAGCGGCTCGACGCGCCACGCTCCATCGCGGCTTAGGACCCGGATCTCTACCATCGCACCGCCGGCGCGATCGAGCCCGGCGGCGTCGACGGCCGCGCGCAGCGCTCCCGCCTCGGTGGCAAAGAGGTAGCGGCGATCGTCGATAAGGACCGCCCAGCGATCGTCTTCGGGCACGACGAAATACAGCAAGGTACGGACAACCATGGCGCGTCTTTGTGCGCAAGATTGCCGCGCCGCACGAGCGGGCAAAGGCTCCGATGTGGAGGCTTCGCCTCTGCCTTGCCGCATGCGTGACGCCGGTCCGACGCTGGACGGAGCCGCCCGATCAATCCACGATGGGGTGGCCGGCAAACACGGCCAGTTGATTCGCGAACGCGCGCTTGCAGGCGGGCCACGCCTCGCCACGTGCCACACAGCCGGCGAGTTTTGGATAATCCGAGACCATTCCCGATTCTTCGAGCCGGCGCAGCACGGTCACCATCAGCAAGTCGCCCGCGCTGAACGCCCCATCGATCCACTCGCCATCGCGGAGCCGATCGGCCAGCGCGCGCAGCAGATCGCGAATGCGCTGCTCCAGCATCGGCAGCCGCTCCTTGTGCCAAGATTTGTCGCCCTCCAGGAGCACGGCGGCTTCACGCTCGACGATCGCCGGCTCGACGGTGTTGAGCGCGGCGAACATCCAGGCGATCGCGCGAGCGCGACCATTCGCATCGACGGGCAACAAGCCGTGGCGTTCGGCGATGTGGAAGACGATGGCCCCTGACTCGAAAAGCGCGAGATCGCCGTCCTGATAGGTCGGGATCTGTCCGAAAGGATCAAGTGCGCGGTGCGCTGGCTGCTTGATCGCGGCAAATGAAAGCAGGCGAACCGCTTAGGATTGGCCCACCTCCTCAAGCGCCAGCGGACCCGCATGTCGCGCGCCAGCCCGCGGCCGCGATCCGGCGATCGCGCGAAGGCGGTGATCACGATTGTCATGTGGCGCCGACCTGAGCCGGTCAACGCGTGGCGGAGAGGGTGCAATGTTCTCTCCGCCACATCAATGACTTAGCCCCCGAAACGGGTGCTGTGCCCAAGGCACGCGCGCAGACGCGCTGAGCCGGGGCACATTCCGCCACACGAAATCGAACCCACGGCGCTGTGCCACGGCGCTGTGCCATGGAGATTATCACATGATCGTCGTCAAAGCCGAGCTGCACAGCGCAGTCACGGGCGAGATCACCAGCCTGGGAACCGTCGTCATCGACAACGTCGGCGGCAATCGAACCCGTGGCAACTATCGAGCCCGAGCGTTCCGCAAGGGTTCTGATTTCATCAAGGGACTGCTCCGCGGCCAGCAGACGAGGGAAGGCTCCGTCACGGATCCCGCCCGCCTCGCCGAACCCGTATGGTCTCTGATCCGCAAGGGCCTCGAGTCCATGGCCTTCTGAGCCAATTACCCAACACCCTTGGGGAGCCCGGAGGGCGACCCACATAAGGATACCTTATGTCACCTCGTGACTACCTCAGGCGCGAGCTTGAGCTGGAGGACGAGGCCCGCGGCCTAGGTGCCGTCCGATACCGACAGTCCCGCCCCATGCCTTGGAAGGATGAGGCGGCCGGCGTCGAGGAGGAAGCTAACCTCCCGCCGGGCCGACAGCTCCTTAAGCTGGTCGTCCTGCCCACGGCGGAAGCCATCCGCCAGTTCATCGCCGACGCCGATGCCGGTAAGGCCGGTCCCCGGCACACCGCAGTCTCCTTCTTCCGCGACCTCGACCCCGAGCAAGTCGCCTACCTGACGGCCCGCTCAGCGGTCAACTCGGCCGCCCAGATGCGCCGGCTCCAGTCCGCCGCGCTCGACGTCGCCGGGGCGATCATCGACCACATCGAGATGCTCGCCTTCCGCCGCACCGACCGCGCCCGCTACCAGGCCGTCGCCACCCAGGGCCGCCGCCGCCGTGCCAACCGGCACAGCCAGTCCGCCCTGCGGAAGTTGCTCGACGAGAAGGGCTCCCGCCTCAGCGTCAATCGCACGCAGCGGCTGCACGTCGGGCTCAAGGCCCTGGAGCTTCTCTCAGAGGCCACAGGGCTCTTCACGTCTGACCTCGAAGCGGCCGGCCATCGAACCGCTAGGCGGACCCTGCGGCTCACCGAGGGCGCCCAGGTCTGGCTCGACCGGCAGCACGCTCGCTGCGAGCTGCTCGAGCCCCTCCTGATGCCGATGATCGTCCGGCCCAAGCGCTGGCGGTCACCGTTCATCGGGGGCTATGTCAGCCGCCGGCCGGGCAACCGGCTGGTCAAGGCGGACGGCCAAGCCCAGCTCGAGGCGCTGCTCGAGGCCGACCTCACGCGCGTCTACGAGGCCGTAAACCACCTACAGGAGACGCCTTGGCGGATCAACCGCCGGGTGCTTGAGGTGATGCGGGCGGCCTGGGACGGCGGTGGCTCCCTGGGCGGGCTCCCGCCTCGTGAGGCCCTGCCTCTGCCACCCATGCCGGACCCCGAAGGTGACCAAGAGGTCTTCTCAAGGTGGAAGCGGGAGGCCGCCGAGACCTACGAGCAGAATGCGGCCATCGACTCCAAGCGCATCGCGGTCTCGCAGCGCCTCTGGATGGCGGCCAAGTTCGCCGACGAGGAGGCCATCTACTTCCCGCACGCGCTCGACTTCCGCGGCCGGGTCTACCCGATCCCGGCGTCCGCGCTGCACCCGCAGGCCGACGACACCGGCAAAGCTCTCCTAGAGTTCGCCGAGGGCGCCCCTCTCGGCAGCTCCGGCTCCCGCTGGCTGGCCATCCACATCGCCAACCTTTTTGGGGTCGACAAGGTCTCCTTCGAGGACCGCATAAATTGGACCCACGACCATGCCGCCCAGCTCATCGACTCCGCCCTCGACCCGCTCGACGGCGACCGCTTCTGGACGCAGGCCGACAGCCCCTACATGGCCCTCGCCGCCTGCTTCGAGTTCGCCGACATGCTCCGCGAGGGGCCGGACAGCGTCTCCCACCTGCCCATCCCGCTCGACGGGAGCAACTCCGGCTTGCAGCACTTCAGCGCGCTCCTGCGGGACCCCACGGGGGCCGCTGCGGTCAACCTGGTTCCGTCCGATAAGCCCGCCGACGTCTACGCCGAGGTCGCCCGCCTAGCTCAGGCCCAGGTGGACACCAGTGAGGACCCCAGGGCGGACCCGTGGCGGGGCGACAAGATCATCCGCAAGATCGCCAAGCGGCCGACGATGACGTTCGTCTATTCGGCCACCCGGTTCGGGATGCAGGACATGATCCTCCAGTCACTGAGTGAGATCGACCGCGAGCACGCCGAGCGCGGGCTGCCGCCGCATCTCGGGGGCGCGGACAACTACGACGCCGCCAACTACCTGAGCCATGTGCTGTATGGGGCCATATCGGAGGTCGTGTCCGCCGCTGCGCGGGCTATGCGGTGGCTTCGTGACGTCGCGAAGGTGGCCGCCGAGGCCAAGACCCCGATCCGCTGGACGACGCCCGACGGGCTCCCCATCGTGCAGGCCTACCGCGAGGCCTTCGGGCAGCGGGTCCAGGCCCACTGGCGGGGGCAGCTAGTCTCCCTGACGCTGAAGGTCAGTGAGGCGCTCGCCATGGAGCCCGGCTGGATACAGCGGGTGACCGTCACGCTGCCCGGTGGCGGCGCGCGGACCGCGACGCTGGCGGCCCTGCCGCGGTACGTCACCAAGAACGACAAGCCCCGGTCGGTCCCGTTGACCAAGACCCTGGTCGACGAGCTGCCTGCACTGGAGGCCCAGGCGGGCTGCGCGGAGAAGGCCAAGCGGTTCTTCCCCATGAAGCCCAGCCTCGCCTGGTATATGTGGGATCAGATCAGGCAGGACCTGAAGAAGCAGGGCGTGGATGTCGATGACGTCACCCTGCATACCCTGCGGCACGCGCCTAGCGCGCGGCGGCATGGATGTCGTTCGGCTCCGGGACTGGCTCGGCCACAGCGACATCAAGATCACGGCCGAGCGCTACCTTCACCTGATCCCCGCCGACCTGCTTGGCGGGCTGGACATCCTCGGATCGACTGGCGGGTTTGCGCCAACTCGATCCCCCGATGAAACCGATACCGCCGCCGAGGAAACTGTGCCGCACGGCGCAAAGCGTGCCACAAGCGGCATGGCACTCCTCAACTAAGCCTTTCTTTTTGCACGGGAATGATGGCGGAGAGGGTGGGATTCGAACCCACGGTGAGCTTGCACCCACAACGGTTTTCGAGACCGTCCCAATCGACCACTCTGGCACCTCTCCGCACGAGAAGACATGCACGCCGCGCGCCTTGCTAAAGGAGCGCCGGCTGGCCGGAGGGGCGCCCTTAGCCGAGGCAAGGAGCGTTGCCAAGCCGCCGCTGGCGTTGCGGGGATGCAACACGGAACTTGCCAGTGCTTGGGTGTTTCCTACATTAGTTGAACCATGGACGAGCATTCCGCCCTCCCCGCCATCATAGCTGCGGCGCCACTCGCGCCGCTGGTGACGCACGCGCGCTTCGCGATCGGCGATGTCGTGCGGCATCGGCTGCTGTCGTTTCGCGGCGTGATCTTCGATGTCGATCCGGTCTTCGCGAACAGCGACGAATGGTATGAGGCGATCCCCGAGGATATCCGGCCCGCCAAGGATCAGCCCTTCTATCATCTTCTCGCCGAAAACGCCGAGAGCAGCTACGTCGCCTATGTCAGTCAGCAGAACCTGGTTGCCGACGACAGCGAGGAACCGGTCGACCACCCCGCGATCGCCGGCCTGTTCGATGCCTATGCCGACGGCCGCTACCAGCTCCGGCGGGAGCATCGCCATTAGGTCTCTGCGCGGGCTAAAAACCTGCACCGGCATTGACAGCGGCACGCCGATCGCATAGCGGGCCGCTTCCCGCGCAGAACGGCGCCCTCGGGCCTGTCGCCGCGCGTCAAATTTCTGAAGAGAGCGCCATGTTCGCCATCGTCCGCACCGGCGGAAAGCAATATCGCGTCGCCGCCGGCGACAAGATCGTCGTCGAGAAGATCGCGGGCGAGGCCGGCGACACCGTGTCGCTCGGCGACGTGCTGCTCGCCGGCGAAGGCGGCAGCCTGCAGGATGTCGGCGGCCTTACCGTCTCGGCCGAGATCATCGCCCAGGCCAAGGGCGAAAAGGTGATCGTGTTCAAGAAGCGCCGTCGCCACAATTATCGCCGCCGCAACGGCCACCGCCAGCAGCACACGATCCTGCGCATCACGGCGATCGGAGCGGAGCAGGCCAAGGCGAAGAAGGCGAAGGCTCCGGCCGAAGCCGAAGCCGGCGCCTCCGCGGCCGCCGAAGCGTAAGGAGTTAGGGTCACATGGCACATAAGAAGGCGGGCGGCTCATCGCGCAACGGCCGCGACTCCGCAGGGCGTCGTCTCGGCGTCAAGAAGTTCGGTGGCGAGCAGGTGATCGGCGGCAACATCATCATCCGCCAGCGCGGCACCAAGGTCTATCCCGGTACCAACGTCGGCATGGGCAAGGATCACACGCTGTTCGCGCTCGAGGCAGGCCGCGTGGTGTTCCACCAGGGCAAGCTCGGCCGCAAATATGTGAGCGTGGCGGCGGAAGCCGCGGAATAAGGCGTCGCTGGAGACGCCGCACGGGCGTCTCGGCCGGATCAGGGAACTGGTTCATGAGGGAGACGGAGCACCCGTCTCCCTTTTAGATTCTCCCTCACAATGAAATCGTCGCGCGACTGCAACCAATCGGGGGCAGATGCGCGTTGTACCCCTCGAGGGAGAGGCAATTCCAATGTTCGCACGTACCGCGCGGCTGCTGCTGCGGCCTGCCTGGCGCGAGGATTCACCCGCGCTCCACCACGCGCTGACGGGTTTGGCTGCGCATGATCACGACACGCCGCTGACGATCGAGGATGTCGATGCGCTGATCGCGCGTGAGCAGGATCCACTGCGGCCGGAGCTGATGATCTTCGCGCGTACCTACGGCGCGCCGCGGCTCGTCGGCGGTATCGCGCTGGCCGGGCGCGAGAACACCGAGCTGCGCTTCTGGATCGCGCGGCCCTATTGGGGGCTCGGTTTCGCAACCGAGGCGGGCCATGCCGCGGTCGACATCGCGCGCGATACGCTGCGCCTGCCGAGCCTGCGCGCGCGCGTCGACGACAGCGGACTGGCCGCCGGCCGCGTGCTGCGCAAGCTCGGCTTCCGATCGGTCGGTGGCGGCGATCACCGCCTGCTTCTCGGTTTCGATGACGAGGCGATGGCGGCCTAGCAACGAACGCTTCCTCCGTTCGTGCCGCGCGCAATCGAGACACGTCCCTCGACTTCGCTCGGGACGAACGGGAACGACCGCAAGCTTGCGTTTGCCGACCGCTGCCTCATATCGCTGCGATGCATTTCCTCGACCAGGCAAAGATCTTCGTCCGCTCCGGCGCGGGCGGCCCCGGCGCGGTTTCGTTCCGCCGCGAGAAGTTCATCGAATATGGCGGGCCGGACGGCGGCAACGGCGGCAAGGGCGGTGACATCGTCTTCGAAGCGGTGCCCGGCCTGAACACGCTGATCGACTTCCGCTACACGCAACATTTTCGGGCCGAGCGCGGCAAGGGGGGCGCCGGGGCCAACCGCACCGGCCATGGCGGTGAGGATCTCGTGATCCACGTGCCGGTCGGCACGCAGGTGCTGTCCGACGACAAAGAAGTCGTGCTAGCCGACTTCACCGAGCCCGGCCAGCGCGTCGCGCTGCTGCGCGGCGGCGACGGTGGCCGCGGCAATGCCAGCTATAAGAGCTCCACCAATCGCGCGCCGCGCCAGCACGGGCCGGGATGGCCGGGCGAGGAAGCCTGGGTCTGGCTGCGGCTCAAGCTGCTTGCCGACGCCGGTCTCGTCGGGCTGCCGAATGCCGGCAAGTCGACCTTCATCAACGCCGTCACCAACGCGCAAGCCAAGGTCGGCGCCTATCCGTTCACAACCGTCCGCCCCCAACTCGGTGTCGTCAGCCGGCAGGGCCGCGAGTTCGTCGTCGCCGATATCCCCGGTCTGATCGAGGGCGCGGCCGACGGCGCCGGCATCGGCGATCGCTTCCTCGGCCATATCGAGCGCTGCCGCGTGCTTTTCCACCTCGTCGACGCGAGCGGTGAGGATCCGATCGACGCCTACCAGATCGTCCAGGGCGAGCTCGACGCCTATGGTGCAGGGTTGGTCGACAAGCCGCAGGTCGTCGCGCTCAGCAAGGTCGACGCGATCGACGCCAAGGCCGCCGCCAAGCTGCAGACGAAGCTTGCCAAGGCGAGCGGCGGCGAGGTGATGCTGCTGTCCGCGGCGAGTGGCGACGGCGTCGAGGCGGTCCTCGACCGCCTGGAGGCGGCGATCGGCCCGAAGGCGCCAGCGGCCGAAGAGAAAAGCGGCGACTGGTCGCCGCTATAATCTTCGCCGGTCTGTCGCGAGCGAAGTCGAAAGACGTGCCACGGATGCTGCCCCGCTTGGCACGCACTTTGACTTGGCTCGCTGCGAACGGTGGATTGGTGGACAGTGCCCATTGCATCGCGAGTCCGCGCCCGCGATAGAGGCGCCCCCATGGCCACCTCGCCCCATCCCGCCGATCGCTTCGCGCCTTCCGCCTGCCCGCGGCTCGTGGTCAAGATCGGTTCGGCGTTGCTCGTCGATGGCGAGGGTCATGTCCGCCGCGCCTGGCTCGAAACGGTCGTCGCCGACATCGCCGCGCGGCTCGCGCAAGGTCAGCGCATCGCGATCGTCTCCTCGGGCGCGATCGCGCTCGGCGCGAAGCGGCTCCAGCTCGCCGGCAACGGTCGCGCCAGCCTCGACGACGCGCAGGCCGCTGCCGCGGTCGGCCAGATCGCCCTCTCGCATTGCTGGGCGGAGCTGCTGCACGCGCAGGGGCTCAGCGCCGCGCAGATCCTCGTCACGCTCGACGATCTCGAGGATCGCCGGCGCTATCTCAACGCGATGGCGACGCTCGACAGGCTGCTGAGCCTCGGTGCCGTGCCGGTCATCAACGAGAATGACAGCGTCGCCACCACGGAGATCCGCTTCGGCGACAATGACCGCCTTGCCGCGCGCGTGGCCCAGGCGGCCGGCGCCCACGGCGTGATCCTGCTCTCCGACGTCGACGGTCTCTATACCGCCAATCCCGGCAACGATCCGAGCGCCGAGCTCGTCTCCGAGGTCGCGCGGATCGACGGGCGCATCCTCGCCATGGCCGACCGCGGCTCCGCCTCGGGAATGGGCTCGGGCGGCATGGTTTCGAAGCTCGAGGCGGCGCGGATCGCGAGCGCCGCAGGAGCCCACCTCGCCATCGCCAGCGGCCGGCGCGACCATCCCCTCACCGCCTTCGCCGCCGATGGCCGCGGCACCGTCTTCCTCGGCCGACGCTCGTCCTCGGCACGCAAGGTCTGGCTCGCCGGACGACTGGCTACGCGCGGCCGGATCGTGATCGACGCGGGTGCGGTTGCCGCGCTCGAGCAGGGGCGCAGCCTGCTGCCGGCTGGCGCGACCGACATCGACGGCCGCTTCGCGCGCGGCGACCTCGTCGAGATCGCCGGCCCCAACGGCCACGTCGTCGCCCGCGGGCTCGCCGAATATGATGCCGGCGAAGCCCGCGCGATCGCCGGTCGCCGGTCCGAGATGCTCCCCGAAATCCTCGGCTATGCGCCGCGCGCGGCGCTCGTCCATCGCGATCATATGGTGTTGTTGTGAGTCAGTTGCCCACGCTTGCGATCACCGGCGGCACCGGTTTCATCGGCCAGCATCTGCTGCGCCACGCCGCCGCCGCCGGGTTCGAGGTCCGCGCCTTGACGCGCAAACCGCAGCATCCCCGCCCCGGGCTTACCTGGATCGAGGGTTCGCTGGAGGATGCCGAAAGCCTCGCCCGCCTTGTCTCGCGGACCGAGGCGGTGATCCACGTCGCCGGCGCGATCAACGCGCCCAGCGCGCAGGCCTTCGAGGCGGCGAACGTCGCCGGCACGCTGGCGCTGGTCGAGGCGGCGCGCGGCGAAGGCGTGCAGCGTTTCGTCCATATCTCGTCGCTCGCGGCGCGCGAGCCGGAACTGTCCGCTTATGGCGCATCGAAGGCGCGCTCGGAGGCGATCGTCGCTGCCTCGCCGCTCGCCTGGTCGATCGTGCGGCCGCCGGCGGTCTATGGCGTCGGCGATCGCGAGATGCTCGAGCTGTTCCGCTTCGCGCGGCGCGGCGTCGTGCCGCTGCCGCCGCGCGGCCGGCTGTCGCTGATCGCGGTCGACGATCTCGTCCGGCTGTTCCTGATGCTCGCCGAGGCGCGCGACGAGGAGCCCGCCATCTACGAGCCTGACGACGGCCATCGCGGCGGCGTCAGCCACGCCGAGCTCGCGCGTGCGCTGGCGCTCGCGGTCGGCCGCAAACGCGTGGCGACCCCCGCCTTGCCGCGCTGGCTGCTCAAGCTGATCGGGCGGCTCGACATGTGGATTCGCGGCGAGAACGCCAAGCTGACGCCGGATCGCGTCGGATATTTCTGCCATCCCGACTGGACGTCGCGCGAGGACATGCAGCCGCCGCGCACGATCTGGCTGCCCGAGATCGGCCTCGACCGCGGTCTCAAGGACACGGCCGACTGGTATCGTGCCGCCAAGTGGCTCTGAGCTACAGGAAGCGCTGGCCGAGGAAGGTGAGAAAGCTGGCGGTCAGGCCCACCAGGAACACGCGATAGGCATAGCCCAGCAGCCGATACTTCTTGTGCGCGAGCACCTTGCCGTTCTGCCAGATATCGTCCGCCATCGTCCTGTAGACGCTTTCGTCGCTCTCCAGCGCATTCAGCACCCGCTCAATATAGTCTTCGCGATCGAGCTGCGCGAATGAGCCGAAGAAAAGCAGGTTCACCGGCCCTCCCCGCCGTGGCCCGATCGCCGGCAGGAGCAGCACGGCGAGCGCGGCGGCGAAGAAGGCAAAACCGCCCAGCACCAGCAGCGGCAATGGCGGACCGCCATTCTTCGCCTGCCCGATCGTGATCGTGAAGATCACGAACGTCGCCCCCATCAGGATCGAGGCCTTCTGGTCCGCCATCTGGCTGAGCTGATAGTGCGCCTGTTGCGTCGTGCGGACCATGTGGATGGCGTTCGCGGGAGCGGCGCGAGCCCTTGCTTCTTGTTTTTCCGTCACGATTCCCGTCTCCGCACCGTCATATTTCTCGCATGCCGCCGGATCGCTGCCAAGCGCGGCCTCGCCCGCGCCGCATTCGCTTGGCAAGGCCGCGATCCAGTGATTAAGGGACCGCCATGACGGACCGCGACGAGACTTTCGACAAGGTGGCGAGGCTGATCGCGCCCTTCAACAAGAAGGGCGTGACGGTGGCCGACGACACGACCTTCGCCGGCGATCTCGAATGGGACAGCCTCACCGTGATGGACTTCGTCGCCGGCATCGAGGACGAATTCGACATCCTCATCACGATGAACATGCAGGCCGAGATCGAGACCGTCGGCCAGCTCGTCGACGCGGTCGAGGAGCTGAGAGCGGGATGAGCCCGGCCCGGACATCCGGATATCCGTTCGCCCTGAGCGGAGGGCTGGGCGAAACCGAAGCCCGTAGTCGAAAGACAGGCGCATGGCCTTCGGCTGCGCTCAGGCCGAACGCCGGCGGGACTGATTTGCGATGAGCGACTCCCTCGAAACCGCGGACGACGCACCGCCGCCGCCGGAGGTCGACCGTCCGCGCGACCTGTTTTCGAAGTTCGATCCGTTGATCGCCGAGCGCGAGGCGCTGTTGGCGACCGGCGTGCGCGATCCGTTCGCGATCGTGATGGAGAAGGTGACCTCGCCGACCGAGGCGGTGATCCAGGGTCGCAAGACGATCCTGCTCGGCACCTACAATTATATGGGGATGACCTTCGATCCCGACGTCGTCGCGGCGGGCAAGAAGGCGCTCGATGAGTTCGGATCGGGCACCACCGGCAGCCGGGTGCTCAACGGCACCTACGATCCCCACCGGGACGTGGAGGCCGCGCTGCGCGACTTCTACGGCACCGAGCACGCGATCGTCTTCTCGACCGGCTATCAGGCCAATCTCGGCATGATCAGCACGCTCGCGGGCAAGGGCGACTACATCATCCTCGATGCCGACAGTCATGCCTCGATCTATGACGGCTGCTGGCTCGGCAATGCCGAGATCGTCCGCTTCCGCCATAACTCGGTCGAGGATCTCGACAGGCGGCTCGCACGCCTGCCGCGGGAAGCAGGGAAGCTCGTCGTACTCGAGGGAGTATACTCGATGCTCGGCGACGTCGCGCCGCTGCCCGAGATGATCGCTGCCGCCAAGAAGCACGGCGCGATGATCCTCGTCGACGAAGCGCACGGCATGGGTTTCTTCGGCGGGCATGGCCGCGGCGTCTATGAGGAGCAGGGCGTCGAGGATCAGGTCGATTTCGTCGTCGGAACGTTCTCTAAAAGTGTCGGAACGGTGGGCGGCTTCTGCGTTTCGAACCATCCCAAGTTCGAAGTCCTGCGCCTCGTCTGCCGCCCCTACGTCTTCACCGCCTCCTTGCCGCCCTCGGTCGTCGCCACCGCCGCGACCTCGATCCGCAAGCTGATGCACGCCGGTGCCAAGCGCGCGCACCTCTGGGAGAACAGCCGTCGGCTGCACCAGGGGCTACGCGAGCTCGGCTTCACTCTCGGAACGCAGGAAGCGCAGTCGGCGATCATCGCGGTCGTGCTGCCGAGCCAGGAGCAGGCGGTCAGTCTCTGGCAGGGCCTGCTCGAGCGTGGCCTCTATGTTAATCTCGCGCGCCCGCCAGCGACGCCCGCCGGCATGTTCCTGCTGCGCTGCTCGCTCTGCGCCGAGCATTCCAGCGAGCAGGTCGGCGAGATCCTGACGATGTTCGCGTCGGCGGGCCGCGCGACGGGCTGCATCGCCTGATAGACGCGACGGAGCGAATCGCGCTCATCTTTCGCTAACTGGTGCGAGCGCTTACTCTGCGATGGTATGACGGGGTCCGAGTGGGAGGGCAGCGGCCGGTCTTGGCGCGGCGGCATCGCACTGGGTGCGGCGCTGGTGCTCGCGCTCATGCTCATCGCACTGATCCTGCGCGTCTCGAACGCCGCCCATGCGCGCGATCAGGCGGCCAGTGCCGAACGCCATGCCTATAATGTCATGCTGCTGGTTCGCGGCGTCGGCGGCTCGATGGCCCGCTCGGAAGCCGCGCTCGGGCGCTTCATCCTCAACGGCGATCCCAATGTCGGCACCATCTATTATGATGAATGGGTCGATGCCGGCAGCCAGCTCGATCAGCTCAAGGCGCTGACCCACGACGATCCCGATCAGGCGCAACTCGTCGCCGGGCTGGACCTGCTCTACGATCAGCGTGGCGACGAGCTCGCCCAGGCGGCTGCCCAGGCGGCGCAGCGCAAGGGCTGGCAAGCGGTGAAGCTGTTCAGCCGCGCCGCAGAGTCGAACACGGTGCCCTCGATCACGCGCTCGCTCGTAGCGATCGAGCAAGGGCAGCGCCAGATCCTCGCTACGCGCGCGCAGCAATCGCAGGATCTCACCAGCGAGGCGAACAGCTTCGCCTATCTGCTCTCGCTCACCGGAATCGCGCTGGTCCTCGTCGCCGTCGGGCTCGGCTTCGCCACGGCTTATGCACTTGCCGAGCGCCGCCGGTCGGACGCGCTCGCCGACGAAGAGACGGGGCGCGCCTTCTCGCTCGAAAGCGCCGTCGCCGAGCGCACGCGCGAGCTTTCCCAGACGAACCGGCGCCTCGAAACGGAGATGGCCGAGCGCGCCGCCGCCGAGGCGCAGCTCCGTCAGGCGCAGAAGATGGATGCGGTCGGGCGGCTGACGGGCGGCATCGCGCACGACTTCAACAATATGCTCGCGGTCGTCGTCGGCGGCCTAGAGCTCGCGCGGCGGCGGCTCGAGAAGATGGGCGGCGGTGACGAGGTCACGCGGCAGATCGACAGCGCGATGGAGGGCGCCGAGCGCGCCGCCGCGCTTACCCGGCGCCTGCTCGGCTTCGCCCGTGCCGAACCGCTGTTGCCCGAAGGACTCGATCCCGCCGCGCTGATCGCGGGGATGCTCGACATGCTCGACCGCACGATCGGCGAGCGCGTCGAGATCGCGACCGAAGTCGCACCGGACGCGTGGTCGGTGTGGGTCGACAAGCATCAGCTTGAAAACGCGATCCTCAACCTCGCGGTGAATGCCCGCGATGCGATGGCCGGGCATGGCCGCTTGCTGATCGCGCTCGACAACCTCGCGCTCGATGATGGCGAAGTCGGCGATGCCGCCGCGGGCGACTATGTCCGCATCCGCGTGGAGGACGTTGGCGCCGGTATGAGCGCGGCGGTGCTCGAGCGCGTGTTCGAACCCTTCTTCACGACCAAGCCCGCCGGCCAGGGCACCGGCCTCGGGCTCAGCCAGATCTTCGGCTTCGTGCGCGAATCGCAGGGCGAAGTCGCGATCCGCTCGACCGAGGGCGTCGGCACCGCGGTCTCGCTCTACCTGCCGCGCTATGCGGGCGCGACGGCATCGGTCGACCCGATCGAGCCGCCGCTGCCCGCGAACGCCCCGACGGGCGAGCCGATCCTGCTCGTCGAGGACGATCCGCGCGTGCTCGCCGCGACTCGCGGCGCGCTCGAGGAACTCGGCCACCGCCCGGTCGCCTGCGAGAGCGGCACCGAAGCCCTCGCGCTGCTCGAAACGCGGCCTGATCTTCGGCTGATCGTCACCGACGTGGTGATGCCGGGCATGACCGGCCCGGAGCTGATCGCCGCCGTCCGGCTTCAGCGTCCCGACATCGGCGCGCTGTTCGTGAGCGGCTTCGTCGGCGAGGCGGGCGACGCCACGAACCTCGCGGGCGGCGAGCTGCTGCGCAAGCCGTTCACGATCGCGCAGCTCGGCCGCGCCGTCGGCGATGCGCTCGCGAAGCTCGACGCAGCGGCCGCCCCCGCTCCCGCTACTGCGCGGATCAGCGCACCGCGCCGCGCGCGACGAGCCGCGGCAGCAGGCTGATCGCGCCGAGGATCGGCCAGCGCCGCTGCCAAGGCTTGATCGCGATCGCGGTGCCGGCGTGGCGATTGATCTTCCAGGCGAGATAATCGATCCCGCCCGCGAACGTCGCGCTCGCCTTTGCGAGCCGCGCGAGCGTCAGCAGCTTGCCACGCCGCTGCGTGCGCCTCCACCAGCGGCGCGTGGCTTCAGGCGACATAAGCAGCTGGACGTGCGCCCGCGCCGCGACACCGAAGCGTTCGTAGCGCGCAGGATCTGAGTCGACGATCGAAGCTCCGCGTCCACCGCGCTCCGCGCGAAGTTCTGCCCGATAGGTCAGCGCGAAGCCCGTCTGCCAAACCGCGAGAGCATCCGGCTCCTGCAGCATTGGCAGTGTGTGCCCGAGCAGCGTCGGCGCGGCGCTGGCGACGGCCTGCACGGCGCGTTGCCGGGCAAGCTGGTCGCTGGCCCACACCAGCCGTGACGGTTGCGCAAAGCGCGCCCAGACGGAGACATCGGTCGCCTCCAAGCTGCACATCCGCGCAAAATCCGCCTCGCTCAGCACCGCAAATTTGGCGGCGAGCCCACCCTGTTGAAACGGGAAGACATTGGGCGGCAGCAGCCGGTTGGCACGCGCCAGCCAGCTTTTGCCATAGGCGGCATCATAGTCCGAGACGATCAGGTAGAAATCGAGCATGAGCCCGTCGAGCTCGGCTTCGCGCAGGCACGAACCGTAGAACAGCACCGCCCGCGAAGCCGCCCCATGCTGCGCAGCAATCGCCGCCGCCATCGCGGTCACGCGCGGATCGACGGGCAGCGCGAGCTCTTCGGCGACGAGGGCGGCGAGATCGTCCATCGAACGCCCTTACTCCGTTCGGGCTGAGCCTGTCGAAGCCCTGTTCTTCCTCTGTTGGCCAAGAAGGACGGCGCTTCGACAAGCTCAGCGCGAACGGGATCATTCCGAAAGTGTCACTCCCCCCACATCGCCTTGAGCTTGGCGAAGAAGCCCGTCGATTCGGGCGTCTCCTCGCCCGTCTCGAGCGAGCGGAATTCCTCGAGCAGTTCCTTCTGCCGCGCGGTCATCTTCGTTGGCGTCTCGACGTCGATCTGGAGGACGAGATCGCCATGGCCGCGTCCGTTCAGCACAGGCATGCCGGCGCCGCGCTGGCGAAGCTGCCGTCCGGACTGGATGCCGGCCGGAATGCGGATGCCGTGAACCTGCTTGTCGAGCCCCGGCACCTCGATCTCGCCGCCGAGCGCGGCGGTCGTGAAGGCGATGGGGATACGCGCGAACAGCGTCGTGCCTTCGCGTTCGAACACCGCGTGGCGCTTCAGGTGGATGAAGATGTAGAGATCGCCGGGCGGCCCGCCGCGCGCGCCCGCCTCGCCCTCGCCGGCGACGCGGATGCGTGTGCCCTCGTCGACGCCGGCGGGAATATGGACCTCCAGCCGCTTCTCCTTGTCGACCCGGCCCTCGCCGCGGCAGACTTCGCAGGGGCTCTCGATCACCTGGCCGGCGCCATGGCAGGTCGGGCAGGCGCGCTCGACGACGAAGAACCCCTGGCGCGCGCGAACCTGGCCGTGGCCGGCGCAGGTGCGGCACGTGGTCGCGCCGGTGCCGGCCTTGGCGCCGGAGCCATGGCAGGTGTCGCAGGCCGCCGCGACGTCGATCGCAAGCTCCTGCGTCTTGCCGTGGAACGCCTCCTCGAGGCTGAGCTCGAGATCGTAGCGAAGGTCGGCACCGCGACGGTTGGACTGGCGCCCCTGCCCGCGGCCGCCGCCCATGAACTCGCCGAACACGCTCTCGAAGATGTCGGAAAAGCCCTCGAACCCCTGCCCGCCGAAGCCGCCGGGGCCGCCGCCGTTTTGGAAGGCCGCCTTGCCGAAGCGATCGTAGGCGGCGCGCTTCTGCGGATCCTTCAGGCAGTCATAAGCCTCGCTGACCGCCTTGAACCGCTCCTCGGAAACCTTGCAGCCGGGGTTGCGATCGGGATGACATTCCATCGCGATGCGGCGATAGGCGGTCTTGAGCGTCTTGTCGTCCGCAGTCCGTTCGACCTGGAGCAGCTCGTAATAGTCAGTTTCGGCCATGAAGCCCCCCGGCTTCGCTTACTCTCCGGTCCCTTTCCGTCACCCCGGCGCAGGCCGGGGTCCAACTCCCACTGTGGAACTGGATACCGGCCTTCGCCGGTATGACGGGTAGAGACATCGGTCCGCTTACTTGTTGTCGTCGACTTCCGAGAATTCGGCGTCGACGACATCCTCGCCCGCGCCGGCCTCGGAGCCCTGCGCCGCGCCGGCGGCGCCGGCATTCGCCGCCTGCTCCTTCTCGTAGATCGCCTGACCGAGCTTCATCGCGACCTGCGCGAGCGCCTGCGCCTTGTCGGTCATCGTCTGCGGATCGCCGCTCTCGACCGCGGTCTTCGCCTCGGCGACCGCCGCCTCGATCTCGGACTTGAGCGACGCATCGACCTTGTCGCCATGCTCCTGGAGCTGGCGCTCGGTGGTGTGGATCAGGCTCTCGGCGTTGTTCTTCGCCTCGGCCGCCTCGCGACGCTTCTTGTCCTCCTCGGCGAACTTCTCGGCATCGCGCACCATCTGCTCGATGTCGTTGTCCGAGAGGCCACCGGAGGCCTGGATGCGGATCTGCTGCTCCTTGCCGGTGCCGCGATCCTTCGCCGAGACGTTGACGATGCCATTGGCGTCGATGTCGAACGTCACCTCGATCTGCGGCACGCCGCGCGGCGCCGGCGGGATGCCGATCAGGTCGAACTGGCCGAGCATCTTGTTGTCGGCGGCCATCTCGCGTTCGCCCTGGAAGACCCGGATCGTCACCGCGTTCTGATTATCGTCGGCGGTCGAATAGACCTGGCTCTTCTTGGTCGGGATCGTCGTGTTGCGGTCGATCATGCGCGTGAACACGCCGCCCAGCGTCTCGATGCCGAGCGACAGCGGGGTCACGTCAAGCAGCAGCACGTCCTTGACGTCGCCCTGCAGCACGCCGGCCTGGATCGCCGCGCCGATCGCGACGACCTCGTCCGGGTTGACGCCGGTGTGCGGATCCTTGCCGAAAAACTGCTTCACGACTTCGCGCACCTTGGGCATGCGCGTCATGCCGCCGACGAGGACGACCTCGTGGATGTCGGCGGCCTTCAGCCCCGCATCGGCGAGCGCCTTCTTACAGGGATCGAGCGTGCGCTGGATCAGGCTTTCGACGAGGCGCTCGAGATCCGAGCGGCTGATCGCCTTGACGAGGTGCTTCGGGCCGTTCTGGTCGGCGGTGATGAACGGCAGGTTGACCTCCGTGGTCTGCGCCGAGCTCAGCTCGATCTTGGCCTTTTCGGCCGCCTCCTTGAGCCGCTGCAGCGCGAGCCGGTCCGAGCGCAGGTCGATGCCTTCCTGCTTCTTGAACTCGTCGGCCAGATACTCGACGATCTTGGCGTCGAAATCCTCGCCGCCGAGGAAGGTATCGCCGTTAGTCGACTTCACCTCGAACACGCCGTCACCGACCTCGAGCACCGAGATGTCGAACGTGCCGCCGCCGAGATCGTAGACGGCGATCGTCTTGTTCTCGTTCTTCTCGAGGCCATAGGCGAGCGCCGCCGCGGTCGGCTCGTTGATGATACGGAGCACCTCGAGCCCGGCGATCTGGCCGGCATCCTTGGTCGCCTGGCGCTGCGCGTCGTTGAAATAGGCGGGAACGGTGATCACCGCCTGGGTGACCGTCTCGCCGAGATAGGACTCGGCGGTCTCCTTCATCTTTTGCAGGATGAAGGCGGAGATCTGCGAAGGCGAATAGTCCTTGCCGCCCGCCTGAACCCACGCGTCGCCGTTCGGCCCGCGCGCGATCTGGTAGGGGACGAGCTCGGTGTCCTTCTTGGTGATCGGATCGTCGAAGCGGCGGCCGATGAGGCGCTTCACCGCGAAGATCGTGCTGGTCGGGTTGGTGACCGCCTGGCGCTTGGCCGGCTGGCCGATGAGCCGCTCGCCATCCTTGGCGAAGGCGACGATGGACGGCGTCGTGCGCGCGCCCTCCGCATTCTCGATGACCTTCGGCTTGCCGCCTTCCATCACGGCGACGCAGCTGTTGGTCGTTCCCAGATCGATACCGATAACTTTGGCCATTTCGTCCTCTTTGACCCCGTTTGATAGCGACGTACGGTGCCCGACCTCATCAAGCGAAGGGCGGCCGATTGTTACAGCGGGCGATATAGGTGGCCGATGCGTTGCCGCAAGTCGGGCGAGCGCGCTAAGGCGCCGCCGCATCGCGGAGGAATTTCACTATGGCACGCCGGCTAGCGATTCTGGGGCTCGCGATCGCAGCGGCGCTCGGCGGCTGCCACAAGAACGGTCCGCCCCAGCCGACGGTCGATCGCGCCTGGGTGCGGCTCCCCGCGGTCCCCGGCCGGCCCGGCGCGGCCTATTTCACCATCCATGGCGGCTCTGATCCGGCGCGGCTCGTCGCGGTCTCCAGTCCCTCGGTGCAGAGCGTCGAGCTGCACGAGAGTATGAAGGGCGGCACGCCGCCCGGCGCGATGGGCGGCATGATGGAGATGGCCAGGATCGCCGGTGTCGACGTGCCCGCCGGCGGCACCTTGGCCTTCGCGCCCGGCGGCTATCACGCCATGCTGTTCGGGATCGATCCGAAGCTCACGCCGGGCGGCACGCTCAAGCTCTCCTTCCGCTTCGCGCAAGGCCAGCCGGTCACGCTCGACGCCAAGGCGGTCGGCGCCGGCGATCCGGCGCCTTGAAGCAAGCGCCCGGGCGCCCGCTGACGGAAGGCGAGAGCGCACTTGGCGCCCGGCTGTTCGGGGGTGCGCTCGATCCTGTGCCGGTGCGCATCCATTGCCGGCGCTGGTGGCCGCTGCAGCCGCGCAATGTCGTGATGGCGCCGGACGGCGCGATCTGGGTCCATCCCGAAGGCACGCTCTGGCGCGATGACTATGCGATCTGCGAGCCGGCGCTGACAGGGCTCTTCGTCCACGAGCTGACGCATGTCTGGCAGCACCAGTGCGGCATCCGCCTGCCGCTCCGCCGCCACCCCTTCTGCCGCTATCCATATCGCTACACGCCGGGTCGCCCGCTGCGCCGCTACGGCATCGAACAGCAGGCCGAGATCGTCCGCGATGCGTGGAAAGGTTTGGCGGGCCTCGGCCCGCGCGATCCGCGGCTGGAAGCGCTGCTGCCTGCGCGCGAGGTTGCGGAAGCGGGCGCGAACGGATAATCGCGCCGCTCCCGCGGAACGGTGGCCGAGTGGTCGAAGGCGCACGCCTGGAAAGTGTGTAGGGGTTAACAGCTCCTCGAGGGTTCGAATCCCTCCCGTTCCGCCAGATATTTCAACAACCTTGCGCCGATCTCCGGCTCGTGACAGGCTCCGCGCATGCCGACCGATGACAGCGCAGCGAAGCGCGATCGCACTCCGTCCGGCGGCGGAACCGCGGTCAACGTGCGCTTCCAGGCCGAGCAACTCGCCGCGCTCGACGCGTGGATCGCCTCCAAGGGCAACCCGAACCTGACGCGCGCGATGGCGATCCGGCTGATGGTGCAGATGGCGCTGCAGGACCGCCGCACGGGACCGCGCAGCGACGCGTGACCCGCGCGGCAGAACGCGGATTCTCCATCTGATTGCGAGCGATCGGAGCATGGGGCAGATCGCTACCGTGAAACGATGCAGCCGATGCCTTCTCGCTCTCCTCGGCCTGCTCGCCGCGCCGGCAAGTGCCGGGGACGTCCCCTACAGCCTTCAGCTCAGCGCGCTCGCCCAGCATTATTTCCGGCTGTGCCGGGCGGAGCGGCTGCTGCTCGACGCGATGTCGAAGGAGTTCAACGAGAAGCATCTGCCGATGCCGCCCGTTACCAGCTTCCGCGCGGCGTTGCCGGCCGGCGAGCGCCGCGACGCCGAGCTGGTTTGCCTCGGCGCAGCGCAGCAGGCGATCGACGATCAGCAGGAAGCGTGGAAGGCGCAACAGGCCGGGGAGACCCGCTCCGCGCCGCCGGAAGCGGCGCCGCCACCGCCTCCAAGCGACGACGGCCGCCGCCCGCGGCGCTGATGTTCGCCGGCTGCTGCTGAAGCGGCGCACCGAAGGCGGAACACCCCAACGCCGCCGCGCGTCTCAGGCGAGATGGCACGCGCGAAGCCGATCCTGCTGTGGCTTGCGCTTGCAGGCCTAGCCTTGTGCGCGGGCGCGCTCGCATTGCTGCTGGTGCTGCCGATCGACCGCTTGCGACCGGGCATCGAGGCACGTCTCACCCGTCAGTTCGGCACATCGGTCACGATCGCGCGGATCGCGCGCACCGGCGGATCGCTGCTGACGCCCGAGCTTCAGGTTACGGATCTCGCCATTCGCCAGCCTGATTGGGCCGGCAGCGGCAACTGGGCCGAGCTGCGGAGCGCGCGGTTTCGGCTGGCGCTGATCCCGGCGCTGTTCGGACCCACGCAGCCGCAGGCGCTTCGGTTCGACGGATTGCGGTTGGCGCTCGTCCGCGCCGCCGACGGCCGTGCGAACTGGCGAAGCGGCGGCAGCGGCCGGTCGACCGGTCTGCCGCAGGGCCCGCTGCTGATCAGCGACGCCCGCATCGCTTATCGCGACGCCAAGTGGGATCGCCGGTTCGATCTCCAGATGAAGGCGGATGCCGGCCATGGCATCGACGCGAGCGGCACCGGCACCGTGCGCGGTGCGCCGGTGCGGATCGTCGCGCACGGGGCGGCGATCGCGGGGGGCGCACGCTGGCCCTTCACGGCCAGCATCGCCGGGCCGACGCTGCACCTCCGCGCGGTGGGGACGATGGACCGCCCGCTCGACAGCGATTTGATGGACGTCGATCTCGACGCCCGCGCCGACGATCTCAAGACGATCGATGCGATCGTCGAAGCGGGGCTGTTCCACAGCCAGCCGGTGAGCCTCCGCGCCCATGCCCGCCACGATGCGCCGGACTGGCGCGTGACCGGCCTCGTAGGCACGGTCGGTCGCTCGCATGTCGCAGGCGATCTGACGATCCATCGGCAGGATGGCCGCACCGTGCTCGACGGCACCGTCCACGCCGATCCGTTCGACTTCGCCGATCTCGCTTCCAGCAGCAGCCTCACGCGCGCCGCCGCACCCAATCGTTCCGATAAGCGCCGGCTGATCCCCGCCACACGGGTCGCGCTGGACAAGCTCGCGCAGACCGACGGCGCGCTCCGCTTCGACGCCCGCACCATGATCGGGCGCGGCAGCCCACCGGTCCGCAGCATCGCGGCGACGCTGCGGCTCGACCACAGCCTCCTTACGATCTCGCCGTTGCGCGCCGGACTGACGCACGGTGCGGTGACCGGCAGCCTGGCCGTCGATCAGCGCGGACGGGCGCTGCCGCTGATCACGATCGACGCGCACCTCGAAGGCGCCGATCTTTCGACGCTCGGCGGCGGCGGCACGGTCGACGGACGCGCGACCGGTCACGTCCGTCTCGCGGGCAGCGGCAGCACGATCCGCGACGGCATCGGCGCCTCGAACGGGGTCGTGGCGCTGACGGCGCGCGATGGTTCGCTGCCGGCGCGGCTCGCCTCGCTGCTGGGGCTCGACCTCGGCCATGCCCTCACCACCGACAGCGCTGCACGCAGCGGCTTGCGCTGCGCCGTGCTGCGGCTCGATGTCCGTCACGGCGTCGGCCAAGTACGACGCCTGCTCGTCGACACGACGCGAGCGCAGACCAAAGGCAGCGGAACGATCGATCTCGCCGACGAGCGGCTCGCCATCATGCTGAACGGCGCGCCCAAGCAGCACAGTCTGCTCAAGCTGCCGGGCGCGATCCGGATCACCGGAACGCTGGGCGATCCCCATGCCGGACTGCCCGCGCACGACACGTCGCCCGGCGCGATCGTCGGCGCGATCGGCCGCGCCATCGCCGGCAAACAGGCGGTCGCGCGCGATGCCGACTGCGCGCATCTCTAAACCTCGACGAAAGTTCACGAAACTGTTCCGGACGCGCATCGTTTGACGAAATGATGACAGAAGTGGAGCAGCCGATTGGCGACGATAGCGTATCAAGACCGTTCCGGCGTCCTGACGCGGACGCGCATGCTCAAGATGGCCCGCTCGGCCCACGCCTATGTGCGCGGCAACACCGCCAAATTCTATGACTGGCTCGGCGAATCGACGGTCGTGCGCCGCATCCCGGCCGGGCCGCCGATCTGGATCTGCGGGGACTGCCATCTCGGCAATCTCGGTCCCGTCGCCGATGCGGACGGTGCCGTCGCGATCCAGATCCGTGACCTCGATCAATGCGTGATCGGCAATCCCGCGCACGATCTCATTCGGCTCGCCCTCTCTCTCGAAACCGCGGCGCGCGGTTCGGACCTGCCCGGAGTCACCGTCGCGCACATGATCGAGGAGATGGTGCAGGGCTATGCGCTCGCACTGACTGCGCCCGACGCCGAGGATCACGAGGCGCCGGAGCCCGAAGTCGTCCGCTCGGTCCGCCGCCGCGCGCTCGGCCGCCGCTGGAAGCATCTCGCGCGCGAACGGATCGAGGATGTCCGCCCGTCGATCCCGCTCGGCAAGAAGTTCTGGGCGCTTTCCGACGAGGAGCGCGAGGCGATCGAAGACCTCGTGCGGGAGGACGGGGTGCGGAAACCGCTGCTCGCGCTGTGCGCCTGCGACGCCGATGGCGAGATCGAGCTGCTCGACGCCGCCTATTGGCGCAAAGGCTGCAGTTCGCTCGGCAATCTCCGCTACGCGCTGCTCGTCGGGTTGCGCCGCAAGGGCGGCAAGCATGAACGGCTCGCGCTCGTCGACATCAAGGAGGCGGTGGCGGCGGTCGCGCCGGCGGCGGCCGACGCGGCGATGCCCGACGATCATGCCGAACGCGTCGTCGCCGGTGCACGCGCACTCGCGCCCTATCTCGGCGAGCGGATGATCGCCGCACGGTTGCTCGGGCGGCCGGTGGTGCTGCGCGAGCTGATGCCGCAGGACCTCAAGCTCGAGATCGACCAGTTCAGCCGTGCCGAGGCGGTTCGCGCCGCGCATTTCCTCACCTATGTCGTTGGGCTCGGCCATGGCCGGCAGATGGCGCCGGACGCGCGCCGCGCCTGGCGGGAGGAACTCACCCGCCGCCCGGACGGCGCGCTCGATGCGCCGTCATGGCTGTGGGAGGCGGTGGTCAGCCTCGCCGCCAGCCACGAAGCGGGTTACCTTGAACATTGCCGGCGATACGCGCTCGAGACGTGACGCTCAGCGCGCGAACCACATGCGCTGCAGTTCGGCGTCGCCGTCGAGCAGCTGATGTTTGAACGCGCCGCCGACATGCAGCGCGAACAGGCCATACAGCAGATAGGATCCCCAGACATGCGCGGCACCGAACAGGTCGTGCAGCCAGTTCCGCGTGTCGAGGTCCAGGGCCATGATGAAGCCGAGCCGCGGCCATTGGAACAGCCCGAACCAGAACATCGGATGCGTCGCCGCATCCTTCCACGCCGAATCCATGATCCAGCCGCTGAGCGGCATCGCGAAGATCAGCAGGTAGAGCAGCCCGTGCGTCGCGTGCGATAGCGCCAACTCCCACCGCTGGTAGCGGTTGGGCAGCGGCGGCGGCGCATGCGTCGCGCGCCACAGCAGCCGCATCACGGCGAGGCCGAGGACGGTGACGCCGATCGACTTGTGGACGTCGATCGCAGGCCGGACCCGCTCGTCGGCGAGGTGCGGCCAGATCCAGGCGAGCGCGACATTGGCGATGATGGCAGCGGCAATCAGCCAGTGAAGCGCGATCGCAACTCCGCTATAGCGCCGCCCGTCCATCGTGCCCTCCGCCGTTCGTGCCGAGCGATAGCGCAAGGCTGGGTTCAGGACCTAGGGGGTTTAACTTCGATCATGAACATGCTCGCGCCCAGTTTCGAGCGCCAGTCGCCGCGCCTGACGCCGCGGCCGGTGCCGCTCGCCAGCCGGCTGATCGGCGCAGGCCCGCCGCTGCTGTTCGTCGTGCTGCTCGCCCAGGCCTGGTTTCGCGAAGGCGTCGCCGGATGGGCGGTGGGCATCGCCTATATTCTCTACGATACCGCGCTGCTGATCTTCACCGCGCTGGAGATCCGGCGCCTGCGTGACGGCGAGCCGACGCCCGCCGCATCCGCGCGGCGGCCGACACTCGCGGTGATCATCGCTGCGCGCAACGAAGCACCGGTGCTCGGCATCACCATCGATACGCTCGCGAACCAGGCGGAGCCGCCCGATCTCATCCTGCTCGCCGACGACGGATCGACCGATCAGAGCGGTGAAACGATGAAGTCCCTCTACGGGCTCGACGCGCCGGGTCATGGCGAGATGAGCGGACCCGCCCCTCGCCTGCCGAGCCTTCGCTGGCTGCGCCTGCATCATGGCGGCAAGGCCCGCGCGCTCAACGCCGCGATGCTCCACCTCGATACCGAGATGGTGCTGACCATCGACGCCGACACGCTGCTCGCGCCCGGCGCGATCAAGGCGATGCGCGACGCGTTCGCGGCGGAGCCCGAGCTCGTCGCGGCGACCGGCGTGCTCGCGCCGGTCTGCGGGCCGCACCTTGCCGGACGCCTGTTTCAATGGTTCCAAAGCTACGAATATGTCCGCAACTTCCTGTCGCGCTACGCCTGGGCGCGGCTGGACAGCCTGCTGCTGATCTCCGGCGCGTTCGCGGCGTTCCGGCGCGAGGCGGTGATGACGGTCGGCGGCTTCGATCCGGCCTGCATGGTCGAGGATTATGAGCTGATCCATCGCCTCCATCGCCACGCCGCCGACACCGGGCAGGACTGGCGCGTCCGCGTGATCGGCCGCGCGCTCGCCTCGACCGACGCGCCGGCGAGCGCGATCGGCTTTCTGCGCCAGCGGCGCCGCTGGTTCGGCGGGTTCCTGCAGACGCAGCACTGGAACCGCGACATGGTCGGCAACCGCCGCTACGGCCAGCTCGGCACGCGGATGCTGCCGGTGAAGGCGATCGACCGCTTCCAGCCGATCTACGGCCTCGCCGCCTTCGTGATCCTGATCGCGCTGATCGCGATCGGGCGTTTCCACCTCGTGCTGCCGATCCTGCTGATCATGCTCGCCAAGGTCGCGATCGACCTCGCTTTCCACCTCTGGTCGCTCGGCATCTACAAGCGCTGGACGGGACAGCGCAAAGGCCTCGAGCTCGGGCCGGCGCTGATCGCCTCGATCCTGGAGCCCTTCACCTTTCAGCTGCTCCGCCACGCCGGCGCGGCCTGGGGCTGGATCGCCTTCCTCCGCGGCCGCGAGACCTGGATCAAGCAGAAGCGCACCGCGATCGGCGCGACGGCTATTTCCTGAGCGACGCGAGATACGCCACGAGGTCGGCGCGCTCGCGGGCGTCGTCGATCTCGACGACCATGCGCGTGCCCGGCACCAGCGCGCCCGGCGCGGTGAGGAAGGCATTGAGCGTCTTCGTCGTCCAGACGATACGCGAATTCTTGAGCGCGTCCGAATAGACGAACGGCGCCGAACCGGCCCTGCGCCCGACGACGCCCGCGAGGTTCGGACCGATCCCTGGCCGGTCACCGGCTTCGCTGCGGTGACAGACAGCGCAACGTGCCTTGAACAGCGCCGCGCCGGCCGCGACGTCCTGCGCCGAGACCGGCGCTAGCGGTAGCAGACCGAGCAGCAAGGCGAGCGGCAGCAGGCGCATGGCGGAAATCCCCTTGATCGCGCAGCGGCGATTCGTCCCGCTCATCTACAGCGACGGCGGCACGCGCGCTTGTCCGGCGTCGCGGTCGTGCTACTCTCGATACATGACCGATGAACGCCTCGTCCTTGCCGTCGGCCGGCTGGAGCGCGCGATCGCGCGGCTCGAAGCGCTGCCGCCGCCTCGCCCTTCGTCCGAAACGGTGAGCCGCGGCGACTATGCCGCGCTCGAGGCGCGCCACCGCCGGCTGCGCGACAGCACCGCGAGCGCGCTCGCGGGGATCGACCGGCTGATCGGCCCTGAGCCCGTCAAGAGCGCGCCCGCCGAGGCCGAGCAGGTGGAGGGCTGAGATGGGTCAGGTGACGGTTGAGGTCGGCGGGCATCAATATGAGCTCGCCTGCAAGGATGGCGAGGAAGACAAGCTCCGCGCCAGCGCCGCGGTCGCCGACGAGAAGGCGCAGGAGGCGATGAAGGCGGTCGGCCGCACGGGCGAGACCCGCACGCTGCTGTTTGCCACGATCCTGCTCGCCGACGAGCTCAAGGAGGCGCGCGCCAGGCTCGCTGACGCGGGCGCTGCGCCGACGATCGACGAAGGCACGCTGCGCGCGGTCGAAAGCTTGGCGGAGCGCGCAGAAACGCTCGCCGCAAAGCTTGAGAAGGCGCACGCCAGCGCCTAGATTGGGGCTGGTGGGTACTGCCCGGCACGAGCCTTTGCGATTATCCCTGAGGCGATTCCACATCCACGGGAGCTGTCCCTGGGCGGACCCTGGTTCGCTCTAAACGGCGCCCACCTGACGTTGAGGCGTCAGAGGATATTCGGGCCAACGACCATGGCGGTCCCACCACCTTCTTCCCCTCTCGCCGAACGCAAGACGGCGCTCCGCGCCGAACTTCGCGCGCGACGCCATGCCTTCGTGTCGGCGATGGACGCGGACGATCGTGCCGCGATCGGCGATATGATCGCGCAGCGGCTGCTTTGCCATGTTGAGGGTGCGCCGAGCGTCGCCGGTTACATCGCGGTCGGCGACGAGATCGATCCCGGCCCGCTCCTTCAGCTGCTTGCCGGTCAAGGCGTCGCGATCGCGCTGCCCCATGTCGCAAAACGGACGGAGCCGATGCGCTTCCTCCGCTGGGTGCCCGGCAGGCCGCTCCATCCCGGGCCGCTGGGGCTGCTGCAGCCTCCGCCCGAGAGCGACCCGCTGGCGCCCGCGCTGGTCCTCGCGCCGCTGCTCGGCTTCGATCGCGCCGGCGGCCGTATCGGCCAGGGCGCCGCCTTCTACGATCGCGCCTTCGCGGCGCTTCCTGAGGCGCGGCGCATCGGGCTCGCCTGGAGCGTTCAGGAAGAAGCGGGGCTGCCGATGGAGGAATGGGACATGCGCCTCGACGCGATCGCCACTGAGCGCGAGTGGATCCCATGCTAGAGGAACCGCAGCCGAGCTGGCGCAAGCCTGCGGGCATGGCGCTGATCCTCCTGCTGATCGCGCTATGGTCGGCGGTGGTCGTCGGGCTCAGCCCATGGATCGAGCGGCTGCCGGTGCTGGCTCAAGCGATCGTCTATCTGGTCGCGGGGATCGTCTGGATCCTGCCGTTGAGGCCGCTGCTGCGGTGGATGGAACTCGGCCGCTTCCGTGGCTGAGCCCATCGTCGAACTTGTCGACGAACAAGGCATGTTGCTGCGCGACGCGGGCGGCTTCTACCTCAAGCGCGACTCCGGCGGCATCTGGCGGCTCGAGCTCGCGCGGACGCCGGTCGATCTCGTTGAGAAGCGTGTGCGGCTGATCGGCGAGCGGATCGGCGAGGCGCTCGTCCAGGCAGAGGGCGTGCAACCCGCCTAGCGCCGGCCGGCTAGGCTGTTACCACTCGCCCCAGCGGCCGCGATCCTCGCGATCGTCCTGGTCGCGCAGATAGTCGAGGCAGCCATCCTCGCCGGGCTCGCCGCGCCAGCGCCGGCATTCGCGCGGATCCTGGACATCACGATTGGCGGCCCAGCTGTAGCCATCGCGATAGCGCTGCTCGTCGCTCGGATAATAATCGGCATAGGCTTGTTGCGGCTGATCCTCGGCGGCGCGTTGCGTCGCGCGCGACCAGGAGCTCGCATAGGTCGCGCGCTGCGGCACCGCGGGCTGCTGCGCGACCGCCCGCTGCGGCACGTAGACAGGCGGAGTCTGCGCGGGCGCGGCGGCGGCGGCTGGCGCGCGCGGCATGACGGACCGCGCCGGCCCGGCCTGCGGAACGACGATCGGCGGCGCGACGGCCGTCGGGCTGTAGGCCAGTGCCGGCGTCGTGCCCGGCGCGACATAGCTGTCCGCCGGCGCTGTGCCCGCGAGCGCGACCGTCGCCGGATCGGGCGCATGCGGATGGACGGTCGCCCGCCAGCTCTGCGCCGTCTTATCTGCCGGCGTCGTCGGCGGCACCATCCACGCGATCAGCAGGGCGAGGGCGAACCCGCCTGCCGCAACTCCGGCTGTGCGACTCATATCCATGTTAGCCGCAACGCAGACTTCGCGAAGCGGTGCCATCGATCGCGGCCGCCCCGTGTAGAGGCGGCGGTGATCCGGCACGCTCGTTCAGTAGCGCTCCAGCCAGCAGTGGCGATGCGGCTCGCCATAATAGCCGTAGCGGACGTCGCAGACCTCGCGTGCGGGCGGCGGCGGGGGCGGCGCATAGCCGTAGCCATAATAGCCGGGCGGCGGCGGCGGGGGCGGCGGCGCGTAATAGCCGCGATAATGCGGATGGTCGGATGCGATCGCCGCGCCGACGCCGAGCCCCAATATGCCCGCGACCACCGCCGTGCCCGCGCCGACATGCGCTTGCGCCGGCTGAACGGCGGCCAGCGACGTGGCGGCGACCAGCGACGCGGCAGCGGCGGTTTTGAAAATCGTCCTCATCTGAACCTCCTGCTTCGACTGGAAGCAAGGTCCTGTATGGCCGATTCCCTCTGAACCGACACGGAATGGCCGATGCAGCTACGGTTAAGCTGCGGACAAGGAACGCCAATCCGTCCCGGGAAATGGCGCGAGTGACGGGGCTCGAACCCGCGACCTCCGGCGTGACAGGCCGGCGCTCTAACCAACTGAGCTACACCCGCGCTTCAGGGAGGGCGCCGATTAGGAGAGGGCCTCGGGGCTGTCAAGCGGCGGCGGCTCTTCGCGCGACGGGTCGGGGCCGCGCGCGGTGAGCGTGCCGTGCTCGAAGAGGAATCCGGCGATGTCGGGCGTGCCTGCCGCCGAGATCACGGTGCGCGTGATGATCAGCAGCGGCACGGCGAGCACCGCGCCGAGCGCCCCCCATACCCACCCCCAGAAGCTGAGCGCGACGAGGATCATCAGCGGATTGATCGTCAGCCGCCGCCCCAGGATGGTCGGCGTGATGATGTTCGACTCGACCAGGTGGCAGCAGACGAACACGCCCGCCGGCGTCAGCGCCTGCCAAACGTGCGAGAACATCATGAGCCCGCCGAGCGCGAGCAGCGCGGCGGCGATCAGCGGCCCGAGATAGGGAATGTAGTTCAGGAGGGCGACGATCCCCCCCCACATCAGCGGCGTCGGCAGCCCGGCGAGATAGAGCCCGCCCGCGACGAGCCCGCCCAGCGACACGTTGATGAGCGTGATCGTCGCGATGTAGGACGAGGTCGCGTCGACCACCTCCTGGATCACGCGCGCCAGCGTCAGCGCACTGGTGAAGCTCGCGCGCCCGGTGATCGTGCGCCGCCGCATGCTCGACCAGCCGGCGAGAAAGAAGAACACCAGCAGCACCGCGAAGAAGATCTGGATCAGCGCGAACGGCGCCGCCGTGGTGAGCAGGCCGAGCAGCGAGCTCGGCGCCTCGAGCGCGACGGTACGCACCGCCCGCGCGCGGGTCAGCGCGATCTGCGAGCTGGTCTCGTTGATGAACTTGTTGAGACTGGCATAGATGTCGATCAGCGGCTTGATCGTCGTCTTGATCTGGCCGATCCGCTCGGGGAGCAGGCTCACCCAGTCGGCCGCCGGCACCACGATCGCGGCGATCACCAGATTGGCGACGGCGATGAACAGCACGATGCAGATGAAGGCGGCGATCGCCGAAGGCACGCGCCGCCGCTCCAGCCATTCGAGCAGCGGCACCAGCGCCACCGCGACGACGAGCCCGGCGGTGACCGGCAGGAAGAATTCCTCGCCGGCGCGCAGCGCGAACGGCATCACCAGGAACAGCAGCACGCCGGTCATCAGCACGAGCGCCGCGAGCAGCCGATCGCGCCCGCTGACGCCGGACGCGACGATCAGCTCCTCGTCGGGCTGCAGCGCATCGCCGTCGAGCTCGGCGTTCATTCCTTCGCCGCTCCGATCCCCGCAGTCATTTGCCTTACCATCCAACGGAACGATTCTTCCGGGCTCGACGATGCTAGCACGCCCTGCGCGATCGCGAAGCGGCGGATCGGCAACAGCATCATGAAGATCGCGCAACAGATTCGCAGCGCTCAGTCTGCGCGCAGCACCTCCTCGACCCACTCCGGAACCAGCCGGCTCGCCGTGCCGAGCCGCGATTCGGCGAACATCATGCTGCCGGCGGAGGGTTCGAGGTTGAGCTCGAGCGTATCGGCGCCGCGATAGCGCGCGGTCTGGACATAGCCCGCCGCCGGATAGACCGCGCCCGAGGTGCCGATCGAGACGAACAGATCGGCATCCATCAGCGCGCGATCGATATGGTCCATTGCGTAGGGCATCTCGCCGAAGAAGACGATGTCGGGCCGTAACGCGTCGGCATCGCAATGCCCGCAGCGCGGGCCGCCGATCATGTCGCCGGCGAACGGGGCGCGGCCGCCGCAGCGCTCGCACAGCGCCGAGAGCAGCTCGCCGTGCATGTGGATCAGCCGTTTCGCGCCCGCCCGCTCGTGGAGGTCGTCGACATTCTGCGTGACGATCAGCAGTTCGCCAGGCCACTCGGCATCGAGCCGCGCCAGCGCCTCGTGCGCGGCATTGGGCGCGACGCCGGCCAGCGCACGGCGGCGCTGATCGTAGAAATCGAGCACCAGCCCGCGATCGGCCGCCAGCGCCTGCGGCGTGCAGATCTCCTCGACCCGCCGGCCCTCCCACAGCCCGTCGGGCCCGCGAAAGGTGGCGAGCCCGCTCTCCGCGGAAATGCCGGCGCCGGTGAGGACGACGATGGAGTGGATGTCGGGCATGGGCAGGTCTTAAGGGTAGGCCAACACCAACTCAAATCACCGTTCGTGCCGAGCTTGTCGAAGCACTGTCCTCCTTGGCAGAGGAAGAAGGACAGCCCTCTTCGAGTGTCCGTCAAGCAGGCGCTCGGGACAGGCTCCGACGGGCTCTGGGCGAACGGTTCTCCACCCAATCGGCTCACCGCGCCGGTAGATCGTCGACGCCGTCGCCGTTCGCGACGCCCGCTGCCGTCATGTGCTGCGGCGTGGCGAGCGCGAGGAAGCGGGTCTGGTCGCGGCAGTCGATGCGGACCCAGTCCCGCCCGCCCCAGCGATCGCGGCCGGGACCGCCGCTCCCGGTCGCGTTCAGGACGTTGCAGCGCCCGCGCAGCGGATTGTCGGGCGCATCGGCATCGCAACGCGGCGACGCGGCGCCATAATCCTTGCGGCAGCGTGCGAGCGGCACCCACGCCTCCCAGCGCGTGAAGCCATATTCGCGGGTGAAGTAGAAGCGCTCGAGCGCGTTGCCGGCCCCCGCGAGGTCGCTATTGGCGAAATGGTCCGATCGGATCGCGAACAGCGTCTTGCCGGTCTCGAAGCGATAGGCGGCGGGACGGTTCCAATAGGTGCGCCCGGTCGAATGCCCGTCCCGACAGCCCGGCCGGCCCGGCGTGAGCTGCAGCTTGTAGGTGGTCACGTTGATACTCGACGTCTGCGGCCAGCCGCTCGGCGCGGTCCGCGGGAACAGGACCCAGCCGCCGGCGCGATCACCGAGTGTGCGGGCGCCCGCGCGCCGCGCGAACAGCTGATCGTAGCAGCCGCCGTCCGAGGTCCGCACGAACGAGACGTAGTCGGCGCTCGAAAGATCGACGAGGTCGTAGCCGTCGCGCGCCGGATCGAAGCCGAAGCGGAAGCCGGCGCCAAAGCCGCCCTCCATCGCCTTGGTGACGAGCACCAGCGGCGTGCCGTCGCGCGCGGTGACGGGCAGCGACGTCATCGCCGAATAGGTCGCGCCATTGGTGGTGTCGAAATCGGTGACGAGATAGGGCGATGGCGCGCCCGGCGCGATGTCGCGATGATGCGCGCAGGTCGCCGGATCGTCCGCCGTGGTCGTGCCGTCGGTGCCGATGCAGACGTCCTCGATCAGATAGTCGCGCAGCTCGGCGCTCAACGGCGGCCGCGCCCCGACGCGGTCGGCGCATCCCGCGAGCACGAGCGGCAGATATACTATGCCGGGCGCGAGCATCCGCTTCATCGCTATCCTTTCGTTGGCGCCGCGAGGCTGTCCTACACGGCCCCACCATGGCATGGCACCGGAATGACTCGCGCGCCGCTCCGCTGTCGATGCCGATCCCGCCGCACGACGGCGCCACACGCGGACCGTGCGAGGCTCCCGAAGATCACGAAACCCTGTGACCTTTCGAACGCCCCGCCTGTGACCTTTCCCGAACGGACACTGTGACCTTATGACCGCGATCGGAATATTGGGCGCAGAAGGCCGCATGGGCCGCGCGATCGCCGACGCCGCCACCGCGCAGGGGCTGGCGATCGCCGGCGGCGTCGATCGCGACGGTGCCGTGCTGGGCTTCCATGCCGACGACGCCGCCCTCGCCACCGCAAGCGATGTGCTGATCGATTTCTCCGCGCCCGTCGCGCTGCCGGCGCATCTCGAGGCCGCACGCGGCGCCGGCACGCCGATCCTGATCGGCACCACCGGGCTCCAGCCCGCCGATCATGCGCTGATCGATGCGGCAGCACGCGAGGTCGCGGTGCTGCAGACCGCGAACACCTCGATCGGCGTCAACCTGCTCACGCGGCTGGTCGAGGAAGCCGCGCGGCGGCTCGGCTCCGAATGGGACATCGAGATCGTCGAGATGCACCACCGCCACAAGGTCGATGCGCCATCCGGCACCGCACTGCTGCTCGGGGCTGCGGCGAACGCCGGGCGCGGCGGCGCTGCCGAACATCGTGGCCATGACGGCAAGCGTGAGGAAGGCGGCATCTACTACGCTTCGCTGCGTGGCGGCTCGGTGGCGGGCGACCACCAGGTCGTCTTCGCGACCGAGGGCGAGCGCATCGAGCTCGGCCATCGTGCCGAGCATCGCGGCATCTTCGCGACCGGCGCGCTCAAGGCCGCGCTGTGGCTCGCGGGCAAGCCGGCCGGGCGCTATGCGATGCGCGACGTGCTGGGGCTGTGAAGAAGGCGGACGTCGAGGAATTCTACCGGCGGCTGGCAGCCGCGAACCCGGAGCCGCAGACCGAACTCGCCTATATCAATCCCTACACGCTGCTCGTCGCCGTCGTGCTCTCAGCGCAGGCGACCGACGTGGGCGTCAACAAGGCGACGGGTCCGCTGTTCGCGCAGGTCCGCGATCCCAAGGCGATGGTCGCGCTGGGCGAGGCCAGGCTGCGCGGCTTCATCAAGACGATCGGCCTGTTCAACACCAAGGCGAAGAACGTCATCGCGCTATCGGAAGCGCTGCTGCGCGATCATGGCGGCGCGGTGCCCGCGGATCGGGATGCGCTCGAGAAGCTGCCGGGAGTCGGCCGCAAGACCGCCAATGTCGTGCTCAATGTCGCGTTCGGCGCGGAGACGATCGCCGTCGACACGCACATCTTCCGCGTCTCCAACCGCACCGGCCTCGCGCCGGGCAAGGACGTCCGTGCGGTCGAGGATAAGCTGGAGAAGGTGACGCCGAAGGCCTACCGCCGCCACGCTCATCACTGGTTAATCCTGCATGGCCGCTATGTGTGCAAGGCGCGCACGCCCGAATGCTGGCGCTGCCCGGTCGAGGACCTCTGCGCTTTCAAGGCGAAGACGCCGGCGCCCGGCAGCGCAAAGCCCTCTCGCGCGTTGCAGCTCTGATCGTGCCGTTCGAGAGGAGAATCAGAAGATGCGTGTAAAACAAGCCCTTATCGCCGTCGGTCTGGGCGCCGGCATCGCCGCGCTCGGTGCCGGCCCGTCGGCGGCGCAGAAGCTGAAGCCGGAGCAGGAAGCGCGCATCCAGCCAACCGGCAAGCCGGAGGATTGCGTCCAGATCAACCGCATCCAGGAGACGCGGGTGCGCGACGACCAGACGATCGACTTCTACATGATCGACAATCACGTCTATCGGAACCGCCTGCCGCAGAGCTGCCCGACGCTCGGCACGGAGCGGCGCTTCAGCTACACGACCTCGCTGCCCGAGCTGTGCTCGACCGACACGATCACCGTTTTCTTCGAGAGCCCGCTGATGCGCGGCGCGACGTGCGGCCTCGGCCAATTCCAGCCGGTCAGCGGCGCGCCGCGCTGATCGCATAGCTTTCGCAGGAGCCACTGGCGGCTGCGCGCGGGCTTTGCTAAGCGCGCCGCCAGGCACCCGTAGCTCAGCTGGATAGAGCGCTGCCCTCCGAAGGCAGAGGCCAGGGGTTCGAATCCCTTCGGGTGCGCCATTTCGGTTAAGCTCCGCGTGCGATGCGCGCCGGGACCATCGCACGCCATCCCGATCACATCGAACAGGTTCAGGCCGGCGTCGGTCGCCGATTAGACGCCCGACGCTGCCGGATGCGGTTCGCGGGATCCTTGCGTCTCTCCGGCATTGGAGGCGACCGATTAGGATCGACGTTTTGCGCGCCCGCGGGGATGGCTGTCGGGGAGCGCGACGCGACCAGAAATATATCGCTGAGAACACGAAGTGGCTCGGAATCGACCAGCGAAGTGCCGCCAGCGATCAGCCGCGCAAATTCCCCATAGAGCGAGGGGTACTCGCCGGCGCCGGCACAGACTTCTTCGCTACCGTCTACGGCCAAACGCGCCCCGCCTTGCGTCAGGCTGAGCTTTCGCCCGGCCTTGGTCTGCACGTTCACAACCCAATGCTCGTCGCTGCGCGGCCGCCAGTCGAAGCGCGCCTCGAACGGTCCGGCATCTGCGGTGCCAAGCGTCACCTGCGCGGCGATGGGCTGATCGCTGCCGGCCTTGCACTCGAACGCCGCGTGCCGGACGATCAGCGGGGTGGGACTCAGCTTGGTCGCGATCGAGAGCGCGTTGATGCCGGCATCGAACACGCCGAAGCCGCCGGCATCCCAGATCCATTGCTGCCCGGGGTGCCATTTCTCGACATCCTCGAACCATTCGATCGAGAGTTCCGCCAGCCCTTCGGCGCGCACGATCCCGGCAGCGCGATTCACGGCGCCATTATACTGCGCATGCCAGCTGGTGAAGAGCGTGCGGCGGGCGGCGGCGGCACGCTGCGCCATGTCCGCGACGTCGCCGAGCGTGGCGCCGGGGGGCTTCTCGAGGAAGACGTGCAACCCGGCCTCTAGGCAAGCGGAGGCAATGTCGTGGCGTACCGAGGCCGGCGTGCAGATCGCCGCCGCGTCGAGGCCGCCCTTGGCGAGCATCTCGCGCACGTCCTTGTACACCGGCACGTCGAGCGACGCCGAACCTTTGGTGACCGCCGCCACGAACGTGAATTCCGGGTTCGCGGCGATCGCGGGCGCGTGCTGATCCTGCGCGATCTTGCCGTAGCCGACGATGCCGATGCGGATGTTCGTCATGATAGCGCACTCCCCAGTGCCGCTTGGAAGGCCAGCGCGTTCGTGTGGACAGCCTCCGGGCTCGCGCCCGGCCGGTAGAGCGCTGATCCGAGGCCGAACCCGTTCGCTCCGGCCGCGAAGTAAGCCGCCATCCGATCCGGCGTGATGCCGCCCACCGGCAGGATCGGAAGGTCCTTGGGAAGCACGGCACGCTGCGCCTTCAGCACCGCGGGGGGCGCGCCTTCCGCTGGAAAGAGCTTCAGCACGTGCGCGCCAGCTCCGAGCGCCGCAAAGGCCTCGCTTGGCGTAAAATAGCCGGGCGAAGACACCAATCCGGCGGCTGCGGCCGCGGCGATCACCGTCTTGTCGGCCGAAGGCGATACGATGATCCGGCCGCCGGCTTCCGCCACCTGCGCCACCTCATCCGTGCGCAGCACCGTCCCGGCGCCGACCAGCGCGCGATCACCGAACCGCTTGGCGATGCGGCGGATGCTCTCGAGCGGATCGGGAGAGTTGAGCGGAACCTCGATGATGCGGATACCGCCTTCATAGAGGGCGTCGGCGATGCCCTCCGCCTCTTCCGGCGTGATGCCACGAATGATCGCAACCAGCGGGCACTCCGCAAAGAGGGATCGGAACAGCGTCAAGGCGGTCACAACAACACCTCCGCAAGTGCCCGGGCGCCGGCGACGAAAGCCTCTTCGCCGTCGATGCATCGGGCGGGACGGCCGGCCTCGCTGAGCGCGGCTCGATAGAGATCGGTCAGCGCGCTGGCGCCGATCAGCGCGATCTCGCGCTCGGGGTCGCCGAGGAAGGCTAGGCCGATGCGCACGTCGGTCCCGATCAGCAGGCCGCTCGCATAGGAGGCGGCGTCCTCCTCGCGCAGCGTGGCGGTGAGCAGGCGCGCGCGGATGGTGAAAAGCTCTGCGGTGAGATCGTCGTGGCCGAGCCCGTGGCGGACGCCGCCTCGGAACGGATCCCCGATCGCCACCTCCGCCTGCAGCTGCGGTGCGAGGATGCCATGCTGGCGTAAGGTAGCGAAGAGTTCGCCGGTCATGATCGTGCGGAAACCGCTGACGCGCTCCGCTTCGATGCGCGCCCATTTCGCGTGGGTGCCGGGGTGGCATATGCGCGCATCGCCGGGCACCAGCCCGGCCGCGACGGCGCCGAGCAGTTGGACCTCCTCGCCGCGCATCACGTCCGGCCGATCGTCCTCATGTTGGCGAACGCCGGGAACGAGGAAGGCGCTCTCCTCCGGCAGATGGAGGACGCCTGAGGCGACCTCCTCGACGCCGGCCGGCGCCGCGACGTAGGGCACCTCCCGCCAGCCGCGATTCGAGCCGACCATGCCGGCGAGCAGCAGTGGATGATCGCCCAGCCGCGACCGTAGCTCGGCCGCGGCCGCGGAAAAGCCGCCGGCAGCGATACTCAACGTGCCGCGATGGTCGCTCAGCCGCTCCTCGACGCCGCCGCCCCGGCCGATACGATATGCGCGCCGATTGGTCGTACCCCAGTCGACCGCAATCCAGCTGCCCTGCGGCATAATCCTCTCGGCTTCGCGCGGCGCTCACAAGCCGCGGAAGGGGCAACCTTATTCCCCGCTGCGGGTTCCCCACCCGCGATGCAGGGCAGCGTTTCTCTCGGCCGAGCAGATGTGACGGTCGCCTGCAAATCGCTTCTCGGCGAGGGGCCGGTGTGGGTGGAGCGCGAGCAGGCGCTCTACTGGGTCGATATCAAGACTCCCCTGATCTGGCGATTGGGGGCGGACGGGGGTGCACCACGCCACTGGACGCCACCGATGCGCGTCAGCGCGATAGCGCCGGCGGCAAGCGGCGGAATGATCGCCGCGACAGCGGAGGGCTTCGCGCTGATCGATCTTGAAGCCGCGGACTATCGCATCATCGGCAATCCGGAGCCTGGGCTGCCGCACAACCGCTTCAACGACGGCAAGGTCGATCCGGCCGGCCGCTTCTGGGCCGGCACGATGGACGATGCCGAGGAGCAGGCGACCGGCGCGCTCTATCGCCTCGCGAGTGATGGGCAATGGACCCAGATCGACGCGGGCTATCGGGTCACCAACGGTCCTGCTTTCGCCGACGGGGTGATGTACCATAGCGATTCAGCGATCCGGACGATCTACCGCTTCCCGTTCGATGACGATCATGAGCTCGGGGCCCGCGAGGTCTTCCGCGTCTTTGGACCGAAAGACGGCCATCCGGACGGCATGACCACCGATACGGAAGGATGCCTTTGGGTCGCCTTCTGGGATGGGTGGGCGGTACGGCGCTTCTCGCCCGAAGGCGACGAACTCGCACGGATCGATTTGCCCGTGCAGCGACCGACGAGCTGCGCCTTCGGCGGCGCAGACCTCGATCGTCTCTTCGTCACCTCCGCCCGCATCGGCCTCGACGAGGAAGCGCTGCGTGAACAGCCGCACGCCGGCGCGCTGTTCGGCGTCGAGACGCAGGCACGCGGCTTGCCGTCGCCCATTTTCGCCGGTTGAGGAGCGCGCTGGCTTGGCCAACTTCATGTTCTGCACCGGGATCGAGAACAGCATCCCGACGATCGACGGCGGCCGCGCGCGCATCGACGAGATGGAGCTGTGCGGCCATTACAAGCGCTGGCGCGAGGACTTCGATCTCGTGCAGGATCTCGGCCTGGAATATCTTCGCTTCGGACCGCCGCTCCACCGCACCTGGCTAGGACCCGGCAAGCACGACTGGGAGTTCGCGGACCTGACGCTCTGCGACCTCAAGGAGCGCGACATCAACCCGATCGTCGATCTCTGCCACTTCGGCGTACCCGACTGGATCGGCAACTTCCAGAATCCCGACTTTCCCGAACTGTTCGGAAGCTATGCGGCCGCCTTCGCCGAGCGTTATCATTGGGTACAGCTCTACACACCGGTCAACGAGATGTTCGTCTGTGCGGTATTCTCGGCGCTCTACGGCTGGTGGAACGAGCAGGAGACGAGCGATCGCGCCTTCGTCACCGCGCTCAAGCATATCGTCAAAGCCAATGTCTGCGCGATGCGCGAGATCCTCGCCCGCCGG
>Ga0213875_10000265_pt1 | contig 52407 bp, 48 predicted proteins | sample BarmaccomBMRX_R8_FD_160105 | JGI IMG/M metagenome (GOLD analysis project Ga0213875, IMG submission 160105) | Root-associated microbial communities from Barbacenia macrantha in rupestrian grasslands, the National Park of Serra do Cipo, Brazil - RX_R8 | ecosystem: Host-associated > Plants > Roots...
GGCGCAGCAGGCGTCATCAACGTCAAATAGGGCATGACGAATTCCCATTCCTCATGGCTCACATCGCTCGGATAGTGCTTGCGGTTCATAGCCGCAAAGTTTATATAAGAAGTTCATAACACGCTCTAAATCCTAGGGGGTAAATTTTGGTCTTTATGCAGTTTCTCCGTTACCTCACTCACCTCACCAGCCGCCACCTGCGGCGGCTTGCCATAAGACCACAGCATCCACTCTGCTGTAGCAGCTTCTTGGTGCAGCGTCAGTGGCACAGGTAAAGCTGGCAATGACATTTTACGGGTTGTCCATATATAGCCATGCCCCGTCTGTTGCACGATGCGCAATAATTTGGTTGATTGAGCCGTCTCCGTAATCTGAGGGGTATGGCCTAAGACGAAACGGAGGCTGGTGCGACCGGATTTTAATGCGTAGATGACGAGTGAATCGCCACGTTCTAAAGCGGGCAGCGCCCGCCGCCCCAGATTGTGCAGCGGAGCGATGTTATAGTTGCTCCAAACAGGAAGCCCCAGATGCACGAATAGCATGGCTGCGCTGGCATTCATGAGTAGCGCCACCCTTAGATCTCTTCGTGATTTTCTTCGTTGGAACACGATTAAAGGCGAACCTATTAGCAAGACAACTCCCAGCGCCAGCATCATTGGCGTAAACAGTGTCACCACCTCAACCGTGTGGGTAGCGATGACTTTACCCCAGAGGGTAGCCGTGGGTTGTTTGGCCCAAGCCCAGACTAATAGGCCCAGGCTCAAGCATATTACGCTGAGCAACCATCCTACTAATCTTATAAGAGCCATTTCCCACTTGGTTAAGGCTGGCCAGGACGATCCTAGATTCTCCTGCCGCGCATCTTCCTGCTGCGTATTTTCCGCTTGTTCCCGACTGGTCGGTTCTCCCATGCAACGCACTTCAACAAGCAACGACAACGCGGGCAGCGCCGGTGCAACATAGCCCGGCAATTTAGATCGGCTCAAGGAGAAAAACACTACAACCACGACTGCCCATGATCAGCTTTGATAACTTCTTGATAAATTCTCCCGACCTGCGGTGGTTGTATTGGATAGAGGAAGCGCAGAGAATTGAGACCTGGCAGTGGAAGAGTGTTAAGCGAATGCAGGTGGCCGGAATGTGCTTTAAGAGACGTTAATTTTGGCAAAATGAAAACTTAAGAGTAGGCAGCACAGCTTGGTTGTAATAAAGCAGGGTCATATCAGGCCATTGAGCAAATGCTGTGTGGGTCGCTCACGCAACCTGAGTAGGCGATTCCAATCAAACCCAGATTCTGTTACAGCTCCCATCACTGAGCAAGCAATTTAAAAGCGGTGCGCGACAACCAGCATAAAATTGCCCAAGTTCTACTGAATAATGCCATAATAGAAACTTATGCGCGAGGTTATCGCTTCACGGCAACATCCTTTATTTAAATTAGTGTGCCAACTCTGGTTGAGATTGCCGCACAGGAAAGCTGCCGCCGCTAAGCTCACCGCCAGCACTTCAGCGGTGAAAGTCGCACTTATGGGCCACCATGAGGTTGCATATGTAGAGTACAGCACGCAGACAGTAGACAGTTAATATGGTATCTTGAATGTATTCTCCCGGTTGGTGAGGTTGGTCGCCCTCTAATGAGGAAAATACGGTTTTCTTCTACCGGATAGCAAACTGTATTAGTAATGAATAGCAAAGGAGAAATATGAATCTCAACTGGCGCGAACTTTTATTGACGGCGCTTTCGACAGCAGGACTGTCATTGGCTACAGGTGGGATTGAGGGCACAGCCGAGGCTGCCTCAACCGCAGAGCCAGCAGAGGCTGCCCCGGAAGTCTTGGACCTTCATCTCCTTAATTTCTGGACTGGCGGGGTGCGGGATAAGCAGCGTGCCCCCAGTCTGGAGAGGCCAACGGCAGACCTGGCAGAGCGCAGCCTGATGCCAGTGTTCTATGTGTGGACGCCCGATGCAGGCATTCGTAAGACCTCGCAGATACAGGAGACAGAATTATTTGATAAAGGCGACATCGCTGTAAGCTATGCCCTTAACACCTTTAAGCCAGCTACTGCCGACCTCCAACGCCGTATCAAATCGGGTTCACTGCGCTTTGATGTGCGTCAGGCGACGGCCCTCCCTTTTTTTGGTGAGCCGCTTTCCTGGAGCACAATTGCTGGCCTCGACACTCCGGGCAATAAACTAGTGCCTGTACTCAGAGACTTTTAGATGTGAAGGACTACTGGGGGTCATCTCAGCGCGCCATGTTCAACGCGGGTACAGGCTATTGGGCCTTGAATCTCTTTGTACAGGAAAGGCCCCATGAATCAGTTTTTGACAGGATTTTGAAACTGGGGCAGAAAATCACTGAAGTCGCCGGATTAGTCGGAGTCCTGGGTATTCCCGCGATTAGCGAGACTGCTTTGCACGCCACGGATCGAATGTATGGCATTCTCAATGCCCTAGACGCCCGCCGCACCCACTACCTTTACAAAGCGGCCGACACCCCACTGGCGGTCACTAAAGACGGTTTACAGAAGTCGCCAGGACTGAATCTAACGGATGTCCAGCCGCTGTACTTGCGCTCAGGAATATCGAAATATATTGCCGTGCCGTGGGCGCATACTTCTGCTTTTGAGCAACGGATGGGCAAGCTGACCCTTAAACAAAACTATCTGGTACCGCAAGACAGCAAAGATGAATCCGGCCCCGGCCTGGAAGCCGCAACCCAGGCGACCCTAGCGGATGTGACCTATCTGGTGTTGTCCACTGCCACAACTCCAATCAGCCTGGCCTGAACCACCGCATGTTTAATATCGCTGCGCCATAATGTCGTGGCTCACCACATCAAAAGTTGCAGCCTGAGTGTTACTTTCAGGCTGCAACTTTGGTACTGTTGCCAGACCCAAACCATAAAGAGCAGAAATGGTTTCCAGCGTCTCGGCATTCAAGAACTGGTGCGGCCCATCACAAGATTTGACGCCCAATGTTTTGTCATCGGACGAGAGGCACAAGGTGACGACGCAACTGCCATCTTGGGGCACCGTCTTCACCGTGCGTCCCGTTGCCGTTTCCACACGCCATAATTCACCACTTTTAGTCTTAATTTCCCGTGTCTCTGTTTTAGGGAAGCCGCCGACCACGACATTTTAGTAATTCTTTGGATTTTCTCGAACTTCAGCCCATAGATGAGATAGTTCCCGTCGGTGGAGAATGTTAGTGCCGTTACAATTCCTGGTTACGCCCCCAGGATTTCCTGGGCCGTGCTGGTCTTCAGATCCCACAGACGGATTATTTTGTCGTCGCCACTGATAGCCAGTTTTGTTCCATCGGGCAAGAAAGACACCGCCGTTACCCTCTTGGCATCGGCCTTCCAGGTCTTGATCGCCTGGCCGGTTGAAGTGTTGAAGATACGAGCTTCCCCATTATCGTAACCCACCGCCACCGTCTGCCCATCGGGAGCCACGGACAAATCGAGAACCTCGCCATCGGCGCTAAACTGCTTCTTGAGCTGCTCCAACGCGGTGTCCCAAATCCTGATTGTGTTGTGGTTATCTACCGTTGCCTTGACCTTACCGTCACGAGATAGGCTGAAAGCCGCCAGGGTGGTGTCTACCGCCATTGAGTTCCACAGATACTTAAAGGGTGGAATGGGATTGTTAGGAACAGTACCTTCGTTATGGCCAGGAACTTCCTTAGGTGTCAATGCTGCCCAGAACGGCAATTGCTGACCTCGCACAAACGTTATAGTACGATGGACCGGCGTATATTGATCCTTTACCAGATCAATCTGAACATCTTCTTTTGGTTGGTCAAGAACACGCTTAATGGTGACAGGCTTGTCGTTCGTTGCTTCCCCAGTATCCTTGCCCCCTTGACGCCACGGCAACGAGAGATTCTGGAATTGATTGGTCGCGGCTATAGTACCCAGCAGATAGCCCAGACACTCTTTATTAGCCGAAGACAGTGGAGACGCACCGGGGGCAACTCGTGAAAAAAATTGGGGATTCGGGACATTGCCGGGGTTGTCCGGTATGCGATTCAAAAGGGTTTAGTGCCCTTGGAATAGCATCCATTTGCCTTTGATTGAGGTATCCTTTTCGTGAGGCCACGGGGCACTTGATGCTAACAATTACCCAGTGCCTCAAGCCATTATCCCAAATCAAGCAGTAGGGCTTCCGTTATGATTAGCTTTGGCCGCATTAGTCACTATTGGTGGCAACTGGGAGCGAATTCAAACGAGCTGTCAAAAATGGCTGTGGCCTTGATGGCTAACTTTAGCCACTGGAATGTTAGGCTTTACCCTGAGTCAAACAGAGTTATTTCAACTCGATGGCTGGCTCTACGATTTTGGTATAGCAATTAGAGAGATAAAGGCTATAAGAAAGCATCATCTACGGCCTCGCTGCAAGTAGCATAGTGCGGGATTGAGTGGGCCAGACGACTCTTGAGGGTGTGACCCAGTGGCTCGATCCGGTTCAAATCGGGTGAGTAGGCGGGTAAGGGTAAGAGCCAGGAGCCAACCTGAGCCAGCAACTCGCTCAGGCGGGCGTAGCGATGAAACGAGGCATTGTCTAAGATCACCACCTGCCCCGGACGCAAGGCGGGGCATAACTGCTGCTCGCACCAAGCTTCAATCAGGGCGCTGTCGTAGTAGCTCTCAAAGGTCAAGGGAGCCACCACTTGGCCCGCACACCAGGCCGCGACCGTTGAGACACGCTGGGTGCAGTGCCCCAGGCGTTCACCAAAACACCCCTGGCCCCAGGCGCTCCAACCATAGGCATAGATGAGGGTGTCATCTACTCCGGCTTCATCCAGAGACACGCGAAACAACACAGCCCGTCCAAAATTGGACGGGCTATGTTCATGTTATTCAGTTTTTAATCACGGGTCTTCCAGTTAGGCAACGCGGGTGCGGCCACCGGAAATCAGGTCAACCACAAACATCACAATCGCCAATACGAGCAAGATGTGAATGAAACTGCCTACGGCGCTACTAAAGCCGATAAAGCCAAGTAGCCACATTACTAACAATACGCCTGCAATGATTCTGAGCATGATAATAACCTCCTTAGGTCATCGCTCTAACGATATTTCCGACGCAATGGTTTAAATTCACTTTTAAAGCGCCGCCACATAGCTTTAAGCTCTGTTCATCCAACTCTTATTGCATCGCTATGCTAAACGCTTTCTACGACATCGTGCGCCTTGTCCTGGGCACTGCTTGCAAGTTCATGGGCGTTATCTGCTAAGTCCTGCGCTTTGCTCTGGACGCTGGCTTTAGCATCCTGAGCATAATACGCCGCTTCTTGCAGAGCATCGCTGCCCTGAGCACGCGCACTGGAAAGTAACTCCCCGCCGCGCTCTTTCAAGTCGTTTGCGGATTCGGCAACATTACCCCCTAAGTCACTGGCCCGATCTTTGAGTTTAGAAGCGCCTTCAGCTAAGTCTTGACGCAACTCTCCTCCGGGCTTGGGAGCCAGCAGTAAGGCTGCCGCCGCACCAAAAAGTAATCCTGTGATTACTCCACGCAAATAGCCCGATCCAGACTCTTCAGCCATTTTGGCTTTCCCCTTTGAGTGCTCACGGCACTCACCGTTACGACTTTTCTAAGCCATTAAGTATAAGATGCAAAGGCCGTGCCAAGATTTCCAAGCCAGCCAGGAATTTATTTTTAAGCTGAAATTCGATAACCAAAAGGCCACCCGAATTCGGGTGGCCTTACTAATTAGCTTGCTCGTTTAGACCTCTCCCCGCCCTCTCACTCCCAAGTTAATAGGCGGCGCAGGGAACAAAGGATGACTCTATCGGTTTCTCACTTCGTTTAGGTCGCTGCTTCCTGCCAGCGTTGTCGCAGCAAATCAATGAGTGGCTTCGATTGCGCAGTGATGTCATCAAATTTACCTTCAAATGAGCAGCGCGCATCATAACCTGTCTGGCGCAAGTTCCGAAAGAACCCAGTAAAATCGGCTTCGCCCTCAGTGGCATAACCGGGAGCAACACGACCTAAGTCAGCTACATGGGTGTGGCGTAGCCGCTTACCTGCCGCCGCGACTGCTGTAACGGGTTCATTCTCTTCAATCATGTGATAAAGATCAGCCAACAACTGAATGCGGGGATGCCCTACCTCATCCATAATGCGCGCCCCCTGCTCGACCGTGAGAATCAGGTTATCTTCCTGGCTGTTGAGTGGTTCAATGGCGATGTCAATGCCAACTTCACTGGCAACTGCCCCCAATTCACGGCAGAAGTGGATAAACTGTTGCTCTGCTTCTTGAGGATCAAACCCTGCTGGCACCTTCCGCGCTCCGGCAGAACCTAACACCACCACTTCGCCCCCCAATACCTGGCAACGAGTGAGGGCCGTGCGGCAATAATCTAACACTTCTTGAAGTTGCACGTCCGGCCCCGTGATGCGGTGCTTGGCGGGAATAAAACTATTGAAAGCTTCTACTTTCAGGGGATATGGTTCCAGGGCAGTCCTTAATTTTTCAAATTCCGCTTCGCCACCGGCGGGCATCACGGCACCGACACCAAACTCCACATAATCCGCGCCTGCTGCTTGCAAACCTTCCATCAAGGGCGGCACTGCCGAAAGCGGCTGACCTTCCACCTGGGGCGCAAACGAACCAGGGCCACAGCAAATTCCAAATTTCATAGATTCAAACCTTTTAGAAGGATTTTAGCAGGAAGGGAGGAGAGGGGGGGAAGGGGAGAAAAGGAGAAGGGGGAACTATGGAACCCAGAGCGTGAGCGACGGGCTAGAGTGATAGTCACCAGAAGCTGCTACGGAAGCCCGTCGCTCACGCTCTGGGTTCGTTAGTCTTCTCTAGTTCCTGCGACTCCTCTCTCCCCTTCTCACGCTCCTCCACTTCCTGCTTAATCAACTCTTTTTAGCTGGCGGTTTAGCAGTTCCGAATAGAGTATCGAAGGGGCCTTTGAAGTTAGTCAGAGCAGTAGTAGGCAGGATGTAAACGGTTGGGGAGAAGGTACTGTTGGTGCCAGTGCGTGCATAGACTTTGCCGCTCTTTGAGCCTAGTTCCACGGTAATAGGGCCGCTGGACTTGGAGGAAGTGAAGGTGAAGTGTGCGGCGGGCTTATCGAAGCCATAGATGTCTGGTGCGACGGGCTTATCAATGAAGTCCTGGGCATTTAAGTTTTGTATGTCTAAAATGGTATCCAGTACGGCTTGATTGACGGTATCGGCTGTGGTTGAAGCGGCATTATTGGTAGTTGCCGCGTTAGTGCCAGCCGCTTGCCACTTATCACCGCTTTTCGAGTAGTTGCGGGTCGCATTCCGCGCTGTAATTTGGAGTCGCGTCAAGTCCGCAAGTTCTAACTTCACCACTTCCTTAGCACGCCACTCCCGCAAGGCGCGATTAATAAGGCCATAGGTAGCAGTTGTAATCTGGAAGACGGAAGGCGAAGTTGAATTTTGCGCTGCATAGCCGTCTTTCAACTGCTTGCCGATAGATAGAGTGCGTTCACCCTTGGTGGTAGCGACTTTAACGATGGCAATAGGTTTATCCAAGCCCCATTGCGCTGCGGAAGTAGGCTTGTCATCTAAAAACTTCGGAGTTTTCGTCTGAGGTAACTGGTTGATAAAGCTTTCAACGGTGGTCGTATCACCACTTGTTGCAACAGGCTTGGTGATCTTCCAGGTAGCCCCCGCCTCGCTGCTCTTAGCAGGCTCTTTAAGGAAGGTTGCACTTAAAGCCGGAGCGGTGATGTCAAACTGTGTCGTATCATCAAGAGCAACACGTAAAATGGCTTTATCACGCCAATCATCGAACGATTTAGTAACGGTTGCTTCTAGTGAGGCAGGCAGCAGTGCCACCTGAGAATTCTTGGTGTCTCCCACCCGTGCGTAAATCTTGCTGTTATCAAAACTGGGCTTCTTGCCGAATTCTACCTTTTGCTCACCCACTGCGAGGGTGCTTTGCGGTTTATCGAGGCCATACTCTTTTAGCTTCGCGGGGTCGCTTGACATAGCCGCCGCCGATTGCAGCAGTTGTAATTGATCGAGCAAGCCCTTAACCGTATCAGCATCGGCAGGCACCGCAGGAGTACTGTCCTGCGCGCCTTTGCCCTGTTGTTGCACGTTCCAGTTCTCCCCGGCTTTTTGCAGCACAACAGTCTTACCACCTGGCTGCGTTAGTTTCAGCGAGGTCAGGGTGGTGGGGTCTACGCGCATTAATACGGCTGAGCCAGTTTCGGCCACTGGGCCACGCTCGTTGAAGTAGATATAACCACCAACTGCCGCCACCACTAAAAGCAAGATAAACGTTGAAGCAAAATTCTTCATAACGATCTGTTATTGGTCATTCGCCCCTGGTTTTTGCTGCCAATGACCGATGACTAAGGACAGGGGACGAATAACTAGCGTCGGTTCCACCACACAATACCGCCGATGAAGAGACTGAGCAAAGGTAGCGCGAAGAGGGAGAGCAAAATAATAAAGCGACCGGATTCGGGCGTTAAAGTGATGCTATTGGTTACGGGCGGCTTGGGTGGGATGGCGATGGCTTTATCCGCACCCACCACCCAGTTCACCGCCGAGGTAAAGAAGCTACCGTTGCCTAAAAGTTCAAAGAACTGGTCAGTCACAAAATAGGAGTTGCCCACCACGACAGCCCGCGCGCCTTCAACTGCTGGCATGGCCGGAGCTTCGGGAGATTGAGGCGTTGCAGGCGTCCCACGATCTATCGCCGCCGCCAGCACATACGAACTATATTTCCCGTTTGGGCGCTGCCCAGGCTGCACGACCTGGCTCTGGGGCGAGCTTTGAAAGAGCGTCACTGGCGTGGCACTGCCCGGTGGCGGGGGCGCGCCTGCCGGTGGCTTGGCGATGCTAAGCGGGGCGGCAGCCGGAAAGACTACATCGCCATTCACACCACGCAAAATGGGTTGCTGCGATGGGTCGCTGACGGCAGCCCGCACAATGGTCGGCTGCTCACTTTCCGTGTCAAAAACAAACCCATCCAAAACTTCAATACCCAAAGACTTAGCCACCGCTTTCCAGTGCGGCATGGACACACGAGCCGGGCCTAACAACAGCAACAGGTGGCCCTTACCCGCCATATATGTGGTAAGCGTCTTTTGCTCGGCTGCTGTCAGGTCAACTTGGGGCGCGACGACAATCAAGGCTCCGGCATCGGCAGGCACCCCTTTGGCAGTCGCCAGCGAGGTGTTTTTGACCATGATGTTTTGTGCTTCGAGAGCAGCTTTAGCACGGCTGATGCCACCAGTGGGATTATCGGGGGTCGCCTCGCCATGCCCCGTCAAAAAATAAACAGTGCGCGGTTTTGGATTTTCCAGTCGCATCAACGCGGTGGTCACATTTTGCTCATCCGCGACAGTAACTTCTTGACGGTCTTTGTTGTTGGCTGCCGCTTTGGTATCGCCCGCTTTAGCGTTTTTACCCGCGTTTTCCAGTTGGGCTATAATCAGGGCTTGGCCACCCATCAATTGGCGGGCTGAAGTGCTGACTTGCAGGGTGTCGAATCGCCCCGGATCAGCAAAGGCATTTACATACTCAACCTGCACTTTATCAGAGGCGTTCTTGTAAGCATTAAGCAGGGTTGTGATAGCCGGGTCAGGTTGTCCACTGCGGTCATGGGGCACATAAACATTGGTTAATTTCACTGGCCCCGACAACTGCTGCAAAACCTTATAAGTTTGATCCGATAGGGAATTGACGCGGTTGCTGGTGAGGTCGAAAATCTTATGCCGCCGCGTGGCAATATAATTGATACCAACTAACAGGAGCAGGAATAGGAGGACGGAGGTGAGGGCGTTGGTGCCCAACAGAATGCGCTGTCGGGCATGGGCATCGCGCCCCATTTGCTGCACTATCTGCGCTTCCTGGCGACGCCCCAAGAACCAACTTGCCAACGCAATAAACCCGATGCCCAGGCACACCCAGCCCCAGGGACTTTGCCGCCCAATGGAGCCAAATACCATCACCGCCGCGACTGCGCATAGCACAGCTAAAACGAGGAATGCTCCGGCCCAGCGAGCTAAAGGTGGCGTATCCCGCATCGCTATCAACTCATTTGAATCGGGCGTGGAGCGGCGTGACGGCCCACGCCCTGGCTCTTTATCATCCGGGGAGTGACCGTTATCCAGTGATGCCTCTGCCCCCGTCGCATCTGTCTCGGCCAATGGGGACTCCGTTGTATCTTGAGGTTGATTTAACGCCATTTGCGGCTCTCCAACACACGCACCGTAGCAAAAAGAAAAAGCACCGTAAAAGAAAGGAAAAAGATCAGGTCTTTAGTGTCCACCGCGCCCCGCATCATATCCTGGAAGTGTGAGAACACCGACCAGTGGCCAATAAAGCCTGCTACATCGCTAGTCGGCATTTCTTGCGCGGGCCAGTTCAGCATCCATGAAATCATCAGGCCACCAAAGGTCAAGAATCCGGCGACGACCTGGCTTTCAGTCAGGCTCGAACAAAACAGGCCAAAGGACATGAACGCCGCCCCCACACAGAGCAGAGCGATATAGCTGCCCCACACTGGCCCAGTATCAATGGAGCCGTAGTGAGTGGCAAAGAAGGGCAGATGCAGGGTCACTAAGAGCAGAATACCGATAAAGGCCCACGCCCCAAAGAACTTACCTAACGTCACCTGCCACTCGGTTAAGGGTGACGTAAAGAGCATCTCCAATGAGCCGGAACTGCGTTCTTCCGCCACCAACCGCATCGTCACCAAGGGCGCAATGAAGAGCATAATAGTGACCAAAATGTTGTAAATGGGGCTGACTTGAAACTCCTGCGGTCTTTGCAATACCAACAGGAATAATAGCCCGGCAATGAAAAGCCAGCCCGTGATGAGGACATAGGCAATCCATGAGGTAAAATAGGTTTTCAGTTCTTTCCAGGCGATTAAACCAATCTTAGCCATAATCGTTTTAAGCTTTCATCCCGGCCTGTGGCCACCCTTCTCCAGCCCACTGCGTAGGCGAGGGAGACAAAGGATAATTTGAAACTACGTCTCCTCCGTATCAACGGCACCCGATGTTGTCAGTTCCAGGAAGATGTCTTCGAGACTATTGCGCTCGCGGTGCAGTTCCAGCAAGCCCCAGCCTTCGTTGACAGTTAATCGCGCTACTTCTTCGCGCACATCGGCGTCCGGTGTGACATTAAGCAAAAAAGTATGTTCATTAGCATCCCGCCCGTTACCGTTGCCACCTGCGGCACTCTTGTCGCCATCCTGTCGCTGGGCAGCGGTGACACCTTTTATTTTTTGTAACTTCTGCGCCGCGTCCCCCGCAGGGCGGCGCACAGCTAGAGTTAAGCGTGTACTGCGGCCACGAGTAGCCCCCAGATGCTCTGGCGTATCCTCGGCCACAATAGCACCCTTATTGATGATCACAACGCGAGAGCAGGTCTCCTGCACATCGGGCAAGATGTGCGTGGACAGAATAATGGTGTGGTCTTTCGAGAGCGAGCGGATAAATTGTCGGGTTTCCACGCGCTGGCGCGGGTCGAGACCCGCCGAAGGTTCATCAAGAATCAGCACTGGCGGGTCATGGATCACCGCCTGGGCAATGCCCACCCGCTGGCGATAACCCTTGGACAGCTTGCGAATAATGGTATCAGCGCGGTCTTCGAGCTTACCCGCGTCTAAAGCAGCTTCGAGGCGCTCAGCGCGTTTGTTTTGAGGCACACTGCGCAGGGCAGCAACATAACCGAGATAATCGCGCACCGTCATTTCGGGATAGAGCGGCACGTTTTCCGGCAAATAGCCAATATTGCGGCGCACTTCAAGAGAGTTTTCTAAAATGTCGTGCCCCGCAATGCGCGCCGTGCCCGCCGTGGGTGCCATAAAGCACGTCAGGATACGCATCGTGGTGGTTTTACCCGCACCATTCGGGCCGAGAAATCCCAAGATTTCTCCCTTGCCGACACGAAATGAAAGATCGCGCACCGCCAGAGCCGCGCCGTAAACCTTACTCAGATGTTCGACTTCTATCATGAGACCAATCTAATGCTCATTAGAATTTATGACGTTATTATCGTTGAGGGCAGTAAGAAAGATAGTGAAAACAGGCGTCATCGTCAACCAAGTTCCCATTAAAATTCTGTAAAGATATAGACAGTTAAATAGGGCCGCAGGTTGCCTGTATAAATTTTTGCAGGGGTACAATGCTCTTATCCATTCAAGCAAAAGCCCCTGTGCAAAATGCCACTTGTCTATCCTAGGATGGTTAGCGTAATAGAGACCTGTCATTCTGAGCAGAGCGAAGAATCTACTTTGCGCTGTGATAGAGTTTTGACTAAGGCTCTCTGGACACTCATACCAGATTCTTCGCTCTGCTCAGAATGACAGGCGCACCTTTATGGACTTTCCGGTGTTTTAGCAATGAGCATAATTTCCTGGCTTACTGCCACTTTTGCCTTCCTGCTAATAAATCCTGACTCACTGCACTAACTCGACCCGGAAGCGATAGCCGATACGTGGTTCGGTGTGAAGATAACGGGGCCGGGCGGGGTCGGCTTCGATTTTGTTGCGCAGGTTCGCAATATGAACTCGGAGTGTGTGGGTATCTTCGGCATACTCGTTGCCCCACACGGTAGTCAGCAATTGGCGGTGGGTCAACACGCGGTCAGGATGCAATGCCATGTATTTCAGCAGTTCATATTCAATAGGCGTGAGATGAATTTCGGCGCTACCGACTGTGACGCGACGGCGGGCAAAATCAACCCGTAAATCTCCTGTCGTCACTGTCGAGGGGTTAGTCTCCGCTTCGTTGCCAATACGACGCAATACGGCGCGAATACGGGCCAGTAATTCATCTATGCTAAAGGGCTTGGTCAGGTAATCATCAGCCCCATAATCCAGAGCGGCAATCTTATCACGCTCGCCCTCGCGCACCGACAGCACAATGATGGGTACTTTACTCCACTCGCGCAGTTGTTGGCAGGTCTGCAAGCCATCCATGCCCGGCAAGGCGAGGTCTAAAATCACAATGTCTTGCTGTTGCAGAGACGCTGCATCCAAGCCTTCCTCACCAGTCGCCGCCAGTGTTACCTCATAGCCATTGCGCTCTAAGCCAGCGCGCAAGGCCCGGCGAATCTGCGGCTCGTCATCAATCACTAAAACATTCATAGCAACTCTCTATTAAACCTGTCATTGGTGAGACTACCCGGCGACTAAAGTCACGGCTCCGGGCGTGCCGCCGACCGTCCGCCTGCGCGGACGGCACAATAGATTATGCGCTTTCCGTCCCCGCAGGGGGACGGTCGGCCAGCGGCCATGAGACGCGGTTTCAACCGCCGGGTGCATCATTTGTGCGCTGTTACAGTCGGACGCAACGGCAATGTGATTTGAAAAATAGTGCCGCCACCCTCACGGTTATCTACGGTTAGCTGCCCCTGATGCGCCTCGACCAGACCAGAGCAAATCGCCAGACCGATGCCCGTGCCTGGCAACGAACTTTCACGCCATTGGGGGGAGCGATAAAAACGCTCAAAGACTTGGTCTTTTTCCTCAATGCTTAAACCAGGGCCACGGTCTAGCACCTCCAGGATCAGGTTTTCATTTTCCTGACGGGCGCGCAGTTCCACCGGACTTTGGGCTGGGGAATATTTTAAAGCATTCTCCAACAAGTTATGGAGAACCTGCACAATTTGCACGCTATCAAGCCAAACCTCAACTAGCGAAGCATCCAGGGAAGTGTGAATACGACAGTTATCTTTAGGGCCAAAACTATCTAAGGCCGCGCCAATAACTTCATCCAGGGGCACCAATTCACATTGAGGACGCCAGTCGCCTGCTTCCAGCCGCGACAGCGCCAGAATATTGCCCACCATACGATTGAGACGGTCGGTCTCCTGGTCAATACCAAACAGCAATTCCCGCTGCGTCTTGTTATCCCACGGCACACCTTCCTGTAAAAGCCCGGTCACACTGGCCTTAATCGAAGATAAGGGACTCCGAAAATCATGCGATACCATCGAAAGCAACGCGGTTTTCAAGCGATCCGCCTCGGCCAAAGCCCGCGCCTGGGATTCAGTGCGTATCAATCGCTGGCGTTCCAACGCCACCGTCGCATAATTAATTAAAGATTCGACGATACGGCGCTGCGCATGAGCAATCAAATGAGCTTCCGGCAGATTTAAGTAAAGTACTCCCAGCACACGTTTCTCCATTGTTAGCGGTAAGTACGTGACTGCACCGTGCCCTGTTTCAGCTTCGTGCTGCCACAATGAACCTGCGCTTAGCCCATTACTCTGGCTTTTATCTGTGCCCCCTGGATAAGTGTTTCCTGTAGATGGGGGCATAAAGGTGGCACCTCCTTTGGTGCCTGGCACTAAGCGTGGACTATCTCGCAAAGAATGGGCTTCTTGCCTCACTGCTTCGATTAAAGAACGGGCCGGTTCATCATTAAAATCGGGCAATAACTCTGCTTTACCACTCACTGCCACAACTTCTGGCGATGCTTCCTCCTGCTGCGTAATAATCGCGGCAACGGTGCAGGGGACTAATTCGGTGAGACGCCGTAACACCTCGGCTAATACTCGATCATGATGCACCTGGGAGGCCACTGCCCAGCTTATCTCGGACAAGATAGCTGCTTCGCGTTCGCTTTGATGAGCTTCCTCAGCCCGCTGCCGCAACATCGTCGTTAACTGGCTGATAACAATCGCGGTCACCAGCATCATAAATAGTTCTAACCAGTCTGCCGGATTATCAACACTCAGTGAATAACGGGGCTTCTGCACCAACCAATCGAAACAAACAACCGATAAAAACGAGGCGAGAACTGCCGGGCCTCGACCAAAAGCATAAGCGGCTCCAATCACAACGAGCAAATAGAGCATCGCTATGTTGGAAACGTCCTCGGCACCAGGTATAAACGCGATGATGCCGCTGATGACAACTACACCAACAGCCACCAGTGCATATTTCCACAGGGCGATAAGAACTCTCTCAGATAACGAAGATTTAGCCACGCGCTCCACGTTCACAGTTTAGATTCAATCTGGCAAGAATTGCTTGGGCAAGTCTTTAAGAAGAACCTTAATTCCATGAACGCAATCGCCACTGGCTATGTCACTACTCTGGCGAAGATAATCTATAGACAGGGGCAGGTCAAGCATTCACAGGCATCTAGCGGGTCAAGATTCAATCAAGAACTGGTAGTATGCACGGGAGCAGCAAATTCCAATTTCTTCGGAAGGGCAGAATCTTTACGGTGCAAGAATCTTCAAGTGGCTCAATGTGAGGTGGTCTCAGTTCCTAATCCAGCTTCTTTTGCCAGTGATAGAACTGGGCCAATCGTTGCGGCGGAACACCCATTGAATATAAGGTTTGCAGTGTTGTCCAAAGGGCCAATGTGCGCCAGGGGCGTTGGTAAAAACGACGCGCCGAGACTGTAATAGGTAACGCACAACGCAGGGTGCGATAGCGGTGCTGTCGCGCATAGGCTTCTAAGCGGCGGGCAAAATCGTAATCCTCAAATAATGGCGCCGCCCGAAAGCCACCCAGAGCGTGGAAGACTTCTCTCTGCACCCATATTCCACTATCGCCATAGTATATTCCTAACCGTCGTTGCACTCGCGCAATGGCTTCAAAGGCTCGCGCTGCCGGAGTCGCCACATCAAAGCGCAGGCGAAAGTTACCGCCAATGATAGGCTGGCGGCGCGGTTGACTTATAGCTCGCAAGACAGAGCGCGCACTGTGTAGATGCGGCTTAGCATCCGCGTGCAGAAACCAAAGCACCGTCCCCGTCGCCGCATTTGCTCCTGTGTTCAACTGTGCGCCTCGATTACGGGTTGCCGTTACAACGACAGCGCCCGCCTCCCGTGCCTCAAGCACAGAGTCATCATCGCTACCTCCATCGCAAACGATAACTTGAGTGACACCTTCCATTTGACGCAGCCGCAAAACCAGATGGGCAATGTTAGCGGCTTCATTAAGGGTTGGAATAATGACTGAAACGCCAAGAGTTTGCCGCCCCATCACGGGCCTAATTTGAGAACTCGACCCCATTGGCTGTTTGGTTTTGCGACTTCTCATGACACTTACATTCTACAAGTATTCGCTTCCATCTTCTCTTTAATAGCTAATGCTGGCCGTTCATTTGCTCAAGAGAATTTCCAGGGGAGACAAATGGTAATGAGGAGGATGTTCAAGCTATGCCACAAGATTACACGGGCAGTGCAACATCAACCACCGATTTGGTTGATGACTTAGACAATGAAACCAACACCGGGGCAGCTTCAAGCGGCGGTTCGTTTAGTAACGGCGCGACCAGCAGCACGGGCGTGCTCAACCAAGCTCAGGACAAAGTGGGCCAGGTGGCCGATCAGGTGAAGGATAAAGTAGGGCCAATGGTAAGCCAGGCCCAGCAGAAAACCGGCGAGATCGCTGGTCAAGTGCAGCAGCAAGCGACCTCGCGTATCGAACAGCAAAAGCAACACGCAGCGGAAGGTCTGGGCAGTGTCGCAGAGTCGTTGCGTCAAACCGGCCAACAGTTGCGGGATAACGATCAGAGCGTCGTTACCCAATACATGGCACAGTATGGCGAAGCGGCAGCCAACCAGGTGGAACAAGTATCGAATTACCTGCGCGAACGCGATGTCAATCAAATCGTGCATGAAGTCGAAGATTTTGCGCGGCGTGAGCCTGCCCTCTTTATTGGTGGGGCTTTTTTGTTAGGTCTATTGGGAGCACGTTTCCTCAAAACCTCTTCCCCTGCCTCAACCTCATCCGGTAGCTCAACCGCAGGCTCTATGTCCACGCTGGCTCTCCCGACCACCAGTTATCAGGCTCCCAGTTACGGGGCCTCAAACTATCAGACGCCAGCCTTCAACACCTCCGCTAGCGAATCCGATGATGCAGGCGACGTAAATATTGGATTCGATGCGGGTTCATCCGCAGTATGAAATCTCAGGGATACCGTAAGGAGAAGAAATCATGCTGCAACAGAACCAGCAAGAGCGTTCGGTTGGCGAACTCTTCGCAGACCTTTCCCGCGAAGTCAGCAACCTCGTCCGCCAAGAGGTGCAACTCGCTAAAACCGAATTAACCGAGAAAGCAACTCAAACTGGCAAGAATCTGGTTTCCATAGTGATTGGCGGCGTCCTGGCTTTTGCCGGGCTGCTGGGCCTGGAAGCCGCCGCCATTTTGGGCCTGGCGCGAGTGCTGCCGGACTGGGGCGCGGCCTTACTGGTGGCCGTCGTCATTCTGATCGTGGCGATGATGCTCGTCATGAAGGGCATTAATGCTCTCAAAAATCAAGACCTCGTGCCACGTCAGACTGTAGATACGCTCAAGGAGGATGCCCAATGGGCCAAACAACAAGTCAAATGAATCAAGCCGATGAATCAAATCGGCAAATTGACAACAGTGATACTCAAGACACCGCTGCCCTCTTAGTGGAAGCGGTAGATACCACATCAACCAGCGGTGATGAGGCCGAGTCCCCCGAAGAGATTCGCGCCAATATCGAGCACACCCGCACTGAAATTAGCGACACCATCAACGCCTTACAGGAAAAACTCAACCCCGACACGCTCAAAGAAAAAATAGGGGAGCAAGTGCGGGAACAGATTCACGAGCATGTCCAGACGGCTAAAGACACCGTGCGCGAAGCGACCCTGGGCAAAGCCGGAGAAACTTTAGGGAAGGCAGGAGAACTCATGCAGAGTGCAAGCGATACCATTAGTGATGTAGCGCGACCTGCGGTAGAGGCCGCCAGCAATGCGGCGTCCACGGTCGCGGAAGTGGCCAGTAACGCGGTCTCCAGCATCACGGGGACTGCGGGTCAAGCGGCGGATACCGCCAGAGGAGTTGGTCATACGGTGAAAAGCAATAGTTCCTCAGTCGTAGATGTTATCAAGCAAAACCCCTTACCAGCAGCAATGGCCGCCTTTGGCATTGGGTGGCTTTTACTCAAACGCGATCAGGGCACCACCCGTAACTACTCAAGTAGTGGCTATTCCGGCAGTAGTTACTCCGGTGGCGGCTACTCCGGTGGTTACTCAGGCGGTGGTTATTCAGGAGGAGGCTACTCCAGTGGCACAGGTACGGCTGGTTATGGCTCTACCAATTATAACTCGCCAGCCTGGGGTTCCAACAGCCAGGGCAGTATCCGCGATACCATCAGCGACACGGTTGACAATGCGCAGGAAACCGTGGGCCAATATGCCGGGCAAGTCCGTGACCAGGCCGGAAATTTAGTGGATCAGGCCAGTGATCTGGCGCACCAGGCCCGCGATCAAGCGGGCCACCTAGCCAGTTCAGCCCGCGAACAGGTGGGTCATGTGGGGGAAACGGTTCACCAGACAGCTTATCAGACCCAAGACCGCTTCCAGCAAACATTGCAAGACAGTCCCCTCGCCATCGGGGTAGTGGCTTTAGCGTTAGGCGCTGCGGTCGGCCTTTCAGTGCCCAGCACGCAACCAGAGCAACAATTGATGGGTGCGGCCCGTGATAATCTCGTGGATAAAGCGCAGAACGTCGCGCAAGATACCGTGCAAAAAGTTCAGCACGTCGCCCAACGTGCTGTTGAGGAAGCCAGCAATGCCGCCACCACAGCCGCCCAAGAGCAAGGTTTAACTGGTAGTTCAGGGAGTTGAGTAGTTTCAGCATATAAGTAGAACCCTCCAACCGCCCTCACCCCCGGCCCCTCTCCCAATACTGGTAGAGGGGAGGTCACACCCCTACGCTTCTCATAGCATAAAGGAACCTTAAGCCTGCACGAGTTGGTCGGCCTTTGTGCTCCCCTCTACCAGTATTGGGAGAGGGGCCGGGGGTGAGGGCCAATGTCTTGCGAGCGGGTTAGGTCGGTTATATTAACAGGCACAAATAAGCCATCTTCTTCTAGCTGCATCCGAAGCCATTTAACTCATGGTTTTCAGGTGTAGGTCTGGAGGAGATGGCTTTCTCTTTGGGCCTTTTAGAGCTATCAGCCTGGAAATATTCTTAAGCTGCTATTAAAAAGCGACACTAACGCGGCTGCGGGGCGTCTAAAAGCATCGTGAAATTCCCTAAACCTATAACCGATGCAGTTTCCAATTTGAAATTATCCGGGTCGCTACCTGGATTGTCCTGGCCTTTAGCCGTGTCCTGGCGACACACTGCGCCCCTGTTTATAGCCTGCGCGTCCGCAGCTTTCATAATGGCTCCGGCGCGTGCTGTTACGATTTCCTCCTCGACTTCTCCCAATAACATTTTCTATGATTTCAGCTCACCCACAGTGCCCTTCGCCGCTTATGAGCCAACAGGAGGCGTCTCTTCGGGTGTGAGTTTCGCCGTCGAAAACGGCGCACTCAAGATAGTGAATGTCCATGCCGGTTCTTTTGGCATTGATACCAAGCTCAAGCCGTTCGATGCGATGCAACTGGGGCATCTTTACTTTGATTATCGCCTTAGCCCAGATGTTAAAGTCAACATTTTCTTTAAGATTAATGGCGTCTATCATGGCGCTCTCTTTAGCGGCCCACAGCGAGTGCGTCCCGGCAGCATCGCCCTGGGCAAAATTGAAAACGTCGTAGCTGATGATAAATGGCATCGTGCCCACATCCCCTTGCGCGATTGGCTGCGCAAGGTTTACCCTACCAACGATTCCTTTCCCGTCGAAGAAGTGCTAATCGGCAACTGGGACAATACCAATTACCTGATGGCTGGCATCGGCGGCAATGGCGCAGGTGCGACCTGGTGGATGGATAATTTTGCCCTGACTGGCGTTGGCCCCGGCGAGGCTAAGTTCCAATTAAGCGATAAGCCAGGCACCCCCTTAACTCAAGCCAATAATTACAGTTGGTCGTTGGATGGCGGCGAGGCCACAGCAATTACGGGGAGTGATTTGACAGTGCCCGCTCCCGACGGCTTCCATATTCTAAAGGTATTGGATAAAGCCGGTAAACCCGCTGCGTCCTATGGGTTTTATGCCGCCGCTACGCCACCACATCTGGGGCCGTTAGATTTAAAGGGTAATACCCTCGAAGTACCAATTGCGTCATCGGCTGGCATAGATAACAAAACCTTGCGCCTTACCATCGCGGGGCGCACCTTCGATGCCCAATCCCCCTTCGTAAAATGGGATGGCGCGGCAGGCACCTTAGACCTTAACGCCGCCGATGCGGGCCTGGAATGGAAGGACAATGAAAAAGTAACCGTGCAGGTGGATGGCGTCAAAGACTACCTGGGACACACCCTACCCGCCAAATCCGAAGCCGTAACAGTGGATTACTCGAAGCATCAAGTTTCGCCACCAGCACCGGATGTAAAAGTTGACTTTGGCGCACCCGTAGCCGACAAAGATTACCTGGTCGGCACTGGCACCTTTGAAAACTCTCTCGATGAGTGGGGCACACGCGGCGATGGTGGCGCGATTGTGGAACGGGATACCTCGACTGCCGCCTCTGGCCAGAGTTCGGTGCGCTTAACCTGTCCGGCGACGGCGATGCCCTTTGGCGCGTGGATTCGCCAGACCGGTTTCGATGCCAATCAGTATCCCGTGCTTTCCTTTGATTACAAGGTTTCACCGCAAATTCGCACGAATTTCCTGGTCGGCTTCCAGGGTGGCACCTTCGATATTCAATTCACCGACCGTGATAATGTGATGCCGCGCCTGGGCACAGTGCCAAACGTAGTGGCCGATAACCAGTGGCATCACACCGAAATAAATTTAGCCGACCTGCTGCGCAAAGCACGCCCCGGAGCCGGAAACTATCGTGTAGATTGGCTGGCGCTGGGCGACACTGGCTGGATGGGCAATGCGCGCGGCGTGCAGTGCTGGTTCGACAACTTCCAATTCGTGCCTGCACTTCATACCAGCCCGGTTCATGCCACTGTACATCTCAAGGACATTACTGGGACACAAGCGGTTTCCTGGGTGCAAGACGACAAGCCCAACACCTTACCGCCAACCACAGCCAAACCAGCCAACCAGATTGAATTCACTGGTAAAGGTCGCGTTTGGCTGCATGTCCGGGCGCAGAACGGCTCTGGCCAATGGAGTCAGCCAGCCCACATTCCCGTGTGGGTGCAGTAGTTCTTAAAGAGACTGGAGACTTGAGGTTAGAGACTGGATGCTTATCGCTGGATCATTGTTCCACAAAGCGGTATTGACTTTTGGAGAAGCGTAAGGCAAATTATCCAGTTTCAAGCATCCAGCCCCAGTCCCCGACCTCTTTGCATCCATTGACGGATGACCGCTAAGGCTATTGACTATAACCATCTATGATTACGCGCATTGTCATACCTCAGGCTTTCGAGAATATGGAGGAAGCCACTATTGGCACCTGGCTAAAGTCTGAGGGCGATACAGTCCAGAAAGATGACCCACTCTGCGAATTAATAACCGAAAAAACCACCTTTGACTTACCAGCAGAGGGCGCGGGTATTTTGCGCAGGATTGTCTCACCCGAAAAGTCTATTGTGCCCGTCGGCTTCGTTATCGGTATCATTGGTGATCCCGAAGAAGAATTGCCGGATGTAGATACGGAGAATGCGGCTGTCAGCCAGAACAAAAAACAAGCTCCTGATGCGGGCACTGAGACTTTGAGTGTGCCTTCCGTAGCAGTTCCAGCTTCGACTACTGCTGCATCTGCCCCTCCTGCTGCTACCAGTGGCGCAAGTGGAGCAGGTTCTCGTGTGCGAGCCACCCCTGCTGCCCGTCGTGCCGCCCGTGAACGAGAGGTCGCCATCGAAGATGTCGCGGCGGCCTTTCCCGGCAAGGTGCTGAGTGAAGAAGACGTGGCGAAGTTTGTTCAATAGTAGAGGCTGGGGACTTGAGGTTAGGGACTTGATTAACAAGCGGTTCTGTTAGCGATTAGCTCAATTAGCGTTATGCATTATCCCAGCTTCAATTCCCCTGCCTCCAACATCTAATATGATCATTGGCTTAGGCACAGACATCTGCCAGATTGACCGAGTGGCCCGTTATGTCGAGCGTTACGGGGAGCGTTTTACGCGACGCTGCTTTACCCCACAAGAGATTGCTTATTGTATGCGCCATGCCAACAACGCCGAGCAATTCGCCGCCCGCATCGCCGCCAAAGAAGCCGCCGCCAAAGCCTTGGGCACTGGTTGGCGATTGGGCGTTCATTGGAAGTGCTTTGAAGTCGCATCCCATCCCAGTGGCAAACCTTTTCTGCGCATACATGGCCGCGCCGCCGAACTCGCCTCCGAAATGGGTGTGCGCAACATCAACGTCTCTTTAACTCATGACGGTGGTGTCGCTGTGGCGGTGGTTATCTTTGAAGGGGAGTAGATTTACCACAGAGACACAGAGGCACAGAGATTTAAGAGAAGATAATAAGAAGGTTACAGGCAGGCAGATAGTTGCTCTCATTAACTCATGATTCTGCAATTTTTATTTTCACTTCTCTTAAATCTCTGTGCCTCTGTGTCTCTGTGGTAAATTACCATCATGTTCGATCTTACAGGTAAAACTGCTTTAGTAACTGGCTCCAGCCGGGGCATTGGTAGGGCCATTGCGCTGGCGCTGGCAGGTCAGGGGGCGGATATTGCCCTGCATTATAACACCCGCGAAGATGCGGCCCGTGCGGTGGCAGCGGAGGTGGAGCAGTTGGGTCGTCGCGCTTTTATCTTTGCCGCTGATGCGCGGCAGGGCGATGCCTTACAGACTTTATGGAAAGAAAGCGAAGCGGCACTGGGTCAAATTGATATTCTTGTCAATAATGCGGGGATGCTCAAAAACTCATTTTTGGCGATGACTTCAGAAGCCTCCTGGGACGAAGTTTTAGATGTCAACCTTAAAGCGGCTTTTCAACTCTCCAAGGCCGCCGCTCGCGCCATGAGCCGCCGCAAACAGGGGCGCATTATCAATATTTCGTCGCAAGCCGGGCAAATGGGAGATGTGATGCGGGCCTCCTACTCTGCCGCTAAAGCTGGCCTGATTGGTCTAACCAAGGCCACCGCCCGTGAGTTGGCCAGTTCAGCCATCACTTGCAATGCAGTGGCACCAGGCTTTATCGAAACGGACATGACAGCCACCGATGAGGCCAAACGCGAAGTGCAGCTTAAATTAGTCCCTGTAGGGCGTTTTGGCCAGACTCAAGAAGTCGCGGCATTAGTGGCTTTTTTAGCCAGCAACGAAGCGGCTTATATCACAGGCCAATGCTTTGCGATTGATGGTGGGTTAAGGATGTGACCTATCTTCAGGCCACGCTTGAATGAAACTTGATCGTTTTGTTACAGTGATTTTAACGAGTTAGGTTAGAAGGGGATTTCACGTTGCACACTGTTAGCCGTCATTCTGTTCTTAGTCTTTTGTTCGTCGTGCTTGGTACTCACAGCTTTGCTGTCCGAGCGGTGCCAATTAATTCTGCCACCTCGCCTTCTACGGCGGCGACCACTACGACGCCTGCCACACCACAAGACCCGACCAAGGCGCTGCCTTCACTGCTGGATTTGCGCAAACGGCTGGAAACCCTAGAGCAGCGTTTGGCGGGAGGCAAGGCTCCAGCTGACCCGCAGAATCTGGCGCTCTTTCGCTTTAAGCTGGAACAAGCGCGCATGTTGCTCGGCATCATAGACCGCGATGAAGCCATTTCTCCGGTCGTTGCACAACGCGCCCTGGCGGCTGACATAGAACGCGCTTCGGTGGTAAGCCATGCCCTGGGCGACGCGGTTTTTCCTGCTCCTTCACAAACTCACGAGAGGGCTTACATCGCGCCCGATGGTTCCGTGCAGCCTTATTGGGTCTTTGTGCCGAAAAATTATGACGCCCGCAAAGCTTACCCCCTGGCGATTTTTTTACATGGCTACGACCCCTACATCAGCAAGATTGAGCCGTGGATACCAGGCGATAAAACCTGGAGTATTGCCACAGATCGCGGCTTTATTCTGGCCATTCCTTATGGACGGCGCAATTCTGACTTCGTTGACATTGGTGAAGATGACACTTTAACTGTCACCAACGCCGTCAAAGCGCATTACCACGTAGATAACTCACGGGTTTATATGATGGGCGCTTCAATGGGTGGTTATGGCGCTTATGCGGTCGCCTTGCACCATCCCGATATTTGGGCGGCGACAGCAGTGATGTCCGGGCGCACCGATTTCTATTTGTGGTTCAAGCTCAACCGCGACGAAGTCCCCTTCTGGAAGCGACTGCAATATGATGCCGACGATCCGCGCCACCTTAAATATAACGCGCTTTATCTGCCTTTTTATATTCAGCACGGCGCACTGGATACGATTGTAGACCCGGAACACTCGCGCCGCTTCTATGATGACCTGAAGGCGCTGCACTATGCCGTGCGCTATCGGGAAATCGCCGATGCCGACCACTATCTCTACTGGCAAGACTTGCCGTATGAAACAGCTTTCGATTGGGCGAGCAAACTCCGTCATGTAGCCACGCCACGCCGGGTGATTTATACCACTGGCTGCCTGCATGACAATCATGCTTACTGGGCCGAGATTAATAGCTTTGCCGATTACAGTCGCCTGGCGCAAATTGAAGCACAGGTGCAACCAGGAAATAAGATTGAAGTGAAGACTGATAACGTGACAGGTTTCACTTTAACCCCACCCGCATCTATTCTTGAACCCAATCATCAGATTACCTTACAGGTCAACGGCAGCACGTTGCCTACCCCGTTTGACCCCACTAAGCCCGTCCAGTGGAGTGCAGTACCGCAGGCCACAAATACCACTACTCCTATCAAGACACCGCAACGCTGTGGCCCCATCAAACTTTGCTACCGTGATGCTTTCCTGCTTGTCTACGGCACCCTGCAAGCCCCTAAAACGCGACCACAGCCGGTGAAGACTCAAGCGGATGCCACAACAAATACCGGCGCTCAGTCAAACGTCCCGTCGAATGGCATCAATGACACTAATCCTTTCCCGACTGGGATTGAAGAATTCCCCACCACAGGCAACCCGGATGAAGATAGTGCCCGTCGTTTCTCCCGCGAGTGGGATCGCTATGCCGATGGCGTCCCGCCCATTAAAGCCGATAAAGATGTGACTGAGGACGACCGCAAACGCTATAATCTGATTCTCTTCGGCACACGCCAGTCGAACACAATTCTGGCTCAAATCGCTGATCAACTACCCGTCGAATTAACTGCAACAGGTTATCGGCTGGGCGAAAAACAATATACAGTTCAGAGGCCGAACAACCTGGGTGTGCAGTTGTGTTATCCCTCGCCCTTTAGCCAGGAGCGGATGGTAGTGGTGCAGTCGGGCGTATTCTGGGGCAATTCCCTGCCCATTAACCACAAGTTCGATTTATTGCCCGATTATATCGTCTACGACAGTAGTGTTGACCCTTCCGATAGCAGCAACCGTGCCGTGACCGCTGGTTACTTCGATGGCAATTGGAAACTGACTGCTAATGCAGGCCCGGAACCAGCAACCCTCACAAGCCCAACTTTTCCGGGAGCAACAGGTGATGAAAATACAGTTGCGAACGGGACAACTGGCCCGCCGAGGGATTAGCTGCGGTACCGGTTTGAGCTTAATGCTTTAAGAGGCTAACCTGGAAACGACACCTGCATTATTTACCTTCGCGCAGGTTTTCCTGGCATTGCTGAATGGCAGCGTCTATCCACCAGCGCGTATCATCATTGGCTTTAGCAAGGGCATGTTGCAAGGCAGTTAATGCCCGCACTGGTTGTTTTGCCAATCCCCTCACTGCCGCTTCCCGAAGTTCATAATTTGTGGCTGCTAAGTCCGTAATATAATGGGCAACCTGTTGGGCCGGATCAATATGCACCCATAACGTGGCTACTGCCGGAGTCGGATCAACTTCTAAATTACGGTCAATAGCAGCCACTTGCACTTCATGGCGACCTCCCGGTAGGGCGTCCAGACGCACAAGGGATACCGTTTGGGGCTTACTCCATTGTCCCTTATCAAGACGCCATTTGAACCATTTAGCACCTAACGTGGGGCTGGAGAAAGAAAGGGTAAACGAATCTACTGCATTGGCTTTAACTTGCACGCGAGTGGCAGGCGGCATGGAATGCAGCAGCATCGCATAATTATAGGGATCGTCGCCGGTTTTGAAGAACCTATTGCCTCGGCCATCTACGAAGACCTGGGGCAAATAGTTCGCAGTGAGAAACGGATGATTTTCGCCAGCCGCGAACTGAGGGGCATATAAATTACCCCTGATCTTATAGAGTTGCTTGCGCCACAGCAGCCAGACCGTCCCGGTTTTGTCACCGATACGCTTCGACGATTCATTATTAATTTGCTTTATAAGCTCGCGGGGCACCTCTACTGAGGTGGGATCAGGCACCTTAGCCTCTGGTCGGGGATCGCTTTCATATGCGTGCTTTTGCCAGCCGCTGCCCTCATGCCATTGCCAGGTGTCCCCATCCAGATGGACACACAACGCGCCAGAATGGTCGAAAAAGGGTGGGGCGGGCATATCAATAACATGGTCTTTGGAAGTGGGATAGATTTGCTGTGCACTCCACTTATGCCACACTTTACCATCATAATAGCGCACCTGTTTGATATAAGAACGGTAGCAAATGCGACCATCACGGCTATAATCGGGGGCCATGAAGGGGTGAATCCTAAATTCAGAGCGGACGCGAGCAAACTGTGGCGGCGCGAGGACGACATAATGGCCATTGACCTCGCGGCGTTGTGCGAGTAGTGCCTGGTTATAACTTGCAAAGATTTGCCAGGCCACAGGAGCCGGTTTAGCAGGATCAAAAATAGCAGTCTGGCCAAGATTGCTATCGGGGAGCAACCAGACCCGCCCCAACTTATCCAGAGCTAACTCACTTGGACTCTCGGCTTTATAGGTCTTGGGCAGCGCATGAGATAGCCATTGCTCGCCATTCCATTCATTCAGAGCACGCGCACGGAGTGATAGCATTGCCCATAAATGACGCTGTTTATCTTGCGTGATCCCGACGACCGTTTGGAAAGCACGCACGCGTGGCGAAGGCTGGAGCGATAGCAAGGCTTGCAGATTAGTTATGGTTTCACGGCCCGGATAGTCAACAGCTACAATGGAACCATCCGGTTCGCTATCAAGTTCTTCTACCGACTGTAAAACAAAGCCACGTCGCCAGTCAATGGGGACAACCTTAAGTGCTTGCCGCCCAGCGGTTGGAGTAACTGAGGCCCGCTCAAGTTGGTCATGGCTGATGAACCAGAGGCCCACGCCGCTACCAGCAACCCATAGACCTGCGCGAGTTTCTAATAAGGGCCGTGTTAAATGCCAGCCCCAGGAAGTATCAGCATCCAGACCATCAATGAGCAGTTGCCATTTGCCGCTGTGCAAACGCCAGAGTTGGCCTGTATTAATGGCCGCGTCAGTCGCCTCATTACCCCACCGTGCTCCGGCCACGACATACCAATTACCCCCGCGCGGCGTGATATATTGAAGATATTTAAAGGCTTTAGGGGCTGGCTCTCGGACGGGCTGCGCTTGCAGAGTCACACAGTCAACGCTATAAAGCCCATGCTCATCCACGCCCATCCACACATGCGTCGCATCTTTGGGCGCTATAGTGTCCACCGCAAAGGGGCCTTTGGCTGACCATCCTGGAAGTGTCGCATAGCGAGCCATCTTCTGCCCATCCCAGATAAGAAAACCCCGCAGCAGATAGGCATTAGCGCCTTCACTCCAGAAATTCGACCAAAACCAGGTGTGGCCTTGACCGTCCACAATAGTGCTCAAGTTGTTATAAACTTCTTTGTACAAGGCCGCATTACCCAGGCGCTGTTCCTGGTCGGGTGTAATGGAATAGGTGTGTTCAATTGTCCCCGCTTCGGTAACACGGTAGATTTCTTTGTTCTCTATAATGATCCACGCATTATTGTTATCTACAGAAAAAGAGACACTATAAGGCTGCGCCCTAAAACTACATAACAGGCGCGAGGTGGTGCCACAATGCTCGCTTAACACATAGCCCATGTCTTGCTGCTCGCCATTGGTGGAGTCGCTATCCGACAGAGCAGGTTTGGTAGCCGCTTTTCCGATACGTGGAATCTTCTCTCCCACCGCCAGGTTTTTTCCATTCCAGAAACAAACCACTTTGCCATTAGGTCGTTTCTGCATCGAGATTGTTTCGGCTCCATCTGTAGCCGGAAAGGACTCGTGCTGCCAACTGTTACCTACCTGGTAAAATACTCCCTGCTGACCAGAGTAGCCGTAATGCCCCCAGACCCGCCCAGTAGCATCACGCATTGTTAACGGCATGGGGGTGGGATCAAAACGTAGTGGCGGCACTGGGGCGGCCTGTGCCCCAGATAAACCTATCAACGGGTTCAGCATCCATAAGAATACAGCTCGCAGGCATGGTAATACTCCTGTGGATAAAGGACGCATAAAGCTATTCACTTAGAACCCATTGCTTATCCAGGAATAATGGACGGTATAGGTAATGGACTTCTCGGCATCTGGCGGCACCTGAACGCGAAATTCCACAGTCGTGCTATCAGACTTTAAGAGCGGGTCAGATTTAGCCGTGATCTCCCAATTGCCCCCACGATAGAGATGTTCCACCACCCGCACCTCGACCGGTGCCTTTTTGTGATTGCGCAGCCTAATCTCGAAGGTTTCATCCGCCCAGCCATTGCGTTGTGGGTCTAACTTGAAGGCGGTTTGTTTGCGCTCTCCCACAACATCAAAGGTATCGCCCAGATACATGCGCAGGGTCTCATTTTCCGGGGTATGGTCAATGGTGTTTTCCCCGGTAAATTCCAGTTGCCCGTCACTGTCCTTGCGGTAAAAGCGCATCCGGCCCTGGGGGAGCGGAATACCCAGGCCATTGTCCACCGTGTTCCTGAACTCGCGCATCGTCCACACCTTCGTGTTTGACTGCGTGCCATAACTGGCCTCTCGATTGTAATTGGAACGATTGGGGTCAAGCCTGGCCCCATCATAGACATAAACGCGCTGCGACTTGATCTGGTCAGCGCGCACAAATTCCACTTGTTTGCTCTCCCGGTCACGCAGAGTGGCTGGGCTTTCCACAGTGTAGAGATGATATTCGTCAAAAGTTTTCTGTGTTACTGGCGGCGACTGCGGATACCCTTCCATCATTCCACCAGAGCTAAATGTTGTGCCGTATGCTCCATTTTGCGGTTGAATTTTATTGACATTACCAGCCATGAGCTTGATGTGGGCATTGTCGAAAGTCTTGCCGCTCTGGTTATTGAAGGTGACCCAACCGACCATTTGCAAGGTATCGCTTTGTTCGGGCGAGACTAAATTATAATCGGCCTTCCAATTCATGCCTCCGGTGACATAAGAGAGTTCGGCCTGGAGTGGCCCGGCCTTGTCGCTACGCAAGAGCCAGTTGAGCGTCGGCTTCAAAATCGTATCATCGGGCAAAGCCGGAAACAGTGGTGTGCCTGGTAAAACAAAGCGCAACTTGCCATCCACTTCGATAATAGGCGAGTTGCTACTATAGCCTGAGTTGTTATAACCGTAACCGTTATAGTTATATCCCTGGGGGCCAGAGACTTGACCTCCGCTACGAATAATCTTGCCTGGCACAATCTGGCTGTGATCCCCCTGCGACACTAAGAAATCAATAGTTTTACCCTCATACAGCGCGAGCAATCTATCTTGAGTCACTGGATCGGCACGATAGTTTTGTTCTAAAATTTGAAGGTTGCGTTGTCCAGTGGGGTCACGCAAGACAACTGAATCAGGTTCCACCTGGGTCGTCGTGTCTGTAACCTGCACCTGATTATCGCCCTCTTTCAAATCAAGCGGCAGGGTGTCGCGCACCACCGCAAAGTTTTGATTGTAAATGGTCAGGGCAGGTGCGGCTTGGCTGGAGCGCACGCTTAACAACACGCCGCTACAGCATAAATAAACCCAATTAATACGCCTCATAGTCTCTCCCTAAAATTTTACTGCCTCACCATTTATAATGGACGGTGTAAGTAATAATTTTTTCAGCCTTGGGCGGCACTTGTACGCGAAATTCTACAGTGGTGCTATCGGTTTTAAGCGTGGCGTTGGATTTAGCCGTTATCTTCCAATTGAGGCCACGATAAAGGTGTTCTACAACCCGCACTTGCACCTGCTCTGCCTTATGGTTGCGCAATTTAATCTCAAAGGATTCATCAGCCCAGGCACTACGTTGCTCCCCCACTTTATAGGCTGTCTGCTTGCGTTCTCCCACAATATCGAAGGCATCACCGGTGTAGATGCTCAGAGTTTCATCTTTAGGCGTGTGGTCAATCGTGTTCTCCCCGGTAAATTCCAGTTGTCCATTCGTATCACGCTGGTAGAAACGAACCCGGCCCTGCGGCAAGGGCAGACCTAAACCATTAGCGGTGCTATTTTTGAATTCGCGCATCACCCACACTCGCGGGTTAGATCCAGTGCCATAAGAAGGGTCTCGCAATTGGCCGTTATAATAATCAGAGTTACGAATATTTAGCTTCGCACCGTCATAAACATAGATGCGTTGCGACTTAATATCTTCGGCCCGTACAAACTCTACCTGTTTGGTTTCACGGTCGCGCAAAGTCACAGGTCGCACGATGTTGTAGAGATGATATTCATCGAATGCTTTCTCCGTCACAGTAGGCTCATTTTCCGGCATACTACGTAGGAAACCCATCAGCGCTACAGGTCTAGTGTCTGCTAAAACAGCGTTGAGCTGCACCTTATTGACTTTACCCGCCATAAGCTTTACACGAGCATTTTCAAAACTCTTCCCACTCTGATTCTTAAATGTCACCCAACCCACCATCTCTAAAACGTCACCTTGTTCAGGCGATACGATATTATAATCGGCTTCCCAATTCATACCACCAGTGACATAAGAAAGTTCGGCGTTTAGTGGCCCGGCCTGATCCGCATTCAGCGACCAATTCAGGGTCGGTTTTAGAATGGTATCAGCAGGTAGCGTGGGAAATAACGGTGTACCAGGCAAAGCAAAACGCAGTTTGCCGTCCACTTCAAGGAGAGGCTGATTGCTGGCCGCTGAAGGGTTGGAACCGCCATAATTAGAGGATTGGCTGATCGGAATCGCGTAGCCGCTGCGGACAATTTTGCCCCTGACGATCTCTATGCTATTCTTATGGGGCACCAGAAAATCAATGGTCTGGCCTTCGTAGAGTGAGAGTAACTTCTCCTGCGTCGCCGGATCAGAGCGATAATTTTGTTCCAGGACTTGCAACTTGCGCTGGCCTGCCGGGTCGCGCAGCACCACCGAATCCGGCTCAACAAAAGCAGTGGTGTCGTTAACACTAATGTGATTGATGCCCCGTTGCAAATCCAACGGCACCGTATCGCGCACAACAGCGAAATTCTGGTTATAGATGGTTAGCGCAGGCTCAGCTAAACACCACCGCGCCCATGTGAGAGTAAAGGCACCGGCTATAGCGGTAAGCGTTACGCGACTGGCCCGTTTCATAACTTCATCCTGTGGAAAAGCGCGAGTTAAGTAGGAGGAGTTTAACCCCTTTGCGAAAGAGAAGTAGAATACCGTGAGGTCTCAAGGTATTTTAGAAATCTTCTTCAGGCGTGGCCAATCGGTCTCTTTGATGCGCCCGACATGGCCATCTAAAAACAATACGCCTCGCGTGCCATCAGCGGCGGGCTTGGCTTCATAAAAGATAACTATTCCTGCCGCGTTCTGGAAGTTCTCTTGCAACTGCTCAGATAGCATCAGGTTAGCGCGATAAGGCTCTTGAGTTCCCGGCTGGGTAAATATGCCTGTGTTACGGATATAAGGCTCTAATGCCTTTTTCATCTTGACTGGGTCTTTAAGAGGCGGCAACAGACCACCGTGATCCATTGCATATTGAGCCAGAGCGGTGCCAATTGCACTGAGATTACCGGTGGATGCATCATCGGTTGGCGGTTCTGGTCTACCGGGTTGAGGCATCGCCGCTTGCCTTTGGAAGAGTTTCAGGGCATCATTGTGCGCTGCGATTTCCTGATCCAGATCGAAAGCCTGGATGTTGGTTAAATTGCCCACCGTGCGCAAGTCCAATAAAGAGAGGGCTATCGGGGTATCAGCAGTCATGGCCTCTGGTGCGGTTGGCATACCACCACGCATCATCTTAGACATTTCCAGCCCCTTAATCTGGGGCCGATAGGCCACCAGATAGGTCGCGCCTCCCATTGTTATGGTTTGGCCTTTAGTGTAAAAAACTCCGCCACTCAACGCTTCAAACTCGGTGCCTGCCATCATCCAGCCACCCATATCACTCTGCCCGTTTACCGTGATGCGCCGCCAATCACCCTTTAAATCTTTGAGCGTCTGGGCAATGGGGAAAGCACGCCCCGCCAGGGCATCTTCTACCTTCATGGGAGCAACTTGCTCGTTCTGGCTACAGGCTGGATAGACGATTACTAAGGACATTGCCAGCACTGCGAGTTTCAGGGAGGATTTCAGAGAAATCATGGTGTCTCCAGTTAATACAATTAATCCAAGCGACAATCGCCACTAAAACTTCTCTTCAGAGATAATACAGAAGAGTTAGTCATAACACGATGGTTGATGTACAGTTGGTATAAATTAGAGCTATTTAGCTTCTTGTAGCACACGTTGTTGTTGCGCCTTCATGTCTTGCTCGAAGGCATCCAGAGCTGGCCCGCTGAGGCGTTGTACATGACCATCTAAATAAAGCACAGCGCGGCTCCCATCGGGGGCACGATTGGCTTCGGCTAGAATAATGGTCTCGCCTGGTTTGGCAAAATCCCCCAGACTCTTGCCGCGCAAAAACGGGTTGGGTTGATATGCTTCACCCGTCGCAGGATACACAAACATCTCATTGGCTTTGACATACGGCAACACGGCTTTCTTGAACGCAGCGGCATCCTTAAGGGGTGGCAATATATTGTTATGATCCTGGGCATACATCATGGTGCCAAGCCCTAACTGCTTTAGATTGTTGACTGAAGCGGTGTTCGCAGCCTGGGCGTCTAACGCGCCTGCCTGCCCATTAGCAGCGGCAGCAGGCGTGTCTGGCAAAGCGGCAACTTTATTATCGGCCAACTCATCTTGCAAGTCGAAAGGCTTAATGTCAATTAGGCTACCCATTGTGCGCTGATTGAGGAGAGAAAGCACAAGGGGCGTATCAGGCGTTAGCTTTTCCTGCATGGGAGGAACTCGATCTGGCCCCATGCGCATCAGAGACATAAAGTCGGGGCCTTTGATTTTAGCGCGATAGGCCACAATATAAGTCTCACTACCCACGGTCAGGGTTTGGCCTTTGGTGTAATAAACATCACTGGTCGCCCCGGCTCCCATCATCAGGCGTAGAAAGCTGCTCATGTCAGCTTGCCCGTTGACTGTCAGGCGTCGCCAATCGCCGTTCAAATCTTTGAGAGTGAGGTTAAGCGGCACCGTCTTGCCAGCCAGCACAGTAGGCAGATCAACATTCTGGCTGCGGGCTGGCTGAGCCAACGTCCACGACAGCCCCCATATCAACAACGGCAGTTTCCAGATTGTTCGTCGCATAATCAAGCTCTCCTGTTGAGACCTAGGACTTTGATGCTGCACGACACGGAGTTAGTTCAATAATTGGGTTTCGACTCACGTATTTCAGGGTATTTTTGAGGCCCGCTTGACCTGCGGCCATTCGGCTTCCTTGATGCGCTTGACATGACCATCCAGAAACAGCAGTGCCCGGCGGCCATCCGGTGTGGCGTTGGCTTCAAAGAACGCGACCATCGCCGCCGGGTTGGTAATGTGCGCCAACTTTTTGATAGACAGCACCGGATTCGGGCGATAGGCTTCCTTCGTTGCAGGATGCACAAAAACGGACTCGCTGCCATAGGGTTTAAGTGCGGCTTTGGCCGTCGCCGCATCTTTCATCGGCGGTAGCGTGTCATCGTTATCTTCGATATAGTTTTTGAGTGCCGCGCCCAACTCCCTGAGGTTATCCATCGAGGCCCCGTTAATGGCATTAGCACGCGCCGCATCTGCATCCACCGGAGGCATGGGCGTCACGGGAGTAATCGCCTGCGCAGCATTATGGCGAGGGGTGGCAATGGCGGGCGGGGGTGCTGCCGAAGGTGGCTCGTCGGTGCCCGTGGATGCCTTATGCGCTGCATAAGAGCGGGTCACAAAAGCACGTACTTTGGCCACCTGGTCTTGAAAATTAAAAGGCCGAATATTGCTCATGCTCCCGACCTGGCGCAGGTTCAGCAGGCTCAGGTCAAGCGTTCTTTCCCGCAGGTAATCCTCTAGAAGTTGCGTCACTTCATCGGGCGTTGGCTCTTTATCGCCTTCTTTAAAAAGCGCCTTAAATTCCTGCGGATCAAACTGCGCATGATACGCCACCAGAAATGAATCGTTACCGGTTGTGACCGTCTGGCCTTGCGTAAAATAAACCCCTGGGCCACTGGCCAAAAGGGAAACTAAAGTTTGCATCTCTTCATCAGGATCAGTCCGGTTCAGCGTGTTATTCAGTTCACGGCCAATTTTCTTATCAGTCTCAATTTCGGAGCTAATCGTAAGCTGCCGCCAATTGCCACCCAGGTCTTTGAGCTTGAGGGTCAGGGGCATCGCTTTGCCGGATGTGACATTTTGAATATCACCAGTGCGAGTGTCATTAGCGGCGGCTTCTTCAGGAGCGTTTTGAGAGTCAGGGGCCGCTGGAGAGTCAGGGGCCGTTTGAGTTTTAGCGGGCGTTTGCGTCTCATCAGGAGCTTCGGTTTCAGCCGCCAGTACTGGAGCCACTGTCATTAATAGGAGTGAAATTATCGGGGTCGTTTTAAGCCACTGTCGCATTCTTACGTCTCCTTCATTTCCAATACAGAGTTGTTCCATATTATGCCACAAGAGAAAGGATGAAGGCGAAAGGATAACAGATGAAAGTTCAAGTGCCACTCTTCCATAGACCAAACCAACAACGCTGCGAAGCATGATGCTCCACAGCGTTGTTGTTTCTGTCTTACTTTGGTTTTAGGATAGCTATTTAAGAGGCCGCAACTCTGACGCAGAGGGCATAGTAGGCTGGACTGATATGCCACGTTGGACAGTCGCTTCGGGGCGCATCAAGAGTGGGCGCTCCATGCTTTTGGCTAATTCCGTATAAGCCAGCATTTCATCGTTCAGTTGCCGCAAGCGATCTTTGGCGTCGGAGCACGCCTCACCGCCTAAAAGCATCGCTTGCCGACAGAGGGCAATGGCAGTAGAAAATAAACCACGCGCGGCTTTAAATCGTTTGAGGCTGGCAGCGATACGGGCTTGTTCACGACAGATTTCAGCTTGTGCCAGACAATCCTGATAGGTTGTGCAATCAGAGGTTGTATTTACGACAGTTGCGGCTTGCTTCTTTTTCATGGGGCAGCCTCAATTCCTGGCTTATCACATCAGACAGGAACTACTTTATATTATGCCATAGAAAGCACCCTCAACAAAGACAAATTTTTGTCAATTGTTTTCAGTTCTTAGATTGTAAGAATTCAGACTCTTGGGTGCAAATTTTGTTAAGCAGGTGACAGCTTTGCTTAGTCCAAAAATCATGCCAAGACCGAATTTAGGGTGTCAATCTTTGTTGGTAATTGCGGCATTGTAACAAAGATTGATGACTACTCCGCACCCAGAATCTTCACTAATTTTAAGACCGCAAAATTCCCATTTGTGCCACTCGGAGTAAGGTTCACAGTCAAACAAAAGAATTATGGAACGAATTGTTATTACAGGTATGGGCTGTGTGTGTCCCTTAGGCAATGATGTGCCATCATTTTGGGCGGCGCTTATAGCAGGTCAAAGTGGCATTCGGCCTCTCACCAAACTTGATACTTCCGGTTTGCGTAACGCGACCGGGGGCGAGGTGCAGAACTTCGATTGGAGTGATTACGGCGAAGAGGGCGACTGCGATGAAGCGTCGCAATTCGCCTTTGCCGCCGCGCATGAAGCCATTGCCGACGCCCATCTCTCGGATGTGGCTCTGGCCCAGGCGGGAATGGTGTTCTCCACTAATTTCGGCGGCGCGGCTTCCTGGGAAACTGTCTGTGACATGATTCCCGATACGGGCGAAGTTGACGCTGAGCTTTTTCGCCAGTTCACCCTGGAAGACGCAGCCAATTACACGGCGGGGCGGCTCCATATTAATGGCCCGCGTGTCACCCTGACTAATGCCTGTAGCAGCGGCGGCAACGCGATTGGCCTCGCTTGCGACTGGCTGCGGGTGGGTCGGTGCGACATCGCTTTAGCGGGCGGGCACGACGGGTTAGGATTATCTTCCCTGGCTGGCCTTTCTATCTTGCGCACCATTTCGCCAGAACTTTGCCGTCCTTTCGATAAGAACCGCAACGGCACCATCTTTGGTGAGGGCGCAGCCATGCTAGTGCTTGAAACGTGGTCTTCGGCGGAGCGGCGCAATGCCAAGGTTTATGCGGAAGTCGTGGGTTGGGCCGTGAATAACAATGCCTACCATTTAACCGCACCCGATAAAGATGGAGCGGGCTTACGCGCTGTCATGTCCGCCGCCCTTCGGGATGCCAACATCAGTCCGACGGAGATTGATTATATCAATGCTCACGGCACCGGAACGCCCTACAACGATTTGGCAGAAACCCAGGCGATTAAGGCCGTCTTGGGGGAACATGCGAAGCAGGTGCCAGTTAGCTCCATTAAAGCCGCCACCAGCCACACAATGGGCGCAGCAGGTGGATTGGAAGCTATCGCCACAGTGCAGGCTCTCATTGAGCAGAAACTTCCGCCCACCCTTAACTACGAAACTCCTGACCCAGAATGCGATTTGGATTATGTGCCGAACCAGGCACGCCCGGTAACGCTGCGGGTCGCTCTCTCAAATTCCTCTGGCATCGGCGGCAACAATGCCAGCCTGATTCTCAGAGTGGTGTAAAGGGGCAGAAAGGCTGAAAGAACTTTTATCAGCGAGCTACCATCAGCCCTATTTGGCCGGAAGTGAGCCTGCCCTGTCCATCATAGACATCGTTCCACATCACCTTTACCTGATCCCCAACTCTTAAAGTTCCGGGCGCTAAGCTTAACGTGACGCTATGCAAAGCGCCGTTATAGCCTGCACTTTCGGCGGCGATGAGGTGGCCATTGACCTGTATGGTGTAATGAGTGGGATCGCTGGCCGTTGCTGCGTCGAGGGCACCATTGAAGCGAAGTTCCACCGCGTCGGTCACCGCATACGCCGCTGCCTGCGATAACCCAGTGGAAGAGACCGTGCGCGAAGCAACAAACTCATTTGGCCCGCGCAGAGTTGGTGTTGGAGTGGGGCCTACTGTCGGCGTGGGTATTATCGTTGGCCCTGGTGTCACGGTGGGAGTTGGGGTTGGTGTAGGAGTTGGGGTTGGTGTAGGAGTTGGGGTTGGTGTCGCTGTCGGCGTAGGTGTCGGCCTGAAGAAAGGCGTAAAAAGCCAAGTTAAGACGATGTTACCCATCTCACCCTTAGACGATGTGGTCGAGCCATTAAAACCGTCTACAGCTATGGAATAAACTCTGCCCTTGGCTACCCGAATTGTCACGGCACTAGTATTAGTGTTCGATGTAACGTTGTCGTTGCTGGCAATAAGTTTAAGCGCAGCTAGGCTACTGCCTGTATAAATTGCCAACAGAGTATTAAAGTTGCTGTTGGTCGTGGCCACCGACAGGGTGCCGTCGTCGGTGGCCGTCCAGCGATACCATACCGAATGGCCACCGCTATTGCCTGCATGTTTAGGCTCTCCAGGCTCTTTGGTGGCGTTAAAGTTATGGCCTAAGACATGATTGGCAATACCCGGTAAAGTGCCCGTTAAGGTTTGCGCTCTGGCGAAGTTATCGTTAGGGGGCGTAAGATAGACAAAAGTCCAGGCCAGGCTAAAACTCCCGGTGGCCCCATTGGAACCGTCAATTTCAATGTCATACGTCTGTCCCGCAGTGGTGGCGAAAATAACACTACTGGCACCATCGGTGCGTCCGGTTGCATCATCATTGTTGGCAACCATAGACAACGCACTTACTGCGTTTCCGGTATAGACGGCCAGCAGAGTATTGAACTTGCTGCCCGCTGTGGTTAAAGTCATGCGTCCATTGGCGGGGGGGGTCCAACGATACCACACGGAATGGCCGCCATCCGCTTTGCCATTGCCTTTATAGGACGGCTCGCCAAACTCCTTGGAAGCATCCGTATTCGTCCCGAAAATGCGCCCGGAATTACCGCTAAAGGTAAGCGCATTCACAAAGTTATCATTGGAAGGAGCCTGCGATGGCTGCACAAAAATGTCGGCTGTCATGACTGCACCGGGGTCGCTGATATTTTTGACCGCCACATTGGTTACTGCACCGGCATAAGAACGCGAATTGGGGATGGATACATTAGAGAAACTGCGGTCTTGGGTTGAGCCGGGATAGGGATCGCCAGCATCGCCTAGATTGGCATCCCGCGCTGAGGCCGCACTCTGCTCCAGGTCAAAAAGCCCATCCGCTTGTTCTAAGGCGACTCGATAGTGACCAGCATTCGTATGGCCAGGATACCATTCCTGGGTGTTATCCTGATTTGAGGTGCTGGCTTTGGATTCATCAATATGATAGATCAAGAGTCCAGCACCAGGCAAGGCGCTATCAAAGCCTGTCCGTTGGCGATTTTCCACCAGATAATACTCGTTGGAAGGTGCGCCATTGCTCCACAGCTTGTAAATCAAGCTGTTATTTTCCGCATTGGGGATACTGGCCCCCTGGATGTTAGTGGTAGGCGCGACAGGATTGTCCCAGCCCAACTGCATCTTACACCAGGCATCCATGTGCGCCGGAGTATCGCCGGGCGTGGTAAAACCATTGTTGCCGCCATAAGCCATCAGACTCCATGCTCCCAATCCTTCCGACGAGTCATCTACATCGTAGAGATCAGGTAAGCCAAGGACATGGCCGTATTCATGGCAAAAGACGCCCACCGTGGCGATGCCTCTGGGGGAAAGTTCTGGCACTAAGATATATTTGTCTGCTCGAACGCCAGAACTGGTTGTAACGGCTCCTGGCCCGTCTCCATTATAAGTAGCATCATCGGCCAAGCTGCCCTCGTGCGACCACAGATCAGTTGCCACGCCGCTATCAGCCTCATCGGTGCCTTGGTGGATGACCTCCACGACATCCACTTTACCGTCACCATCCTGGTCATAAGGCGCAAAGTCAAATCCCGCCGCGTCCGCCGCCGCAACCGCGTCCGCCACCAGTTCGCCCGGATGAGCATCATAGCTGGCACCATCCGTTTTAACTGCGGTGTTGCCACTTCCCGCATTCTGTCCATAGTAATCATGCGGGTGCGGAGCAGTAAACCAACCGACAATTCCATTGGGGCCGGGAGAAACGGTAAATTTACCGTGCGACATCTCCGAGTAGAGTCGTGACATGCTCCAACCGGTGCCAAACAGGAGATTATAGTAATCGTTCGCCTGGTAGGAGGGACTGCGGTCAGGAAAGTTGATTAAGATAACGGGGATATTGGCGATACCGACTCGGCCTTGTGCGGAACGGGTGGAGAATCCTTGCGCTGTGCGGTGGCGGGCGGCGGCGAGGCGTTGTGGAATCCAGGGAGATGTAGGGTGCCAGGGAGCCGTAGGCGGTGCCTGCTTGCCAACGACGGAAGTGGAGCGGCGGGAAACGCCAGGGCCACCGGGCAGAGCATAAACCCAGTAACCTGATTTCATGTCTACGGCGACCGGGTGACCATCGAGGGTTTCTTGCCAGTGAAACCATTCATCACCCCGTTGCCGCACCAAAAAATGGGTGCCATCCGGCTGTGCCAGAGTATGAATGCGGGTCGTGGCTGGCCCCGCCCATGCCAAATGCGGGGCATAGCTATAAATTAAGATGGCCAATAGCACACCTAAAGTGGGCGTTGTGCATCTAAGCTTAATAGCAGGAAAAAATAAATTAAACTGTTGCAGCTTCATGAGAAAACAACATTTATCTGGTAGCAACGACAGCCTGATTAGCGACACACAACAAGGCCCAACTCAACGTGTTGGCTCTTAATTTTACTTAGACCTACGATTAAGGTATTTTGTTCCAGATGTGGTGCCAGGCTATAGACGATTGGACAGCCTGGTAAGATGCATCATAATTTAAAAGCAATGAATGAACTCCATTCTGTCGTTATCACTGGCCTGGGCGCGGTGACAGCCCGTGGTGATATGACATCGCATCCATCACCAATTCCTGCCGCGCCCGACAACGTTGCGCCAGATGCCAGTAGCTTAGGCATCACAGGCTTCAAAATCGAGAATTATCTAACCTCGCAAAAGACCTATCTGGATCGCTGCACGGCTCTGGCTTTAGCGGGTAGTGCTCTGGCTTTACGCGCTGCTGGGGTAGAATGGCCAGTGCCGGAGCATGGCTGGGACGCCCACGCCTTTGGTATTGTGCTGGGCACCCACTTGGGCTGTATTGAAACCATGAAGGGGTTCTGGGATAAAGCAATGGAGCGCGGCGTGCGTCATGCCAACCCGTTGCTTTTCTCGCATTCCTATTTCAATACGCCGATTTCTTTGTGCGCGATTGAATTTGGGCTGCAAGGCTATCACACCACCTGCTGCGCCGGTCATGAGAGCGGGTTAGAAGCCGTCCACACGGCTTACAATGCGATTCGCCTGGGCCATGCGCAAGCTGTTTTAGCCGGAGGTGTGGAAGCGATCACACCGACCCGCACACTTTGTGAAACCCCGGCAGCAGACGCCGCAGGGTCAGGCGAAGCCGCCGCGTTCTTTCTATTAGAAGAACAGGAGCACGCAACGCAACGTGGCGCAAATATTATAGCACCAGTAGATGAGGCGCTTTTTGAAGCAGCTATTACTCACCGTTCAGCCGTCAGAAGTAGTTATGGCGATTGCGGCGGTGCAGAAAGCGCATTATGCCTGGCTTTACATCTGCTTAATGACCATATTAACCACAGAGACATAGAGGCACAGAGAAAACGAAGTTAGCAGAGATTATTAAGGATAATAATGATAGCTTCCACTTCTATTCTCAAGTCTTCTCTGTGCCTCTGTGTCTCTGTGGTTAATCAAATTTCAACAATTTAGAGGAATCGAAAGTGCAAGTTAAATTAGGTTGTAATCCTTTAACGTGGAGCGGCAAGAATGGCGGCTTTGAGGTTGCCGTGCGAGACATTGCCGCTATTGGTTTCCAGGGCGTTGAGCCACCCGTCGGAGCTTATTTAGAGCGATTAGAGGAACTTAAGAACCTGATCCAACAGAACCAGTTACAGTGCGCCTCCGCCTATACTTCTGGCGCGTTTGAAAATAGCGAACAGTTGCCCGAATTAATCACTAAGATTGTGCGAGTGGCCGCTGCCCTGCCCGACTTCGGCTGTGATCGTATTATTCTCAGTGCCGGGGGCAGGGGCACACAGCAGGGCGAATTTCCTGATGAAACCATCGAGCGATTTGCTGATGGCGTCAACGAGTGTGCCCGCCAGTGCTATGAAAAACATGGCGTCAAAAGCGTTTTCCATAACCATGCCTGGACGCTTATTGAGTCACCCCACGAAGTAGATTTATTCATGGAGCTAACCGATCCTTATTTTGTTCTCGCCGGATTCGATACCGCCCAATTAGCCTATGGTGGCTATGAACCAGCCGAGGCATTCCGCAAATGGCGCACCCGCATTGGTTACGTTCATATTAAGGACAATAACCCAGCTCTTCCAACCGCGATGCCTATTGCGGAAAAGAACGCGCTGCGCGATAAGAAAAAGCGCGGCTTCCATGTTTTCTGGCCTTTGGGACAGGGTGCGCTTGGCGATGCCGGTTTAGATGCGGTCTTGGATGTGCTACGCGAAATCAACTACCAAGGCTGGATTGTCAATGAGTTGGATTCGACCAGTAAATCGCCCCGTGAAGCCAATACCGCCAACTATGAGTGGTTGACAAAGCATATTCGTCCTGAAGAGCGTAATGGGTAAGTTATTAGGAAATTTGCAAAGCAGGTCATACCGTGTACGTTGCCCAGATTCGTTTCGCCATGCCTTCTGAAGCTGATGAAGAGCAGGCCCTTGAGGCGATTAACTTGTTTTTGGGATCACTGCGGGGGAATGGACAGCTCTGCGGGGCAGAAATTTCTCTGTTAGCTGCTACTCAAGGGTATTTCTCATTTGTCTTGATCCCGGATGAAGATGCTCTAGATGCAGCACATTATAATCGTTACGCCAAACAGTCTCTTGAAGATTTCAAAAAGATTGGTTTAGTAGCGCCTGAATTTACCATTATTGGGCAAGATACTGATGCCGCTGATTCCTGCACTTGCGCAACTTCCGACTGGTATATTCTCTTTACAACTTATCTCAGCCTCGAATCCCCCCTGCATTGTGGCAACTGCTTTGGGCCAATCGCGTTATACCGCATCGCACCCACTTATGATGATGCAGAATACTATGACATCCATTGTTGGCAGGCGGATTATCAAGCCTGTGATCAATTACAAATGAATTGTCAAACCCTCGAACGAAGTGCCACACGGCAGCTATCTCAACTCAACAGTTCCCTATCCCGCCAAGGTCGCAAAATTTGCAAAAAGATAACGCAAGCCAGTACCATCCCGACGTTTTATTACCTTTATCGTGATAAGGGAAATAGCCGAGAGGAAGAAGTTAGTCGTTTATGCCCTTCTTGCCATCAAGAATGGTTTTTAGCGGAGCCAGTGCATGGTAAGTTCGACTTCAAATGTGACAGATGCCATCTCTTGTCGAACCTAGCTTGGGATGTGCGTTAGTAGCCATAGCATTTAATTACATAATTTGCCAATGCTTTTAAGAGAAAGGAAGCCACCATGAAGGTAGATGTCTCGCTGCTACTGCTTATCACTATTGGCCTTTCGGCAGGTTTTGCTTCGGGGTTATTTGGCATAGGCGGTGGTGTCATCATCGTGCCCGCTCTGATCTACTTATTGGGATTTTCCCAACACAAGGCGACGGGCACCAGTCTGGTTATCCTGCTGCCGCCGGTCGGGTTGGGAGCCGTCTTAGAGTATTACCGCAATGGCAATGTGGATTGGAAAGCGGCGCTGGTGGTGGCTTTCACAGTTTTCCTGGGCGCATGGTTAGGGGCGATTTGCGCTAATAAATTAGCCGGGCCAATTCTTCGGCTCATGTTTGGCATCTTCGTGGTCTTCCTGGGTTTCTATACAGTGGCCGGAGCGTTAAGACGACTGGCTCAAGTCAAAAAGGAAGGAGGTCTGCACCGTCCCCTACCCCCAGCGCCTTCGTAACTGCTTATCAGTTATAGATTTACGCAAAAGTGATAATTGAACCTCGCCTAACCCCTTCTCGTGGGAGGAATTAGGGGAGGTCGCCAGCGTGAGTTCTATAAGAATGCTCGGTAGTGCTGGCTACTTTAAATGCGAAATAGTCTTGAGCCGTGGCCAGTCTGTTTCTCGGACGCCCTCCACATGTCCATCTAAAAAGAGCGCATTGCGTTGGTGGTTGGCACGTTGGGGGTCGGCAGGGGGAACCGCTTCGTACACGATAATGGTCTCATCGCCTTTCGAGAAGTTTTCTAACACCTGCTCTGAGAAGGCTGTATTCCAGAGATACGGTGTGTCAGTGTCTGGCTGAAGGAGGACATCGGCATCGTCCAGGTAGGGCAGCAATTCCTTAGTTAAAGCCGCTTGGTCTTTCAGGGATGGCAGAGCACCCTCGTGTTGGGCAGCATACTTATGCAGCGCAACGCCAATCTGCTGCAAATTACTGAGTGATTCGTTCAACTGCCCCACCATCATCCCTAGCACACCACTACCAAGGTAGCTCCTGGTGCCCGCTGGAGTTAACGGCATGGGCTGCTGACCATTCGCCTGCATCACCCAGACCGCAGCGGGAGCGCCGTCTCTGGTTTCTCTGGTAAAGAATATCTGCTGACCATCCACCGACCAGAGCGGGGAAGAATCTATGTTGCGCCGGGGGCCAGTGAGTTGCGTCCGGTGCGAAGTATCGGCGTTCATTACGAAAATGTGGCAACCCTTGTCATTACCCTCCCCAACATAGGCGATACGTTGCCCGTCTGGAGACCACGCTCCCATAGCCGCGCTCTCCGCGACCATCTGCCTGGCCTCGCTCCCATCGGCATTCATGATATAGAGATAGGCTGGGCCGGGTCGGTCTACAATGGTATAAAGAATTTGTCGTCCATCCGGCGACCACGCGGGCAGAAAGCCTTCACCCAGGTCACGGATATGGCTGCCGTCGGCCTCCATGATACAAATGTCAGTTGTGGTTCGGCCTGTTGCCGTCTGGGTATTAAAGGTGCCAAAGGCAATGTGCCGTCCATCGGGCGACCAGGCGGGGCAGGCCGCCAGGGTGTTAAGTTGCGTTAGCCGTTGTCGCTGGGTGCCATCCGCCTTCATCCGATAAATTTCGCCCTGTCCAGCCCCGTTTAATACCGTAAAAGCGATCTGCTGACCATCTGGTGCCCAGGCAGGATCAATATCTCGTTTACCAGTCAATCTCCTTAAGTGGGGGGCATCCCCCTGATTACCTATTGTGGAGTCAATCTTGTCGTTGGACACCTGCGTTAGATTCACGCTATGGGAGCCGTCCGGGTTCATCACGCAGATACTGGATCGATAACTGCCCACCCTACTGGTGAAATAGAGGACTTTATTGGGCGGGGTGGCCGCTGTCTGGCCCGGTGCTGGTTGTATAGCAATCAGGGACGCCAGGTTGAGCGCCACCCACAGTCTGGGCGGAGTGACAATTATTTTCATGGCAACATCTCCTTAACGCCTAAGATGCCTGACAATCGCTTTTGTCCATCGTACGCCGCTTGCCTAAGTTCTTGCTCATGGCTCTATGTCTTATGGCGCAGGGCCAACCTACTCGCCGGTTGCTTCCACGTTTTCATTTAGATGAAGCGAGCAGCGGGAAAGTTCGATTGTCTCGCAACACGGCATATAGATGCATATTTAACTTGATATAGCCGCAACAGTAATTTAAAGAAAGCTTCACCTGGGCTTAAAGTAGCGGACGCATAATGAACGGCGAATGTATATTTACAGGAGCCAAAAATTTATGCAGAAAGTGAAGCAGCAAAAACAAGTCTTAAAGCAGGTACAAAGAAAGCGTCTGCGCCGGGGGTTTACTCTCATCGAGCTATTAGTCGTCATTGCCATCATTTCAATTCTGGCCGCTATTCTTTTCCCGGTATTTTCCCGTGCTCGTGAAAATGCGCGCCGCGCCTCCTGCCTGAGCAACTTGAAACAGATTGGTTTAGCTACTATGCAGTATGCGCAAGACTTTGATGAAAGACTTTATGCCCATCGTTATAACTCCGGCACGAACAGTAATCCCCTGCTACCGGCTAACGGTGGCCCGGCGCAAGGGGCATCTATTAGTGGTGGAGCGCGAGACAAAACTTTTTGGCCAACTCTACTGCAACCTTACACCAAGAACTATCAAGTCTTCGTTTGCCCTTCTAACCCCAATGGTTGGGTCATCTCTAACGATGATGGCATAAGTTGTAGTGGGCCTGGCTGTAGTGGTGTAGGCTATGGTGCAGAGAATAGCTATGGCCATAACGACGCCTGGCTCAGTCCGGCTGGCCCGTTTGCCGGGGGCGCTCCTGTCATCAGTGTTCATTTAGCAGGTCTGACGCGTCCCGCAAGCACCATTAACGTCGTGGACGCCACCTATTATGGAGCCGGGCCAGATACAACTAACGAGAGCGGTCTTCGCACGAACTATAAATCTACGGGTGGTGGCAGTTGCACGGGCGGTGCCAATGATTGCCCTGATGATACCTTTATGAACGCCCAAGGCAGTCAGTACGTCAGCTACTGGAAAAATATTGGCAACGCAAACTGGTCGTGGGGCGGTGGCACCCTTGATGCCGCTGGCGCGAAAGTCCTGCTGCCCCAACGTCACCTAGAAACCATCAACTGCTTGTTCGCTGACGGCCATGTTAAGTCCCTGCGTTGGGACAAAGTCGTTGGCGATATTTGTCTGTGGGCCACCGACATCAATGGCCCTCACAATTGTCCTGGTTAGTTAAAGTGAGAAGTTCATGCGTCGAATACCATCTCCTCAAAATGGTGGCACAGCAGTTGGCATGAAAGCTATCGTTGAAACCGATGATACCCAGGCAAGTAAGCAATCCATAGCTGGCTCGCTGACAGCACGGTGGGCCGAAGGTTGGATAGAGAGGTTCCGACTTGATGCAGACAGTCTCAGTCCTGAAATAACAGCTTGCCCGTTAGCAGGCGTCAGATTCAGGGACTAAAACTCTGTTTTGGGGATGGCCTGGCGGTGTTACCAGCACCCCAGGCCCGGCCAATCTGTTAAGTCAGATCAACAGGTATCAGTATAACTAGACCTTGACCCAAGAACTATGGCGAACATCAAACTAACCCGCCCCTAAAGGGAGCGGGGTGAACCACTGGTAAGCCCCTTGAATGGGGCTATGGGGTGTTCACGACGCGGCGGTAGCCCCGTTCAGGGGGCTTTTGCCCTCAGCCCACTGCTTTAGCGGTGGGTCTCCCAAAGCCAGACATTTTCCCGCTGAAAGCAGAAAGGGTATCAGCAGATTAATGCTGATACCCTTTTACAACTAAGCAGGCTTTATGTTCCGACTCTCGCACCTGCGCCACTGATGGCGGGGGATACACTCACCTGTCAAACCTGCGAGCGGAGCGTGCCTTGGCTTTAACCACTTCTTCCTCCCTGTTCTTCGGTGCTGCATTGGATTGTAGCGACATGAGCAATTGACCTGATACTCTGGCAATGTCCTCAACCGCTGCATTAAAGGCGGCTTCGTTCACCGCAGAGGGTTTGTTAAAGCCGCTAATCTTCCTGACGAATTGCAGTGACGCCGCGTGAATCTCTGCCTCGGTGACTGGCGGCTCAAAATTATACAGGGGTTTAATATTTCGACACATCGCGCTTTACCTCGAATAGCTCCTAGCGAGCCTCCATCCGTCCTTGTCCTGCACTGACTCTTATGCGTTCGTTTCTTGATTATAGAGAAGCAACCAGTTTATGCCAAATTTATCGGTCAGATGGCCAAAGGTTCCGCCCCAAAATGCGTCTCCCAAAGGGTGGATGATTTGTCCGCCCGCCGCGAGGTTGGAAAAGAAGGTTTTAATTTCTGCTTCGCTACTGCAATTGAGGCAAAGAGAAATGGCATTGCTCTCTACCACCCCATTTCTCATCATGTCAGAAGCCATCAGCACTAACCCATCTTTAGTTAAGCTGGAATGCACGATAGCCTGCCTCTCCGTAGCGGGCATTTGGTCTGCGATTGGCGAACCTTCAACTGTTTGCAGGGTGAGTTCTCCACCCAGACATTCCTTGTAGAATGTCATAACTTCACGGCAGTTGCCCTTGAAGTTCAAGTAAGCATTAATTTGTGTCATGTTAATTTCGCTCCTGTTGGGTTGTTATTCAACTCAAGTTGCCACCTCTGTCGCTCTGCTTGGAATGGCAATGCCACTAATAGGTAGCAACTTGAGTTATTAAATTTTTGTGCGACGGTTGTTCTCTCGCCTTTTGCAATGACCATCAACATTGGGCTAAAGGCACTGCAAGACTCAGGCACCGGCCAGGTATGCGGCGAGTTTGTTTAGCGTGCCGTTAAAGCCCTGCTCCATTGATTTGTGCCCGTCCACAAAGGTCTTGCGCTCCACTTCGGTCGCGGCATGGGGCACCGCTTGAATGATGAGAGTCGTTTTGCCAGCCTGCTCGATGAGCGTCATTCTGGTGAGCATTTCCATCGGCCAGGTCGGGTTGAGCGGGTGCCGGACGGCGTTGCCTGCCTCATCGGTAAAGGACACAATGGTGACGAGACGCTCTGGCTTAGCAATTTCAATATAGACCCATTTGCCCCACATAGTATGGCCATCCGGGGAGCGCATACCATAATGGAAAGTGCCACCGGGACGCAGGTCTGCCTTGCAGGACAGCATGGTGAAATCTTTTGGCCCCCACCATTGCATGAGACGCTCCGACTCGGTAAACGCCTGCCACACGAGATCGCGCGGCGCATCAAAGACGCGAGTTATAAGAAACTCGCTGGCAGTCAACGCCGCCTGCTCAACCCCCGAAGCTCTCGCCAGGTGCGCCTCAAGCTTTTCAATGGACTGATTCCAGCCCGCTTCCATCCCCGCTAACCCTCCGGCGGCTGCGGGCGATGCCTTGAGTACAATGGCCTGTATCGTGACTTTGGTCTTGCCGTCCAGTTCGTCAAACGTGACGGTATTGCTTATTTCCAGGCCAGGAATGCCCGCTTCATCCTCAAAGGCCGTGGACGTGAAGACGATTCGCTCCGGTTCATCAATCTCGTGAAAGACGCCTCCCATTGGATATATGGTACCGTCAGGCCCCTGCATGTGAATACGGATAGCGCCACCAGATCGCACATCCAACTCGCAGACGGGGTTGGTAAAGCCTTTTGGCCCCCACCATTGCGCCACATGCTCCGGCTCAGTCCACAGCCTGAAAACCAGGTGGCGGGGCGCATCTAAAATGCGGGTAATAACGACTTCTTTTACGCTTGACGCAGGCTGCGCCAACGGGCAAGGTTCGGTGTCGGTGGTTTCGAGGCTAGGGTTGGCTGCTGTCATTTTTCTGCTCCTGTGTTTGTATTTCGCGGAGGTAATCCTCCAGGCGATCCATGCTCTCATCCCAAAACTGACGGTATTGCTCCACCCAATCGGCAATGTCGTGGAGTGGCTTCGCTTCGAGACGACAGGGTCGCCACTGGGCATGGCGACTCCGCGTAATCAAGCCCGCCTGTTCCAACACTTTGAGGTGCTTGGTTATGGCAGGCAGAGTCATCTCGAATGGCTCAGCCAGTTCCTTGACCGATGCTTCACCAGAGGCGAGGCGCGCGAGAATCGCCCGGCGAGTGGGATCGGCAAGAGCCGCAAAAATAGTACTGAGTTGATCGGTCTCCATCTTATTTTACCTACTGGTTAATTAACCAATAAGTAAATTAATATATTCTCTAATGCTTGTCAAGGGTAAAAAGGTTTTATTTTTCTGTGATAACCGTTTTACCGCCATGAAACGCTTCATCTAACAAATCGATAGGAACCCCGATTTCGACTCGACCCCAACGCACCGAAAAAATCTCGCCTCAAGCCCTTGGCGGTGCCTATCGTCGTGCTATAATTAATCTATCGGTTAATTAACCTATAGGTTATATAAGGAGGTTCGACACGATGTCCGCCGATCAAATCAGTGTCACGTTTGCGGCTTTAGCCGACCCGACCCGACGCGCCATTCTGGAACGGCTGGCAATGGGCGAAGCCCCAGTGAAGGAGTTGTCGGTGCCGTTCGAGATGAGCCAGCCAGCCATCACCAAGCACCTCAAAGTTTTGGAGCACGCTGGTCTGATTTCGCGCAGCCGCGAAGCACAGTGGCGTCCCTGCAAGTTGGAAGCGAAGCCGCTGCAAGACGCTTCCGCCTGGATCGAGCAGTATCGCCAGTTCTGGGATGAAAGTTTTGACCGCCTGGACGATTACCTCAAGGAACTTCAAAGCGAAGAAGCCACAAGCAAGGAGAAAAAAGATGGTCGCAGCACCCGAAAACGTCGCTAAGCCGACGGCGCAAGAACTCGTTATCACGCGCGCTTTCGAGGCACCACGCGCCCTGGTTTGGAAAGCGTGGACACAGCGCGAGCATTTATTGCGCTGGTCATGTCCCAAAGATTTCATCGTGCTTTTCAGCGAAAGCGATTTGCGTGCTGGCGGTGGTTGGCGCGTGGGAATGCGCTCGCCCGAAGGACGGGAATACGTCATGTTTGGCAAATACCGCAAGATCATAGAGCCGGAGCGACTGGTGTTCACACACAATTGGGAAGAAGATGAAATCCATGACGGCCACGAAACCCTCGTCACAGTGCAACTCGAAGAAAAGGCTGGGCGCACAATTATGATGTTCACGCAATCGAATCTAGCGACAGCTTCGTCGCGTGATGGACACGCCGAAGGCTGGAGTGGCGCCTTCGACCTCCTCAACAATTATCTGCACGAATTGCAAAACGCAAAAGGATAACGCTATAAACGCTCATCCAGACGATCTATGATGCCCGCGACTGGCACTCCTCAAGACCCCTCAGTCCAGAGTACTTTGGAGCCAATAACCACCGCCGCATGAGTACTCATGTGGCACCGATGCTTAACAAAAGGAATTTTCATGTCTAAGATTACGCCGTTTTTATGGTTCGACCACCAGGCAGAAGAAGCGATGCTTTTCTATTGTTCGATCTTTCCCAATTCAAAGGCTGGCGAAGTCACGCGCAGCGGCATGGGCGTGGGCGGGCCACCACCTGCGGGAAACGTCACGTCAGTGACGTTTGAACTGGACGGGCAACCATTCATAGCCTTCAATGGCGGCCCGGAATTCAAGTTTTCACCGGCGATTTCTTTCTTCGTCAAGTGCCAAACGCAAGACGAAGTGAACGAGCTTTGGGAAAAGCTGTCACAGGGCGGTCAAGAAGGACAGTGCGGCTGGCTACGCGACCAATTCGGCGTATGGTGGCAGATCATCCCCGACGCGCTGGGGCAAATGCTGCAAGACCCCGACAAAGACAAAGCGCAAAACGTCATGCAAGCGATGCTGCAAATGGAAAAAATTGACATCGGAACTCTGCGGGCAGCTTATGATGCGGAGACTCCTGCCGCCAAAACGTCTTGACGCGAGTACTCACCTTACCAGAGGTTCTTCGTTGATGCTCAACGTGGCCAACGATGCTGCGGCGAAGCGTTTATTCGACCTGCTGACCACCAGTGGCCAGGTTCCTAGGCCGCTGACGCCAATGTTCTGGGCATCAAGTTTCGGCAGGTCGCCAATAAGTTCGGCGTGTCGTAGATGGTGATGGTGGCATAGTAAAAACTTTCAGGGGACAAAGGGCACAAGGGGTTGTAGCAACCCTCTTGTGCCCTTTGTCGTTTCATCTTTAAGGCTTACAGCAACTTGCAGCCTCTCGTTAGACTCTAATTCGTCATGGATTTATCACCACAGGAACTATTGCCACACTTGCGCATGATGCTGCTCATTCGCCGCTTTGAAGAGCGTTTGGATGAGCTATTTGCATCGGGCTTAATTAAAGGCACTTCGCATCTTTATGCCGGGCAGGAAGCGGTCGCGGTTGGCCTCTGTTCGGTTCTCACCCACCAGGATTACATTACCTCAACGCATCGTGGACACGGGCACTTTTTAGCCAAGGGTGGCGATGCAAAAGCTCTTATGGCTGAACTGTTCGGCAAAGTCACTGGCCCGTCTAAGGGGCGCGGCGGCAGTCAGCACGTTGCGGATTACCGCGTTGGCTTTCTCGGTTCCAATGGCATTACAGCGGGTGGCCTGCCTATCGCTACAGGGGCCGCGCTTGCCATTCATCTGCGCCAGGAAAAGAACTGTGTGATCTCATTTTTTGGAGAAGGCGGCTCAAATCAGGGCACTTTTCATGAAAGCATCAATATGGCCGCCATCTGGCGTTTGCCGATTCTTTATGTCTGTGAAAACAACCTTTATGCTATGAGCACGCGCTACGATGAAGCGTTTGCCACCCCGACCATTGCCGCTCGTGCGGCGGGCTATGGCATCCCCGGTGAAGTGGTGGATGGCACCGACTTCTTTGCCGTGCGTGCCGCTGGTGAGCGTGCCGTCCAGCGTGCGCGTCAAGGCGAGGGGCCAACTCTCCTCGAAATGCAAACCTACCGCTACTATGGCCATAGCAAGAGTGACAAGCGTGAATATCGCACCCGCGAAGAAGAAGCCGAGTGGCAGAGCCGTGATTGCATTGAAAAGCTGCGCCTGTCAATGCACTTCAGTGATGAGAGCCTGCACGCTCTGGATGCAGAAGTCCTGCATGAAGTGGACGAAGCGGTTGAATTTGCCATGCAATCACCAGAACCGGCGGTAGAAGAGTGGGAAGACGTGGTTTATGCGTAAGGGAGGAACCTCTCCCCTGTCCCCTCGCCGAAGCGGCGAGGGGGACACAGGATAACGATATCGCAACAACTCACGGTGCAGAAGATGCAAGATGAGATTAATCCGACACTTTGCCTCAGACACCCCCTTCCCGTGCCGGGAAGGGGGACGGGGGGTTAGGTCGCCTCGTTGACCGCACCGGCCTAAGTCACTAAACTGAGTGATTATGCTGGGGTGGTTTCCGTTTCGGATGCGCGGGCGGCGCAGGCGCTCGCCTTTTAACAATTTGGGGCCGGGAGGCTTGACCTGTGGTCAGGTCACGGCCCACCTTTTCGTGGGCGGTGAGCTTGGCCCCAACGATTGGCACGCGCTCCAGCAGGCGGGGGTGTCCATGCTGATTAACCTCCAACAAGAGCAGCAGGACGTATTCGATGAAAGCGAGCGGGTGGAAGGCTATCTCTGGCTGCCCGCCCCCGACGGTTTAGCCCCGACATTAGAGCAACTGGCAATGGGCGTTGAGTTCATCAAGGGGGCCGAAGAGATCAACCGCAGCGTTTTTGTGCATTGCAAGGCGGGTCAGGGTCGCGCTCCCCTGCTGTGCGCCTGCTACCTCATCAGCCAGGGCATGAGCCACATGGATGCCATTGCCGCCGT
>Ga0213875_10000266_pt1 | contig 51562 bp, 37 predicted proteins | sample BarmaccomBMRX_R8_FD_160105 | JGI IMG/M metagenome (GOLD analysis project Ga0213875, IMG submission 160105) | Root-associated microbial communities from Barbacenia macrantha in rupestrian grasslands, the National Park of Serra do Cipo, Brazil - RX_R8 | ecosystem: Host-associated > Plants > Roots...
CGCTTTAGGCGCTTGGCCAAAGACTACGAACGCTTGCCGGAAACCGTCAAGGCACTCCATCTGCTGGCTTTCGTTTGCCTTATGCTCACTAATCTGTTCCATTAAGTTCATAACACGCTCTGAGCTGTTCTAACAAAATGGACTAAGCCGTATCGCAGGAGCTACGAGTCATGTTGAGCGCAGCGAAACATCTCGTAATTAGGAGTGAACGGAGGACTATTACACACGAGATGTTTCGCTGCGCTCAACATGACCGAATTCTTATTATTGGTCAATCCCTATTTTGTGAGGTGTTCTTAATAACCAGAGAATAAATTAGATTTTTCTAGAAGGCACATGCTCTCGAATCGGGCGAATCATCATGGTGCCCACCAGGAGATAGATAAGGACAACGAACAACACCACACGATAACCAAAGCCTTGCGCTACGTGCTGATTAAAGAAGTAGGCGATGAGGCCACCAATGAGCGGGGCCACGACTTGCGGCACCGTAAAGGCAACATGCCAGATGCCCATGTAGCGGGCTTCGTCATGGTCAGGCAAAAGAGTCGTGACAAAAGCCCAATCTACCGCGGCAAATGCGCCGAAGCCCGCCCCAAAAATAAAAGCTGCCACTAAAGCGACGGTGATGGATGTTGTCAATAGAAACACCAGAGCGGCTACCCCGGTGAGAATGGTGGAAGCATAAACGACCTTCTTTTTTGAAATGCGGTCGCTCAAAATCCCCGCTGGAAAGTTGCCTAATAAGCCAGAAACGGTCGTGATGACGAAAATTCGCGTGACTATGGCTGTAGCCTTTGGTTGCGGTGTGTGCAGCGAGTCCTGAACATAATAAAGTAGAAACTCAGTGGCGGAGTAGAACCCCATGTTAATGATAAAGCGCGAAGCGATGAGGCGAAAGAAATCAGGATGTTCGCGTGCATTGAAGCGAAATGAGTCCCGCACAGCTTGGAGCAGTTGAGATGAACCAGTTCCCTCGGATGGGCTGGCGGCGGAAACTTCTGGCACCCGCCAAACGGTGAAAAGCATCGCCCCGGTTAAGAGGATCATCAGCGTGTACATAATCTGTGCTAGGCCACCGGGCTTAGTGATGAGCAGGCCGCAAAGTATTAGCCCCCCCAATTGTCCCAACAGGCTACCCATGCCCATATAGGCGGAAGCCGTGCCCTGGCGCTCCTTGGGCACTAAGTCGGGCACTAATGCCTGGTAGGGCGAAGTCGCCAGCGTCGTCCAGAATTGTATCAGGCAGAAATCCACCATTAAGGCCGGTATGGAATGCACATGCGCCAGCCAGAAGAGGGCGGGCAAAACGCATAGCGTGCCCACAATCATGTAGGGGCGTCGCTTGCCCATCTTCCAGCGCGAGCGGTCACTTAAGGTGCCTGCCAGGAGGCCGATAATCGTGGAGACAAAAGCTCCGATAGCTAAAGTCCAACCCAGATAAAGGTCTTTCTGATTGCCCGTCATCTGGGCGACGAGGTTCTGGATAACAATCGTAATCATGCCCGCCCACAGGAACGAGAGGGCAAACCAGAAGATGCTCAGTTGAAAGTAAAAGAAAGCTGTCTGGGGAGGATAATGCTTATCCGTTGTGGGCAAATCCTGAACAGGATGGGGTGCAGCCTGGTTGATTCTAGCAGCCATAATTTTCTATCTAAATATGCAACATTTTTAGAATTGATGCATTGTAGAGTAGCTGTTAAAGAGTAGCTGATGACTAAATCTGCTCTCTGCGAAGATTCTGTAGAGGAGATGCCACAATGAATCGAGATAATTTTATCACGACGGCGTCTTGCCTGAGTTGTGACTGCTATCAAGCCTGTTTCACAGCGATAAAGCCAGCATCTCATCGGATGAGGTGTTGGCTCTATAAGCAGCGGGCCTGTCATTTAGGCTTAGCCAATTCAGACTCCGTGCTTTGCGGCTAAAAGAGGCTGGGCAGGGCTACCACGAAAGGTGTGGGATTAGGATTCCGCAACGCGAGAATCACTGATTATAATTATAGGTACGGCGTAGCAGTGCTTGTACTCGCGCTAACATTAATTCTGGTGCGAAGGGCTTCGTCACGTATTCATCAGCCCCTAACTTAAAGCCTTGCAATTGATCTTGAACATGGCTCAATTGAGTCATCATGATAATAGGCACATTGCTGATGTGGCGGATACGTCTACAAATTTCCCGCCCGCTCAGGTCTGGTAGCACCAGGTCCAAAAGCACCAGATGGGGATCCATCTGATGGAAGGTTGCTAAGCCTGTGGTGGCATCAAAAGCACAACAGCACTCGAATCCGCTGGCCCCCAGACACAGACGAATGATGTTAGCCAGACCTGGATCATCTTCGATGATGAGGATGCGATAGCGTGCATCTACGGGTGGCTTAGGCGTGGACTTAAGCTGAACCGCCTGCGCCTCAATGTTGCGCGCGAGTTCGCGGGTGGCGGGGGATGGTCTATCCCCCATATCCGATAACGTTCTTTCTAAATCATGGTATTGTTTTAAGGCTGCGGTAGGGTTCCCGGAGACAGCGTAGAGGCGCATCACTTCGCGGTGAATGCCCTCGTGGACAGGATCTATGCAAAGCCCATAGCGGGCATACTCCAGTGATTTTTGCAATTCATTAGCGCGTTCGGAGTCTTCAATCAGTTGAGTTAGCGCCTGGAAGAAACGCACTTCTACCCGCATTTGTGCGGCTACCACCCAACTCTCATAGTATCCTGCCATTGCTGGCCCATGATAGAGCTTGATGGCACTATCTAATAACTTCATTCTGTCGCCTGCGATGGGCGTGCTTTCAGCCAATTTGAGTAATCTATCGAACTCAGCTAAATCGGTGCTTACGCAATCAGGATTCAAACCGACGCAAGTGCGCCCGGATTGGAGCACCGAGGAGCCAGGAGACCCTACTGTGGCCATATCCTGGCGCAAGTGAGTGAGAGTCACCCGTAACCTATTGCGTCCAGCTTCAAGTTCGCAATCGGGCCATAAGTGATCCACCAACTCATCGCGGCGATGGGCATAAGGAAAGTGATAAGCGAGGTACGCGAGCAATGATCCGGTTTTCTCATTACGAAATTTGTTGAGTACTTGACTGCCATACCGGACACAAAGACCACCGAAGAGTTCAATCCTATACTGCTGATTCATAGGGAAGGGTTTTCTCTCATTAAGAAGTCGAACAAAAAATTTGTCTAATCCGAAGACGCTGCTGTGTTATTCCACATTAGTCCGTAGAGTTCATTCTCTACGACATTTGTGATTTCTTGCGAAAGTGTCCTAAATTATACTAGTCAGGGTCAATCTGGTAGGTGACAGTTCAAGGGTCGTCATTGGGCAATGACGCTCCAGAGCGTGCGGGAAACGCGGAATAACGCGGAAATTAGCTCGCTGCCTCCCTGTGCGAATTGGGATGAGGACGCGTTCTATCAGGAATATACGCTGTGGACACCACTTTGTGGGGTTCAAGAGGTGCTGATTGAAAAGATGTTGAAAACATGCGCAAAAATTGAGCACTTATTTGTTAATGTGGTAGGGGTGGGCAGACCCACGCGCCTCGAACTCGCACCTGCTGGTTGAGCCACGACCATTTATACCTCTGCCTATAGAATTCTGGAACCGACCTTCAATACCCGGCTTGGTAATACCAGAGAGGCAAAGCCGATGAAATAGCGCGTGATAGCGGATTTCTTACTAAAAATTCAGGTGTGAAGGTGAAGCGGGATAGTAAACGAGAATGTACTGCCTTGACCAAGCTCACTCTGCACTTGAATCTGGCCCCCGTGTGCCTCCACGATCATTTTGCAAAAGGTTAGACCCAGCCCCGTCGTCAGCGAGCGATCCCCTTTGCGCGTTTCCACCTGGCCGAATTTATCAAAGATTTTTTCTAAGGCTTCCGGGGGAATCCCTTCGCCAGTATCCGTAACGGTAAAGGACATAACCCCTTTTTGGGTTTCACGTCGCACGGCAATGGTTATCTGGCCGCCGCAAGGCGTGAACCTCATGGCATTACCCACCAAATTGAGCAGAGTGCGTTTTAGCTTATCAGGATCAGCCCAGACCAAACCCAGGTCGGGAGACGTATCTACCACTAGCTCCTGCCGCTTATGGCGGGCTAAAAGCGTCACCTGCTGCAAAGTCTCTTCGATCAAGTTCTCAACTCTGATAGTGCGGTGATACAGTTGGAAACAGCCGCTTTCAATCTTGTTAATATCCAAGAGATCATTGACCATTGCCAACACGCTTTCCCCACCCTGTAAGGCAATCTCCAGGCACTCCAGTTGAGCCGCATTGATTGGCCCCAGGACGCGCACAGAGCCAATGCCAGTAATCAAGGAAGTCAGTGGAGTTCTAAGGTCATGGACAATCATCTGTGTGACGTTTTCTTTAAGCTGTTCCACTTCTTGGAGGCATTGGAGGCTTTTCTCAGCAACTTCCTTATCGGCACGAAGCTGCTCGGCCCGCTGGCTTTCCCGCACTTGCTGTGCATATTCGAGCACCTTATGCACGGTTATCTCGAAGTCGTTGAAATCAATCGGCTTAATCAAGAAGTCAAAGGCACCACAGTTCATGGCCGAGCGAATATTGTCAAGATCGCCATAAGCCGAAATGACAATAGATTGGACGGGTGGGCGATGTTGCTTAAGCCGGGCCAAAAGCGTTAGACCATCCATTTCTGGCATTCTGAGGTCGGTCAAGACAACATCAATGTCTTGGTGTCTGTCCAGAGCCTCCAGTGCTTTTATGCCATTAGGGGCGAACTGCAATTGCAGCTCACCAGCTTTGAGCCGTTTGCGAAGCTTTTGCCGTACCAGCGCCTCCATGTCTGGCTCGTCTTCAACCCATAGTAATTTTGCAGGCATAAGTCCCGAACTCCTGGCTGTCATTCCTGGCCTATTAGGTGCTTTTTAGAGAATCCTGCCTCATCCAAAATTTAATTGTTTTCACAACATGACATTAATGATGCGTTAATGATAAGTCTTTATAGTCATTGAAACATTATAGCGTTTTATCCTCGCCGCAGGGTCATGCAGCCAGCTTCGCCGGGTTAAAACGCAGTCTTCGATTTTAGTGCTACGGTGAAGCGTAGGATTACTGTCAAGCAGGAGGAAGCGATGCACAGAGCTGAAGCCAGGAGAGATGATGAGGAAATCTACCGTCTGAGTTCACGTTATAACTCTAACTGTCTCGCCTATGAGATACAGAACATGGATCAACTCAGGGATGTGGTTCGGCATTATATAAACGATTGGGGCGGTGCAACGAGCACACTTATTCAATTACCCCGCCCCAGCGATGGTATTGCAGCCTTCGCCTCCATCCTTTGTCGCGTGGCTCCCCATTATATCTTCAGCGCACAAAACAAGCCCCCGCGTCACCTTCAAACGGCAGTAGCGATAGCATCCGCTCAATATATCTACCTGCCCCAGAAAGATATTGCATATCATATCAAGGGCCGCACTCCCAGTCTGATTCTATTAGGTGCAACAGCGCAGACAGACTCTCAGACAAGCCCTACGGAACCCGATGCCCTCACCCATATTGGCTTTATTGTGCCGGAGATTTGCCCCCAAGAACTCCAACAGAGTCATTGCAAAGTTTGTATTCCTGAACATCCGAATGGTTCTATGGCCGCAGGCAATCCTCAGTCTGCGGTGCCGCCCCCTTTGCAATCCGGCAGCAAGTTGTCTAAGCCAGCTCCAATGAGTAAGAATGGCTGTGCAGCCCCGGCCACTACGCTCTTACGCGCACCTGTTGACATCAGGCCACTGTTAGAAGTTACCCTGCAGAGCTTCCGGCCTGCACCGTTGACACGACTTCAAAGACCTCGGCGGCCCCGCCACAGGTTACGACCAAGGCCACTGGCCGAAAGCTGCACTCGCCAGAGTCTATGCCCCATGCTGCGTTAGAGACTGCTGGAACTCCTCTTGAAGCGAGAGCAGATACCCTATGGGAGCATACGACTCACTGCATCTTTGTTTTCTGGGCAGCTTGAATCTAGACATTCAAATCGGTATTTGGAGGGAATTCTTATGACGTTAGATTATCAGGCTTTGAGTCAAATAGAATTGTTTCGGGGCTTAACACCGGTTCAGTTGACTCAAATAAGCACCATGTTATGCGTAAAGACGGTCCCTGCGGAAAAGAATGTGCTCCTGATGGGACAGGCGAACGAGGCAGTTTATATCATTTTGAGGGGCACCGTTAGAGTCTATGTGGAGAATCAAGACGGCACGCATGTGGTTCTGGGCATCTTAGGCTCAGGCGAGATCATGGGAGAGGTCAGTGCTGTAGACAGCCTGGGCCACATTGCTAGTGTCAGAACGTTGGAAGTTTCCAGCCTCCTCTTTTTAGACCGCAGAACCTACCAGGAATGTCTCCAGACTATGCCTCCCCTGGCTAATAACTTGAACCGCATTATGGCTCGCCGTTTGCGCAATGCCACCAAGCAAATCCAGTCCCTGGCTAAACAAGATGTCTATGCCCGCGTCGCCCGCCAGATACTGTCCTTTGCCTACCAATATAACGACGTGGCTGAACCGGGCACTGTTATCCCCCTGCGTCTCACCCAGACCGACCTGGCTAACCTTATTGGGGCCTCCCGTGTCCGCGTCAATCAAGTCTTGGGTAACTATAAGCGCAACAACTACATATCAATAGACGGAAATCATCGTATTACCATTCATAACCGTGCTGCCCTCGCCAAACGCTGCCATTGATAGTCTCAGCGACTAAACAACCAACGTAAAAAGGGATTGGTTAAAAGCACGAATCCAACTGTGCTTGCTGCTTACAGGTGCGACCGAGGAGCAGAATCTTTACGCTATTCAGGTGGTGCCATCGTCGAGATTTTCTCTGGATTCCTCAGACGATGCAGGTGCAGCAATTTGTAAGACTGATTTCAGCACCCTTAGCCATATCTTGCGAAGACACAAAAGGCTCACCAGCCAGATGCTGGTGAGCCTTTGCTTGGTATAGCCCGTAGGGGATTCGAACCCCTGATCTTCAGAATGAGAATCTGATGTCCTAGGCCTCTAGACGAACGGGCCGCTTATGGTATTGCTATTAAAAGTTCAACTCTTAAACTTGCGCATTAAAGACACTATGCCTTCACAGTAATCTCTTTAATGCCAAATCTTATGTCTCTGATGGCATACCTTGCAGGAACCATTATAATAAACAAGTTATGTCTATGCAATAACACCCAAGAATCCCAACTCAGCTTGTTGAGGGATCAAAGTGATGGGATAGACCTGTAAAGCGTTAGTAATTAAATTTGAGGTCTGTGGTGCCAGTTAGCACTGGGAATCATGATGACCGTTGCTGGTGTCGGGACCCCAAGCGTGCTCAATTCCTAAAGCTAATTTTGTAAGCCAGAGCCGACGCATTTGGAGCCTGGGTTGGTTTTTTGATAACTAAGGCATCGTCGCCCTGATTCCACTCTGGTTTCTCGTCGCTACCCAACAGTTGCACGGAGGCCACTGGCTTGTCTGCTAAAGTGGCATTCTTAGCGAGCGAAACGATCCTAATATCCTCCGCAGGCACACCTAGGCAAAAAGCGTACAGGACGCCATTCTTGGTCGTGAAACGAATGTCCTGGGCAGTGTATTTGACTTTGCCCTCGTTGAACGCGCCCGCTTTGACGGCAGGCGCACTGGCTGGCTTCTCGCCATAGATTTTCCAGGGGCGAGTGCCGTAGATGCCTTCGCCATTGACCGCAGTCCAGGTGGCGATTTCGTCCAGAGTTTTCAGCATATCCGGCTCTAAATCGCCTTCGGGCGTTTGCACGATGTTGATAAGTAAATTGCCATTCTTGCTCACGATGTCCACCAGCATCTGGATCACATCTGTGCTGCTTTTGTATTGCTGGCCAGTACGATAAAACCAGTCGCCAATAGAAGTATCGGTTTGCCACGGGTTGGGGTTAATGCCATCCATCACGCCGCGTTCCAAATCCTGCACCCATTTGCCATCTGAGCTTTGCTTGCAGTTGTAAACCGCTTCCAATTTGCCGCCATGTCGGAGCATATCCTGGTTATAGTAATGTGCCAGCATGGAGCGGCCCACAGCGCCAAACGGCAACACGCTATCTGAGTAGAGTAGATCAGGATGGTAGTTATCAATCAGTTCCTTCACATCATTGAACCATTCCCGATGCCACTCAGGATTTTTGGTCAGCCAACCTGTATCGTCCGGCGCGGCTGGGGGGTGATAGAGGTCTTGATATTGCGGATCATTGCCATCATAGGGCACGCCTGCCAGTGGCCCGGTCTTGTCGGCTCCGTGACTGGTCTGAAACCAGGTATAACTGGCGGCCAGATGTTCTGAAACACCAAAGCGCAACCCCGCCGCTTGAGCCGCTTTTTGCCACAGGCCAACGACATCTTTGTGTGGCCCCATGTTAACTGCATTCCAACGGTGGAGCTTCGAGTTCCACAGGAAGAAGTTATCATGGTGCGAACCCATGCTCACGAAATATTTCGCACCCGCTTTTTTGTATAGTGCCATAAGCTTTTCCGGGTCCCACTTTTCCGCTTTCCAGAGTGGGATGATGTCTTTGTAGCCCGCCTTCGAGGGATGGCCATAACGCTGGAGATGGTCTTTGTAATCGCTATCACCCTCCTGATACAACTTCTTAGCATACCAGTCGCCATGACGCGGCACCGCCTGTGGCCCCCAGTGTGCCCAGATGCCAAATTTCGCATCTCGAAACCAATCAGGATATTGGTATTGTTGCAGCGATTCATCTGTCGGCTTGAACGGCCCAGGCGCAATTCCACTTGCCGCTACGATGGGCGCTACGGGTTGGGTCTGGGCCGTTTCCTGAGCCTGGCTGACTTGGGGTACTAAGGTAGCAAGGGTAGCAGACGCAGCCAGGGCTGCACCTTTCTTGAAGAGTTCCTGCCGATTGTCGTTTGACATTTAGTTTTCCTTTTTCCTTAAAAATAATTTCATAGCGGATGCTTGAAGGTGGCTAATCCTAGCATTAGGGTATCATGCCCCGATTTTTACCATTACGGCAAGTTAGGCACTCTTTATTTTGATTATGGTGAAAAACTTGATTTTGATTATGGTGAAAAACTTGGCCTCCGTGTGACCCCGGAGCAGACGCAATAGACGCTTGATAACAGATTAAGAGTCAATGCAACGCCAACCGAACATGGCACTGCTTTTGCGGATGACTCACAACATACCCAAGTCCTTAAGAGCATAAAGTGCCAGACAACTGTGAGACCACAGGTGTGGCCTAATGCGCTTGGGTAAGTTTAAGGAGCTAGGAAAATGTTGACGAATCGAGTAACGGCTGTATTTGATAATCGGGCGCAAGCAGAGCAGGCGGTCAACGCCTTACAGAATTTGGGCGTCACGGACGCGCACATGTCTATCATTTCGCGTCATGGCGAAGACTTATCAGCGACTGGGACAGGAACCGCTAGTGCCACGGCTGCCGATGCAGCGGATGTCGCTGCGGATAAAGCAGGCGATGTGGGACGTGGCGTGGCGGCAGGTGCTGGCGTTGGCGCATTGTTTGGTCTGGCTGCGGCCCTGATTCCAGGTGTTGGCCCCTTCATCACCGCTGGTGCGCTTTTGGCTCACGCCCTGGGTGCGGTCGGTGGCGGCATGGTTGCGGGGGCGGTCGTAGGTGGAACTTCGGGCGCGGTGGCTGGCGCTTTGACCAAGGCTGGCTATACCGAGCATGAGGCGAATTACTACGGAGGCGAAATCGAGCGTGGCGGCGTCTTCGTCGCGGTGGACACTGGCGGCACAGTTGATGTTGAGTCGGTGCGTTCTGTCCTGTCACAGTATGGCGGACGCTCAGCGGCTGTAGCCTAAATAAGCGGAGCAGATTTAGCCGTTGGCATGGTATCTGCATTTAGCTCGCAACGCAGGATAAATCAGACGGATAATAATGGAGAGGTGGATCAAATGGCAGACGACAATGTGCAGCATGGTATTGATGATAACCCCAATAATGACGCTGAAAAAGGCGCGACCCTGGGTGGTCTGGGCGGCGCAGTCGTAGGCGCTGCTGCCGGTTCCGCAGTTGGGCCAGTTGGCACAGCGGTTGGCGCTGTAGTCGGTGGTTTAACCGGTGCGGGTGCCAGTGGCGCAGCGGTATCAGCCGTAGACAAAATGGACAACGACAACACCGTCACGGGTGTTGGGCAGGGTGCTACACCGGATGTCGGCACGACAGCCTCTAATGCAGCGTATAACACACGGAATGCGGCGGCGGGAACGGTTAGTGCTGTTGAGGCTGACCTGCCGGGCAACCGCGTGCCCGGAGTGCAGACTGGTGGCCATGCCACGGATGGCACTCCTGACACGCGCGGCATCACCGAAAAAGCTGCCGATGCGATCACCGGTGATCACATTGATGATAAGACAGGCAAAACCGTATAAGTTTCAATCTGTTTAACAGATCGGAAAGTAAATACGACCACCGTGGCATTAATGCCACGGTGGTCGTATTTCTATATAATAACTCTGATTAAAGGATGGAGAACACCGATTTACAAGCCCTCTATACCGAGTTGAACGCCACTTACTTCGAGGGCTGCCTGCCGCCCTGCCGCATCGCGTGGAGCCGCCAACTCACGCGAGCCGCGGGCAATATTGATGTGCGGCAAAAGACAATCAAGCTGTCGGTGCCACTGCTCGTGGACGCGTTTCGCGTCTACTCCCTCTTTCCCACCGAATACAAAGTGTGCGGCGTGCTCTGTGATTCTTCGTCGCTCGCGCTGCGTGAAATCCTCAAGCATGAAATGATTCATCTCTGGCTGCATGTGCGGGGCTTGCCCAGTGGCCACACAATGGAGTTTCGCGCCAAGGCGCGTGCCATCGGGCAACCCCGCACGCGGCACAACATCACTTTGCCGACGCCGCGCTCCGGTTGGGTTTATGCGTGTCCCGTTTGCAATAACCAGTTCACGCGCCGCCGCCGCTATGGTCACGCCGTCGCCTGCTCGCGTTGTTGCAAGCATTTCAATGGCGGCCAGTTCGATGAACGCTTCAAACTACGCGGGCGCAAAATCATCCAAAAAACTTAATTACCGCTTCACTTCAGGAGCGTTTGATTTTAGCAGGAAGACAGGATGGAAGGAAAGTAGGAAGGAACTCTGGGCAGGACTTCACTCCGATACGACGGTCACACGTCGCAAGCAAAGATTAGCATCTACCTCTTCCTGCTTTCCCTCCATCCTGTCTTCCTGCTAAAAATGAATTCCTCGTAGCTTCAAATTTCTGCATTGCCAGACGTGGTGAAACTCCCTACACTAAACACTTCCGAACTTTAGGGTTCGTGTTATAAGGCACTCAGAGTTTGGGTGCAAGAGGTTAGAACAAATTTTGGTTTGGTATGATGGAAACACTGGTCAATAGTGGTTTAGATGGCGCGCAGCGCGTCCAGATTATTTCAGAAGCGTTGCCTTACCTGCGGCGCTGGCATGGGCAGACCGTTGTCATTAAATACGGTGGGGCAGCTATGACCGATGAGACTTTGAAAGCTGCGGTCATGGGCGATATTGCCTTATTGCATTATGTCGGGGTCAATCCGGTGGTGGTGCATGGTGGTGGGCCGGAGATTTCGGCCATGTGCAAGCAACTGGGCATTGAGCCGCATTTTGTGGCCGGGATGCGAGTCACTGATCCCGAAACCATGCATGTCACCGAAATGGTCTTAGGGCAAATCGGCAAGGGCATCGCCCAACTCTTGCACGAAAAAGGTGCGCCTGCGGTGGGACTCAGCGGCAAAGATGGCGGCTTGCTGACAGCGCGTAAGTTTGAGGGTGAAACGGACTGGGGCTTGGTGGGGGAGATTGACAAGGTCTCTCCAACGCTGCTTCACACCCTCAACCGAGAAGGCTTTGTGCCAGTGGTTACCCCGGTGGCTCCCGGCACGGATGGACAGACTTACAACGTAAACGCCGATTTAGCAGCGGGCGCTATTGCCGCCGCTTTAGGGGCCATCAAATTGCTGTTGCTAACCGATGTGGCCGGGATTTACCGCGACTTTGAAGATAAGTCTTCCTTGATTGAATCGCTGACCGCTAAAGAAGCCGAGGGACTCATTGCCGACGGTGTAGTGGCCAAAGGCATGATCCCCAAAGTGCGCTGCTGTGTGGATGCGGTGCGATGCGGCGTAGGTAACGCCCATATTGTGGATGGTCGCACGCCGCACGCGATCTTAACCGAATTATTTACGGATGCCGGATGCGGCACCATGATTGTGCGGGACAAGTAGTTGTTAGAGTAGAAGTCAAAGAGAATAGCGAGGGTGTCATTCCGAGCGAAACGAAGCGGAATGTAATGTCGCGCAGTGCAGGCGAGGAATCTTGCCGGAATGTGTAGCGAGAAAGATTCCTCGACTGCGCTTTGCTTCCCTCGGAATGACACATTTACATCTGGAATTTATTGCATGGAATAATCCGCGCTTTGCAAAAAGTTTGAAGTGGAACCTTAGATAGTGGAGAAGTAAGATGCCAACGACTGTTTTAGAGAGTGTGCCCAAGAGCAAGCCGAGCCAGAGCGCAGCGGCTGCGACGCAAAATCAACTTGAATCTTTAATCAACACCGACGCCCAATGCGGTATGCAAACCTATGGCCGCTTGCAGGTCGCTTTTGCGCGAGGTGCGGGGACGCGTCTCTGGGATGTTGAGGGCAAAGAATATCTGGATTTTTTGGCGGGAATTGCCGTGGTGCCCCTCGGCCATTGCCACCCGCGAGTGACAGCAGCGGTGGCGCAGCAGGCGTCCACGCTTTTGCATACATCAAATCTCTACTACATTGAGCCACAGGTAAAACTGGCGCAGCGGCTACATGAACTATCAGGGGGGATGCGCGCTTTCTTTTGCAACAGCGGCGCGGAGGCCAATGAAGCCGCCCTAAAGCTGGCGCGTAAGTATGCCAAGCAGCAGCGGGGTCAAGAATGTTATGAGATCATTACCGCCGTCAACTCCTTTCATGGTCGCACCTATGGCAGCCTGGCGGCGACCGGGCAACCGAAATATCACGAAGGCTTTGCGCCGATGCCGACCGGCTTTCGCTATGTGCCGTTAAATGACATTCAGCAACTCCAGGACGCCATTAATGACCATACCGCCGCGATTATGCTGGAGCCGATTCAAGGCGAAGGCGGCATTCGTCCCTGCACGCCGGAATTTTTGCAGGCGGCGCGGGATTTATGCAATCGTCATGACTTGGTCTTGATCTTTGACGAAGTGCAAACGGGGATGGGCCGCACCGGGCGTTTCTTTGCGCATGAATGGGCCGGGGTGCGCCCCGATATTATCACAATGGCGAAGGGTCTGGGTAATGGCGTGCCCATTGGTGCATTGCTGGCCACCGAACCTCTGGCCCGTGCTTTTGTGCCTGGCGATCATGGCTGCACTTTTGGCGGCAACTTCCTGAGTTGTGCAGCGGCCCTAGCTACACTGGATGTGCTTTATGACGAGCACCTGGTTGAAAATGCCGATAAAATGGGAGCCTATTTTCAAGAGCGTATCAAAGAGTGGGGCGCACAAACGGGATTAGTGCAGGAAGTCCGAGGGTATGGCCTGATGATCGGTGTAGATTTAACGCGCCCCATTGCCCGCGACTTGATGAAAGCCGCTCTGCAAAATGGTTTAATTTTTAACGCCGTTGGCGATACCACGCTGCGCTTTTTGCCACCTCTGTGCATTACGCAAGAAGATGTAGAGACTGCAATGGCGCGACTCAATGAGGCTTACAAGGCGGTAGCGGCGTGAGAGATTTTTTAAGCATTAATGATTTGTCGCCAGACGATGCCCAATATCTGATTGCCGAAGCGGTACGTCTCAAGCGCGAGTTGCGCGATAATCCGGCTCGCCAGCGTTTGGCTCTCGAAGGTCGAACTCTGGCGCTGGTTTTTGAGAAACCGAGCCTGCGCACGCGGGTATCCTTCGATATTGGGATGTATCAACTGGGCGGTCATGCCGTTTATCTTTCCCCCGCAGAAATCGGTTTAGGGCAGCGCGAGAGCGTGGGCGATATTGCTCGTGTCCTCTCACGTATGTGTAACGGCATTATGGCGCGGGTTTTTGACCATGCCACCGTGACGGGGTTAGCCGAGTATGCCACCGTACCGGTTATCAATGGCTTGAGCGATTTAGAGCATCCCTGCCAGGCGTTGGCCGATTTGCTGACGCTGCATGAGCACAAAGGTCTGGCGGGCCATAAAATGGCTTACCTGGGCGATGGCAATAATATATGTCACTCCCTGATGCTGCTTTGCGCGAAGTTAGGGGTGCGCTTTGCGGCGGCGACACCGGAAGGTTATGAACCTCTGCCGGAGTTTGTCCATGCCGCTAAGGAATTGGGAGAAGTGGAAATTGTGCGCGACCCGAAGGCGGCGGTGCAGGATGCCGATGCTGTCTATACAGATGTGTGGACTTCAATGGGGCAGGAAGCCGAAACCGCTAAACGCAACGAAGTCTTCCCCGCCTATCAGGTCAACGCGGAACTCATGCGTTATGCCAAGCCCGATGCTATTGTGCTGCACGATCTGCCCGCGCATCGCGGCGAAGAGATCACCGATGAAGTGATGGACTCGCCCCAGTCGGTCATCTTTGACCAGGCCGAAAACCGCTTGCACGCGCAAAAGGCCGTCTTAGTGTGGCTCTTAGGCACCGATGCGGAAAGACTATCTTTTGCTGATACTCCTTTAGCTCCCAGTGCTTGAGTTAGCAACACTGAATATTTTTAGCAGGAAGACAGGGGAAGGGGAAGCCAGGAAAGAGTAGAGATAGGTCTGGTGCGAGTGCGTGATCGCGGGCACGGTGGCCGCATGGCCGGGTTTCTCAATTTTCTTCTTCCTGCTTTCCTCTCTCCCTGTCTTCCTGCTAAAGCCGTTAATACCCCGTCCCCACGTTGTGCTGCATTGCACGTTACTGGCTAAACACAGAAACTGAATCCAGGTATATCGCTTTTGGAGCAACCTGTTAACATTCTATGTTTATTAAATTCTTTCTGTTATCGGGACTATTATTGATCGCTTATGGTTTCGCAGTGATTCTGTTGCGGCGCTTGACTTCTTGCCGGGATCGGTTGCTCGCGTTGCAAGAGCAAATGGCGCGTAACGATGCCCAACTGCACGCTCAAATGCAGCGTCTGCGCGAGGTGCAAGAAGCCCAACTGAGCGCCTCGGCTAACGGCAGTAATGGCGCGGCAGCCGCGCAAGGCACGGCGCAGGCGCCAAAGACGCAACCCCGCCAGCATGAACTTTAAACAAGCATAAATTTTAAAGGAGTAGAGAGATTGGATACTGTTGTTTTGGCTTATTCCGGTGGACTGGACACGTCGGTTGCAATTAAGTGGATTAAAGAGAAATATAATCTGGATGTCATCGCGCTCACCATTGATTTAGGTAGCGAGCGCAATTTGCCGGAGATTCGCCAGCGTGCCTTGAATGTGGGTGCCATAGATGCTAAGGTGGTGGATGGCCGCGACATCTTTGTCAAGCATTTCGCATTTCCGGCATTGCAGGCTGGGGCCATTTACGAAAAAGAATACCCCCTCGCTACTGCCGTTGGTCGCCCCCTCATTGCCAAGCTGTTAGTGGACGTAGCCCACGAATATGGCGCGAAAGCCGTCGCGCATGGCTGCACGGGCAAAGGCAACGATCAGGTGCGCCTCGATGTTTCCGTGCAGGCTCTCGACCCCCAATTGCAGATCATTGCCCCGGTGCGCGAGTGGAAAATGTCACGGCCCGAAGAGATTGAATATGCCCGGCAAAACAATATTCCCATTCCGGCGACCGTAGATAGCCCTTATTCCACCGATGTGAACCTGTGGGGCCGCAGCATTGAAGCGGGTATTCTCGAAGACCCCTGGGTCGAGCCGCCAGCGGAAGTGTGGCTATGGACGAAGTCGCCAGAACAATCGCCTAACAACCCTCAATATATTGAAATCGAATTTGAGAAGGGGCTTCCCGTCGCGCTTGATGGCGAGGCGATGGATGGCGTGAAACTGATTCAGCATCTTAATGATGTGGCGGGTGAACATGGCATCGGGCGTATTGACCATGTGGAGAACCGTTTAATCGGCATTAAGAGCCGTGAGATTTATGAAGCTCCCGCCGCCGTCGTGCTGCATCAGGCGCACCAGGCACTTGAAGACATGACCCTTTCGCGTGACCAGGCTCGCTTTAAGAACCTCATCAGCAGCCAGATTGCCGAAATGATCTACAACGGCCTGTGGTTTTCGGCCTTGCACCAAGATTTACGCGCTTTCGTGGAGTCCTCGCAACGCCACGTCACTGGCACCGTGCGCTTGAAATTCTACAAGGGCACTTCGATGATCGTGGGCCGCAAAAGCCCCAAATCGCTCTATCAATACGAACTGGCAACCTACGACAAAGGCGACACCTTCGACCAGGATGCCTCACTGGGCTTTATCAAACTCTATGGCCTTCCCCTACGCACCCAGGCCACAATCCAGATGCTCGGCCCTGGCGAAAACTATTTACCCCAGTTAGAAGGGCGCGAAGAATAACTTAAATTTTGGTAAAATGCCGGTAATGCATGGGTTTAGGGCACTGACAGGACAGACTAAAATTCCCGATGAAGTTCGTCTTTATCGTGTTACTCATCTCAGTAATCTGGCTTCGATTGCGCAAGAAGGCTTATTGCCATTTAACCTGTTACAACAAAGGTGCATCGAACACCGCAGCATCGCGTTTCAGCATTTACAAGAGCGTCGGCATAAAATCACTACTCCATTAGGGGGCACACTACATGACTGTGTCCCCTGGAGTTTTGCGGCTCGCCCACCAATGTTATATACCGTAGCGCGTGGTGGGTTAGCTGATAGCGTCCGCCAAGAGGACATTGTGCATTTGGTTACCAGTGTAGGCCGTGTACAGCAAGCCAACTTGCCATTTGTATTCACTGACGGGCACCCACTCTCTGATTTTTCGGTGTTCAGTACAGACATTGATAAACTTCCTCATGTGTTAGATTGGGAAGTTCTTAAATCTCTCCACTGGCACAATACGGAGGATGATCCTGATCGTAAGCGACGGAGACAAGCGGAATTTCTAATTCAATCAATTGTGCCTTGGAGAATTGTTGCAGGCATCGCAGTCCGCACTGAGGCAACAAAGCAAAGCGTTGAAACAGCTTTGGTTCAAACTGATTACAGGCCAAAGGTTCTTGTGCTGCCCGAATGGTATTATGATCTCTAGTTCTATTTACGTTGGTGGGTGTGAACAACCATGACAAACATTGAGTTTCAATACGGTGACTTGCTCAAAGCTCAAGTAGAAGCTCTTGTAAATACTGTGAACTGTGTGGGCGTTATGGGTAAGGGCATCGCTCACCAATTTGAGAATAGATTCCTTGAAAACAGCCGAATCTACAAAGAAGCTTGTAAGGCGAAACAACTGCGTCCTGGGCAGATATTGATAGTTCCCTTGCAGCGCGAACTGGAAAATCAACTACCCCATTATATCATTAATTTTGCTACTAAAGATCATTGGCGAGGTCGCTCTCATATTGAGTGGATAGAAGAGGGCCTGTGCTTGCTAATTGAAGAGGTGCGCTCTCGCCATATCAAGTCAATTGCCATTCCTCCGCTAGGGTGTGGCAATGGTGGCTTAGATTGGGAACAAGTCTATCCACTAATTGAAAGGGCTTTTACTACTCTGCCTGAAGTGCAGGTGTTACTTTTTCCACCTCAAAGTGTCCCAAATGCTGCTACTATGGCAGCTCCTCCAAAAGTGCCTAACATGCGTGAGAAGTCCGCACTTTATGTGAAACTCTTGGCACAATACAGCATGGTTGATCTTGAGTTCTCTCAACTTGAACTGCAAAAACTGGCTTACCTGCTTCAGGCAACGGGTGAACCACTCAAGCTTCATTTTCAACAAATGCGCTATGGCCCAGCAGCCTCTGAAATTGCGCCGATGTTGAGTCGTTGGGAACATCATTGGACGCTTGGATTTGGTGATGGAACTGGCGGTATACGAGAGCCTATTTTACTCAAGCCTGAGGTTATAGAGAAGGCTAATATATTTTTACGAGAGCATCCAGTTCCTGAAAGTGAAGCGCGAGTTCAAAAAGTGTTGCAGCTTATTGAGGGTATGGACACTGCGTTAGGATTGGAACTTTTAGCTACTGTGCATTGGGTAGCACGGCACACTCCGGCTGCTGCGCGTAATCCCGAAGATGCAGTAAAGCTCGTGCATAATTGGAATGACCGTAAGCAGAAAGAGTTTTCTCAAGACTATATCCATAAAGCTTGGAATCGCCTAAACGAGCAAGGTTGGCTCCAAAATCTTCGCCCTGAGTGGATGGAGCCATTCGAGACTGATGAAGTCGTTCGTGTGACTGAATTTGTTAATAGCCATCACGATCTAAGCAGAGTTTTGGAAGAGGCCGCGAGCCATCTGCGCACTCAGTTTAGTGGGGCGACCCTATGGCTACATTTATGGCCTAATCCAGAAGCGGGCCGTGATGAATTGACGCTGCTGATAATATCTGACCTTTCGCAGCCGCAGAGATTAGCTAGATTGGAAGAATTTGACCGCCGTTGGTGGATGGAGCAGGCAGGCCATTGGCAGGGTATATTTGGGATTACGTTAACATAAGATTGACATACCAATTATGGCGTTTGACTGGGAGCATTTTTTCGTATTGGCGCAAGAGTGGGAGGATGCTCGGAGCGAAGAGCAGTCTTGGCCCGAAGCACGCTGCCGCTGTATCATCTCACGCGCCTATTATGGAGTGTGGAACCTATGCCGTGAACATGCGGAAGCTTCATCACGCCCGGTCCCCGCTAGTGGTAACTCGCATGATAATATCATTAGCTGGTTCCAGCATGGAGAAACTACGACTCATAAAGAAATAGCTCTTTACTTAGACCGGCTTCGTTTTGCCCGTGTAACTGCCGACTACCACCGCCGCTGGCGAAGAGGCACCCCTACTAACAGCGCGGGTGAAGCTCTTATATTTGCTAATCGAGTGCTCAATGCACTTGGAGGGCTTCAGTAAGAAAAAGATGGAAACTGCCAGTGGAGACGAAGAAAGTGGAGGTTAAGCAACTTATGGTCACCAGAGAAGCAGTTAGGCGTGAACCTTCACTCTTTGCTGCTTTTTGTTTTGTCTCTAATACCCTCTCCCAACCATTTTATAAACAAATTTTGATTACACAACGTCTTAAAATGCAAAGTTGGAAAGCAATTTGCATAGTAAGGCGGCAACAGTCAATTTTGCTGACTCAAGATGTTTAAGGGGGAGAAGTTATGGCACATTTTATCGCTGGCACGAAATCTATCTTACACCGTCTTGCAGTGGCGGGGATTTTCTTGCGGGCCACAGCCGAAGCAGTTACGGAAAATGGCGTGGCTGCACTGCATTATGGCGCGTCTAATTACGATTGGGAATGAACTTCTTCAATCCTCTGTATCAAGGTGCCAATGCTGCACAGGTGCAGAGTAACCTCAGGAAGTAACGTGGAGCGCACTTGACACCCTGGATTTACGCTGTGTTGCTGGGCCTGGGTTTAGCGGCCTCGTGTGGTCTTAACACGTTTTTGCCGCTGTTGATGCTGGCGGGCGCGGCTCATTTTCATCTGTTTGGCGTTCATCTTAACGGCCATTTCGCGTGGTTAGCCTCTGATACGTCGCTATTAGCTTTAGCAGTGGGGGCGGTGGTCGAGGTTATTGGAGATAAAGTCCCTGCTGTAGATCACGCCTTAGATGTCTTTGGCACTGTCGCTCGACCGGTGGCGGGCACCCTGGCTGCCGCTTCTGTCTTTAAGGGCGCTGATCCTGGCACGGCAGCCTTACTGGGGCTGATTATCGGTGCGCCAACCGCCTTGAGCTTTCATGCCGCCAAAGCCGGAACACGGGCCACTTCAACGGCTACCACGTTAGGCATCGCTAATCCAGTTCTATCCACACTCGAAGACATTGCCGCTATAGGATTGACTTTGATTAGCTTCCTGCAACCACTGCTGGTGCCAGTCATTCTGTTAATTGCCTTCGTTATCATGTGGCGGCTCTATAAGAAGGTGCGCCAGCATTTGCCAGGAAAACGCGGCAGCTTGAAAATATCTACTACCTAAAGTGTCGTAAATAATTGGGGTAGTGTAGGGGGTTTGTGGGTTCTCTCAGTTATGGCTGAGAGAACCCACATTGTTTTATTTGCCTCTTATTGATGGTTCAAACGGCAGGGCCAATCACGCTACACTCAATGGCGATGCCTGCCATTACTGTTTCCCATCTGACGCGCCGCTTCACCACCCATGTCAAACAACCGGGCTTTGTTGGCGCTCTCAGAGGTTTATTTAAGCGTCAATATATCACTAAAACAGCGGTGGATGATGTCTCGTTCAGCATTGAACCCGGTGAGTTCGTCGGATTTCTCGGCCCGAACGGTGCGGGTAAAACCACCACGCTCAAAATCTTAGCCGGAGTGCTGCATCCGACTGCGGGCGAGGCCCGTGTGTTAGGGCATATTCCCTGGCAGCGGGAGCCAGATTTGCAGCGCCGCTTTTCCCTGGTGCTGGGCCAGAAAAATCAACTCTGGTGGGACTTGCCCGCGCTCGACTCATTTCTGCTCAACAAAGACATCTACGACATACCGACCCGTGACTTTAATGCGAAAGTTGAGGAACTGACGGCCCTCCTGGATTTGCAACCTATCTTACAGGTGCCAGTGCGCAAACTTTCCCTTGGTGAACGTATGAAATGTGAGGTCGCCGCCAGTCTTTTACATGCGCCTGATGTGCTGTTCCTGGATGAACCGACGATTGGTCTGGATGTGATTAGCCAGGTGCGTATCCGTGACTTTCTGCGCGACTATAACAAACGCACGGGTATTACGGTCTTGCTGACATCGCACTATATGGCGGACATTCAGGCCCTCTGTAAGCGGGTCATTGTGATTAACGAAGGACGTGCCATCTTTGATGGTGAACTGTCGAGCTTGGTGGCTAATGCGGCGAATCGACGTGGCATCCGCTTGACCTTGAACCGCGAGGTCAGCCCAACTGATCTGGATAGTATCAAGCTATTAGCCGATGATATTGAAACTAATGGCTATGAATTGACCCTCACCGTGCCCCGTGATAAGGTGCCAGAACGAGTGGAAGCCCTCTTGCAAACTTTGCCGGTGGAAGACATGACAGTGGAAGATGTCCAAATTGAAAGTGTTATCCGCGATCTTTTCACCGGAAGCAAGAGCCTTGCTGATGACCATGCCAATGGAGCCATAGACCCTGCTTGAACAGCAGGATAGGTACCTATCATTTAGGATTGGCCACGCTATTCTTGCCACAATTATAAAATTTATGTTACGATGAAGTCACTGGGAATCTTTGGTGACAGGTATGAAGACACCTAAAAACCCCGACAGTGATGGGCAGATGCCCGCTCTACAATCTCCCGTTAGTGACCATCACGCCAATGGCGCTGCCGACGAAGCCGCCACCGATTTAGCCCGCGTCGGCACGGATGCTACGCTGACTTCCGAAGCCAAACCTGCCCGTTCCTCCGATGGCGTGCCCGACTTCCCTGATCTGCCAGATTTAGCGGATCTAGATAAGGGATCACGCTTTTCCTTGCCAGTTATAAACTGGGCCGCCAGTCGCGCCGAGCTAACAGCCGTTATTCTTTCTTTCGTTGTATTCCTGCTTCTCGTGCCCCAGGTATTGCATTTTTCGCATCGTTATGATACCAATCGGATAGTTTGGAACGCCCTACCGCTCTGGAATACTTTGGAGCGTTGGGAATATTCTCTCTATGATGAACGCTTTGCGGCGCGTGGGCAGGTCTTCCCAAAGTCACGCGATAAGATTGCTATTATTGCTGTTGATCAAAATTCATTGGGCGTCATTGGAAAATGGCCTTGGCCACGCAGTCTCCATGCTCAGATAGTGCGCAAGCTTCAACAAGCTGGTGCTAAAGTTATCGCTTTAGACTTTGACTTTTCGGATAAGCAAAATGGTGCAAATGCTGCTTTGTCCAAGTCTGACAAAGATTTAGTCAATGCTTTAGGAGAGGCTAAGAATGTAATTCTACCGTCGTTCATTGAACAGAATCAGGCAGGGCATCAGAATGATGCAGACGTTGTTACTGACCGATTTACTTCTCCTTATGATGAGCTTGATGAGAAAACAGCCGATCCATCTGTAGCTTATGTTGCTCCTGATTCTGCCGACGGTAACGTACGACGAACTACTTTCCGTGCTATCCGCAACGATGCAACCATAGGAGCATTTGCTGCTTTAGCTGCGGCATCTCTACAAGAAATGTTAGAGGGCAAAGGAGGCAGTTGTGTTGAGGACAAAGCATGTCAGCGTTATAAGCAGGCTTTAGCTACTGCCACATGGCCCACGTTAGATGGAACATCTCCCCCAGTCCCTGTTATCAGGTCTTCTTTTGGCAAGGAAGACAAAATAGAAACGATGCTCATCAATTTTTGGGGGCCGCCTAGCGTTCCGGGGCGACGTAGCACTTTTGATATTTACTCGTTTGCTGATGTATTAAATGGTAATAGCGGTGAATATAGCCAGGCAAAGCTGAAAGAAAAATTCGCAGGTCGGATTGTATTTGTTGGGCCAACTGCCCTGATCCTTAAAGACTTGTTTCCCATGCCGCAGTTTGAGTCCTCTACATTTGGTGTAGAAACTCAGATGCCAGGCGTCGAAATTCATGCTACTGCTACAGCGATGCTGTTGGATGGCACATATATTCACACTGTTTCAACTGCTACAACACTATGGACATTGTTAGGACTGACCCTCATAGCCAGTCTGTGGGTTGCCGTTTTGCGAGGTTGGATTAGCACGCTGGCCCGTAAAGCCCAAACCTTTTGGACAAAAAAAGACTGGCCCGGCAGCGTCCATTCAATTGTCTGGTTTGGGCTTTACCTTTGTCTTGGGGCTTTACCTGTCATGCTCTTCTGGCAGGGTGCTAAGTGGTTATTTGCGCATAATAACTTGTGGGTTATAACAGCTTATCCAATGGTGGGTGCTTGTTTAAGCTCTGGCACCGTTTTACTGATTTTATTTGGGGCTGAATCCGCTGAACGGCGCAAAGCTTTAGTCCAATTCTCGCGCTTTGTGTCGCCCGATGTCTTAGACGAAATTCTGGCGCACCCGGAAGAAGATTATCCGCGCCCGCGCCGCGTGCATGGCACAGTGCTCTTTACCGACCTGGAAGGCTTTACCACTTACTCCGAAAACCATGAGCCGGAGCAGGTGATTGAGTGCCTGAATGCCTATATGGATCGCATGGTGCCGATTGTGATGTCTTATGGCGGCACGATGGACAAGTTTATCGGCGACGCTATCATGGCTTATTTTGGTGCGCCGATTCCGCGTTATGACCATGCGGCCCAAGCGTTGCTGTGTGCCATTGCCCTCCAGGAAGAGTGCGCCCGCTTTCGTGAGGAGACGGGTATCCAGTTCTTTATGCGTATCGGTATTCATACCGGGGATGTCATCGTCGGCTCGATGGGCGGTGGGGAATACCTGAACTATACCGTTATTGGCGATACCGTCAACCTCGCTTCGCGCCTGGAAGGTAAGAATAAAGAATTCGGCTCGTGGATTATGTGCTCGGCAGCGACCTATGAGGCCGCGCCCCATGTGGTGTGCGTGGAAAGTGCTTCGGCACAGGTTAAAGGCAAGGTTAACACAGTAGAAGTTTATATTGTGCGAGGTCTGGCGGATGCCGAACCGATTGATACCCGCTGGGGCAAGCAGCTAACGGCGGAACAGAAGCGAGAGCAATTGATGGAGGCGCATCGCAAGCGGCTGGCCGAAGCCGAAGCAGCCCTGGAAGAAGCCAAGCAACTACCCGCGCCATTGTTGGCCCTGCCCGAAGGCATCGCAGCGTCCGATGGACAGTCTAATGGGGAGCTAACGGGTTCTGCGTCTCCGGCGGCCACGGAAGCCCCGGCTGACCCCGTTGGAGTGGATTAGGGTCTCCGGTTAGCTTATAACCTGTTCTGACAGAGCTAAAGGCAGCCAAGGTTCAGCCACTCTCATGCCCTTTAATCTGTTGTAAAAGCGTCTTAGTACGTGCTCAGAGCCAAGAAAATTTACGAAATTTTGAGGTTGAAAGTTAGAGAACTTTGTTCTAATGTGTTATGATGTAACGGAACATTCATAACCTGACATCCAGGTCCTTACAACGCTGGTGTCTCAGGCCCTTCTCGTCGTGGCGTATCCTAAGCTTTTAAGTCGGTTGCAACATCATACGTAGGCACAGGAGAGAGAATGCAAAGAGCGATACCAAGATGCAGGCTAGCCACATGGTTGACCCGTCTCACCCTCGCAACGCTGAGTGTTGGGTTGGGAGCTTCGGTGGCCCAGGCGCAGGTCGCGCGGGTGGCGTCCACACAGCTTATCACCGAAAAGAAGACCGGAGACGCCGGTGCCTGGCAACGGGCCGGGGTTGGTGCGCCGCTCAATGTGGATGACCGTTTTCGCACGGGCAAGCGTTCCAAGGCCGATCTGACCTTCACCGATGGCTCTTTACTGCGTTTGGGCCAACTTTCCTCAGTGGCCATTCGTAGCGCCAAGGGCGTGCAAATCAGCGGTGGCCAGGTCATGGCCGTCATGCTCAAGCCGGGCCGCGTGCTGGCCGGGGCTGCCACTGCGGAAATCAAAGGTAGCGTAGTCATTATTCGCCAGAACCCGGACGGTTCTTATACCTTTGAGTTACATGCCGGGGCTGTCACCGTGACATCGCCCAAGGGCACGATTGATCTGCGTCCTGGCAAGGGTGTCACGGCCCGTGCTGATGGCAGCCTGACCGCCATGTTTAATGTGCCGCCGCTGTTGTATGAAGGTGGCAGCTTGCATTCCGAATTGACACAGGCTCCCCAGCGACAGTTGGTGTATGCAGGCTCACAAGTCAATGTGCGGGATCGTTATCAGCCCAGCCGAGTGGCCGTAGATGAAAACCGCGAGGCATCCCAGCCTTCGGTGGTGGAATCAAACTACAATCCTTTCCAGCCGCAGCCCACTCCACATAGTGGCCCAACTCATAGCCCGTTTCCGACACCGTTTCCGACTGGCCCTTTCCCGGTGCCAACGCCATTCCCGACTTTGCAAAGCCCTACCAGCCAACTGGTAGCGCAAGGCGTTTCATTGGGGCGGCGCGAGTTCCAGGTGGCTGGCGATGTGAATACCAATCCGGTGCAGACCTTGGATGCCGCGCAGCAGGCGGCCAATATAGATACTATCGCGGCCCAGCATCACTTTGATGAAGCTAATCCGGCTCTGGGTAGCGGCTCCGGTGCGGATGCGGTGCTATTAGCTGCGCTTTCGTCGGGCGGCGGTAACGGTAGCGCACAAGCTTATGGCGGGCGCATTCATGGCTACAGCGCCGATGGGCACTGGTTCCTAGATTTAGCCGCTACACCCTTATGGTTGCGCTTTAAGACCCCGGGGGCTGGCTATAAAACTTCTGATTTCAGTGCGATCTCCAATGCGACCATTACTTACCGGCACCGCATGGGTGAACTGCAAATTGGGCGGCAACGCTTTATCGAAGGCCCGACGCAAGCCGCTCTTTTTGGCTCGCTGGTGCGCCAGGGCGCACGCGAAGTGATGGATGCAGTGCGCTTTACCCCTAACATCGGCAAAAATCGCGGCTTAGATGTTGCTTATCTTTACGATGCTTTCCCGCGTAATTTGCCCTATCGCGTGCCAGGGGCGCAACATGGACTCTATGGCCGCTTCTCGTTACAAGAGCCGATTGGCAACTTTGGCCTCAACCTGCTGAAATATCAGAATTCGGGCTTCCCCAATACGACCGGGGCGACAGTTGACTTTGCGCTGCCTGTCGTGCGCAATCAAGTCGAGTTCTATGGCGAATTAGGGCGCGATACCGTCCGCCGCCGTTTATCCACGTTAGGGCTGACTTTCCCCGGTCTCTATGACAAGACCAACTTCGATGCGTATCTGGAATATGCCAGCTTGCGTTCCAGTAATCTGGCGGTTGCGCCGCCGCACGAAATCGCCCTGCGCGTTTATCGCAAGCTAGGGCGTTATAGTAATCTTGTGATGGGGCTGAGCAAGTTCTCCGGGGTTTCAACCAACTTTACGCTGGGCGTATCCGTGGGCGGACGCATCTACGGTGAGCAGCAGGATGCGCAGTAAATACACCGTGCAGCACCAGCCGATTAAGTCCTGATGAAAACGAGGAATCTCAAATTTGAGATTCCTCGTTGCGCAGTTAGTCAAGATTTTCCGCCTTCTTATGTTTAATCACTTCACAACTTTACTACCCCCCAGAAGTATAGCCGCACGTTTAGGGCAGGTTGCTCTCTTAGCTGCTCTTGTCATGGGATGGCAAATGGCCCCGGTGCGGGCGCAAGTGGCGCGGGTCGCTGCTTTGGAGCGTGTGACAGAAAGGAAAGTGGGTGCCGATGCTCCCTGGCGGCAGGCGCATAACGGCGACGCCCTTAATGTCAATGATCGTTTTCGCACGGGCAAGCGTTCCAAAGCTGATCTTAAGTTCACCGATGGCTCGCTTTTGCGCCTGGGTCAGCTTTCCTCAGTCGAGATTCGCAGCGCCAAGGGTGTAACCTTGATGGGAGGTCAACTTCTCTATGCAGCCCTGAAACCAGGGCGCGTCTTGGCGGGGGCAGCGACGGCGGAAATCAAAGGTAGTGTAGCCATCGTGACGATGAACCCCGACGGCTCTGCTGAGTTCTCGCTCTTTTCGGGGGCAATGGATGTGGTCGCGCCTAAAGGGACGGTGCCTTTGCCGCCGGGTCACTGGGTAACAGCATTTCCTGATGGCAGCTTGTCCGAGATACGGGTTGCGCCACCTTTAGAATTCGCCTTCGGGTCTTTTCTTCCCGATTTAACCGAGCAGCCTAGCGACTCGCCCTTTGTCGGTTCGGATGCGAATGTGCGTCTGCGGGCTGCACCACAACGGCTAGGACTCGAACAATATAGCCCTACGACCGAACGTAATGGGGCTATTCCCACCAAATCTTCATCCACATCCGGGCCAATGGATCAGTTAAAGGCCCGTCCCATAACATCGTCTAACTTGCGGCGGGCTGATACTGCGACAGCTAATAATGGTCAACTGGCAACACAATCAGCAGATGATGGGGCGGCTACGGCGCAGGCGCTGAATACCCAACTTGTCAATGACCTGAATACGGCTCCGGCAAATCAGCATATTGGTGCTGTAGATCAAGGCATGGGGCATTTTATCGGTCAGGATGCCGCCGTGATCGGCGCATTGACGAGTGGTGGGACACAGGCTTATGGTGGTCGCCTGCACGCCTTTGGCACCAACGGACATCTTTATTTTGATTTGGCAGCGACTCCCTTGCGCCAGCATCTTGCGACACCATTTGGTGCTATGAACGGCGATAGTAGCGCGGTGCCCACCGCCTTTGTGGATTATCGTGACCGCTGGGGCGATGTGCAAATTGGGCGACAGCGATTCCTGGAAGGCCCCACTCAAGCTACGCTCTTTGGTTCTCTGGTGCGTCCCGGCGGGCGTGAAAGCATGGATGCCATTCGTTTTCGGCCTGCTATTGGTTCAGGGCGCAAGCTAGAGTTGGCTTATATTTACGATGCCTTTGTGCGCAATTTGCCTTACGTCCAACCAGGAGCGCAACATGGCTTTTATGGCCGCGCCGCGCTTCAAAAACCGTTTGGCAATTTCGGCGTGAATTTGTTGAAGTATCAAAATATCCCTGGCTCTGATACGCTCGGCGCGACTTTCGATTTAGCCGTGCCCGTAGTGCGCAACCAGCTCGAATTTTACAGTGAGTTAGGCCGCGATCCTTTCCGTCGCAATTTGACCAGTGCTGGCCTGGCTTTTCCGGGCCTCCATGAGCGCACCGATATTGATTTGTTTTTGGAATACGCTCGCCTGGGTAGTAGCAGCATTGCCGATGCGGAGCCGAACGAGCTTTCTGCCCGCGCTTACCGCCATATTGGGCGGAGCACCTATCTGGTGGCCGATTTAAGCCACTTCTCGACGCACCACACCTTCTTTACCGTCGCGGTTTCCTTTGGTGCCCAGTCTTATCGGGGGAATGCTGATCGGTAGTTATTTGAGGACTGCCCAATCCACCACAGGTGCTCCGTAAGCAATGACAGATTCTTCTATGCATCGCCTTTTATATTGGCTGCTGGAAGTGGAACATTACCACAAGAAAATCAGTCAACAATTTACCAAATGACCGCTGAACTATTGGAGAACGTTTAAATACGTGTTAAGCTTGAGTCGAGTAACACCCATTTAGCCTTTCCCAACTTGACAAAGCGGCTATTATTCCTTAGAATAGCCTCACTTCTACTGAGACCGAAAGGGGACGCCTGTTGATGCTTTGCCTCTCTAACCGTAACACAAATGACACGCGGCGAATGGCGATGAACGCCACGCCAAAGCCGTATTCACGTCGTATGCCAATTCAGCCTTCCCGCCACCTATTTACGCACCTGTGGCATACGGGGTTGTTGCCTACTATTGCGCGCGGCGTGCTGGCAGTCTGGGCTACACCGCTGCTCTTAGCGATCCTGGCTACGGCGTCTATCACCATCGCGCCAACTCCGGCTCAAGCTCAGGCCGCGCCACAGCGCGTCATTGTACTGGACTTTGCCACTGCGCCCGGTATAGACCCTGTTATTGGCCGCAAGGCGGCAGATGCCCTGGCCGTCGAGTTGCAAAACTCGCGTAACTATCAGGTCATTACGCGGCAAGATGTTGAACAGCTAATCGCCAAGACACCCAGCCTGACACCGCCCTTTGATGAAGCCACCCAATCGCGTTTGGGCCAGGCCGCTGGCGCGCGCAGCATCTTTTCCGGGCGCATTGTTGGCGTTAACGTGCAGAATCATCGCTCAGCGCGGATTCAAGTCGAAGTGCGCCAATTAGATGTCACCACTGCCGATTACATCAACGGCGCGCAGGTAACCGAAGTAACGGCGGATAAGTTACAGGACACTGACAACGATGTGCTGATTGATGAGGCTATCAATAAAGTCGCCAGCACTTCTCTACGGGTTATGCGCCAAACTCCGGTGCCCGAAGGTGTGGTGCTTAACGTAGCGCGGGAAGAAATTAATATTAACCTCGGCGCCCGCAATGGCGTAGCTCCCGGACAGCGTTTCTCGGTGCTCCGTGACCTGCTCAACCGTGCTCTCAGTTCCCCTGGCAACGATGTGGTGGAGCGCGTGAAAGTCGCCGAAATCGCTATTGACAAGGTGGAAGCGGATCAAGCCATCGCCCACGCGACCAGGGGGCGCACCGGCGTGCGCACCGGTGATCGCGTGCGTCAAATTTTTGTGCCCAACATGGCGTTTCCTGTCTCGCCGAATAGCACCGTAACTTCATCTAACCTGCCCCCGGTGCAAAATCCAACGGGCAGTAGCCGTAAATCCAGTATTGGCGCGGGCATAGCGGGTATTGCTCTCTTAGCACTGCTCGTGGTCGGGGCTGGCTTCGGCGGCGGCACCAGTGGCACCAATGCGGAGACTTCTGCGCCCACTAATATTACTGCGATACCGGTCGCCACTTCTTCAGGAGCCCCCGCCATTAACCTCAATTTTTCGCGTGGTATTCCCGCGATCATTGCCGGACAGGGAGTTGCCGGTTACCTCATTTACCGCAGCACGACCCCGAATTTTAGCATTGGTGTCGGTAACCTCCATGACTTTGTGCAGGGTTCCACCACCAGCTACACCGATAATTTGACCGTCACAGATGCCGTGACCGTAACCATTAGTCCAGCCGCGAATGCCTCGGGCGATGTCGTCTTCAATAGCACCACGGTTAACAATACGGTAAGCAACAGTATTACCACGTCCAATGATGTCATTGACATTAATATTACGCGGACGCCACTACTGCCAAATACTCAGTATTTTTATAAAGTGCGCCGCATAACTTACGTGTCGAATCCCAATCTCAGTTCGACGCCTACTACCACTACTGGCGGTACTACTGGCGGTACCACGGGCAACACAACCTCTGCATTTTTGCCCCGCCTCTCAGACTTATCGGCTTCCAGCGGTGGTGCCACAACTCTCCCCCGTCCCATCATACTCAGCACGAGTGGCTCCTTGACTAACTTCAGTGTGACAGTGCAAGGCACTGATCTTGTTCCCGTCGCTGGCACGACAACGGTGGGTACGCCACAGTTTACTAATGCCGATCAGTTCATTGTTGAAGTGAGTAGTTCCTCTAATTTCGATCAAAATAATCGCTTTGAACAGGTCTTTAACAATCCTGGGTTAAATGCTACCGGTAATCTGGTGTTTAACCTGGGTTCAATTGTTGTGCCTGGCTTTGAAGCTGGTCAGACAGTGTTCGTGCGCGTTGGCGCGAGAAATACCACCGATAATCCTGGGCCAACCGACGCGCTGACCAAGCAGCCTTATATCTTTAGTACTACAACGACGATAAGTGGTACCACAGGAACCCTACGGGCAGTGCATTCGCGTTTCATGGCCAATGGCAATGCAGGACGCTCCAGTGGGGGTATCGGCCTACCCGGATCGCCTTCGGGTGGCACCGGCTTGCGCGAAGGCCCACGCCGCAGACCAGCAGGCATTATGCGTCACTGATGAATGCAACGCGAAGGTAAAACCAGTAGTCCTAAAGAGTGGGGGTGGGGCCGTTAAGCCCTGCCCCCACGACGAAATTAGTGAGGATATCAATGAAAACTTTGCGAGTTAAGAGCCTCTGTTGTGGGCTTTCCCTGATAGCAGCAATTAGCTGTATCGCTCCCCCTGCGCACGCTGCCAAGCGGGCTAAAAAGGGCGGCGGAGAGGCTCAGATCGCTATTGAGGCGTGGCCAGGCCAGCGTTTCATGCTCATTTTGCCCCCGGCGCTGGGCGCTAACTGGAATGCTGATCCAGTTCTGGGGCAGGCCCTTATGCGGGAGACGCTGCCGCGCCTGGAAACTGCCCTGCGCAAAACGGGTAAGCTGGGCGTCATGGAATTGCAAGCCTATAACCCGATTCTTTTACGGGGCGTGCAAGACCGGCGGCTGACAACAGAGGAATTAAACACCCTGACCAGCGTCACCTCCACAACCCCCTGGTTGGATCGAGCACGGCAGGCACTTTCTAAACTAAGCTTCGAGCAGCCGCCACTCATCGGCGATTTCACGATTGAAGAAGTTCGCAGTAGTGGTGACCGGGAGCGACCTTCGGTTCAGGTGCAGGCCACTGGTCGCATGTATGAGCTGGGCGCGGTTGCGCCGACTAAGACAGTTGTGGTGACCTCTCAACCGATGCGGAGTGGGCGGCAACTTCTCGACGCTGTTTATCTCGCCACCAGCGATGCCTTCAAGCAAATCGCCGCCGCGTTCGTGAGTCCCGTAATGATTACCGATTTGCCGCGTGCCGAACCCCAGATAACTCGACCAGGGACAGTTATGCCAGCCGCACCGGGACAACCCACCGCACCGGTGCCGCCGACACTACCCAATGGAAGTCCGCTGCCTGGAGGAGTCGCTATCACCGGTTCCTCATCGCGTAATAGTGCGTTCCCACCCATTCCCACGCCTGGTCAATCAGGGGATACCGGGCAAGCGACGCAGCCAGCGGCTCCTCCCGCCGGGCAAACCGCGCAACCCGTTGCACCGACTCAACCGACTGAAACCCCCGCACCAGCCAACACCGCGCCGACTGCACCTGCTATCCAGCCGAAATGAACTTCGCGCGCCATTTACTTTCTTGTCAGAAATCTACAAAGCAGGCTCCAAATTTGGGGCCTGCTTTGCTTGCCATTGCTGGTCGGCTGCGGCATGAAACACTCCTCAACTCAATGGTTTATCGGCAGTTAGGATTGGCTCTGCGCGGCGTGGCTGTGCTGCTGGTTTTATGGCTTTGTAATCTGCCCGCTCAGGCTCAAACCTTTCGCTTTAACCTCCGCGCCGAGCCGGATATTATTCCCGCCAATGGTATTTCCACTACTTCCATATTAGTTCAGGTGCAGAACCTGGGAGGCTCCAGCATCACGGCGGTTCCCATCGTGCGTTTCCTGACCACACGTGGCTCCATTGAAAGCCAAGCACGCCTGACAGGTGGCGTAGCGAGGGTCCTGTTGCGCTCCTCCTCCACGCCGGGCACGGCAGTGGTAACAGCCTTTGTTGGTACCGCGCGCGAAGAAGTAACAGTGGAATTCTCCGACGATGAATCGGGGATGGCGCGTTTCCTTGTCGTGCAAGCGCCTTACGTGGCCTATGGCACAGAGCGTGGCATCATCACGGCATCAGGTAAGAGCGTTTTTGATTTCGGCGATACCCATCTCGAAAGCAATGTGCGCCTGGATGTTGATCTTTTTAACGAACGTATTTGGGCTGAGGGCAGTACCGGGCGCGTGCTAATTCGACATGGACGTGGTGACAAGGCGCATGAGCTGCGTGGAGATCGGCTCTATTACGATATGCGACGACGGCGCGGTGTAATGCGGCGGGTGGATACCAAAGATGGGCCGGTGCGTCAGGAGTTCATGGATTCGGATTTTAGGCCAATCCCCGAAAATGAAGTGGCAGAATCGCCAACGGATGAGAGCGATAAGGATAAACCCAATCGTAATAAATCCCCGTTGGATAAATCCAAAGCAAACAACCAGTCGAAACAGGCCGTTGCAGCGCAAGCAAAACCAGCTAATCCATCAGAGTCCACCGCAGACGCAGGGGCTAAGGCCATTACGCCCATACCGCTTGACCAAGTGCCAGGAACGGCAGGGACTAATGAGGCGGACAAGGCAAAAGCCGTTCTGGGGACAGGTGGTGCCGTGGCTGTGCAGCAGCCAAGCGAAAAGGCTGACCCTGCACCTGAACTGCCAGCACAGCCCCCGGCCACCTTGGGTGAATCGCCAGAGCCAGGGTTGCAGCCAATCAGCATGAATGGCGCAGATGGCCAGGTTTTTAAGGCCACTGTCACGACATTTGGCATCACGCCTATTACTATCGCCGATGCGTTGAAAACTGAGGGTGCGGCTTCCCCAGACACCTCAACATCTGGCGCTCCAAAGCCGCGTATCTTGACAGCACTAAACACCGAGACCAACCCACCCAAGGACAATGCGGGCGAACAATTGGAAGATATTCCAAATTATCAGGCGATTATCCCCGATGCCGGTGAAGTCAAGCACGCCTATAAGATTAGTGAGCCATTGCCCCCCCAGATGGATCAGGGCAAGGGTTACTGGATTACAGCCCACCAGGTGCGTGTTTATCCACACGATAAAATCCAGTTTCAACATGCGACTGTGTTCTTTGCCGGGCGCAAGCTGTTTGCCATGCCGCTGTATGTGACCTCGTTGAGTAGCGCCTTTAATCCGGCTACGGATATGGCCTCTTTTAACTCTGCCGGTGGCTTGACGCTAAATGTGCCCTACTATTATCAAGCTTCGCCACATGGCACGGGCACGGTCTATTTCCAACATGCGCCCAGCAATGGCTTTGCCGCTGAACGAGCTGGCTTTGCCCTCGCGCTGGAGCAGGAATACTGGCTCTCCAACCAGTCGCAAGGTCATCTCCTGGTAGATCAAATAGGGCACGATTGGAACCTGAATTGGGAGCATAAGCTGCAATTCTCGCCCACCACCAGCGGTGCTCTCTACCTGGATATGCCGGGCCATAAAAGCCAATATCTGCGGGCTTCGCTGCTTAAAGAATTTAAAGCTATGCAGGTGGGCTTTGAGAGTTTCTATTCGCGGCCCGAAGGCCAGGTGGATAACTTACAGGGACAGTTCTTTGCCCGCTTGCGGCCCCGGCAAGTCGGCCACTCCCAGTGGACTTACACGCTGGCGGCTAACGCTCTGGCCCAACAGCGATTCACGGCTTTGGTGCCGGTGACTGTGCCATCAAGTGGTGGCATTGGCGGTGGCATAGGTGGTGGCGATACAGGAGGCGGCATCGGTTTGCCCGGACAAAATCCTCATCCGGGCGCGGTCAGTCTGCGCGACATCGCCTCCCTGCCCACGACGTTGCAAGCCGTGGTGCTGCAAACTGTAGTACTGCAAAATCATCCGCTCTACGGACAAACTCTCAATGCCACGCTTCAGGCTCCGAACTATACCTTGTGGAAAGGGGGCAGCCTCCAAGCCTCATTCATGGGTGTGGCCTACAATTACACCGATGGGCGACGCGGTGTGGCTCCCGGCTTGTCGCTGGGACTGCAACAGCGCTTAGGACGCGCGGCGTCCCTGCAATTGAACTATGATTATCAGCGCGGCGGCACCAACTTCTTCGGTGCTGATCTGACCAACCTTTTAACGGGCAGTTTCTCGTTTAACCTTAAGCAGAAATTCGCTGGCACCACACTCATCTCCAAGAGCCTTAGTGATGGTGCGCTCTATGGCTTGTCCTCGTTAGATTATTATGTGTCGCCCATGTGGCGGGTGGGTCTCTTCTCCGACTATGTCCACTTTGCTAATACGGGAGATTTCCTGAACTACGGCTGGTCTATTGGCCGCGCCCTCGGCCAGCGTGAAGTCACTCTTAACTGGGATCACGACCGCAACCGCATCTATTTTGAATTTGGCGGCCTCCACTATTAATTTCTGCTGTTAATCTCTCCCCACGCTAAATGACTCAACCCCAAGTGCGTGATGTACAATACATTTTAAACCGAGCCAGTTCTTCCTTTTAATTAACACTACCGAATTAGCTCCACTGAATTCAGGGTTAGTTTGTCGTAAGCTCTAACTTATACGCGTCCAAAACTGCAAAAGCTTGTTCTGGGACGCATGAGAAGCTTGTGCCCAATGAAGAAATAGAGGAAGGGTGCCGCATGTCTAATAACGTGTGTCGTATTTTACTCATTGATGATGATGAGGACGATTACCTGCTGGTTCGGGATTTTCTAACCGAGAACAAGGAAAGAGAATTTCATCTCGATTGGGCTAACACTTACACTGCTGCTCTCAAGCAGATGGAGCCTTGCCAGCATGACCTTTACCTCATTGATTACTTTTTAGGTGAGCGCGATGGGCTTGATCTCTTACGCGAAGCCCGGCGCGATGGCTGCAATGGCCCGGCCATTTTGTTAACTGGACAATCGAATCGCTCCCTCGATTTAGAAGCCATGTATGCTGGGGTTTCTGATTACCTGGTGAAAGGTCAGTTTGACGCGACACTCTTAGAACGCTCCATTCGCTATGCCATTGAGCGCAGGCGCGTTGAAGAGGAACTTCAGGCCAGCCGTGAAGAACTAGAAGAAGCTCAACGTTTAGCGCATTTAGGCAACTGGTCATGGGATATTGAAGCTAATGTTGTCACCTGGTCGGATGAGATGTACCGCATCTATGGCTTTCAGCCGCAGGAGTTTCCGGTCTCTTACGACATTTTTTTTGAGCATGTCCACCCCGATGATCGGCCGATGGTGACCAAGATCATTGAGAAAGCGTTGCAGGATCACACGGCTTTCGATTACCATCATCGTTTGCTGCGTCCTGATGGTTCGGTGCGCGTATTACATGGGCGCGGCGATGTGGTTACCGACGAAGCGGGCAAACCCGTCAAAATGTATGGCACCGGGCAGGATGTCAGCGAACGCCAGCAGACCGAGGAAATTCTGCAACGCACCAAAGATCAGCTTTACGCGGTGCTGGACGCGGTGCCTGGCGCTGTATCGTGGATCAATGCCGACCTCAAATATTGCGGCCTGAATCAATTCTTGGCGCGACTTTACAACATGCGCCCCGAATCATTCATTGGTCGTCCTATCGGATTCTTGAATCAAGATTCTGAATTCGTGCGCTATGTCGAAGGTTTTTTTGTAAGCCCCGATAAAGCGACTTCCCGCGAAATTCACATGAAAGTAGAGGGTTCTGACCGTCTCTACTTGCTCGTTGCGCAAAAATACCATGAAGGTAATGCAGCGGTCTTTGTAGGGCTGGATATTACAGAGCGCAAACGGGCCGAGGAAGCCCTGCGGCTTAACGAAGAAAAGTTTCGATCCCTCATTGAAAATGGTCTCGACATCATTACTGTTATTGATGCTGATGGGGTGCTACATTATGGCAGCCCTTCCATTGAGCGCGTCTTAGGCTATGCCGTAGAAGACATCGCGGGCCAAAATGTATTTGATTATATTCACCCCGACGATGCGCCTCAAATCCTCAGCATTTTCTCCATCATCGCGCAGAATCCCAATGCGCCTTTAGAGGCTGAGTTCCGCTTTCGGCATAAAGACGGCGCATGGCGCACCCTTGAAGCGATTGGTAAGGCTTCTCTGGATGATGTGACGGAGGGTTTTGTCATCAATGCCCGCGATATTACAGAGCGTAAGCGGGCCGAAGCCGCCCTGCAAAAAGCGCATGATGAATTAGAAGCTCGCGTCTTGGAGCGCACTTCAGAATTAGCCATTACCAATGCGGCGCTCCAGGAAGAAATTGCTGAACGCAAGCAGGCTGAACAGGAAGTGCGGCAGAGCGAGCAACTTTATCGCACCCTTATTAAGAACATACCCGCGAGCCTTGTCCTCCTTTTTGACCATGACCTGCGCTATACCATTGCCGATGGCGCGGTGCTGCCAGCCATTGGAGTCTCGCCTCAAGATTTGGAAGGTAAAACCATCTGGGAGGCGCTGTCGCCTCGCAATGTTGCTTTTGTCGAGCCGCACTATCGCGCTGCCCTGGCCGGGGAATCCCACACCTTTGAGGTGCCTGCCCAAGACCGGATGTATCTGGTGCATACCCTGCCAGTTAAGAATGAGCGCGGAGAAATCACCGCTGGCATGTCGCTGGCGCAAAATATCACCGAGCGACATCTCACGGAGCAACGCCAGGCAATGCGCCAGACCGTTACTGAATTATTGTCCCAGGATGTGGCCTTTGAATTGTCCATCACCGACATTTTACAAGTCATTACAGAGGGCATGGGTTGGGATTATGGCGCGTTCTGGTTAGTAGACAGCGCAGCGCAAAAACTGAATTGCTTCAAGTCATGGCATGGCTCAGATGCAAATCTGAATAGCTTAGACGAGATTAATCAGAGTATGTCCTTTGCTCTTGACGAGGGCTATTTAGGCCAGGTTTGGGCCGGGGGTAGACCGCTTTGGATAGCGGACTTGCAACAAGAAGATAACTTTCTGCGTAAGGCTCTCGTGGAGCAAGGTGTGCTGCGTTCGAGTCTGGCCTTCCCCATTCGTTTTGGCGGAGAAATTTTGGGCGTCATGGAGTTCTTTAGCCGCCAGGCGCAGCAATACCATCCGGGGATGCTCAACACTTTGGAAGGCTTGGGCAGTCAAATTGGTCAGTTCATGGAGCGCAAGCACGCTCAGGAAGCACTGCGTGAAAGTGAGGCGCGTAAGAGCGCCATCCTTGAATCTTCGTTAGATGCTATTTTAACGATGGATCATGAGGGTAAGGTTATCGAATGGAATCCGGCAGCCGAAAGCATGTTTGGCTATAGCCGGGCCAAGGCCATCGGCTGTGCAATGGTAGAACTTATCTTTGCCCCCAGCGACGAAAATATTCATCTGGATGCGCTTAAACGTTACTTGGCTACGGGAGAAGGCCCCTTTACTGACCAGCACTACGAATTTGTGGCAGTGCATGTGGATGGCTCAAAGTTTCCCGTCGAGCTTGGCATTTCCCGCATTCATTTGGATGATAAGCCTATGTTCACGGCTTACATCCGTGACATTACGCGACGGCAGCTTGATGAGAGAGCGTTGCAACAGGCTAAAGAAGAAGCTGAGCACGCTCTGATTGAAGCCGAACGAGCCAACCGTGCCAAGAGTGAATTTCTGTCACGCATGAGTCACGAGCTGCGCACGCCCATGAACAGCATCCTGGGCTTTGGCCAGTTGCTTAAAATGGAGCAGCTTGCTCCCAAGCAAAACCAGAAAGTTGATTATATTCTTAAAGCCGGGCAGCATCTCTTAGAGCTGATTAACGAGGTGCTGGATATTGCGCGGGTCGAATCGGGACGTATTAGCCTGTCAGTTGAGCCAGTGCGCATCTGTGATCTCATCCACGACACGGTAAGCCTGCTTGAGCCTTTAGCGGGTCGTCGCCAGATCAGCTTAGATACGCAGCAGGGCATGTCCTGTAACCGCAGTGTTCTGGTGGATCGCCAGCGCTGCCATCAGGTATTACTGAATCTACTGTCCAATGCCATCAAATATAATCGAGAGGGCGGTCAGGTTATGGTCGCCTGCGAGGAAGATAATAACCATCACCTCAAGGTGACAGTTAGTGATACTGGCGAGGGCATACACGCTGAAGACCTGGAACGTGTGTTCCAACCTTTCGAGCGGTTAGCGGCTGAAGCGACGAATATTGAAGGCAGTGGCTTAGGCTTAGCTTTAAGCAAGAACTTTGTGGAGGCGATGAAGGGCACCATAGGAGTTGAGAGCGTAGTCGGGCAGGGCAGCACGTTCTGGGTGGCCCTGCCCTTGGCTCAGGATCAAATGGTGCATCACGAGCAGAGCGGGGGGCGTGACCTTGCTATTGCCGCCGCTGATGCCAGTGCTGGCAATGTTGGCACGGTGCTTTATATTGAAGATAATCTGGCCAACTTGCTCGTTGTCGAAAGCATCCTATCTTATCAACCGGGCATACGTTTAATAACCGCTATGCAGGGGGGATTAGGACTTGAACTTGCACGCGAACACCATCCAACACTTATCCTTCTCGACTTACATTTGCCAGACACAACAGGCGATGAAGTATTGCGCCGGTTAAAGGCTGAAGCAGGATTGCGTGATATTCCAGTTGTGGTACTGAGTGCTGATGCCACCCCTGGACAAATTGAAGATTTAAAGGCGGCCGGAGCGCGACACTATTTAACCAAGCCACTGGATGTGCAACGATTCCTCGAAGTCATTAACGAAACTCTTTAAGGGCACTACTGAAAGGGCACCACCGATTATGCTGCGCAAATTAGAAGACGCGCTCATACTGATTGTAGACGACCAAGAGCCTAACGTCCTCCTGTTGGAAGGCTTTTTGGAGGGGGCGAACTATACCAACATCAAAGCCACAACTGACCCACGCGAGGTCATTCCTCTGTATCAAGCACTGCAACCTGACTTGATTCTCCTCGATTTGCACATGTCTCCACTGGATGGTTTTGATGTGATGGAGCAACTTCAGGAGCAAGTTCCCTTCGGAACTTATTTGCCGATTCTGGTGCTAACCGCAGATATTACACTCGAAGCCAAGAAGCGCGCATTATCCAGCGGAGCCAGAGATTTCCTGACCAAACCCTTCGATCATGCTGAAGTGTTGCTGCGTATTCACAACTTGCTTGAAACTCGCTTCCTGCACCTTGCGATGCAAAGCCAAAACGACATACTGGAAGAGAAAGTGCATGAGCGCACTCTAGAGTTGAGGCAAGCCCACGCCACCGTGCTGCAACGCAATGAAGAGTTAAAGCAGGCCGAGCTTGAAACCTTGGAGCGATTAGCGATTGCGGTTGAATATCGGGACGATATTACCGGGCGTCACACCCAACGGGTGGGGCAAACAGCAGGTCTATTAGCAATGGCACTTGGGCTACCACCAGAGCAAGTCGGCCTCATTCAACGTGCCGCGCCGCTGCACGATATTGGAAAGATCGGTATCCCGGACGCGGTATTACTTAAAGCAGGCAAGCTGCAACCTGAAGAATTTGAGATTATTAAGACGCACACTACTATTGGCGCAAAGATTTTATCGGGTAGCCGCTCAACTTTGCTTCAGTTAGCTGAAGAGATTGCTCTGAGTCATCACGAACGATGGGAAGGCAGTGGCTACCCACGCGGATTGTCAGGCGAGGCAATTCCTTTATCGGGGCGGATTGTGACTGTAGCGGATGTCTTTGATGCCCTGACCCATGAGCGCCCCTACAAAAAGGCATGGTCTATTGAAGACGCTGTCGCTGAAATCGAGCGGCAGAGTGGCCAGCAATTTGATCCGCATGTTGTGAACGTTTTCAAAACTCTGCCCTCCCATGCCTTAGCTTAAGATTTCAGCTTTCATTCTTTGCCATAGATTGGATTTTAAACCGACGCTCAATAGCGCCCCCGGTAAGCTCGCCAACCACACGGTTGCCTGCCACAACAGCGACCACGCTACGATTGTCCCGGTAGCGGCATGGGTTCCACTCAGCAGAGCGACAGCGGCGGCTTCACGCACGCCGAGTCCACCAATTCCCAGTGGCAAGAGAGAGGCAATAGAGAGCAGCGGGACTAACCAGAAGAATACGAGGGCTGGCAACTGCAACCCTGCGGCGTGGGCGAGACCGATATTCAGTACCACAAAAAGTGACTGAAACAAAAACGACAAAGCTAAGGCTATAGCTAAAGTGCCTTGATGCTCTGGGTGAGCATAGTAATCTAAGGCGCGATGCAGGCTGGCCCACTTGCGCACCATTGTATTATGGGGTGCAGTAGATTCCAGGCGATAAGCAACTTGCTGCAGGATGAACAGTGTTGCACCGAAAAGCAGCAGCACGACAGTCATCGTGGTGATAAGGTGAGCCGCAGACGCGCCTGTATTAGAGACATTGCTGCCATAGCCACTATGTCTGAGGGCTAATCCCACTGCGCCAATGGTTAGAAGCGCAATAAAGCCAGTCAACCGTTCAACGAGAACGGACGAGGCGGCTACGGCTTTGCTGCCAGCCAGCGGAGCGGCCAGGTAGATACGAATTGCATCGCCGCCAATGTTAGTGGGCATCCACAAGTTCGAGAACATGCCAATCAGGTAGAGGCGGCAGCAATCCAGCAGCGAGGCGCGTGCCCCCTGTGCCCGCAACAACAATTGCCACTTGAAGGCGCTAAGGGTTTGCAACAGCCAGTAACAGACGACGGCCCCTGTAATGATGAGCCATGAGATAGAGTGCAGTACCTGGCGCACTGCTGCGCCTTTGCTTTGCGAGGCCAGGAAGCAGATGATGGCAATTCCAATTAGGAGCCGTAGCAGCCACTGCCAACGCGCACGCAGTGCAGGCCCCGATGATTTTGGGATGGGCGTCAGCCCTTCCTCTGGTGCGGAATTCAGAGGCATAAAAGATGCCCTAAGATTAGCCTTCTCTTAGCATGAGAATTGTTACAACTCATAAATCTCGATTGCGTGGCGCGACAAAATTATAATGTAAACCTGGCGGAGCCGGGTAATTCGAGATAATGAGAAAATCATTGCATGAAGCCACAGTATAATGGGGAGATTGCAGTGTGCGCCCCAGGTCGTTCTTGCGCGCCAAGAGAATGTAAACGCGGTGTGGGTTCTCAAGTAACTGGGGCAGGCTTTTGGCGTCAGCCGGTAGAAAGACCAGGGAGTGAACCATTGCCGCTTCATCCAGGCCAGAATTTTGAGTGTACTCAATGGAAATAACTGGCTGACGCAGGTAAAATACCGAGGCTGGTTGAAAGCCCTGATACACAATAAATTGATCGCCAGTCTTGAGGTGGGGTTGCAAAGCTTTTACCAGGCCAGAAGCATCTTCGTAAATGGCGATACGCCCGGCCAGGTTGAGCAGAATCACCAGCAAGAATGCGGCTGTGGCGAATTGAGCTAACATCAGACGCCAGGTGTTACGAGTGCGCCAACACCAGACCAGGAACAGGGTGCCAATCGCTAACACGATGCAGATATCAGCTATATAAGGCAGCGCCTCTGTAATTGGCACAATGGCATTGCCGGGCAACTTCTTCAGATGTCCAAAGAGAGTTAGTTGCTCGTTTAAAAAAGCTATGGGCAGCCCAATCATTAAAAGCAAATAAAGGAGTGCAGTGGCTGCCAGTGCCATACGGTGCGGAAAAGTTTGGTGTGCCTGGTTCTCTCTTAAGGCATCACCCCCCATTAGCGCATCTCCTGCCAGCAGGACAACGGCGGGAAAAGCGGGCAGAATATAGGAAACAAGTTTCACTTTAGATAATGAAAAGAAGAGAATGAGGAGTGCCGACCATAGCCACAAAAACAGTCTTGCCCGTTGCTGTGCAGAGATGCTCGCTTGGTCGCGCAATCGCGCTACAGCAGAACCTAAAAAGGCTGTCCACGGAAAGAGGCCCGCCAGCAAGATAGGCACATAATAAAAAACAGGTTTCGATCTATGAAACTCTTTGGCCCCGGAGAATCGCGCCAGGTTCTCCTGCAAGAGAAAAGTGCTTAAAAAATTGGGAACACGCAACGACACCGCCCAATACCAGGGTAACGCTAAAAGCAGAGCCAAGGCAATGGCTACTCCCACGCCGTACCATTGCACAGCATTCCAACGTTTTGCCCAACATGCATAAACAAAGGTAATGGCCAAGGGCAGAACGATACCCACTGGCCCCTTGGATAGCAACGCGAGGCCCATGCCAATGCCAGTGAGAACATAACTGCTGAGCCAAGGGGCTTTGTCGTTTTCCTTAGAGGTGCCTTCAAACACAAACCAAAGCCCACAAAAAGTCAGAGTGATAGCGCAGCAAAGCAACATATCTGTATTAAAGCTGTGGGCCATGATAAATGGGAAAACTGATGTGCTCCAGACCAGGGCACTTGCGATTCCAGCACGCTCAGAAAACATGGCGTGCCCCAACTGCCAAACGGTCAGCATAACCACAATAGCAGCTAATGCCGAAACCAGCCGAGTAGAAGCTTCGGATACACCCAAGATGCGGTAGAAAATAGCGCCCAGCCAATAAACCAGTGGTGGTTTGTTGATGCGAGGGATGGTGTTGAGGTGGGGCACGATCCAATCGGGGGCTGCCCCATTAAAAGGCTGCGCCATTTCTAAGGCAGCCGAGGCATAACGCCCTTCATCGGGATTCCAGAGAGGTGCGTAATCTAAGCCATATAGCAGCAGCAAAGCTGCCAGCAGCAGAAACCAGCGTGGTGACAATGGGCGTTTGCCAGATGCAGGGTGGGGGAGTGTGGCACTACACAAAATTCAGGAGCGACCTCGCACGGGCGTGATCAGTGGCTGCATGGAACCGATGCGGGTTTCAATGGTATCCCCGGCTTTAACTGGGCCAACGCCAAAAGGGGTGCCTGTCATAATGCAATCACCAGGTTCGAGCGTGATGGACTCACTCAGAAATGCAATCAACTGGGCCGGAGAAAAGACCAACTGCTTGGTGCTACTCTGCTGGCGCACTTCACCATTCAAGCGCGTTTCGACTGGCAAATCAGCCGGGTCAATATCGGTATAGATAAAGGGGCCAAGAGGAGCATAAGTGTCAAATGATTTAGCGCGTGCCCATTGTGATTCCGAATTCTGAATGTCGCGGTCGCTGATGTCTTGGCCGATGGTGTAGCCAAAGATATAACTCGTTGCGTTTGCTTCGCTGGCACCTTTGCATCGCTTGCCGATGACGATGGTGAGTTCTCCTTCATAATCCGTGCGATGTTCGGGATAGGCCACTTCGACCGCTTCGCCTTGCGCAATAATTGCGCTGGGAGCCTTGAACCACATGAGCGGCACTTCCGGCACGGGTTTGCCCGATTCCTTGGCGTGGTCAACATAATTGAGGCCGATGGCAAACAATTTCGAGGGTGCTACGGGTGATAAAATCTTCAGGTCAGCCACCGGTGCCGACTGACCTGTGCGTTGTGGGGATTCAAACAAATTACCAATGAAATGCGCTGTATCGCCTTCTATTTCGGCATATTGTGACAAGTTGTTAATCAAAAATCGTCCGTAAACAGGCATCACAACTCCTTTATTGCTGCTGCATCATTTTATCATATTTCTTATTTTGGCATAGCATTGACAGCATAGGATCAATCTATTATATTACTGTTAAATAGTTGATTGATTAGTCAATTAAGTAAATTAACGCTTTAACTTAGGAGGCGATATGCCGCTGCGCAAAGAGGAGGACTACGAGGCCAAACGCCAACAGATTATTGATGGCGCACTGGAGGTCTTCGCTTCTCTGGGCTACGAAAAGGCCAGCAATAAAGCGATTGCCCAGGCTGCGGGTATCGGCTCACCGGGTTTGATTTATCACTACTTTCAGGACAAAGAACACCTGTATCGTGAGGTATTGGAGCAACGCCTGACCGTGCTGCAATTGCTGGCTCATCCCCAGGAACTGGAAGGGCTACCACCCAATGAGGCTTTGAGCCGCCTTGGGCGTGCTTTTCTGCAAATGCTGGATGCACCTCAGTCGCGCTCGCTGCTGCGCTTAATGTTTAGCGACGCGGCCCGTGATCCCCTGGTCGCTGGACTCTTCTGGCAGACTGGGCCGGTGCGGGGTTTGGGATTTCTGGAACAATACCTCGCCAATACTATGCAAGCTGGGCAGTTGCGCCAAGTCAATCCCACTTTTGCGGCGATGCAGTTTATGGGGCCATTAGTGATGTATCTGCTGGCACGCACTGTTTTTGAGACATCGTCACTGGCGACTATTGACCGGGAGGCCATGCTGGAGCAGCACATCATGCTTTTCCTGGAGGCCATGCGCCCCACTGCTCCCTGAATTTCTAACGACAGCACGGTCCCTAAGGCGTAGCCAGTTTAGAGCCACCAGTCATAGTTCGATGCAGGAAATATGAATCTCAAGATGGCGTTCCTGTCTGGCGAGTTTATCAGGAAATCGGAGCTAAAAATGAAGAAGGAGAATTAACATGGCAGACCCGCAAGTGCTGGTGGTAGGAGCCGGGCCAACAGGTTTAGTGCTTGCATTGTGGCTGACCAAAGCCGGGGTTGCGGTGCGCATCATTGACAAAACGGCGGGGCCGGGCACGACCTCACGGGCTATTGTGCTCCAGGCCCGCACGCTTGAGTTCTATCGGCAGTTGGGTGTAGACCGCATCGCTATTGAGCGGGGCATTGACTTCAAAGCTGTGAATCTCTGGATCAGGGGCGGACGCGTAGGGCGCGTGCCGTTTGGCAATATTGGAGAGGCCATTAGCCCTTATCCCTACGCTCTCATTTTTCCGCAAGACCTGCACGAACAAATGCTGGTGGAGCAGCTTAACCTCTTGGGCGTTCATGTTGAGCGGGAGACCGAATTAGTGGACTTTACCTGCGACGGGGATGGGGTGCGTGCCGAATTGCGCACCAAGGCTGGCGAACCGGAAGTCTATCACGCTGCCTATCTCGTGGGTTGCGATGGTGCCCACTCGACGGTGCGCGAGAAATTAGCAGTTGGCTTCCCCGGCGGCACTTACGCCGACACCTATTATGTGGCAGACATCCTGGGGAGCGGCCCAGTTTTTGATGGTGAGATGCATGGCGCTCTTGATTATGCCGACTTTCTGGCGATGTTTCCCATGCAAGGGGGCGGAAGAGCGCGGCTGGTTGGCACAGTCCGTAAGAAACTGCATCATCAACAAGATTTGCGATGGGAGGATGTTAACCAAAGCATTGTGCGGCGACTGAAGATAAAGGTCGAAGCCGTCAACTGGTTCTCCACTTATCGGGTGCATCATCGCGTCGCCTCCCACTTTCAACAAGGGCGTGTCTTCTTGTTAGGGGACGCCGCTCATGTCCACAGCCCGGTGGGTGGACAGGGAATGAATACCGGCATCGGCGATGCTGTTAACCTGGCCTGGAAATTGGTTGCAGTCCTACGGGACGCTGCGCCTACATCATTGTTAGAAACCTATGAGCCGGAACGCGTTGCTTTTGCGCAAAAACTGGTGGCTACTACGGATCGAGCCTTCACTTTTGTCAGTGCTCATGGGCCGTTGGCAAGGCGCGTGCGGCTGCGCGTTGTGCCGCGCCTCCTGCCTTTCCTGTTTCGATTTGCCTTCTTTCGTCGCCTGATGTTCCGCACCATCTCGCAGACAGCGATTCGGTATCCCAACAGCCCTCTCAGCCAAGGACAGGTGGGTACTGTTGAAGGTGGGGATCGCCTGCCTTGGGTGCCATTCAAGGACGTGACTGGCAAGATGACAGACAATTTCGTGCCCCTAACATCATTGGATTGGCAGGTTCACTGCTATGGAGAGGCCGCGCCAGAATTAAAAACTATATGCGAGACCCGACGGTTGCCCCTCCATGTCTTTTCGTGGAACTCTGCCGCAGCACAAGCGGGCCTGACCCAAAACGCGGCCTACCTAGTGCGACCTGATGGATACATCGGGTTGGTAGATAGCGGGGCTAACTCTGCTAACCTTACTGCTTACCTGGAGCGGTGGACAGGTTGACCTTATGAATCTGCACAGATTGGCGTTCAATGCCACACGCCGGTAGAAGTGCCAACTAGATCGTGTGTTGACGCAGCACACAGGCTTACCTATACTAATCCGATGCGTCTGAGGCTCGTGGAACTGAACGGTTGTTGATTCGTTTAGCCCATAGGTTGAAAGAGTAGAATCGGTGGCGTGAGCCGACGTGGAGTTGAGGAGAAAATTTAGTTGCATACTTTTGTTACCATTTTACAGATAGCGTCCGCTTTGCTGTTGGTCGTGTTGATGGCTGTGCAAACCGATAAAGCCGAACAGGGCGGCGTCATGGGCATTGGAGCCGCTGGTGGCCGTTCTTCGAGCGATATTGATGTAGCCGTTGGCCCGGAGCGCATCCTGAAACCGCTCACCAAATGGGCTGGGATCGGGTTCCTCTTTGCTTCCATCTTAGGGGCCGTGCCAGCCGATAGCATCAATATCATTCACGTCGTGGTGACTCTGGCGATTTACCTCGTCGTCATGTTGTATGGAGACATCATCTGGCGCACCCTGCTAGGCACTCGTCGTTAAACCTTAAAGTCGTAAAGCCTCGTCGCAGTGGCGGAATGGCAGACGCGCCAGCTTGAGGGGCTGGTGGGGGCAACCCCGTGGAGGTTCGAGTCCTCTCTGCGACATTAAAGATAAACGCAACTTGACATTGCTCGCTAATCTGGGGGCAATGTCATTTTCTTTTATTAACCTCTCCAAAGTTCTACCCTGAGAAAGCCGAACATTATGCAGCGTAACAGTTGGAGCACATTTTTGTTCCCTCCCATAAAGTGGTTGCTAATAAGCTGCACAGTAGGCTACCTATTTGTAGCAACGGCCAATGTCGGAACCCCCGCAACCGTTAATCCTCTCCATGTTTTAATTGTTGGTGGTGGGCCGGACAAAGAGAACAACCAGGTCGCCATTGAAAGCAATGTCCGTTATGTGGGACGCCTGCTACCGCCTGGCACGGTGCATACCACGCTATTCGCCGATGGCAACCCGCGCCATGCGACAGTGCTGTACGATGAAGACATGCGTGCGCTGGCACCAGCCCGTCAATTATTGACCTTGCTGCTCTCCGGGCGCGAGGGTGCTGCCGATGCTTCCCACTATCGCCCACCAAACCTCGGTCTTTCTTTAGACGGCGCGGCCCGGCTTGCGCCTATTAACAACGCCTTTACTCAACTGGCTCATGATACAGCCTCAAATAGCTTTCCGGTATTGTTGTACTTCACTGGACATGGCAGCCCGGATGATGCGGATAAGGAAAATAATAAATTCGATCTGTGGGATGGAGAGCACAAAGGCGAGGCCCTTTCGGTGCGGCAGTTGGCGCAACAGGTGGCGCGTCTGCCCGCTAATGTGCCCGTTACTCTTGTGATGGTGCAGTGCTTTGCTGGCTCTTTTGGCAACTTGCTCTTTGAAGGTGGCGATCCACAGGGGCAACCCATCAAGCGCGACTTGGCTGGTTTTTTTGCAACAGTTAAAGACCACATGGCTGCTGGCTGCACCTCCGCCGTCAACGAAGCCGAATATCACGACTTTACTTCTTATTTCTTTGCGGCGCTGACAGGCCGTGACCGTATGGGCCGTGCTATCACGGGGGCTGATTACAATCATGATGGGCGCGTGGGTATGGACGAAGCCTACTGTTACACCCTGTCCCACGATGTCACTATTGACATTCCAGTCTGCACCTCCGATGTCTTCTTGCGTCGTTGGGTTAAAGGCGCAGACACCAAAATCTTCCAGATTCCCTATAGCGATGTGCAAGCCTGGGCCACTCCTGCCCAACGTGCCGCCCTTGAAGCCTTATCCAGACAATTACATCTAAGTGGTGATGGGCGATTGGACGAAGCCTATCGGAACTTGAGCGATATGCCTTCGAGCGTGGCAATGGACAAACTGCGGCGCGGCGCAATCTATCAAAGGAATCTGCACACCATACAGCACTTTGATGCCCTGCGCCTCAAGGGACGCCGCGCCTTGCTGCGCCAGTGGCCTGCACTCCGCACACCTGGCACCAAAAGCTACACCTCTGTGGAGAACAAAGCCTTAGCCGCTCTAACGCGCCAAATCAAAGCCGGGCGGTGGCAAGACCTGCTTAGCACGGCAGGAAGCTTAGATAAGGCCGTGGAGTCTATGGAATCACAGGAAGCCGCCGAGTCTTACCTGGTGCGCTTTGTGCGATTGTGCAAAAGTGTGGTGTTAGCGCATAACCTGCAAGAACATGGCGACCCAGCACTGCAAGCACGGTTTAATCACCTTGTGGAACTGGAAGGGCAAACCTTATTGTCACCTGCTACCAGTACTCCTCGCTGATAGCTGCGAAAGGTTCGAGCTGGTAACCCCATAGTTCGTTATTCTGAGCAGGGCGAAAAATCTGGTAGGAGTCCTTTGATAGAGTACTAATTACACCTGTATAACTCCGCACAGCAAATTCTTCGCCTTGCTCAGAATGACAGTGATGCAAATAAACAGTGCTTGTCAACTAACCTTTGGTTCGTTATCCAGTGAACGCCAGAGATACCAGGAAGCAACGCTACGATAAGGCTGCCACGGTTCAGCAATGCTGCGCATCACCGTTGGTGACGGTGGTTCAGACAGGTCGTAAATCTTACGCATAGCATTACGTAGCCCTAAATCATCTACTGCCAGAATATCGAGCCGTCCCAGAGAAAAAATCAGAAACATCTCGGCTGTCCAACGACCAATGCCGCGCACGGGGATGAGGGCCGCAATAATTTCCTCTTCGTCCATTTTCTGAAACTTTTGGGAATCAATGGCACCACTCACAAAGTGTTCTGCCAAATCTCGAATAGAACGAGTTTTGTTAGCCGATAAACCAATGCCACGCAAGGATTCATCGGAGAGCTTTAGCACATAATCGGGGGGTGGGAAATCATGGTCAGCAGCCAGGGCTGCAAATCTGCCGCGAATGGCACGCGCCGCATAGGTCGAAATCTGCTGGCCGATGATACTGGATGAAAGGGCACGCCATGCATCCGGCTCCGAGCGCATCTCGCATGGCCCGACCCGTTTAATCACTGCGGCTAAGAGGGGATCAGACTTTTTGAGATGATTTACGGCGCGGGTGTGCAATCGCTTAATAGATGCTGGGTCAGTGGGAGGTGCCCTACGCTGCCCTTTGCCGGACGGCGCAGCGTGTGCATCATTGGCTGCTTTGGTATTTGTTTTCATCAGTGTTTGATACGAATTTATGATTTATCAGGGCTTCGTAAAATCCAGACACATCAGCATGGAGAGGGAGACCCGCAACTTGAGCATCTCCTAATTCGATAATTGACCAGTTGCCATCCCGTCGCTTTGCCACATCCATTGTAAAGAAGTCGCTCTGCACTGCTTGCGCGGCGTTACAAAACTGATCTAACGGAAGGGCATCAACGGAATAGTTGCCTTCTTCCCAGTATTCAGCAACGAAGATTGGCTGGTGATGCCAAAAGAAAATACGATGCTCTTGAATGAGCGGCATTCCGCTTTTGCTATGAGTAGTCAGTGGCTCAAACTCTATAAATTCTCGAAAGACCAGACCTTCATTTAAGCTCTCATCTTGCAGTTCCACAAAGCGGCGCACCACCCGCTCAACAGCCGCACGATCAGCCGCCGACGGAATAAAACAGGCTTCTGCCCATTCATGTTTACGTGACTTTACATAGTCCTTAACGATGATTGGTGCCGCGCCAAAAACTTCCAGGTGCTGCATAATCTCGTCAAATGGAATGTGATTAACATCGCCGGAGTAGGGAAGCCACACCGACTGTGCTGTCCACGCCTGCAAAGCCGGATACCATTCAGGTAAATAATGGCAATGCTGATAGGCAGCAGGACTATTGATGAGCTGGATACCTCGCCCCATTAACGCATTAAACAGTTCGCTATACTGCGTTGGGCGCAACATCCAACCGCGATAAATGCCCGATGTTAGCTCTGCTTCCTCTCTCACCCGTCGCACCGCTTGGGCTGCATCTTGCGCATTGACTAGGGCTTCGTAATCTATCACCGCATAGGACAGCCCTAAGCTTTCCACAGCCGCAACTTCGCGTGCATAATCGGCATCTGGTTTTCTGGGAGTCAGCGGATCGGAACAGAAAATGAGCTTCATCGTGGAATTCTCTTACTGTGCCAATTCTTCCATTTGAGCGATAGTCTCATCGAATACATCTAACGCTTGCTGAATGGGATGAGGGGTTGCCATATCAACGCCTGCGCCACGTAAGAGATTGATGGAAGTATCCGAGCCGCCACCACGCAAGAAGTTCAGATAACGCTCTACGGCGGGTTGTCCTTCTTCTAGAATTTGTTTAGAGAGAGCCGCCGCTGCCGAAATGCCGGTGGCATATTGGTAGACGTAGAAGTTGTAGTAGAAGTGAGGAATACGCGCCCATTCGATGGCGGCGCAATCATCTACATTGACTTCCGCACCGTAATAATCCTTATTGATTTGCAGATACATTTGACTCATGCTTTCGGCAGTGAGGGCTTCACCGCTTTCTACCGCTTGATGAATCTTTAGCTCGAATTCTGCAAAGAGCGTTTGACGGTAGAGCGTAGTGCGGAAGCCTTCGGCGTGCGAGTTTAAGAGATACAGTTGCAAGGCACGGTCATCGTCGCGCTTGGCCTGTTCGACCAAATGGTGGGTGAGCAATGCCTCGTTTAAGGTGCTGGCAACTTCCGCCACAAAGATGGTATAGCCTGCGTAGATATACGGCTGGGCTTCGCGGGCAAAATAGGAGTGCATGGAGTGGCCGAACTCGTGGGCGAGGGTAAAGGTGCGGTGTAAGTCGTCCTGCCAGTTCATTAGGATGTAGGGTGGGGTGGCATACGAGCCATCGCTGAAAGCACCGCTGGTTTTGCCTTCATTTTCCAGGACATCCACCCAACGGGACTCAAAACCCTGCTGCAAAACTTGTGCGTATTTGCTTCCCAATGGCTGCACCGCATCACGCACCATTTTCTGAGCTTGCTCGTAAGGCACAGGGCGATCAATATCGGCCACCATTGGCACGTATAAGTCCCACATCTGCAAGTCTTCCAGACCCAGTAGCTTTTTGCGCAAGCGCAGGTAGCGATGCAAAACCGGCAACCGCTCGCGCACGGTCGAGATCAGGTTGTGATAAACCTCAACCGGAATATCATCGGGAGCCAGGGCCGCTTGCAAAGCTGACTCATAATGGCGCACCCGTGCGTTACAGACGTTGGCTTTAATGGCACCAGAAAGGGTTGCCGCGAGAGTGTTGCGCCATTTGAAGTATTCGCCGTGCATGGTGCGGAAAGCTTCTTCGCGCACGCGGCGATCACGATTTTCTAAGAAGCTGAGATAGCGCCCATGCGACAGTTCGGCTTCCTGTCCGTTTTCATCATGCACCGGGGGGAACTTTAAGTCAGCATTATTGAAGAGGGCAAAGACGGTGTCCGTGCCGTTCATCGCTTCTTGCGCCTGTGCCAGAACATCTTCGACTTCGGCACTGCGCACATGAGGCCGACGGCGTTCCA
>Ga0213875_10000267_pt1 | contig 51552 bp, 43 predicted proteins | sample BarmaccomBMRX_R8_FD_160105 | JGI IMG/M metagenome (GOLD analysis project Ga0213875, IMG submission 160105) | Root-associated microbial communities from Barbacenia macrantha in rupestrian grasslands, the National Park of Serra do Cipo, Brazil - RX_R8 | ecosystem: Host-associated > Plants > Roots...
CGGCGAGGACGAGGGATGCGGCGGGGACGGGAGATACGGCGAGGACTGGGGATACGGCAGGGACCGGGGATGCGGGGGGGACGAGGGATGCGGCGGGGACCGGGACCGCGGATACGGCGAGGACGAGGGATGCGGCGGGGGCTGGAGATACTGCGGCGGCTGGGGATACCACAGGCGCTGGGGATACTGTGGGATACCGGTCGGGTGAGCTGCGGGAGCGGATCGCACGGGAGGTGCGGTGGCGGGACGTGCCCTATGCGGACTCCAGCGGCGGGGACCGCATCGATCCGCGCACCCTGTCGCGGGCGCTTGACGATCTTTTTCCTGCCGAACGGACGGTGGCGATCGACTCGGGTAACTTCATGGGTTACCCGTCGATGTACCTTTCAGTGCCTGATGAGGCGGGCTTCTGCTTCACCCAGGCGTTCCAGTCCATCGGGCTCGGCCTTGCGTCCGCCATCGGGGCCGCGATCGCGCGGCCCGGCCGGCTGACCGTGGCGGCGCTGGGCGACGGCGGCGCGCTGATGGGCATCGCCGAACTGGAGACGGTGGTCCGGCTGGGCCTGCCGATGGTCATCGTGGTGTACGACGACGCGGCGTACGGGGCGGAGGTGCATCATTTCGGGCCCGACGGCGACCCGCTCGACACGGTCCGGTTCCCGGCCACCGACATCGCGGCCATCGGCAGCGGCTTCGGCTGCGAGGGGGTGACCGTGCGAAAGGCCGCCGACCTAGAGGCGGTGCGATCCTGGCTGGGCGGGCCGCGGGCCAGGCCGCTGCTCATCGACGCCAAGGTCACCTCGGACCGCGGCGCGTGGTGGCTCGAGGAGGCCTTCCGCGGCCACTGAGGCCGGGCATACCCACGGGCTGCGTATCCGCGCTCGGTGAACCCGGATACGCAGCCCGCTTGCGCTACGGCCGCACGTAGCGCAAGTCCCTCGCTAGGAGTCGTCCGAGGTGGCGGACGCCTTCTGCGGTTCCTTGACCACGACCTCGTCGGCGATCGAGGCCGCCCCGGTGCTGATGAGCTCGTCGGTCGGGTACGCCTCCTCGCCGTGCACCGCGACGTCGCCGATCTCCAGTTGCTCGTCGGACAGCCGCAGCTTCATCCTGAGCACGTACTTGATGACCATGAGGATGATGAACGTGACGACCGAGTCCCAGACGATGATCGTGAGCGCGGCCAGGAACTGGATGAGCAGCTGGTGCGGGTGGTGGTAGAACGCGCCCGCGCCGGAGACCGAGGACGTCTTGCCGAGCCCGAGGTACACGATCATGTTCGGGTCCGCGAGCAGGCCGACCAGCAGGCCGCCGAACAGCCCGGCGATGCCGTGGGTGTAGACCACGCCGAGCGCGTCGTCCACCCTGTTGAACGGCCACACGTACTTCGGCAGGTAGTACCAGGCCGCCCAGACGACCGAGGAGCAGACCAGCCCGATCACGATGGCGCCGAACCCGTTGACGTAGCCGGCCGCCGGCGTGATGCCGACCAGGCCGCAGATCATGCCGTTGACGCCGCCGAGGAAGGTGGGCTTCTTCTCGGGGCTGAACGCCATGTCCATGATGATCCAGGTCATCATCGCCACGGCCGTCGCCAGGTTGGTGTTGAGCACGGCCGCGGCCGCGTCCTGGCTGGCGAAGTACGGGTCGCCGCCGTTGAAGCCGTTCCAGCCGAGCCACAGGATGCCGGCGCCGACGGCGACGAAGAGCAGGTTGTTCGGTATGGCGCGCTCACGGTCGCGCTTCAGCCGTGGCCCGATCACCGCGGCGGCGGTGAAGCCGGACACGCCGGCCGCCAGGTGGATGACGTACCCGCCGGAGAAGTCCAGCGCTCCCTTGCCGGCCCAGTAGCCGCCGCCCCACAGCAGGAACGCGTTCACCGCGTAGACGAACGTGATCCAGAGCGGAACGAACACCAGCCATACCTTGAAGCTGATCCGGCCGATCACGCTGCCGATGAACAGGATCGGGGTGATCGCCGCGAACACGAACTGGAAGTAGGCCAGCGACGATGTCGGGAACCTGAAGTTCGGCATCAGGCCGTTCAGCAGCGGGATGCTACCCTGCCCCTGCTCGGCGGTGTGGCCCAGGATCGTCCGGGGATCGCCGAGGAATGTGTGGACAAGCGGCGTGCCGAAGCCCATCTTGAATGCCCAGAGCACCCACGTGATGAGCGTCAGGCAGAACGTGCAGAACACCATCATCATGGTGTTCATCGCCCATTTCTTCTGCACCAGGCCGCCGTACAGCACGGCCAGGGCCGGGATGGACATCAGCCCGACCAGCGTCGCGGCCGTCATCTGCCAGGCGTTATCCCCGGCATTCAGCCAGCTAGGATAAGGAACCACTGTCTACTCCACTACCTGTAAAAGGCCTCCGGGGGTTCGCTGGTCCTGCTTGCCCGCCCTGGCCGCTCCGCTATCTGCGGGGAACGGTTCATGTTTCCCATGCACGGGTTTCCGGTGCATTTCCCGGTTGTTACGCCATCGGTAACGACGCAGGTCATAAGCGGGCGGATGTTTCCTGGATGTGTCTTGGCCGCGCCGCGGCGGCGCCTTCCGCGGCGGCGGGCGCCACGGCGGCCGCACGCAGGCCACGGCGGCTCGCCGCTCGGTACCCCTTGCGTTCCGGCCCAGCCGGGCCCGACGGCCCGGTGCGCTCGCCGCGGATGATCTCGTCACGTTCCTGTAACAGTGGGGACTTTCGCCCTTGAGGTGACATGCGCCGCGACGTACGCTGCTGCCGTACCCCAACGGAAAGCGCTTACCGCAGCCAGAGGGTTTTTTGACTCCGCTCGGTAAGCGCTTACCAGATGAGCGGAGGCACGCGCGGTGGCGGTCCCGGTGGACGGCGGGCAGACGGCTGGCGGCAGCCCGGCTGACGGCGGCGTGCCTGGCAATGGCATCGCTGACGGCGGCGTGCCTGGCAATGGCATCGCTGACGGCGGCGTGCCTGACGGCGGGACCGCTGACGGCGCAAGCGCTGTCGGCGCAAGCGCTGACGGCGGGAGCGCGCCGACGATCTATGACGTGGCGCGGGTGGCCGGGGTCTCGATCGCGTCGGTTTCCCGGGTGCTCAACGGGCGGCGCAACCCGCGGCCGGAGACCAGGGACCGGGTGCTTCGCGCGGTCTCCGAGCTCGGCTTCGCCCCGGACGGGGCAGCCCGCGCGCTGAGCGCCAGGCTGAAGGAGACCGTCGGGGTGATCGTCCGGCGGCCCCTCGTCCCCGCGGGCGCGCCGGACGGCGACGACGGCGCCTTCGCGGACGAGGCGGAGAGCCTGCAGTTCCCCGACATGCTCAACCGGGGTATCGAGCGCGCGGCCCAGCGCCGGGGCTTCGACCTGCTGGTGCGCACGGTCGACGTCGACGACCACGATCCCGGCCAGCGGATCGTCGCCCTCGCCCGGAAGAGCGACGGCCTGATCCTGCACGACCGGGTGCTTGATCCGCACCATCTGCAGCGGCTGTCCCGTCAGGTGCCGGTCGTCACGCTGGCGGGCATCGCGTCGGAGACCACCGCGAACGTCCACAGCGACAACCGGGCCGGCATGGTCGCGCTGGCCAGGCACCTGCTGCGCGACCACGGCTACCGGACCCTCGGCTATCTCGGAGGTTACGGCGACAGCCCGGACAGCCTGGCACGGCATGAGGCGCTCGAGGCCGAGGTGGCCCGCGCGGGCGCGGTCCTGCATTCCGGCCCGCAGTGGCAGGGCAACTACTACGCGGCCGGCGGCGCGGCGGTCACCGAACGGCTGCTGGCCAGCGGTACCACGCTGCCGAGGGTCATCGTGTGCGCGAACGACCAGACGGCGCTCGGCGTCATGTACGCGCTGCGCCGGCGCGGGGTCGACGTGCCCGGCGAGGTCGCCGTCACCGGCTTCGACGACATCCCGATGGCGCGGCACCTGCACCCGCAGCTCACCACCGTCAGGCAGCCGATCGGTGAGCTCGGCGAGACCGCTTTCGAGGTGCTCTACTCCATGATCAACCACGAGCGGCCAGCCGAACGCGACGTGGTGCTTCCCGCCCGCCTGATGTGCCGGGAAAGCTGCGGCTGCCATATCTCCGGCCAGGTCAGCGAGACGTGAGGGGACGGCCATGCGGATGATCGCCCGAAGGATCGGGCTCTACGTCATCACCGCGATCGTCGCGATCACGGTGAACTTCTTCATCCCGCGGCTGATGCCCGGCAACCCGGCGCTGGCGGTTATCGGGCGTGTCCAGGCGTCGGAATCCACCCAGGCGATCAACGCCCTGGAGCTGCAGTACGGCGTGCAGACAAAGACCGGCATCTGGGGCCAGTACGTGCACTACTGGAACCAGATCCTGCACGGCAACCTCGGCACCTCGCTGAACAGCTACCCGGCGTCCGTCGGCAGCCTGATCCGTGCCGCGCTGCCGTGGACGATCGGCCTGGTCGGGACGGCCACGGTGATCAGCTTCATTCTCGGCACGCTGATCGGCATCATCGCGGCGTGGCGCAGGGGCAGCTGGCTGGACAACGTGCTGCCCGCCATGACCTTCTTCCAGGCCGCGCCCTACTTCTTCGTCGCGATCCTCGCCGTCGCGCTGTTCGCCACCAAGCTGGGCTGGTTCCCGCAGAGCCTGGGCTATGACACCGCTACCCTTAATCCGGGCCTGAACTGGGCGTTCATCTCGAACGTCCTGGACCACGCCGTGCTGCCGGCGCTGACCATCGTGCTGGCGTCCGTGGCCGGCTGGACCATCGGGATGCGCAACATGATGATCACCACCATGGACGAGGACTACGTGCTGATCGCGCAGGCAAAAGGCCTGCCGAAACGGCAGGTGATCAGCTACGCGGCCCGGAACGCGCTGCTGCCGAACGTCGCCGGTTTCTCGCTGGCCATCGGGTTCATCGTCTCCGGCGCGCTGCTCACCGAAATCGTCTTCTCCTATCCCGGGATTGGCTACCTCTTGATCACCGCAATCGGAAGCGACGACTATCCCCTGTTGCAAGGGATATTCCTGATCATCACCTTCGCGGTGCTGCTGGCGAACCTGCTCGCCGACTTCGTCTACGCATTCCTCGACCCGCGGACCCGGCAGGAGGCGTGACGATGCGGAAACTCCTGCGGTCACCGAAGATCGTCATCGGGCTCTGCCTGTCGGGCGCGTTCGTGGTCCTCGCCATCGTCGGCCCGCTGGTCGCGCCCTACAGCCCGAACGCCAGCTCGTCGACCACCAGCGGCACGCCCATGCCCCCGTCGGCGGCGCACTGGCTGGGCACCACGCAGGTGCAGCAGGACGTCCTGTCCCAGCTGCTGGCCGGCGGCCGCAGCACGATCCTGGTCTCGCTCGTCGCCGGCGCGGTGGCCACGGTGCTCGCCGTGCTGTTCGGCGTGTCAGCCGGTTACCTGGGCGGATACGGCGACGACCTGCTGTCCATGGTCGCCAACGTGTTCCTCGTGCTGCCGGCGCTCCCCCTGCTCATCGTCATCTTCGGCTTCATCGGGAGGGGCGCCAACCCGAACGACGTCCTGATCGGGGCCATCATCGCCATCACCGGCTGGGCGTTCGGCGCGCGCCAGCTCAGAGCGCAGACGCTGTCGATGCGCGCCAGGGATTTCGTCGACTCGGCGCGTATCATCGGCGAGCGCAAGTGGCGGATCATGGCGTTCGAGATCCTGCCGAACCTGGTGCCGGTCGTCGCGACCTCCTTCCTGTTCACCGTGATCTACGGCGTCGGCACGTACACGGCGCTGTCGTTCCTCGGCGTGATCAGCCTGTCGCACTGGAGCTGGGGGACGATGCTCTACTGGGCGCAGAACGCGCAGGCCGCGCAGCAGGTGCGGCTCGAATGGTGGTGGTTCGTGCCGCCGGGCCTGGCGGTCGGGCTGTTCGGCACCGGGCTGGCGCTGCTCAACTTCGGCATCGACGAGTACGTGAACCCGCGGCTGCGCGCCGCCGGGCTCACCGGGCGGCGGGCGCGGCGGGCCGGGCTGCCAAGGCGGCCGCGCCTCGGCCTGACGGCCGTCCTGCCGGCCGGCGTGACGGCCGCCGCCGCGGCGGCCGCCGCCGGGCGCCCGGCCGCCGCGATGGACGGGGGTGCGGTCTCCGCGGTCTCCGCCACCGCGGGCGGCGTCATTCCGGGATCGGCCGTGGCCGGTCCGCCAGTCACCGATCCGGTGCTTCCCGATGAGGTGCAGCAATGAGCATGGCGAGCACGGAACGCAGCGAGGCGACGCCCGGTACCGCCGCCGGTGACGTGCTCATCGAGGTCAGCGGCCTGTGCGTGGACTACGGCCTCGGCGAGGGCGCGGTGCACGCGGTCGTGGACGCCGACCTGGTGCTGCGCCGCGGCGAGGTGCTCGGGCTGGCCGGGGAGAGCGGGAGCGGCAAGTCCACCCTGGCGTACGCGATCACCAGGCTGCTGCGGCCGCCCGGCCTGATCACCGCGGGCCGGGCGCGATTCCGGCAGTCGGTCGACCTGCTCGCCGCGGGCGAGCAGGAGCTGCGCGGCCTGCGCTGGAACGAGATCGCGGTCGTGCTGCAGAGCTCGATGAACGCGCTCAACCCGGTGCTGCGCATCGGGCGCCAGATCACCGACGTGCTGCGGGCCCACCGCCCGGACTCCGGCCGCGGCGCGAGGCAGGCGCGGGCCGCCGCGCTGCTGGAGATGGTGGGCATTCCCGCCGACCGGCTGGGCAACTACCCGCACGAGCTGTCCGGCGGGATGCGGCAGCGCGTGATGATCGCCATGGCCCTCGCGCTCGACCCGAAGATCGTCATCATGGACGAGCCGACGACCGCGCTCGACGTCGTGACGCAGCGGGAGATCCTCGAGGAGCTCATGGCGCTGCGCGACCGGCTTGATTTCGCGGTCCTGTTCATCTCCCACGACCTGTCGCTGCTCGTGGAGATCGCCGACTCGATCGCGGTCATGTACGCGGGGCGTCTCGTGGAGCGGGCCGACGCGGCCGCGATCTTCCGTGCCCCCAGGCACCCGTATTCCCTCGGCCTGCTGAGCTCGTTCCCGCCGCTGCACGGCCCGCACCGCCAGATGGAGGGGATCCCCGGCTCGCCTCCGGACCTGCGGGGGACGCCGGCCGGGTGCAGCTTCCACCCGCGCTGCCGGTACGCGTTCGACAAGTGCCGCACCGACCCGCCACCGCTGTTCGACCTGGACGGCGCCCCGAACGCGAGGGGCGGGGCGCCCGGCCGGGCGGCGGCGTGCTGGCTGCAGGACGGCACCCGGGCGGTGCCCGCGGAGCTCGCCCGGCCCGAGTCCGGCACCGCCGGGCGGCCGGAGCCCGCATTGCCCGGGCGGCCGGAGCCCGGGCGGGCGGTGCCCGGGCGGCCGGTGCCCGAGCCCGTGGTGCCCGAGCCCGTGGTGCCCGAGCCAGGTACCGCCGGGCCGGGAGGGGGACAGCCATGACAACGACCGCGGTTGCCCGGACCGGGGAGGCCGGCACCGGCGCCCCCATACTGGAGGCGCGCGGCCTCACCAAGCACTTTCCGGTGCACAAGGCTCGGCTGGGCGCCACCAGGTCCGTCGTGCACGCGGTCGAGGACGTCACGCTGGCACTGCCGGCGTCGGCCATCACGGCCGTGGTCGGCGAGAGCGGCTCCGGCAAGTCCACGCTGGCGCGGCTGTTCGCCCAGCTCATCACCCCGACGTCCGGCACCGTCCTGCTTGACGGCAAAGCGGTCACCGGGCGCGAGCGGCGACGCTACGCCCGCCAGGTGCAGCTCGTCCTGCAGGACCCGTTCTCCTCCCTCAACCCGGTGCACAGCGTGCGCTATCACCTGGCCAGGCCGCTCCAGGTGCACGGCCTGGCCAGCGACCTTGACGATGACATCCTCGCGCTGCTGGAGCGCGTATCGCTGACGCCGGCTGACCAGTTCGCCGTCAAGTTCCCGCACGAGCTGTCCGGCGGACAGCGGCAGCGGGTGGCGATCGCGCGGGCGCTCGCCGTACGGCCGAGGGTCCTGCTCGCCGACGAGCCGGTGTCGATGCTGGACGTCTCGATCCGGCTCGGCATCCTCAACCTGCTGGCGGGCCTGCGTGAGCAGGAGGGCCTGACCATCCTGTATGTCACCCACGACATCGCCTCCGCCCGGTACCTGGCCGACGTGATCGCGGTCATGTACGCGGGCCAGATCATCGAGTCGGGACCCGCGACCCGGGTCACCGACTCGCCTTCGCATCCCTACACCCAGCTACTGCTCAGCGCGGCGCCGGATCCGGACAGGGCGGAGCCGCCGTCGCTGCTGGGCCGGGGCGCCCCGCCCAACCTGATCCGGCCGCCGTCGGGCTGCCGGTTTCACCCGCGCTGCCCGCACGCGATGGCGGTATGCACCGACGGCACGCCGCCGGCCTTCGACCTCGGCACCGGGCACTTCAGCTCGTGCTGGCTGCACGCACAGGGTCTGACCAGCGCACAGTCCCGTCCGCTCGCGGGGGCCGGCCGGGGTACTGGTGCCGCGCCCGGCGGGGCCGCTGGCGGCGCGGATTCCGCCGCCGGCGGCGGAATCCGCGGGGCGGGCGGTAAGCACAGGGCGGCGGGCGGGGCCGCAGACGGCGGGAAGCCGATCACGGACGGCAGGACAGCACCACCACCGCGGCCCGGCCCGGCGGGGCCAGGAGAGGAGAAGCGATGAACCGGCACGCCCCATAGCGGCATCCGGCACCAGGCCCCGCCGCAGCACCACCCGCGCAGCTATCGCTGAGCACTCACCGCGGGCAGGCCGGAAGGACGTTCGCGCCCGGCCGGTCTCGCTCGCACCACGTTATGACGGACCCCGACACGGTCACCATGACAGGCCGGCGACAGCCGGCCGGGCAATCGGAGTTTAGACAATGAATCACAGAACAGTAAAAGTCCTAGCCACGGCGGCCATCCTGGCGATGGGCGTCGCGGCGTGCAGCAGCAGCAGTAGCTCATCGCCGTCACGGTCGTCGACCTCGTCGTCGGCCAACGCCACGGGAAAGCCGCTGGTCATCGTCGACAACACGGGCCAGACGTCCGCGCAGACCTTCAACCCGTACGTCTCGACCTCCTACGGCACAGAGCTGAACATGCAGGCGATGACGTACGAGCCGCTGCTCGAGTTCAACATCATGCAGCCCACGTCCTCGCCGATCCCGTGGCTGGCCAGCGCGTACGCCTGGTCTGACGGCGGCAGGACGCTCACCTTCACGATCCGGCCCGGCGTGAAGTTCAGCGACGGCACGCCGATGACAGCGAGCGACGTGGCTTTCACCTTCAACCTGCTGAAGAAGAACGCGACCCTGGCCTCCGCGGCCCCCGGCCCGTCCCCGGCGGTGTCCAGCGCGGTGGCCAAGAACGCGACAACGGCGGTGCTCACGTTCTCCAAGCCCGAGTACGCGAACCTGTTCCTGATCGCGTCGACCTACGTTCTGCCCGAGCACATCTGGCAGAGCGTCGGCAACCCGGCAACGTACGGGGACGCCAACCCGGTGGGTACCGGGCCGTACGAGCTCGCCTCGTACTCGCCGCAGAAGGTCACCTTCAAAGAGAACCCGTACTACTGGCAGAAGACCATGGTCCATGTCCCACAGGTGATCTTCCCCAGTTACGTCAGCAACACCACCGCCAACCCGGCGCTGGAGTCAGGCCAGATCGAATACGCCGGCAACAACGTCACGAACGTCCAGTCCAACTTCCTCAACAGGAGTCCGCAGAACCACACCTGGACCTCCAGCCAGCCATGGTTCGCCTCCAACAACGTCGTGACGCTCTGGCTGAACGTCGCCAAGGCCCCGCTGAACGACCCCAAGGTGCGGCTGGCGATCAGCGCGGGGATCAACCGCGCGCAGCTCTCCTCGCAGGGCGAGACCAACTACGAGCCGCCGGCCTCATCGTCGAGCGGACTGCTCCTGCCGGTGGACAACGCGCTGCTGAACGAGTCCTACAGCAACGACCTCCCGGCCTCCGGCGCCCCCTCGAAGGTCACCCAGTTGCTCACCAGCGACGGTTACACGAAGACCGGCGGCAAGTGGATGAAGAACGGCCAGCCGATCAAGTTCTCCATCGAGGACCCGTCCGCCTACACCGACTACGCCACGGACGCGCAGCTTATCGCCAACCAGCTGAACGCCCAGGGCTTCGAGGTCTCGTTCGACGGGGTGCAGGCCACCCAGTGGTACAACGACTACCCGGCCGGCAACTTCCAGGCGATGATCCACTGGGGCCAGCAGGGTCCCAACCCCTACTACTACTTCGACAACTGGCTGGACAGCTCGCTGTCCGCGCCGCTGGGCAAGCCGGCGGGCGGTGACTACGGCCGGTTCAGCAGCCCCCAGGCGCAGGCCGCTCTGGCCCAGTTCGCCGGCACCGATGACACGGCGGCGCAGCAGAAGGCGCTGAACACGCTGGAGAACATCGTTTCCACCCAGGCGCCGGTCATCCCGCTGCTGTACGGGGCGGCCTGGTACGAGTACTCCACCAAGGACTACACCGGCTGGCCGACCCAGCAGAACGAGTACAACGACCCGGTTCCCAACTCGCCCTACATCGAGTACACGCTCCTGCACCTGACGCCGGTGTCCTGAGCCGTACCTCCATATGAACACACCTCATGACGGAGGCGTCGTGCCCGGCCGCTCCGGCGGCCGGGCACGGCCTCAGACGGGTCAGCTGTCGCGGCAGGATCGTCTGCTGCAACAGGATCAGCCGCTGGAACAGGGCCAACTGCCACAGCCGGACGGGCAGGACAGCCGGGCGCGACACGACGGCCGGGCGCAACAGGACAGCCGGGCGCGCCACGACGGCCGGGCGCGCCAGGATGGGGACGCCGGAGCCGCCGCGCCGCGGGATGACCGGCGGCTGCTGGCCGCGCTGTCGCTCGATGACAAGGTGCGCCTGCTGACCGGCGCGGACAACTGGCACACCGCCGGGTGCGCGGCGATCGGGCTGCGTCCCATGGCCATGTCCGACGGGCCGGCCGGGGTGCGCGGCGTCACCATGGACGAGCGCAACCCGTCCGCGAGCCTGCCCTGCCCGTCGGCGCTGGGCGCGACGTGGGACCGCGCCCTGGTCACGGCGGTCGCTCGCGCACTCGGCACCGAGGCGCGGAGCAAGGGCATCGACGTCCTGCTCGCGCCGACCATCAACATCATGCGCACGCCCCTCGGCGGGCGCGGCTTCGAGTGCTTCGCCGAGGACCCCCTGCTGACCGCGAACACGGCGGTCGCATTCGTCAGCGGCCTGCAGGCCGCCGGGGTCGCCGCCGCGGTCAAGCACTACGTCAGCAACGACTCGGAGACCGAGCGCTGGACGTATGACGCGAGGATCGCCGAACACGTGCTGCGCGAGCTGTACCTCGCGCCCTTCGAGGCCTGCGTCCGCGAGGCGGACGTCGGCCTGGTGATGACCGGGTACAACTCGGTCAACGGGGTCACGATGACGGAGCACGGGTGGCTGCTGTCCGGCATCCTCAAGGACGAATGGGGCTTCAACGGCGTCGCCCTGTCCGACTGGCACGCGGCGCGCAGCACGGTGCCGACCGCGGTCGCCGGGCTCGACCTCGCCATGCCGGGCCCGCACGGGCCATGGGGCGAGAAGCTGACCGCCGCGATCCGGGCGGGCCAGGTAACGGAGGCGGCGGTGGACGCCAAGCTGCTGCGCATCCTCCGGCTCGCCCGCCGGGTCGGCGCGCTGGGCCGCGCGGCGGACGGCGCTGGCTCCGCGGACGGGACTGGTTTCCCCGACGGCGCTGCCTCCGCCGACGGCTCGGGCCCGCGGCGCGCGCCGGTGCTCGCCGACCCGCGGCTGCTCCGGCGGGCGGCGGCCGCGGCGTTCACGCTGCTGCGCAACGACGGCGTCCTGCCGCTGGATCACGCCGCGCTTCGCCACGTGGCGATCATCGGGCCGAACGCGGTGCAGCCGGTCACCCAGGGCGGCGGCAGCGCCACGGTGAACCCGGTCAGCGTGTCCACCCCGGCGGCGGCCCTCACCGAAGCGCTCGCCGGAAGGGCCCGGGTGACCGTGGCTCCCGGCTGCGTCACCTGGTCGATCGTCCCGGAGCCGCCGCGCGCCGCGCTGACCGACCCGGTCACGGGCACACCGGGCACACGGGTGGAGTTCCGCGCCGAGGACGGCACGGAGGTTGGCTCCGAGCACCGGGCCGCGACGATGTTCACCTGGTGGGACGGTCTTCCCGAGGGCATCGGCTGGGGTGGCGGCGGCTGCATCGTGCTCCGCACCCGCTACCGCGCACAGCGGAGCGGTCCGCACGTGATCGGGGCGGGCGGCGTCGGCCGTCTCACGCTGACCGTGGACGGCGCCGTAGCCGCGACGGGCAGCACGAAGATACCGGCGGACCCGGTGGAGGCAATGGTGCGTCCCGGGGAGATCCGCGCGGTCATCGACCTGCGGGAGGATCAGGAGGCCGACATCGAGGTGTCGCTCCTGCCGGACAACTGGGCGCAGGGCCCCGTGGCGATCCGGCTCGGCGTGATCCGCGAGCCGGACGAGGAGACGATGCTCGACGAGGCGGTGCGCGCCGCGCGCGAGGCCGACGTCGCCGTGGTCGTCGTCGGGTCAGGCCCCGCGACGGAGAGCGAGGGGTTCGACCGGCCCGGGCTCGCGCTGCCCGGCCGTCAGGACGAGCTGGTGCGGCGGGTCGCGGCGGTGAACGACCGGACGGTTGTCGTGGTGAACGCCGGGATGCCCGCGCTCCTGCCGTGGGCGGAGGAGGTCGGCGCCGTGGGCTACGCGTGGCTGCCCGGCCAGGCGATGGGCGAGGCGCTCGCCGACGTGCTGTTCGGCGCCGCCGAGCCGGGCGGCAGGCTGCCGGTCACGATCCCGCACGCCGAGGCGGATGCCCCGGTGCTGCACGCGACCCCGCGGGCCGGGGAGCTCGCCTACGCCGAGGGCCTGCTCGTCGGGTACCGCGGCTACGACCGGGCCGGAACGGAGCCGCACTTCGCGTTCGGGCACGGGCTGGGGTACACGACGTGGGAGTACGAGTCGGCCCGGGCGTCCTCCGCGGCGCTGCCGCCAGACGGCGATCTCGAGCTGACCGTCGCCATCCGCAACACCGGCTCCCGTACCGGCCGCGAGGTCGTCCAGGCCTACGTGGAGGTGCCCTTCGCCGACGACAGACGCCCGCTGCGCGCCCTGGCGGCGTTCGCGTCCGGGACCGCCGCGCCCGGCGGGGCGATCGAGGTCCAGCTGACCGTCCCGCGCCGCGCTTTTGCCCGCTACGACGACGCGGCGGGCACGTGGGTATGGCCGCGCGGCGAGTGCATGCTGCGCGTCGGCCGGTCCTCACGGGACCTCCGGCTGTCCGTGCCCGTCCGGTCCGGCTCGGACACCGGCGGCCCGTAAGTCACCTGGCGGCCACCTGATGTGCCCGCGCCGTCAAACGAAACCGGCGACGCTGTATAGACGGTCGTGCCACCGTTGGCGCCGGGCGAGACCGTGCTCGCCTGCGGCACCAGCGGCCCGGGCACGATCCCGCCCCCGGGCACGGTGACCAAGCCGGCTAGCCGAGCGGCGGCAGGCCGGTAAGTTTTTCTGACAGCTCGCGGAGCTGGCGGCGGGCCACCGGGTCGTAGGCCTGCCGGTCGGCCCTGGCTTCCCGCAGGCCGTTGCGGTAGCGGCCGGTGCCGATCTCGGAGGCGGGCGCCGCGATCAGGCGCATGGTCGCCTCGACGCCCTCGGCGATCGTGCTGATCGGTGACGCGACGATCTTTGTCGGCATGTACGTCGCCGGGTGCAGCGCGTTCACCGCGATCCCGGCGCCAGATACCTGCTCGGCGAGATCGATGGTGAACAGGATCTGCGCGAGCTTGCTCTGGCAGTAGGCCCGGACGCCGCTGTAGCCGGAGGTGAGCATGACGTCGCCGAAGTCGATGGCCTGCTGCCCGGCGGAGCTGACGTTGACCACCCGCGACGGAGCCGACGACGTGAGCGGCGGCAGCAGCAGCCGGGTCAGCGCGAAGCCCGCCAGGTAGTTCACGGCGAAGCGCAGCTCATACCCATCCGCGCTCTCCTGCCGCGCGCCGCCGCCGGGCACGGTGGCACCGATGCCCGCGTTGTTCACCAGCACGTCCAGGCGTGGCTCGTTCTCGGTGACCTGCGCGGCCAGCGCCCGGACCTGCGCGAGATCGGCGAGGTCCGCCCGGTAGGAGCGCGGCCGGGGACCGCCCGCCGCACTCACGTGCTCCATGGTGGCCGCGATCCTGCCGGGATCGCGGCCGTGCACCAGCACGGTGGCGCCCGCGCCGGCGAGTTCGGCGGCGAGCGCGCGGCCCAGCCCATCGGTCGCGCCCGTGACGAGAATGACCTGACCGTCCAGCGATGTCATGAAGCCCCTTCAGTACCGCGTTGCGTGCCTCCCCTTCGCCGCAACGCCACGGCCAGGCCGCGGAATTCCATGGTGGGGGCAGACACGCCCCTCGAACTTCCTAGGTTCCTATGCAGATGCACGTTCATTTCAATACGATGTGAACCGATCTCCGGATGGATGGGGAACAGCGACTCTCCGGCCGCTGGCGTCCGGGCGGACAAACGGCTTGGACCAGAGGAAAGAGGGGGACGAGAGAGTATGGGAGATGCGCCTGTTCACCGGAGCATTCTCGGCGTTGATATAGAGAACTCAACAAGTTCGCTCAGAACCAATCCGGTTCGGGCAGAGCTGCGCCGGACCCTGTACGCGCTACTTGCTGAGGCAGCGCACAACGCGGGCGTACACGAGGAGCAATGCGACCCGCTCGCCGACCGGGGTGATGGCGTGCTGTTCCTCATTCACCCGGTGGACGAGGTACCCAAAACACGGCTGCTGACATCCCTCGTCCCCGAGCTGGCCCGGCTTCTCGCCGAGCGCGCAAGCCGCCTGCCCCACGCGGAGCGGGCATCGCGCGAGATGCGGCTTCGGGTCGTGCTGCACGCCGGTGAGGTGCATCGCGACGTCAACGGCCCCTTCGGTGAGGAAATCGACCTGGCCTGCCGCCTGCTCGACGCGCAGCCTCTCAGGGACTGCCTCAGGCAGACCAGGCAGCCGCTGGTGCTCGCCGTCTCGGAGTACATCTATCAGGAGATCGTCCGCCACGGATACAAGGGCATCCCACGGGAGAACTTCAGGAGGCTGCTACGCGTAGATGTGGCTGGCCGGGCACACCGCGGCTGGGTCGACATACCGCGGTGTGCCGCCGACTGGAGCGTGCCCGTTCAGCGCGGGGTCCATGGGTCGCTGGCCAGGGTCCACGGGCGCGCCGCGGGGTGACTCGCGCCGTCACGGGGGCGCGATGCTGGCCAGGGACGCCAGCGCGGAGCGGTGCGCTCCCGCGGTACCGAAGGCGACCGACGCCGCCTTCGCGCGCTTGAGGTACAGATGCGCGGGGTGTTCCCAGGTGAAGCCGATGCCGCCGTGAAGCTGCACGCACTCCTCGGCCGCGTGGGTGGCGACCTCCGAGCAGTACGCCTTGGCCAGCGCCACCGCCACCGGCGTGTCCTCGTCACCGGAGGCCAGGCAGGCCGCCGCGTACCTGGACACCGCGCGGGCCTGGGTCACCGAGACCCACAGGTCGGCGAGCCGGTGCTTGATCGCCTGGAAGGACCCGACCGGCCGCGCGAACTGGCGCCGTTCCTTCACGTACCCCACCGTCATGTCGAGGCAGCGCTGGGCGAGGCCGAGCTGCTCGGCCGCGAGGATGGCCGCGCCCGCGGCGAGCGCGTCCTCGACCGCCCGCGCCGCCGCCTCGCCGGACACGATCAGGCGCCCTGGCGCGTCGTCCAGCGTGATGTCGCAGAGCTGCCTGGTCATGTCGAGTGAGCTGACGGGCACCCGGTGCACCCCGGGGGCCGTGCCGTCGACCAGGTACAGGCCCTGCGGCACGCCGTCGGCGGGCACCAGAAGCACGTCAGCGGGCAGCGCGTCGGCCGCGCTGCGGACGGTGCCGCGCAGCCGGGCCACGCCGGCGGACTCGTCGCCGGGCCGCAGCGCCGCGAGGCGCAGGCTGCCGGGGAAGCCCGAACCCGCCGAGGCCGCGAACTCGGCGGCGAGCGCGGCGGTCGTGCCGCCGCCCGCCATGCGGCGCAGCAGGTCGGCGGACGCTCCGCTGCCCGCCGGGGTATTGACCGTGCTCTCGGCCGCGCTGAGCAGGGCGGTGGTCGCCACAGCCGCGCTGCCGAGGTACGGGACGGGCGCGACGAAGGCGCCGAACTGCTCGGCCGCGGTGGCCAGCTCACGGTAGGAGGCGCCGGCCCCGCCGAGCGGTTCGGGTATCAGCAGCCCCGCGCAGCCCACGCCGGAGGCGACCGCGCGCCACAGGCCCGCGTCATAGGATTCGCCGGCCTCGGTCCTGGCCAGGACGTCCTTCCAGCCGCTCTGCGCGGCGAGCAGGTCGGCCAGGGCGGATGCCAGCGCCCGTTCGGTATCTGAATAACGCAGATCAGCGCTCACCGAGGCACATCCTTCCACGGGACATCCTTGTCCGCCCGCGGCTCGGCGGGCAGCCCGAGAACACGCTCGGCGATGATGTTGCGCAGGATCTCGGACGTGCCGCCCTCGATCGAGTTGCCGCGTGCGCGCAGGTAACGGAAGCCCGGGCCACGGCCGTAGAGGTTGGAGGTCTCGGGGCGCTTCATCGCCCAGTCGTCGTAGCGGAGCCCGTCAGCGCCGGCCAGTTCCACCTCGAACGCCGAGATCTCCTGGTTGAGCCGGGCGAAGACCAGCTTGGCCGCGGAGCCCTCCGGCCCGGGCTCGCCGGCCGCGAGCTGCTGCCGCAGCCGCTCCCCCGCCAGCCGCGCCACCTCGGCGTCCGCCCACAGCCGCAGCAGCCGGTCATGCAGCACGGGCGTGCGCAGTTCCGGCCGGGACCGCCACAGCGTGACCGCCGGGGAGATCATGCCGCTCTCCCTGGGCAGCGCACGCGCCCCGCCGATCGCGACGCGCTCGTTCATCAGCGTCGTCTGCGCGACCCGCCAGCCCTCGCCGGTCTGCCCGATCCGGTCGGCGTCCGGGATCCGCGCATCGGTGAGGAACACCTCGTTGAACTCGGCCTCGCCGGTGAGCTGGCGCAGCGGGCGCACCTCCACACCCGGCGCGGTCATGTCACACGCGAAATAGCTCAGCCCCTGATGCTTTGGCACGCCGGGGTCGGTGCGGGCGAGCAGCAGCCCCCATTTCGCATGATGCGCTACCGACGTCCAGACCTTCTGCCCGCTGACGGCCCATGAGTCCCCGTCCTTGACCGCGCGGGTGGCGAGGCCGGCGAGGTCGCTTCCGGCGCCGGGCTCGCTGAACAGCTGGCACCAGATCTCCTCGCCGGTCCACAGTGCCCGCAGCCAGCGGCTCTTCTGCTCACCGCTGCCGAACGCCAGGATCGTCGGCGCGGCCATGCCCAGCCCGATCGGGTTCCGCTCCGGGGCGTTGTCCGGCGCTCCCGCCCTGGCGAACTCCTCGTCCGCGGCCGCCTGCAGCGCGCGGGGCACGCCCAGGCCGCCGTATCCCGGCGGGTAGTGCACCCAGGCCAGCCCCGCGTCCCAGCGGGCGTTCAGGAAATCCTGGCGCGGCATCGTGCGCGGGTCGTGGGCGGTGAGGAACGCGCGTACCCGCTCGCGGATCTCGTCGCCGGTCAGTGTTTCCTCGCTCAGCACTCCGTCATCTAGCACAGGGGACCGCCGGCCACGTACAGGACCTGGCCGGAGACGAAGCCCGCCGCCTCGCTCGCGAAGAACGAGATCGCGTTCGCCACGTCGCCGGGCTGCCCGACCCGCTGCACGGGTATCTGTGACGCGGCGGCCTTCTGGAAGTCCTCGAAGTCCATGCCGACGCGCGCCGCCGTACTCGCCGTCATGTCCGTGACGATGAACCCGGGGGCCACGGAGTTCGCGGTGATGCCGAACTTCCCGAGCTCGATCGCCAGCGTCTTGGTGAACCCCTGCATGCCGGACTTGGCGGCCGAGTAGTTCACCTGCCCCCGGTTGCCGAGCGCCGACGAGGACGACAGGTTGACGATCCGCCCGTAGTGCTGGTCGACCATGTACTTCTGGGTCGCCCTGGTCATCAGGAACGCGCCGCGCAGGTGCACGTTCAGCACCGTGTCCCAGTCGTTGTCCGACATCTTGAACAGCAGGTTGTCGCGGATCACCCCGGCGTTGTTGACCAGCACGGTCGGCTCGCCGAGCTCCGCGGCCACGCGGTCCACGGCGGCGGCGACCTGGCCGGTGTTGCTGACGTCGGCGCCGACCGCGAGCGCGCGCCCGCCCGCGCCGGCGATCTCGTCCACGGTCCCCTTGCAGTCTTCTTCGTCCAGGTCGAGGACGGCGACGGCCATCCCGTCGGCGGCCAGCCGCCGGGCGGTGGCGGCGCCGATGCCGCGCGCCGCGCCCGTCACGATCGCGATTCGCTCAGTCATGGGTCTCTCCTTATTTATTCGGCCGAACGAGAGGTGGAGTCTCCCCCGGCATGCTTCCTCAGCTCACGCCGGGCAAGAGAGCGCTTGTGCACCTCATCGGGGCCGTCGGCGAACCGTAGCGTCCTTGCCCCGGCCCACAGCTGAGCGAGCGGGAAGTCCTGGCTGATCCCGGCGGCGCCGTGCGCCTGGATCGCCTTGTCGATCACCCATTCGGCCATCGCGGGCGTCACGATCTTGATGGCCTGGATCTCGGTGTGCGCCGCCTTGTTGCCCCGGGTGTCCATCAGCCACGCGGCCTTGAGGACGAGCAGCCGCGCCTGCTCGATCCTGACCCGTGATTCGGCTATCCAGTCCTGGATCACGCCCTGCTCGGCGAGGGTCTTGCCGAACGCGGTACGGGTGGTGGCCCTCGCGCACAGCAGCTGGAGGGCGCGCTCGGCGGCGCCGATCATGCGCATGCAGTGGTGGATGCGGCCGGGGCCGAGCCGGGCCTGCGCGATCGCGAAGCCGTCGCCTTCGCCGCCGATGAGGTTCTCCGCCGGGACGCGCACGTCTTCGAACTCGACTTCGGCGTGGCCGCCGTGGGGTCCGTCGGAGTAGCCGAACACGGTCATGCCGCGCCTGACCGTCACCCCTGGCGTGTCGCGCGGGACGATGATCATGGAGTGCCTGCCGTGGGTGGCACGGCTCGGTTGGGTGGCACGGCTCGGTTGGGTGGCGTGGCTCGTTTCGGCGGCCTGGCGGGTCACGCCCATTACGATCAGCAGCCGGCAGTCGGGGTTCATGGCGCCGGTGGACCACCATTTGCGGCCGTTGATCACGTACCCGTCACCGTCGCGCTCGATGGTCGCGGCGATGTTCGTCGCGTCGCTGGACGCCACGGCGGGCTCGGTCATGCAGAACGCGGACCTGATCTCGCCCTTGAGCAGCGGCCACAGCCAGGTTTCCTGCTGCCGCGCCGAGCCGAACTCCGCGAGCAGCTCCATGTTGCCGGTGTCAGGCGCCGCGCAGTTCAGCGCCTCCGGCGCGAGCGCTGGGCTGTGGCCGGTGATCTCGGCCAGCGGCGCGTACTGCATGTTGGTCAGCGGCGGGTCGGGCAGGCGCACGCCGCCCACGACCGCCGCGGGCGTGCCGCGGACGGCCTCGGCCGCCTTCCCGGTCAGGAACAGGTTCCACAGTCCCTGCCGCCGCGCCTCGGCCTTCAGGTCCTCGATGACGGGCGGCCGCTCCCAGCCGCGGCCGTCCATCGCGAGTCGCGCGGCCTGTTCGGCGAACACCGGCTCGGCCGGGTAAACGCGCTCCCGCATGAACACGAGCAGCCGGTCCCGCAGCTCGGTCGTCCTGGCGTCGAACCCGAAGTCCACGTTGCGCCTCCTGCCCGCCGCCTCGCCGCCTCGCCGTCCGGCCCCGCCGGAGCGAGCGTCCGGTTCCGCCGGATCGCGGTCTAGCCTATCTACTGACCAGTACGCCTGTCCGCCCTCGTCGCCCGCGCAAACCCGTCATGCCGCGTCCGGCGTCACAGGGCTCTGGATCGTGCTGTTCGGTCCGGCCTCCGGGACCAGTCAACACATAATCACGCTGGTGCGCCCGGGAGATGAGGCACCTGTCACAGAGATACGCGGAGAAGGTCGCCAGCGGCCGGGGAACGGGACAGGTGGCGAACCGGTGGGAAAACCGGCCTGCGCGGAGGATCCAGGAGCGGCCGGCGGAATGGGAACGGCCGGAAACCATAGAGACGGCGGAGAACGGGGAGCGGCCGGAGAAGGGGGAGCGGCCCGCGAGCCAGGAACGGCCGGAAAACGGGGAGCGGCCCGAGAGCCGGGAACGGCCGGAAAACGGGGAACGGCCCGAGAGCCGGGAACGGCCGGAGAAGGGGGAGCGGCCCGAGAGCCAGGAACGGCCGGAAACGAGGAACGGCCGGTGATTCAGGAGACGCCGGGGAAGCCGGGTGGGCCGGGGAACCAGGACGGGTAGACGAAACTGCCGGGGTTGGGATGCCCGGGCGTGCTGGGAAGCCGGGAGCGGCGCGGGGTCATCGGCAGCGCGATCATCCAGGCGGTGCTTTCCGCGTCCCGCACCGCCAGCCACTGACGGCCGGTGCCCCGGTAGCGGCCTGGCCAGGGGGCGGAGTCGCAGCGCACCTCGAAGATCAGCGCCGTGCGCGCCTTGCTGTGCCAGAGTAAGCCGAACACCGTGTCCTCGGCGGACCGCCGGTCGCCCGAGATGCCGACCAAGCCGGGAACGCCACCATCCCCCTCTGTGGGCTGGATCATCCACAGGTAGATGCATCGCTGTTCGGCTTTGGGCGCACCGGTCGAAGCCGTGCCGCTGACTCTGCCGGCCGGGGCCGCGCCGCCGGCTGTACCGGCCCGCAGGCGCCTCCACCGTACCGGCCGGCCAAATGCCCGCTTTCCTCGCACACCGCCCAAGCTAGGCCACCTAGACGTCTATAGGCAACGATAGCTGTCCATCGATAACACTGGGTGGCAACCCGTTGCGGTAGTCGACGTAGATTGCCGCGCATGGCCTTCGCGTCAATCGACCACGAAAGCGACATACCGGTCTGGATTCAGCTCTACAACATCCTGCTCGCGGGCATCCACGACGGCACATGGGCGCCCCACACCAGGCTGCCATCGGCGCGGACGATCCAGGAGGAGTCCGGGCTGGCGCGGGAAACGACGAAGAAGGCCTTCAACCGGCTGCGGGACGAGGGGCTCGTCAAGATGGTCCCCGGACGCGGCCCCTTCGTCGTCGGCCCCGGCAGCCGAGCCCGTTGACGGCCGGGGGCCGCCGGCTGGGCCCGGCGACGGCCGGCGCCCCCACCGGCTGAGCCCAGTGATGGACGTCCGCCCGGACAGCCGCGACCGCCGATGGACGGCCCCACCGGCTGGGCCCGGCGACGGCCGGCCCCCCCACCGGCTGAACCCAGTAACGGACCTCCGCCCCGGACGGCTGAGCCCTGTGACGGCCGGCCCCCCCACCGGCTGAACCCAGTAACGGACCTCCGCCCCGGACGGCTGAGCCCTGTGACGGCCGGCGCCCCCACCGGCTGAACCCAGTAACGGACATCCGCCCCGGACAGCCGCGGCCGCCCGTGGACGCCTCCACCGACTGAGCTTGTGATGCTGGAGTGGCGTGAGCGCGCCCCTATGTGGCCCGCGGTTTCCACGATGTGGCGACCGCGAACCGGGTGGTGGAAGTTTAGGTGCCGTATTCGACCCCTAGTTTCCACGACGGGCAAGCAGCGAACGGTTTAGTGGAAAGTTAGGGTTTATAGGCGCACTGTACGCGACCCGGCGTTTCCGGGATCATGGGCTAGCGCGCCGGAGGCGGCGTGCTAGCCCGCCGGAGGTGGTGTGCCGGGGCGCTGGAGGCGTGGGTGGAGCCTGGTTCTACAAAACGTTGATGTTCTGACGGGCATGTGTAGATAATGAGGCCGGGAGGGCGCTGTAATGGAGCTTTTCAACGCGGCCGATTATCTGGTGGGCCGGCACGAGCGCGAGGGCCGGGGCGGCCGGGTCGCGGTCGTCTCTCCGGCCGGGGAACTGTCCTACTCCGGGCTCGCCACGCGGATCCGCCGCTTCGGCGCCGGACTGGCCGACATCGGCGTCCGCCCAGGTGAGCGCGTGCTCATGATCATGGCTGACGACATCGATCTGTTCACCGCGATCCTCGCCACGATGTACATCGGCGCGATCGCGGTGCCGTGCTCGACGATGCTGACCGCCGCCGAACTGGCGCCGCTGGTCGGGGACGCGCGGGCGCGCGTTGTGCTCGGCTCGCCGGAGTTCGCCGGCATCGCGCGGGCGGCGGCGCGGCAGGCCCCCGAGGTGGAGGAGGTCATCGTCGCGGGCACCGGCGCCTGGCAGAACCTGCTCGGCATGGGCGGGGGCGCCGAACCGTATCCGGCGTGACCCGACTCACCTGCGCTGTGGCTGTACACCTCGGGGACGACCGGCGGCCCGAAGGCGGCGATGCACCGTCATGAGGACATCCGGCTGGTGGCAGAGAACTACGGGCAGCGGGTGCTCGGCATCACTCCCGACGACCGGTGCCTGTCGGTGGCCAAGCTGTTTTTCGCATACGGCATCGGGAACTCGATGTTCTTCCCGCTGTCGGTGGGGGCGGCCGCTATACTGGAGCCCGGCCGGCCGACGCCCGAGCTGTTCGCGGAGCGGGCGGCGGCGCACCGCGCGACGCTCCTGTTCGCGACGCCGGCGTTCTGGGGCAGGCTGCTGGCCTGCGAGGTGCCGGCGGCGGCGTTCGGGTCGGTACGGCAGGGTGTGTCGGCCGGCGAGGCGCTGCCCGCGCAGATGTTCGCGCGGGTGCGGGACCGGTTCGGGATCGAGGTGCTCGACGGCATCGGCTCCACCGAGATGCTGCACATCTACCTGTCCAACCGGCCAGGGCGGGTTCACCCCGGGTCGTCGGGGACGCCCGTGCCCGGATACGACGTGGAGCTCCGAGACGACGCGGGAGCGGTGATCACCGGCTTCGGCCAGCCGGGCGAGCTGTACGTGCGCGGCGAGAGCGCGGCGACCGGCTACTGGTGCCGGGCCGCGCTGTCCCGACGGGTGTTCCTCGGTGAGTGGATGCGCACCGGCGACAGTTACGTCCGCAACGAGGACGGTACTTACACCTGCCTGGGCAGGTATGGCGACATGATCAAGGCGGGCGGCATCTGGGTGACCCCTTCCGAGGTGGAGGAACGGCTGCTGGCCTGGCCCGGGGTCGCGGAGGTGGCTGTGGTCGCCGCCCGCGACGCGGACGGGCTGGAGAAGCCGGTCGCGTGCGTCGTTCCGGTGCCTGGCGAGAAGCTCGACGCAGGCGAGCTCATCCGGTGGTGCCGTGACGGGCTGGCGGCCTTCAAGCGTCCGCGCGCCATCGTGGAGATGACCGAGCTGCCGCGGACGGCGACCGGCAAGCTGCGGCGGAACGTGCTGCGCGAGATGGTCCGCGGCGTTCCGCTGGAGGCGCCTTGACCGGGGACGCCGGCCTGACCGGGGAGGGTGGCCTGACCGGGGAGGGTGCCCCGGCCGAACGGGTCGTCGACGCGCACCTGCATGCGCCGCCGCTGTCCACGGTGAAGCCGGCCTGGCTGGAGTGGGCCGACAGGTTCTCCGGGCCCGTTCCGTGGCGTGAGGTGTACGACTCCGCGGGCAATCCGGTCCCGGCCCGGCTTGACGCGCTGCTCGAGGCCGAGGGCGTGGACCGGGCGCTGATGTTCTGCGAGTACAGCCCGCGCGCCACCGGCATCCACACGATCGAGGAGAACGTGCCGTTCACCGAGTACAACCCGGTGCGCTTCCGGCTGGTGGCGAACGTCAACCCGCACCTGCACCATCCGCCGGCGCGGGAGGCGGAGCGGCAGCTGTCATTCGGCGCGGTGGCCGTGAAGATCCATCCGGTGCACGGTGCCTTCTCGCCAGCGGACAAGGAACTGTACCGGCTATATGAGGTGTGCGCCGGGCGCGGCGTGCCCGTCATCGTGCACTCCGGGACGTCCAGCTTCCCCGGCTCGCGGAGCAGCCTCGGCGATCCCGCGCTGATGACCGACGTGGTGGAGGACTTTCCCGAAGTCAGCTTCGTGTTCGCGCACGCTGGCCGGGGCTGGTGGTATGACACGGCCGCGTTCCTCGCGCTGGCCCGGCCGAACGTCTGGCTGGACCTCGCCGGGCTGCCACCGTCCCGGCTGCCCTCGTATTTCGCCAGGTTTGACCTGGCCCGGCTGGCGGAGCGGTTCATTTTCGGCACCGACTGGCCGGGGGTGCCCGGTACGGCGGCGAACGTGCGAGCGCTGCGCTCACTCGGCCTGCCGGACGCCGTGTTCCGGGACGTGGTCTCCGGCAACGCCGCCAAGATCTTTCCCGGCCTTGGCATATGAGCCGTCCTGACGTGTGAGGCGGGCGCCCGCTGATCCGCTACGCTCCGCGGCGGAAGACGTACACGTCGTCCGACTGGAAGATCTGGGTGTAGCCCGCCTTCGGGTAAAGCTGCTGGATGAACGACGGGACGTCGGAGGGCGCGGGCGTGTAGCCGCTGTTGGCGCCGTCGAACACGATGTACCGGGTGTAGGGGTTCCCGCTGTTGCCGATCCAGAACGTGTCGGCGCGAGCGGCGAGCGGAGCGAGCAGGTCAAGCGTGGTCTGCACGGTCGCCCCGTCCGGGACCTGGGCCATCGCGGCCTCCGCAGCGGCCACGTGCGGGCCGGTCTCGTAGGTCTGCCCGTTCCAGATATTGCTGAGCGGAAACTGGAACGCCATCGCCGCGGCGATCGCCAGCATCATGGCGGCGCCGTACCGTTCGCCCGCCCCGCGGAGCGGCCAGAGCCAGCCTGGCTGTGCCGCCTGGACGGCTGGGCCGACAACAGTGGCGGCACTGAGTTCACTCGCGCTACCGGTAACACCAGTGGCACCGGCGTCACCGGAGGCGCCGCCGATTCTGGCCGTACCTGCTTCACTCGCGGGACCAATAGCACTGGCGGTGCTGCCGGCACCGGCCGTGCTGGGGGCGCTGGGGATGCCTGCGATGCTGGGGCTGGTGGCCGTACTGGCGCTGGTGGCCGTGCTGGGGGCGCTGGCGGCTTCCGCAGTGCTGGGGGCACGCGCGGTGCTGGCGGTGGTGGCCGCGCCGACGGTGGTGGCGGCGCCCGCGGTGGTGGCGGTAGTGGGGGCACACGCGGTGCTGGCGGTGGTGGGGGCGCTGGCGGTGGTGGGGGCACCCGCGGTGGTGGCCATGCTGGCGGCACTGGCGACGCTGGCCGTGCTGGCGGTGCGGGTGCGGGCCATCGCGTCGATGGCGGCGATGAACAGGATAGGCATCACCGTCGCGTTGTAGTGCCACATCGTGCCCCAGTAGTTGGGGTTGGTGTTGAGGAACCGCAGCGCGAGGCTCGGCAGCGTGATAAGCGCGATCGGTGAGCCGAGAGCGATGAACGCGGTCGCGAGCAACAGCAGCACGACTGTCTGCAGCTTGACCGGATACGCGTGGAAGACCTGCGAGACTGCTCCGGCCACAGAGAAGTGCCCGCCGGGCGCCATCACCCCGCCCTCGCTCCAGTACAGGTAGTGATGATCGGCGTTGAAGTGCGGAATGATGACCGTGATCGCCAGCAGCGACCAGGCCAGCCCCCAGGCCACGAGAAACAGGGCGGCCCGTGTCCTGACCGCCGCCTCATAGCGGTCGCGCTCCCGCCAGCCGCTGTAGATCAGGACCAAGCCCATGGCGGCGATCGTGAATCCCTGGTCCTCTTTGACGAAGACCAGCGGAAGCGCCCACCAGACGGCGGCCCTGATCCGCCCGCGGACCATGGCGGACAGCGAGAAGGCGAGCAGCGGCACGGCGAAGGCGATCTCGTGGAAGTCGAAGTCGGCCATCTGCTGCAGGCCCCAGGAGAAGCCGTAGGCCGCCCCGATCGCGCGGCCGGCGCCGGTGCCGAGCTTCTCGCCGGCGGCCTGGCTGACCGGGAAGACGGACACCGCGGTCAGCAGCGCCTGCGCGACCAGCAGGGTCGCGGGCGTCGGGAAGACGCGGAAGAACGGCGCGATCAGCGCGACGATGACCTGGAAGTGGTCACCGAGCAGGTTGAAGCCCGCGCCCCTGACGTCCACGATCGGCGCTCTCAGGCTGGCGTACTGCTTCACGTACTCGGTGAAGATGCCGAGGTCCCACGACGACGGGTTGAGCTGGACCAGCCGGGACAGCGAGATCGTCAGGTACGTGCCGAAGACCGCGATCACCGTGCCCCAGACGACCCAGTCCCGGTACGCGGACGGCGGAGAGGGGGAAGCCCGCGGGACCGCGACCTCCTTCTGGACGCGCCCGTCCCGTACGGCACCGGTGTCCGGCCGTCGTTCTTCCAGCACCCCCAGTACCCTACCCGTTTCACGTGTCTGCGGCCCGCACGGCGCCACCGCCGCGTTGGAAGGTGGGGCCGTTGGCGCATCTAGCCCCGTCTGATGGGGCCGATTACGCCAACGGCCCCACGGCCCCAGGGCGGAGAGGTCACGGGCGGGGAAGGTGGGGGCGGGAGGAAAGACGCGGCGGGAGGAAAGACATGGTGAGAGGAAAGCGCCGTGAGAGGGAAGACGCGGCGGAGGAAGCGCGGCGGAGGAAGGCGTGGTGAGAGGGAAGCACCGTGAGAGGGAAGCGCCGTGAGAGGGAAGCGCCGTGAGAGGGAAGCGCCGTGAGAGGGAAGGCGCGGCGAGAAGGAAGGCGCGGCGAGAAGGAAGGCGCGGCGAGAAGGAAGGCGCGGCGAGAAGGAAGGCGCGGTGGCATGTGAACGGACGCGGGCGGCGGCTGAGAGGGGGGACGACGCTCAGACCAGCAGAAGCTTGCCGATGCGGCGGCCTGAAATGTACAAGCCGACGACGCCGAGCACGGCCAGGTACGCGGCGCGCCACAGCAGCGCGGGGCCGACGGCACCGAGCACCAGATCGCGCAGCAGCACCACGCCCTGATAGAGAGGGGTCCATTCGACCACGACCCGGACCGCACGCGGGTAGACGCTCAGCGGGTAGAACGTGGCGGAGAACAGGAAGAGGGGGGTGCTGGCCAGGAGGATGTAGTCGAAGTCCTGCCAGCTTTTCATGAACGTCGTCCCGGTCATGCCCATCGCGGCGAACGCGAAGCCGATGAGCAGCGCCACCGGGACCGCCAGCACCGCCCAGGGCGAGTGCACGAGACCCAGAGAGGTCATCACCAGCATGAACGCCACCGCGTAGAGGCAGCCGCGGATCAGTGCCCAGCCGATCTCGGCGAGCGCCACCTCGGCGGGCCGCACCGGGGTCGCGAGCACCGCCTCGTACAGCTTGTCGTACTTCAGCCGGAAGAACACGTTGAACGTCGAGTCGTACATGGCGCCGTTCATCGCGGAGACCGCGAGCAGGCCGGGCGCGACGAAGTCCCGGTAGGGCACCAACTGCCCTCCGGGACCGGTCACGCGGCCGACGAGCACGCCGAGGCCGAGGCCGATCGAGAGCAGGTAAAACAGCGGCTCGAACACGCCTGACGCGAACACCAGCCACGCGTGCCGGTAAACCCGGGCGTGCCGCTCGATCAGGCGCAGGCTGCCCGGGCCGCCGGCGGCCTGGCGCAGCCGGGCCAGCCGCCCTGCCGACGGCAGCATCCGCAGCGGTAGGTCGGACAAAGGGGGAGCAGTCATGAAATATCCGGCGCTACTGGCATGGGGTGGGTGGCCCTCGGGAGTTGCGCGGGGCGAGCGGCCCCCGCACGTTGCGCGGGGCGAGCGGCCCCCGCACGTTGCGCGGAGTGAGCAGCCCCCGGGAGTTGCGCGGGGCGAGCGGCCCCCGCACGTTGCGCGGGGCGAGCGGCCCCCGCACGTTGCGCGGGGTGGGTGGCCCTAGACATAAAGCCGCCTGCGATAGGTGCGGGCGCCGATCACGATGCCCACCGCGGCGAGAGCTGCCAGGTAGGCGACGTGCAGCAGTGACCCGCCGGCCGTTGCTGTGCCCAGGCTGAACCCGCGGCACAGCGCCACGCCATGCCACAGCGGCGTGGCGTAGGCGGCCAGGCGCAGCCATCCGGGCAGCTGTGACAGCGGGAAGAACGTCCCGGAGAACAGCATCAGCGGGATCATGCCGAACCGGAACATGTAGATGAACCCCATCTCCTGCTTGAGCGTCACCGCCCAGGCCGCGACGGGCGCCGCGAACGCCAGCCCGGTGAGCACGGCGGCGGGCAGCGCGAGCACCGCCCAGGCCGACCGGACGGCGCCGAACGCCGCCATGACGCACAGGAACACCGCCGCGTTCATCGTTATCCGCATGACCATGAATGCCAGGTGGCCACGGAAGATGTCGGCGGGCCGCAGCGGCGACGCCTGCGCCGCGATATAGATCTTGTTCCACTTGATCGAGCCGAACACCGGGAAGCTCGCCTGCCCCATCCCGGTGTTCATCGCGCCGAAGGCGAGGATCGCGGGCGCGACGAAGTCCAGGTAACTTACGCCGCCAAGGCTCGCCGTGCCGTGCGCGTCCACCAGGGAACCGAGCCCGAACCCCATCGCGCCGAGGTAGAACGCCGGGCCGAGCACGCTGGAAAAGACATTGGACCGCCAGGTCCGCCGGTACACGGTCAGCCAGCACCGGAAGCCGCGCAGTGCCAGTGCCAGTGCCAGTTCCCCGGGGACGGCCCCTCTCCGGGGGAATGCCATGGCCTGGGCCATCAGTCCTCCAGCCGCCGTCCGGTCAGGTGCAGGAACACGTCTTCGAGCGTGGACCGCCTGACCAGCGAGGTCAGCGGCTCCAGCCCGTGCGCGCGCACCGCCGCCAGCGCTTCGTCCCCGTTCTTCACGTAGAGCAGGATCCGGTCCGCGAGTACCTCCGTCCGTTTGGCAGAAATATCTTTGATCTTCTCCGCGGCCTGCTCATGCACGCCGGGGTCGAACCGGAGCTCGAGCACCTCGCGGGTCGAATACCTCTCGATCAGCTCGCGCGGCGTGCCCTCGGCGGCGAACCTCGCGTGATCCATCACCACGAGCCGGTCGCAGAGCTGCTCGGCCTCGTCCATGTAGTGCGTGGTCAGGATCAGCGTCACGCCCCGCTGCTTCAGCCGGAACAGCCGGTCCCAGACCACGTGCCTGGCCTGCGGGTCAAGGCCGGTGGTCGGCTCGTCGAGGATCAGGATGTCCGGCTCGTTGATCAGGGACCTGGCGATCGTCAGCCGCCGCTTCATTCCGCCGGACAGCGCGTCCACCTTGTCGCCGCCCCGGTCGCTGAGCTGCACGAATTCCAGCAGCTGCGCGGTGCGCTCGCGAATGAGCGCGCGCGGCAGGCCGAAATACCGGCCGTAGACGAGCAGGTTCTCCCGGACCGTCAGCTCGACGTCCAGCGTGTCCTCCTGCGGGACCACGCCGAGCCGCGCGCGGATCGCCGGGCCGTTCCGCACCGGGTCGGCGCCCAGGATGGTAAGCTCGCCCTCGGTCGGCGGAGACACGCAGCCGATCATCCGCATCGTGGAGGATTTACCCGCGCCGTTGGGCCCGAGGAAGCCGAATGCCTCGCCCCGGTACAAATCGAAATCGATGCCGTCCACCGCTGTAAAGGTGCCGAAACGCTTCGTAAGGCCGCGGGCGCGTACGAGTACCTCAGGCACCCGATGGAGACTACCCCGGAATCTGACGGTTTCCGAACGGTTTTCCGGGTCGTCAGGTGGGCAGCGGCGCAGGCAAGGTATGGTCGGACAGGTCTACGGCACGCGTTGGGAACGGGCGCGACGGGGAGCACGCGAGAGGACGGGCGAGTTGAGTCTCATCCGGGACACTTACACGCGTTTCAGGGTGCTTGTGCATGAGGTGGCGAAGTTCGGGATCGTGGGCGCGATCGGCTTCGTGGTGCAGCTTGGCTTCCAGAACACGCTGCACCTGGGTTTCGGCGTTGGATATCTCACGGCGCTTATCTGCGGCTACATCGTCGCGACGGCTGTCACGTTCATCGGCAACCGGTACTGGGCGTTCAAGCACCGGCAGGGCAAGGGCCTCGGGCACGAGTCCATGCTGTTCGTGCTGCTCAACACCATCGCCATCGGCATACAGCTCGCGGTGGTCGGATTCGTCATCTACGGCCTGGGCCTGAGGGACAACTTCTCCTACAACGTCGCCACGATCTTCGGCATCGGAATCGGCACGCTGATGCGGTTCTGGTCGTACCGCAGGTTTGTGTTCCTCGCGCAGCCCATGGAGCCGCCCGTCGTGGAGCGGCTCGAGCCGGAGACGACCGGCCCGCTTCCCCAGATCTGAGCGCCCGCGGCGGCTACGGCCGGCAGCCGGGTACGGCGGCGAGCCGCAGCGGAGCGCTGAGCAGCGGCGCCGCCTGCGCCTGGGAGAGGTCGCCGACCGCCACCATGCGGTCGAGCACGTGCGCCAGCCGCGCCCGCGCCAGCGCGGGATGGACGATGGGATCGTCGACGCTCGGCGCGTTCACCACGCCGGCGAGCATGGCTCCCTGCACCACGGTCAGCTCAGACGGCGGGTGGCCGAAGTAGCCGCAGCTCGCCGCCTGCAGCCCGTAGTAACCGTGACCGTAGTAGGCGACCTCGGCGTACAGGCTCAGGATCTGGCCCTTGCTGTAGGTGAAGTTCAGCTTGAGGGCCAGCGCGACCTGCTCGAGCTCGGCCGTCCAGCCCGTGCCGTGCGGCGTGTAGAGCATCTTCGCGAGCTGCTGCTCGAGCCCGGCGCCGCCCAGGTCGTGGTGTCCGAGGGCGCTGCCGACGACCACCCGGACGACCGCGAACGGGTCGATGCCCGGCTCGGTGTAGAACCGGTGATCTTCGGTGGCCGTCAGGGGGCGGGCGAAGTTCGCGGGCACCGGCGGCCCCGGGTAGGCGATTCTCTCGGCCCGCGCCCGCGCCCGGGCGATCGCGGTGGCCTGGCCCGCGGACGGCGTGATCACCAGCAGGACGCCGAACGCCGCGATGACCAGGGCGGCCACGGCGGCGACCGCCTTCAGCGCCCAGAGGGCGACCCGGCGGCGCAGCGAGCGCCGTTTCGGCGTGGCGTCCGGTGCTGTCCTGCGTATCCGCGAGAGCAGACCTCGCGAGGCCATCCATCCTCCCCCACGTGAACGCGTGGCGAGCGCGCCGGGTAGCGGCCTGGGGTTACGGGCCTGATCCTAGCCGCGCGGCCGGCGGCTCCCGGCCCGGCGCGCCGGCGCATCCCCGGTTGCGGTTGGGTGCGGCCATGCCGTTTCCGGTCACCGCCGCGGTTGCGCTAAGGTATGGGAGCCAGCCGGAGACGGCGGGCACGCGCCACGGGTCCACCGGCCCCAGGCGCAGCGGGACGTGGCCCAGCTTGGTTAAGGCGCTGGTCTGGGGGACCAGAGAGCCCGGGTTCAAATCCCGGCGTCCCGACGGAAACTCGAATATTGATGGAATGTCGGTACCCCGGGTTATGGTACCGGTATGACCGAGAAAGCGCCGAATGGGCGAACATGGTCCGACGAGCAACTTACTAGTGCGGTCGCGGCCTGTGCCTCTTGGCGCAGTGTCATGCGTCACCTTGGCCTGAGAGCAACGTGCGCCGGGGCGGTTCGCATAGTCAAGCGGCACGCTAACCGGCTCGCGCTCGACACATCTCATTTCAGAGGAAATCGAACATGGTCAGATGCGCAGCTCAGGCACGCTGTTATCGAGGCACAATCCTGGGACGAAGTGCTCACGGCGCTGGGTCTCGAGACGGGCAACGGCGAAGGGCGCACGCGCGTCAAGGCCCACGCCATACGGCTCGGCCTCAACCTGAGGCATCTTGAGCACAGCGTTACCGATTCCGCCGGTTCCGCGAGCATCAAGCCGGATCTCGCGCACCTGCGTGATGCCGGGACCTCGCTGGCCGCAGCATGGTTCGTCCTATGCGGGTGCAACGTAGCGCTTCCCGTTGAGCCGGCGATTTACGATCTGCTGGTAGCAGCGACGGATGGGATCAAGCGCGTTCAGGTCAAGACGACCACCTTCAACAGCAAGGACGGCTGGCTAGCGCAGGTGGGCAGGCGGCCGTATTCGGCCGGGAACAAAGCGCGGCTTCTGCCCTATGACCCGGAAGTGATCGACTGGTTTTTCGTCGTGGACGGCGATCTCACCATGTACCTCATTCCGAGCCGGGTCATCGCCGGACGGGTGCAGATTCTCCTGCGGCCGTACACGAAGTACATCGTGGGCAACGCGAGCGGGCTCATGTCGCCGCGGTCGCGTGCGGCGTGACGCCGCGCGGCGCGCTGGTGTTGACTACCGGTATGGCTGTTGACGGTGAGTACGAGCCGAGCCCGCAGGCGTGGGTTCGCGACCAGGTCAGGGAGTACGAGAGCTCGGGCGGGACGCGGGCTACGACGTTGCGCGATACCGGCCTGCCGGTGGTGATCATCACGAATCGCGGCGCGCGCAGCGGCAAGGTGCGCAAGACGCCTGTGATGCGGGTGGAGCACGATGGGCGCTATGCGGCCGTGGCGTCGCAGGGCGGCGCGCCGACGCATCCCCTCTGGTACTACAACTTCCGCGCGAACCCGCGGGTCGAGCTCCAGGATGGCCCGGAGAGGTGGGAGATGATCGCGCGCGAGGTGACCGGCGACGAGCGCTCGCAATGGTGGGAGCGGGCGGTCGCCGCGTATCCGCCGTACGCGGAGTACCAGCAGAAGACCACGCGCCAGATCCCGGTGTTCGTCCTCGAGCGGGTCAGCGGGAGCTAACGGCACGGGGGTCTTGTACCCGACGCCGCACAGCACGTAGGCGGCGCGCTCCGGCAACGGCTGGGCGGGCGCCCCCGCGGGCCACGCGCGGGCGTCCACCAGTCCCGGCTCCACCAGGTCCAGACCGCCGAGGAACGACGCGATCTCCGCCGGGGTGTGCTCGCGCCCGTGGATGGCACTCCGCGCCGCGCCACGTGCCGCCGTGTCCCGGCTGGCCGGGGCCGCGGCGGCCGGCACCGCGCCGGACACGATGACATAGCTGCCGGGCGCGAGGCGGCGGGTGAGCACGCCGGCGACCGCGCGGGCGGTCCCGGGCTCCAGGAAGTGCAGCACCATGGTCAGGATCAGGCACGCCGGTTCGCCGAGGTCGACCACGGCGGCCAGTTCCGGGCTCGCAAGCAGCGCCTCGGGCTCGCTCAGGTCACCCGGCATGACACGGACGCCGCCGGTTGCGCGGAGCAGCCCGCGGGTGTGCGCTATCACCGCGGGGTCGTTGTCGACGTAGACCACCCGGGCGCCAGCATCGGCGCCGCGGGCGGTCTCGTGCACGTTCGGCGGGGTGGGAAGGCCGGAGCCCAACTCGATGAACTGGCTGACGCCCCGGCGGGCGACATAGCCGACGGCGCCCGCGAGGAACGCCCTGCTTTCCTTCAGCAGCTCTGCTGTCAGCGGGTAGGCCCGCAGAATCTGCCCGGCAAGCGCGCGGTCGGCGGCGAAATGATCCTTCCCGCCCAGCATGTGGTCGTAGGCGCGCGCGATGTTCGGCGCGCTGGCGTAGACAGGCTGCACCCAAGCTCCTTCCCCGCCAGACGCTACCGCCTCGGGCCGGCACGCTGGCCCGGGCGCGCCGCCTGGGCGCTGGGGGCGGCGTCCCACGCGGGGTATGGACCGGGCGTCCCCCGGGATGCGTCATCCTTGACGGGTGACGGTCACGGACATCCGCGGCAGGATCCCAGACTCCGGTTTCGACGACGGCATCGTCACGGTCGAGGCGGGCGTGATCACCTATGTCGGCAGCACAGCCGAGTGGGAACGCATGGCAGGCGGCGCCGCTCCCCCGCCGGCCGGCACGATCCTGCCCGGCCTGGTCGACATCCACTGCCATGGCGGCGGCGGCCACAGCTTCGCGACCACGGACCCGGAGGAAGCCCTCGCGGCCGCCAGGCATCACGCCCTGGCCGGCACGACCGGCGTCGTGGCGAGCATCGTCACCGCCGCGCCGCGCGACATGCTCGCCCAGGTCCGCTCGCTCGCGCCGCTGGCCGCCGAGGGTCACATCCTCGGCATTCATCTGGAGGGGCCCTTCCTGTCCGGCAAGCGGCGCGGCGCCCAGGCCCTGGAGTTCCTGCTCGATCCCGACCCAGCCCTCACCGAAGACCTGCTCGCGGCGGGCGACGGCGCGGTGCGCGTGATGACGGTCGCGCCGGAGCTGCCCGGCGCCGGTGACGTGATCCGGGTGCTCCGCGACGCCGGGGTGGTCGTGGCCCTGGGGCACACGGACGCCGACTACGAGCTGATGCGCGGCGCCCTGGCCGGCCTCGGCGACGGCGCGCTGGTCACCCACCTGGCCAACGGCATGCCGCCGATCCATCACCGATCGGGCGGCCCCGTGGCGGCCGCGCTCGTGGCCGCGTCGGCCGGCGAGGCCAGCGTTGAGCTGATCGCGGACGGCGTGCATGTTGATCAAGGTTTCACGCGGCTCGTGTTCGCGGCGGCGGCACCGGGCCGCGTGGTTCTGGTGACCGACGCGATGGCGGCGGCCGGGATGCCCGACGGCTGTTACGAGCTCGGCCCACAGCAGGTGCGGGTCGCCAGCGGCGTGGCCCGCCTCGAGCCGGGTGACGAGGGCGGCCCGCCGGCGCTGGCCGGCGGGACGAGCCGCCTCCTCGAGGTCGTCGCGCGCTGCGCCGGGCAGGCCGGCGTCCCGGAGACCGCGGCCATCCAGGCGGCGAGCGCCGTCCCGGCGAGGGTGCTCGGTGCCGGCACCGGCTCCGGCGGCGCGGCGCCGCGGGCGCGCGGCGCCATCGCGCCGGGCATGACCGCCGACCTCGTGGTCACCGGCGGCGAGCAGCCCCGGGTGATGCGGAACGGGCGGTGGCTGTCCCCTTTATCCGGTATGACCGCATATGCGCGTGGTGTGCCTGTCCCTGCGCGCTTGCACGGTTAGGAAATCCGGCGCCGGGAACGCTCCAGTTGTTCGCGGGGGCCTGCCGCGGCACTGGACAAGGGAATCGCCATGAACGAACCAATGCACTCCGGCGGAATGTACCCCGGCGATCCGGTGGTGGCCCGGCTCGGGCAGCACTGGGGCTGGGTGTTCGGGTACGGGCTCCTCACGCTTATCGCGGGGATAGCGGTGGCGGTGTGGCCCACGGTGACGCTGCTCGTCGTCGCCGTGCTGTTCGGCATCCAGCTCATCGTCTACGGGATCTTCAGGTTCGTGTCCGCCCTCATGATCCACGGCGCGGGCGTCGGGACAAGGATCCTGCTGGCGCTGCTCGGCGTGCTGTCCCTGATCATCGGGCTCTGGGCAGTCCGGCACGCCGATGTGACGCTGGTGCTGCTCGCGGTGTTCCTGGGCATCTACTGGATCGTCAACGGCACGATAGAGCTCTTCACGGCCTTCGAGCCGGCGATGCCCAACCGTGGCTGGACGGCCGCCATGGGCGTGCTGAGCATCATCGCCGGCCTCGTCGTCCTGGCCTATCCGGGCATATCGCTGTTCACCCTCGCGGTCTTCCTCGGCATCTGGCTGGTGGTGCTGGGCGTCATGGAAATCGCCTCCGCCTTCCGGCTGCGCTCAGCGGCCCACGCCGCGTCGCACCGCATCGCCCACGCGCACTGACCCGCCACCCTTTTGTGGTCCGGCAGGAGACACGGCGTCAGTAAGGTGATGACCGTGGAAGCAAACGAAAGGGTGCAGCACGGCACATCGTTCGGCGCGGTGGCCGCGGCCTACGCCGAGCACCGGCCGGATTACGCGGAGGCCGCGGTCCGGTGGGCGCTCGCCCCGGCCGGGCCGCACCCCCGCGTGCTGGACCTCGGCGCGGGAACCGGGAAGCTCACCGCGATGCTGGCCGCCTTCGGCGCGGACGTGACCGCGGTGGAGCCCGATCCCGCGATGTTCGCGGAACTGCGGCGCGTCGTTCCCGCCGTCCGCGCGATGCCCGGCAGCGCCGAGGCCATCCCGCTGGCGGACGCCTCGGTGGACGCGGTCCTGTGCGCCCAGGCCATGCACTGGTTCGACATGGACACGGCGCTGCCGGAGATCGCCCGTGTCCTGGTCCCCGGCGGCGTGCTCGCCGGGCTGTGGAACAGCGACGACGACCGGGTGCCCTGGGTGGCGGGGCTCGACCGGGTCAGCGAGGGAGCGGCGAGCACCACGCTCAGCTCCTGGCGCGCCGCGACCGCCGGCGCGCGCCTCACGGAGATGGAGTCACCCCAGTTCGGCCGCGCCGAGCGCGCCGAATTCGAGCACGGCCAGCGGCGCACCGCCGACTCGCTCGTCGCGACGGTCGCCACCCATTCACGGCTGCTCGTGATGGAGCTTGGCGAACGGGAGCGGCTGCTCGCCCAGATCAGGTCCTACCTTGACGAGCGGCCGGAAACCCGCGCCGGCGAGTTCACGCTGCCGATGGTCACCGTCGTGATCCGCGCGATCCGTGCCTGACCCGGTAGAGTCCAGCCGTGAACACGGACCTTGAGTCGCTCTCCTCTCATGAGCTGCACGATCTGGCCATGCGCCGGGCGCTGCACCACCTGGACGCTGAGTTCCTGTGGCAGTTGCTGCGCGCCATCCCGGCGGCCGAGGCTCTGCAGGGAAACCCCGCCGAGGCCGGCGCCGACCTGACCAAGATGTCGGCGATCATCTCGGACGCGCTCGGCTCGGGTGAGGGCCCGGAAGCGGACGCGCTGCGCCCGCTGTACATCGACTACCTGACCAGGCACCCGGACGCGCCGGCCGGGCACCGGCACAAGCGGGAGAGCCAGGACTCCGGCGAGAAGCAGCCGTAACGCGAGGGCGGCGCGGCCCGGGCGGGCCGCGCCGCCCTCGGGCGACCGTCCTTTTGGGAAGCAGAGCTTTGGGGAAGCAGGGTGGGCACTCAGCCCTGCTGGAGGACGCCCTCGATCTCGAGGTTGATGGTTACCTTGTCACTGACGGCCACGCCGCCGGGCACGCCCGGAATCGGCCCGTTGAAGTTCACGCCAAAGTCCATCCGGTTGATCTGCCCGATGGCGGAGAAGCCGACCCGCGTCCCGCCGTAGGCGTCCGGGCCGAAGCCGTTGATCTCCAGCTGAAGCGTGACCGGGCGGGTCACGCCGCGGATGGCGAGTTCGCCGTCGAGCAGGAAGCCCTCTTCCTCCTGGCGAATGCCCGTGGACCGGAAGGTCATCGTCGGGTGCTTCTCGACCTCGAAGAAGTCCGCGCTGCGGATGTGGTCGTCCCGCTGCTGGGTGCCGGTGTTGACGGAGGAGAGATCGATGCTCGCCGTGACGCTTGACTGAAGCGGGTCCGGCGCGGTCACGATCGTGCCCTCGAACTTGTCGAACCGGCCGCGGACCTTGCTCACCATCATGTGCCTGACGACGAACGACACCTCCGAGTGAACGGGGTCGATCGCCCAGGTCCCGGCGACATAGCCGGGAATCTCCACGGCTGCCGTGGTCATCGCGCCTCCAAAGACTAAAGTTCCTGGACCGATGCCAGTACGATCATGTCTGTTACTTCCTAATCGTAACTGGACGCCTTGATAGTAACCGATGTATGCTTGAACCGTCAAGGACAGTCGGGCGGCACGGCGAGGCGTAACCTGGATGACGTGATGGCAGCAGGGGGCGAGCCCGGGCATAACGGGCACGTGATGGGACCGGCGGCGGAAGCCGGGCCGGCGCCGCATGCCGAGGGGATGGTTATGACCACGGGGATGACGCCCTGTACGGGGATCACGGGAGTGGCGGATCCGGCCGTGGGGCCCGAGCCGCCCGAGGGGATGTCACCCGCGTGCCGGGCGCGCGCGATCCTGCACCGGATCGGCGACAAGTGGGCGATCTACGTGGTCGCCAACCTTGCCGACGGACCCCGGAGGTTCACCGAGCTGCACCGTTCCATCGACGGTATCGCCTCGCGGATGCTCACCGTGACCCTGCGCGGCCTGGAGCGGGACGGCATCGTGACGCGGACGGTGCACGCCGTCGTCCCGCCTCGGGTCGACTACGAGCTCACCCCGCTCGGCAGAACACTGCTGGACACGATCGGGCAGCTCGTGGCGTGGGCGGACACCCACGCGGACGAGATCGAGGCCGCCCAGGGCGCCTACGACGCCCGCGCCTGCCCCCCGCCCTGTGCCGAACACGCGGAATAGGCCACCCTCGGGCTACGGCGCCACCGGCTGGCCCGCTATCCAGGCCTCGCCTCGCTCATACAGGCGCTCCACCCCCGGCCCGCGCAGCCCGGGCATGTCGGGCTTGACCGGGTAGCCGAGCTGAACCTGCAGGTACGCCAGATGGCGGTAGCCCTCGGGGAACTTCGCCAGCAGGCCGGGGTCAAGCCGTACCGTGGCGCCCGGATCCACGGGGTCCAGCCGGTCCTTCTCGTAGATCGGCTGCCGCAGAACGATTCCCCACCTTCCGTTCCGTAGCTCAAAAAAATCATAGAAGCGGCCGGTGCACGTCACATCGCACGCGATGCCATGCACCTCGCCGCGCTGCATGATCGTCATCCTCGTCTGCGCGATGGCGCGGGCCCCGGCGATACTGATCTTGCAGCCGCCGGTGAAGTGCAGGATGCTGACCCCCTTCGCCCAGCCCTCCTGGCTGACGCGGATGAAGTCATCCTTGGGCCCCTGGAACCAGGTCGCCATCATGTAGCCGTCGTCGTGCCACTGGGCGCCGAACGCGTCCCAGTCCCCCGAGTCCCTGGCGATCGCCCATGTCTCGACCACATCCCTGATAGCCAGGCGATGCGCCAGCAGCTCATCGGTCACGGAAGCGTCCGATGTCTTCAGGCAGCGCCTGGTAAACGTCGAGGGTGATGTGGGGCAGATGAGCCAGCTGCTTGAGCTCGGGCAGATCGAATGCCTCGGTCATGCTGCGAGCCTACTGAACCGGGCCGCATAACCTGCGCGCCACGCTGGGGTCAGCTCGCTCCCCCATCACCTCGCTCCCCCATCACCCGCCGCAGCCGGGCCAGGGTCTCCTTGAGGTTGTCCGTCGCGGTGAGCTCGCATGCCCCGGTTATGGACAGCCAGCGCAGCGGGGCGTTCTCGTTCTCCGCCCGCGCCGCGTCCGGGTCCTCGGTAGCCATGAAGAAACGCACGTCGGCGTGCTGGTGCGCGGGCTCTCCCTTGCCCGGGGGCACGTCGACGATCACCACGTGCCTGAGCGCGTCGTCAGGCCACGGCTTCAGGTCGTGAAGGCCGGTTTCTTCCCTCGCCTCACGCAGCGCGATCGCGAACGGGTCGCTCTCGCCTGGGTCGCCGTGCCCTCCGGCCTGCAGCCATGCCTGCTGCCGCTGGTGCCAGCGCAGCAGCACCCGGCCGCTTTCCGGATGCACGATCAGCGCGGACGCGGTGACGTGCAGCGGCAGCGAGCGCAGCCACGGGTCGGCCGCGGCGGCCGCCAGCGCGCGCACTTTCTCCACGTCGGCCTTCTCGGCATCGCCCTCCGGACGGTAGCTGGCAAGCAGGTCAGTGAGCGACCGAGCTGAGGCTTCGTCGTCTGCGGCCAACGTTCACGCTCCAGCGGTTCGGGTACGAGTCCACTTGGACCAGCTCGATATCAGGAAGCCCGGTTCCTCCATCGCACAGAAGAAGTCCTTTCACCTGGCCCCTGATCAGTAGGTGCGCTTGAGTAAGGTATGAACTCGAGAAACCAATCAATCCCTTCACGACACAATTTTGCCACTTAGGACGCATATAGGCAATAGGCGCCGACGTCTTATATTGAGTCCTTGCGCCCATCATCCATTCTTAGGGCCGCTACCCAAATATCCGTCGACGCCAGTCCAGAAGCTCTTCCAGGACAGGCCCCGATTGCGGGACGCGATGCCACCACCACCGATCAGCCATGAATTCATCTGCACCCAGACCACCACCGGATCGAACGAACTGCATAAAGAGTTCTTCCTCGTCATCGTTCGTAAAAGAGATTAGCTCCTTGTCGTACTCCTGAATAAAGTTTGCTATTTTCTGCTGGGCAGGCAGCACACCTGGACAAAGAAGCTTTTCTATCTGATCCCTGATCAATAGAGTAGCGATATAATCATGAAACCCCCAGCTCGCCGGATCGGATGCAACGGTCATATCAAGCTCTGTCTTGAATCTATCTACATGGCCTGCCCAGCCAGCGGCAGCCGCAACTATCTCTTGGGGAAGCCGGGAAGCCTCATCCGGGGTAAACCTAGACAAGAATGCTTCACTCCATCTGCTCATTCAGTACCGCCTATCCGGTAGGCGGTACTTCGCCATGGAACATCGTTGTTAATAATCACCCTAATTCCCTTGTAAACATACTGATACGAATTCTGGCCTTCGAGACGCTCCGGCCGGCTCCTCTGGAGTACCTCTAGGATTTGATCATATGTTGGCCGGTTTTCAAGATTGCCCGCGCCAACGTGCTGATATACGAGCTGCGCGAGCTCCTCAATGCCATATTCACGACCTCCCACATTGATGTTTCCCTCGTTACAGTTATGAACGAGGATAGGAGCGTCCGCAGCTATAACGTAGTAGTCGTGATAAGTGCCGACGGTGATATTATACGCGGTCGCTTCTGGCTGATTATAAACGTGGATGGCGGTGACGGCTGCGGGGGTGCCGCCTAGGACGTCGAGCCGATCACCGGGGCGCAGGTTTGCGGCGGCGACCCAGTCGCGGCGGGTCTGGTCGTAGAAGGAGTGGCCGGTGGTGGCGATGACGATCCCGGTGCGGTGTGCGCCCCTGGTGCCGATGGTGATGGTGATGGCAAGCTTCGCAAAGTGCTCATCTTTGTGGCCTTTGATGATCGCCAGCACAGGCTCAGCGGCGGTCTTGCCGGTGGCAGGATCCGTTGCTTTGACGTAATCGCCGGGCTTGAGTTTGTCGATGGGTGCCGTCCTGCCGTCCGCAAGGGTGACGAGCGTGTTGCCGGGGAAACTGTTCGCCTCGGCGGCTGTGCAAGCATTTTCGCCCAGGCCGTCGCCGCCGGTGCCGTCGCCCGTGAGGTTATCGCCAAGCCCGGTCGTGTCCTCGGCACCATTGGTGCCCTCTGCGGCCAGTTCACCGCCTTCCAGGCTGTCCAAGGCCTCCCCGGGACCTGCGACATCGAGACCCAAGCCCTGCAGGCAGCCGCCGAGGGCGCCGAAGAAGAAGTCACCGACCGAGTTCTTACGGCCGTCGATTACGCCGACGAGGTCATTGAAGCTTCCGCCGATGACACAGGCGGCGAGTTGCTCCTCCTCCATCCCCGACCGGTCGGAGTAGTCCACCGGGTCGCCGGAGGCGTAGGCGTAGAGGTTATCCCCGGAGCCGGACATGCCCAGCGGGTCCTGGGAGATAAACCGGCCCGTCACCGGGCTGTAGTCGCGGGCGTTGTTGTCCTGCAGGCCTGGCGGCATAGTCGAGCCCGAGATCAGGCCGGTGTAGCGCAGCGGGTTCGGGTCCGAAGCGTCCGCCGAGGACGTGACGTTGCCGAAGAGGTCATACGAATACGAGGTCTGCACCTTGCCGGATGAGTTCACCAATGCCAGCGTCGACTGCAGCGCGTCCGGGAGGTAGGCCTGCACCGCTCCCCCGCCCGAAGAGCTCGTGTTCGTGCTGGCCAGCGTGCCATATGGGCCGTTGAGGAAGGCCTGGCTTGTTCCGTTGCTGCTGGACTGCGAGATCAGCTGGGACTTCTGGTAGGCGAAGGTCGTGGTCACCCCGCCCACGGAAGTGGAGATCAGGTTCCCCAGCGGGTCATACCCCAAGGTGTCGGTGCCCGATGGCGTGGTCACCGACGCGAGCTGGCCGCGGTCGTTCCAGGAGTATGAGTTGGTCCCGTCCGACAGCAGGTTGCCGTCGTTGTCGTAGGTAAATGACTTCCCGCCGAAGCTGGTCAGCTCGTTGTCGGTGTTGTACTGGTTTCCGGACTGAGCGGCGGGCAGCAGGCTATGCACCAGCGTGCCGCCCTCGGCGATACGCCTCCCGTCCGCGTCATATCCGTAGGTGACGTTCCCGACGAACGTCGAGCCGTACCAGTAGTCGATCTCGGTGAGCTCGCTGTCGGCGTCGTAGGTGTAGTCGGCCGTGATGCCGCCCGGCATCGTCTCCGTGGTCACCCTGCCGTCGGCATCGTAGTTCCACGTAGCTTGCTGGGACCCCTGGGTCTCGGTCTTCAGCCGACCGCCGTTGTCGTAGAGATAATTGATCGCCGCCTGCCCGGGAAGCGTGACCGACTGGACCTGCCCGGTCGCAGGGTTATAGGTGTACGTGATAGTGCCGCCGGGCCCGGTCTCGGTTTTTATGTGATCGAACGGATCGTACTGATAGCTGACGGAGCCGGCGCCCGGTGTGGTGTCGGTGACCGAATCCACGTTCCCGGTCGCGGGATCGTACTGGTATGTGAGCTGTGACTGATAAGAACCGGACCCGGTATAACCGTACTGCACCGTGGTGAGCCGGTTCAGCGAATCGTAGAGGTAATCCGTCCGGTTGCCGTTCGCGTCGATGGAATACTGCAGCTCCCCCGACGGGTAATAGTTGTACGTCGTCGTGTTGCCGAGCGCGTCGGTGACCGAGGAAAGCTGGTCGGCGTTGTTGTAGCCGTACTTGGTGACGTTGCTCTTGGGGTCGGTGACCTGGCTGAGGTTACCGTTCTGGTCGTATTTGTACGACGTTGTGTTCCCGTTGGCGCCGGTCGTGGACAGGACCTGGTTGTCCGCGTCGTAAGTGGTCGATGTCATCGTGCCATCGGGGTTGATGGTCTCGACCAAGCGTCCTTCCTGGTCGTAGACGTAATGGGTGACCCGGTTCATCGCGTCGGTGACGCTCGTCAGATGCCCGTCGGTGTAACCGTAGCTGGTCACGTCCCCGAGCGGGCCGGTCATCTGGGTCTGGTTGCCCTGCGCGTTGTATATGGCGGTCGCGCTGTCGCTGAGCGGGTCGGTGACTGATTTCAGGTCGCCGTTGCCGTCGTACTGGTAATGCCAGGTCTGCCCGTCAGCGTCGGTGATCGAGTCCGGCAGGCCGAACGGAGTGCCCTTGTAGGTCGCCGACGCCGACATAGAGGAGCCGCCGGACGTGTAGGTGTTGGTCAGTTCGTTGCCGCTGCTGTCGTAGAGCGTGCTGATCGTCCGGCCGTCGCCGTCGCTGGCCGACTTCGGGAGGTCCTGCGTCGCGGGAGTCGGGTCCATGGCGACGCTGATCGAATGCGCCACCGCGGAGCCAGCCGCCCGTGTGTCGGACGACAGGAAGCCGTTGGAGTCGAATGCCAGATCGCGGGTCGTGCCATCCGGCTGGGTGATCTGGACGGTTGACACCTGACCCGGTTGCGCCTGGGCGGGAGCCGGCCGCGACACAGGGTAGAAGTACCTGCTTACAACGCCGCTTACCGATGGCGCGGCAGCCGCGGCCAAGGACGCCAGCATGTAGTTGTAGCTGTAGGTGCCGACCCCGGTGATCGCCTGGCTGCTGACCTGGTTGCTGGAGTTGTAGACGTTGCTGAGGTACTGGATGCCTCTGGCATCGGTGATCGAGTTCAGCCGGTTGCTGGCGTCGTAGCCATAGGTGGTGACCCGGCCATCCGGGTCGGTCACCGTTTTGAGGTTCCCGCTGCTGTCGTAGGTGTATGCCACTGTCTGGCCGGCGTTGTCGGTCACCTCGGTGATCCGAGGCGGGTTCACGCTGGTATCCCAGGTGTAGGCGAGCCAGTACCCGTTGGGGGACACGACGCTGGTGATCGGCCCGTCGTAATTACCGGAGGTGTTCTGGTACATCCGGTAGATCCGCACGGTGTTGCCATGGGCGTCGCGGATCGCTTGCAGCGGCGCGTTCTCCCCGTAGATCAGGGTCATACCGTCGCGCAGGGTGAGGTTCCATCCGGATCCGTTCCAGGCAAGGGTGGCGCCGAAGAACTGGCCGGTCGCGCCCTGCGCGCATCACGGCGGTGCTGAACGAGGTGCCGGGGGTGATGCGGGTGAAGTGGATGCGGGCGCCGTCGACCAGGTTCAGGTCCGCCTCGGTGTACAGCGTCGGCTCCGGCTGGTCATGGGTGAGGAACGTGTCGTAGAGATCGCTGGAGTTGTTGCCGAACTGCCGGGCGTTCCCGTCGGCCGCGTTGTAGCCGCGGGTCAGGGTCAGCGGGATCACGTCGGGGACCACCAGGTCGGTCTGCGTCATGTGGAACAGGCCGGTACCGGGATCCACCGGGTCGGCGGACAGGGCGAGGAACTTCTCCAGCCAGCTCTGGTTGGGGTCCGGATAACCAGACGTTGTGATCATTGCGCCGTTGAAATCGGTCACCCATGTGTCAGGACCGGGCGTGACCTCGGTTCCCGTGGAGGTGACGCTGCCCGACCCGTAGATGCCCCACCCGGCGCCATGCAGGTCGTAGTGCCAGAAGCTGAACGGGGTGCCCGGCTTGGCGTTGTGGTAGTTCGGGTAGTCGATCGTGGCCCAGCCGTTGCTGATGTGGCCGCCGGCCGGCTGGACGGTGAAGTACACGGGCACCTGCTCGCCGACTGGCATCGGGATCGGGGTGCGGTTGACCGGAATAGCCGTGATCCCGATCCGGTAGACCGGCTTGCCGTCCGCATCGGTGATCCGGACGCCCTTGGGCAGGTTCACCTTCAGGCCTGGGATCGCCCGGGTGGTGAGCGTCACGCTCCGGGCCAGCGGCTCGGACACGCTCACCTCGTCCGCCGTATCCAGGGCTGGGAAATATGACGTGAACGGGAGTCTGTTGACGCCGGCTCTCAGCCGCACCTGGACGTCGAACGCCCCGAACGAGCGCTGCCGCGTCGACGCGGTGCGGCCGTCCATCTCGAGGATCTGCATGCCCTGCGGCAGGCCGGTCAGCGTGAAATGCCCGCGGCCGTCCGTGCGTGCGCTTCGGGCCGCGACCCGGACGGTGATGCCGGCCAACGGCGCCCCGGCCGTGGTGAGGATGGTACCCGTCAGCGACGCGCGCGGCAGCGGGCGGCTGGGCCCGGTGTACGCCCAGCGTGGTGCGCCGTGCCGGAGGGCCGGACGCGCGGCGCCGACCGTCGGGGGCTGCCGCCTGGTTGCCATGGTGACCGCGGGCTCGCCGTTGGTGAAACGCCAGCGCTGCCGCATGAACGCCGCACGCGCGACCGCCGCGACCGCGCCCGCCGACGCGGCTGTCAGCTGGACCGTCACCGACCCCGTGTAGGGCCCGGAATGAGTGACCTGGAGCGTGTACGTTCCCGCGGTCGTTGCCGTGCCGGTGCACTGCGTCGTGCCGACGGTGAGAAAGCAGGCGGAGATGATGTAATTCCCGGACGAGTCGAGCAGGTTTCCCGTCGGAGATGGGCTGGCTGGAAACGTCGACGCGGTGACGTTCAGCTTCACCGCCGCACCCGCCGGAACGCCGGTGAAGGTCACCGAGCCGTCCTGTCCTGGCTTGGTGATCGTGACGGTCACCGCTGCGCCGCCATAGGTCCCGGTCGCGGTGGCGGCGGCCGGAACGCTCGTCACGGTCACCGTCACCGTGCCGGTGTAGCCGCCACATGGGGCGACCACGACCTCATACGTGTCGGTGGCAGGCAGCGAAGTGTCGTCGATGTAGTCCGGCGGGGTGCTCAGGCTCCCGCCGAACGCCACCGCGAGGCCGGTCGCGGTATCGATGAGCCGGGTGGTGTCACTGCTGCAGTTTGGTGCCGCGCCGGTCACGCTTATCTGAGTGAATACTTCTTGCCCCGCGGTCCCGGCAAACGAGACCACCGCCCGCTCACCCGGCTTGCCGAGCGGGACCGAGGCCGCAGTGCCGCCGACGCTCGTGGTGGCGGTCTGGTCGGGGGCGCTTGTCACCGCGGCCGTGATCGTTCCCGTGTAGGCACCAGTGTTGCTGACCGGATCAGCGATCAGCTCGTATGTCCCCGCCGCCGGCAGCGTGACGGTATCGATGTAACCCGAGGCGCCGGTCAGCGAATTCGAGCCGAGCACCGTCCCGCCTGGCTCCTGCACGACCTCAGCGGAGCCGGTCTCGCTCATCGACGGGGACATCGTCAGGGCGGTGTACACCTTTTCGCCCGCTGTGCCGCCAAAGGTGACAACGCCGTGCTCGCCCGACTGGGCGATCGCCAGCGACACCGCTCCTCCGTCCACGGTGGCGGACGCGGTCACGTCAGGCGCGTTCGTGACCGTGACCGAGATCGTTCCGGTATAGCCCACGGTTGCGGCTGTGGAGCTATCGAGCTCGGTCAGCATGGTAAGCCGTACTTGATAGGTGCCGGCGCCGGGCAAGGCGACGGTGTCGACCGCCACTTCGGAGCCGCCGCCGTACATGGCCTGGCCGATCAGCGAGCCATCCGGGCCGAGGACCGCAACGGCGGCACCTTCGGGCTGCGTGCCGAAATCGGCCCGGATGAACACATGCTCGCCCGCGCTCCCGGAAAAGCTGACGCTGCCGTTCTGACCGGGCTGGCTGATCGTCAGGGACGCCGTCCCGCCCACCGTGGTGGTCGCGGCGGCATCGGCCGGGACCACCGACACCTGCGCGGTGTACGTGCCGACCGTCCCGACGATCGAACCGTCTATGTCCATCACGAACGTGTAGGCGCCTGACGTAGGCAGCTGCGCGGTGAGGTAGTTGCCGCCCCGGTTGTCCTGGGCGACACGGCTCCCGTCCGGCGCCATCAGGTTCGCGTTGCAGGCGCAGTTCGGCGACCACTGTAGGTAGACCTTCTGTCCCGCGGTCCCGCTGAATGTCCATGTCGGCCGCTCGCCGAGGACCTGCGCGTCCACGGAGACCGCGGGGCCACCGATTGTCAGGGATGCTGTCGGGTCGGTGATCGTGGTCGCTGTGACCTGGAACGAACCGGTGTCCCCGTTCACGGGGACGAGCTCGGCCTCGTAGAGTCCGGGCACGGCGCCGTCAGGGAGGTAGAAGGTGCTCGGGTTGCTGGCGATGCTGCCGGCCTCGGCCTGGGTGACCATCTGCCCTGTGGGCCCCAGATGTCTATCGTGTACTGGTTCATCTCGCCGCTGGAGTCGGGGACGTTCGCGTTGACTGCCACCGAGGCGCGCTTGCCGGCGGGCACGCTGAACAGGGCGAGCGCGATCTGGTCCGGCTGAGACAGGGTGATCGTCGTCTGCGTCGCATTGGCCAGCTCGCCGGCGAAGCCAACGTTGGCCGCCATGTAAGGCTGCGGGACCGTGATGATCTGCCCGCTCGAGGTGGTCGTGCCGCCCGGGGCGGTGACGGTGACGTTCCCCGCCACCGGCACCGTGGGCAGCGCGATCGTCAGGGCGGTCGTCGTCGCGGCCGTGACGCCGACCTTGGTCCCGTCGATGGACGCCACATCCAGTGCGGGATTCGTGCTGAAGCCGGTTCCGGTCACGGTGAGCGTGGCGCCTGGATCTGCTATCTGCTCGCTCAGGGAGGTGATCGCCGGGGTCGGCGGGACGGCGGGCACCATGAACGTGCCACTGGCCGAGACGCCGCCAACGGCGACAGACACCCCTGAGCCGCCGGCATCGGACGGGACCGTGGCGGTGATCTCGTTCGGCGTGACGGAGCTGACTGCCGCGGCCGCGCCGCCTATGGTCACCGCCACAGCCGAGGCGCTCGTGCCGAAATCGGTGCCGTAAACGGCCACGGTGGCGCCGGGAGCGGCGGTGGGCGGAGAGACCTGTGCGACGGCGAGCGTGGAGGCCGGCATCGGCGTGACCGAGAGGATGTTGCCGTCGGGATCGTAACTGATCTTTGATCCAGCCCCCGACCCGTCGAACACGGCGGTCACGCGTCCCCCGGCGTCGTGGGCGAACAGCGTGCCGCCGGCCACAGGGGTAACCGAAGCGGACGGCGCCGACGGCGCGGACGTGCCGACCGTGTTGGTCGCGGTGACCGTGAAGGTGTAGGACGTTCCGTTTCTGAGACCGGTAACGGTCGCTGTGGTTGCGGTGCCCGCCGCAGTGCCGGTCGCGCCGACCGGTGAGGAGGTCACCGTGTAGGCGGTTACCGCGGAACCGCCATCCGACCAGGGGGGCAGCCACGACACAGTGGCCTGGCCGTTCCCCGCGGTCGCCGTCACCTCCTCGGGGGCAGCGGGGACCGTGGTGGACGGCAGCGTCCAGGTCTGACCCGCAGCGCCGGAGCAGGCCGCGATCGTCAGCTGTGTCCCGCTGGTGGTGGAGTTACCAGGGTCGGTCACGCACAGCTGCGCGGCCGTGCTGGTCACCCACGCCCCGTCCGGGCCGACCGCCCAGTCCTGCGCCGCCGCGCCGTTGCACGGCTCGATGACCAGCCCGGTCCCGGCCGCGGCCGCTCCACCGGAAGGTTCCAGGCACACGCCGTTGACCCGGATCGTCCCGTCGTCCTGCACCACCCATTTCTGCGCCGCCCCGCCGGTGCACGACCAGACCTGCACCTTGGTGCCCGCGCTCGCCGAATCACCCGTATCGTCCGCGCACATCCCGCTCACCCCACTGGTCAGCACCCCGGCCGGCCCGAGCACCGGCGGCAGCCGCCAGGTCTGCTGGGTATTCGACGCACACCCCGCGATGATCAGCTGCGTCCCGTTCGCGGCCGATCCGTTGGGATCTGACAGGCACATCCCGGCGTCGTCGTTCCACATCCACCCGTCCGGCCCGGCCGCCCATGCCTGCGCCGCCGCCCCGCTGCACGGCTCGAGCACGATCACCGTGTTCGCCGCCGTCCCGCCGCCCGACGGCTCCAGGCACACCCCGTTCACCCGCAGCGTGCCGTCAGATTCCGCCGTCCACTTCTGCGACGCGCCCCCGTTGCACGACCAGATCTGCACCTTCGTCCCAGCCGATGCCGAGTTCCCGCTGTCATCCGCGCACTTGCCGGTCACCCCATCGGTCACGAACCCCGACGCGGTCCCCGGCAGTCCCCACTGCTGGTTCACCGCACCCGAGCACGAGTAGATCTGCGGCTGCGTGCCGCTCGCCGTCGACGCACCGGTGTCATCCAGGCACTTGCCCGACGCCGGGTTCACCAGCGAACTCGCCGCGCCCGGCGCCCACACCTCGGCCGCATCCCCCGCCGTGCACGGCTCGAGCACGATCAGCGTCCCGTTGCTCGCCCCCCCGCCGGAGACCGCCAGGCAGCCGCCCGCCACCCGGACCGTCCCGTCATCCCACACCGCCCAGTCCTGCGAGGCATCCCCGAGACAGCGCCGGATCTGGATCTTGTTACCCGCCGCCGACGAATCATTGGCGTCATCAAGGCAGAACCCGGTCTCTCCCGACGTCACCGACCCGGCGGATACCTGCGACATCGTCGGCTTTACCGTGTGCGGGCGGGTCCGTGGCGAGCTTGAACCCAACCTGCGGTCGCCGCGTGCCGTGGCGGTGGGCGATGATGCGGAACGCACTCCGGACGACGTCGAGGGCGACGGGGAGCGGGCGCCCGCCGACGGGGCGCCCTGCTGACCGCCAAACGTCAGCACCAGCACAACGGGAAGGGCGGCGGCGAACTGGCGGGCGATGGCTCTCCGCGTATCTGGGGTACGTCGCCCGGCCGGGCTCCCCAAGCCGAAGCGGTCGCTCCCACGCCGAAGCCCACGCCAGGCAATCACCATGCGCTCCCATATCACCAAGCACCGGCCCGCGTGAACCCCGGTACCCGCTCCCGAACGCCCCGCGAGAACAATGCTTGGTTCGTAACACGGCTCAAGCCCGCACAGGAAGACCCAAAAACCCAGCGAAAAATGAAATCAAAGCTAGGCAAATTATAACAATCATATCTCGAAATGATCATTCGCGACGGTGCGGCTAGCGGAAGGGTGGACTTACCGGAGCCATCCCCGGAGTGAATGCGGCGGAGAGCCGACCGGCCTGATCGCACATTCATCACTGCGCGGTGCGGTGTGCCCGCCATCACCGCGCGGTGCGGTGTGCCCAGCGCACGCCGGCGTGGCGGGGTGGGTTAGGTTGGTGGTATGTCCTTTTCGGGTGACGGCGTGGCTGCGGTGACGCGGTGACGGCGGATCTGTACGGGACCGCTGCGGGGCTGGTGGAGCGCTCGGCGGCGGCCTACGTGTCCGGCGTTCCCACCGATCCCGCCGACGACGGTTTCTTCGGGCCGGCGAGCGTCACGTGGCGGGTGAGCACCGACTTGTCCTCGCCCGTCGCGGGGCTGCGGTCGCTGCTGGTGCAGGCGCTGCATCCGCTCGCAATGGCCGGCGTCGACCAGCACAGCGCGTGGCGGCGCGACCCGGTGGGCAGGCTCGCGGCGACGCAGGAGTACGTCACCACGATCACCTTCGGTGACCGCGCCACGGCGGAGCGGGCGGGTGCGTGGGTGCGGCGGATCCACGAGCACGTCCGCGGCACCGACCCGGTCACCGGGCAGCCCTACGCGGCCGGCGACCCGGCGCTGCTGCTGTGGGTGCACGCGGCGCTGGTGGAGTCCGCCCTGGCGGCGGCCGGCCTGTTCGGCACGCCGCTGCCGCCGGCGGACCGCGACAGGTACGTGGCGGAGATGGTGGCCGCCGCCGAGCTGGTCGGCGTGCCCGCCGGGATGGCACCGTCCACCGTCACGGAGCTCGAGGCGTACCTGGCCGCGGTGCGGCCCAGCCTGCGCTGCACGCCGGCGGCCAGCGAGTCCATGAACTACCTGCTCGACCCTCCTGGCCTGGGCGAAGATGTCGCCGACATCTGGCGGGACATCAGGGACGCGGCCGTGAGCGCGCTCCCGGACTGGGCGATCGCCATGTACGGGTACGACGCGCCGGCCCCGCTGACCGCCGAACGGCGGACCGAGATCCGCCAGGCGCTCGGCGTGCTGGACACGGTCTTCCTGGGCGAGCCGGGAGTTCTCGAGGCGCGGCAGCGGATCGAGGCACGGCGGATCGAGGCACGGCGGCGCGGGGCGCGGCGCGGGTGAGGAAACGTGCCGTAGCGGCCGCCGCCGGCGGCGCGATCGTGGCGCTTGCCCTGCTGCGGAGCAGAGGAGCGCTGCGCCGCCCGCGGATACGCGAAGCAGCGCTGCGCGTCCCCCGCGCTGTGCTCGGCACGCAGCTACCAGGACGCTCGCAGGGACCCGCGCGGGCAACCCGAAGCGCCCTGCGCCGGAACCGGCTGCGGCTGGAGCGCGGACTGGCCGCCGCCCGGCTCGCGGCGCGCGGCGGCGCGCGTTACGCGGCCGGCGCGCCGAGGCTGTTCGCCGCCGCGGGCGAGCACCGGCAGCGGCTCCGGAACGATCTCGCCCTGCAGACCGCCGAAGACGTCGCGGCCACCCTCGGGACGATGAAGGGCGTCCTGATGAAGATCGGGCAGATGGCCAGCTACGTCGACGACGGCCTGTCGCCCGCCGTCCGCCGCACGCTCAGCCGCCTGCAGGACAGCGTCCCGCCGATGAGCGCGGAGCTGGCCGCCGGCGTCATCGCCGAGGAGCTGGGCATGCCGCCGGAGCGGCTCTTCGCCCAGTGGGACCCGGAACCGGTCGCCGCCGCCTCCATCGGCCAGGTGCACCGCGCGATCACCCGGGACGGCCGGGCCGTCGCGGTGAAGGTGCAGTACCCGGGCATCGCCGAGACGATCGCGGCCGACCTGACCAACGTCGCCCTGCTGCGCAGGATGCTCCGCGTCGCCGCACCGAACCAGGATGTCGATGCGCTGGTCGAAGAGCTGCGCGAACGCGTCCTGGAGGAGATCGACTACCGCAGGGAAGCCGGCGACCAGCGGATGTTCGCGGCCTACTACGAGGGGCATCCGACCATCCACGTGCCGCGGATCGTGGACGAGCTGTCCACCCGCCGGGTGGTGACGAGCGAGCTCGCCGACGGCGCGCGGTTCGCCGAGCTCGCATCCTGGTCACAGGCCGAACGGGACCTGG
>Ga0213875_10000268_pt1 | contig 51367 bp, 49 predicted proteins | sample BarmaccomBMRX_R8_FD_160105 | JGI IMG/M metagenome (GOLD analysis project Ga0213875, IMG submission 160105) | Root-associated microbial communities from Barbacenia macrantha in rupestrian grasslands, the National Park of Serra do Cipo, Brazil - RX_R8 | ecosystem: Host-associated > Plants > Roots...
TGCGGCTCGTCGGGATCGATCTCGGCCGGGCGGAGATCCGCGACCTGCGGATGGTCGACTGCTCGATGGCGCTCGCGACGCTCGCCGCCGCCACCCTGGGGTCGGTCGAGCTGCAGCGCGTCAACCTCTCCGAGTCGGTGTGGATGGACGCGGCGCTGCGCGGGGTGGCGTTGGTCGACTGCGAGCTTTCCGGGGCGGACTTCCGCGGCGCGTCGGTCGACGGCTTAGCGATTCGCGGCGCCACGCTCGAGGGGATCATCGGCGTCGCGTCCCTCCGGGGGCTGCGGATGACCTGGTCCGACGTGCTCGCCTCGGCGGGGGCCCTCGCCGCGGCGCTCGGGATCGGCGTCGAGCCCGACTGAGGGGACGCGAGGTCGCGGTCTAGTCGTCGGTGGGGAGCACGGTCAGCACGAGCCGCGCCGCCCCGTGGTGCAGGACGTTGTCGGCGATCACTCCCTCGGCGGCGGACGCCTGGTCGCCGGCGATGCCGAGGTTGACCGCGAACTTCGGGTGCGCCGAGCCGGCGACCTCGAGTCGGATCCGGTGGCCGGGCAGGATGCGCTGGGCCGTGTCCCACATGACGACCTCGATCTCGTAGACGGCGTCCGGCTCGACGGCGACCGGAGCCTTGTGCCCGTCGCGGTAGCGCAGCCGGGTCAGGCCGTCGCACAGCCGCTGCGCGAAGCCCGAGGGGTGGACGTCGAGGAGCTTGGCGGCGATGTCGGCGTCGGCAGCCGAGGTGGCGACGTGGGCGACGAGCGAGACGGGACCGATGACGTCGAGCGGCTCGGTGAGCGGCTCCGAGGTGTAGACGAGCACGTCGCCGCGGGTCTCGACCCCGGCGTAGTCGTCGGGGCCGCCGATCTGGGCCGAGAGGGCGGAGGTGATGAACGGCACCGGGCGGTCGGGGTCGTGGCGCAAGCGATCGGCGCCCGGCTCGCCGGCCGGCGGCGCCTCGAGCAGCCGGCCGTCGCCGTACCGCGAGTTGGCGCCGCGCCGGCTGTGCAGGTACCAGCTGCGCTCGCTACTGCCCGGCGGGGCCACGCCGCGACGTCGAGCCACCGGTTGGCGCCCATCAGGAACAGTCGCGCGGGCGCGGCGGGGGTCGCCGGCGCGCGGCCGCGCACCATCTCGTCGAGGAAGCCGGTCATCGCGCCGTAGAGGTCGATGACCGCGTCGGGGCCGAAGTCGACCTCGCCGAGCTGGTGGCCGGCGTTGACCCGATGGCTCCAGGGACCCATCAGCAGCCGTTGCCCGGCGCGGCCGGCGGCGGCCATCGCCGCGAAGTTCGCGGGCGTGCCGATCTCCTCGTCGTCGTACCAGCCCGAGACGTGCAGCACCCGGCAGGTCGACCTCGCCGATGCGGTGCTGATAGCGGACCGGCTCCCACCACTCGTCGAGCGTCTGGTGGCGGCAGTCCTCCTGCCGGCCCGACGAGTGAAAGCCCGCGGCCTCGTCGAGATCGATGAGCGGACGATGACGGTAGACCGCCATCCAGTCGACCGCCTCGGTGTACTGCATGGCTCGGCCGTCGGTCATCCGATACCAGTGGACGCGCATCGGACCGGGCAGCCCGGTGGGGTCCTCGACGAACGGGTCCGACGGGGAGACGAGGACGATCATCGCCGCGAGCGCGGGCGGGCGGTGCAGCGCGGTCAGCCACTGGATCTGCCCGGGGTAGCTGCCGCCGTAGGTCGCGACCCGCCCGTCGCACCACACCTGCGCGGCCGCCAGGCGATGACGTCGACCCCGTCGAGGCCGTCGTCGCGGTACGGGATGAACGTCCCATCGGAGTCGCCCCGCCCGCGCACGTCGACCCACACCGTGGCGTAGCCGGCGCGCGAAGGCGTCGGCGCGCTCGGTCGCCTTCTCGCTGCTGCGACCGTACGGCGTGCGCATGACGACCGCCGACGCCGGCCCACGTCGATTTCCACCCCGCCGGTCCCGCGCCCGCATCTCGGCGGCCACCCCGTGTCAAAGCCCGCACATGTGTCCCCAGGCGTGCAGGGTGGCCGCCAATAAGCCGGTCCGGCCAGACACTCCGGCTGCCACCCCGTGACCGAAGGCGTGACATCCGGTCGTCTCACCTCAGTCCGCGTCAGCCGAAACGCCGTCGGGGGAGCCGTCCTACAGCCGAGTAACGAGCGGCGGCCCGCCGCCGCCAGCAGACGATCCCGCCAGCGGTGGCCGCCGCGACCACCGCGACCACCGCGGCCGCCGGGATCGCGCGGCGCAGCAGCGCGCCACGGGAGATCTCGCCGAGGTCGAGCACGTCGGCGCTACGCCGCTCGCGCCGCGATGTGCCCCCCGCGCCGGCGGCGGCGCGACCGGCGCCAGCGGCCGCACGACCGGCGCCAGCGGCCGCACGACCGGCGCCAGCGGCGGCACGACCGGCGCCAGCGGCGGCAGGACCGGCGCCAGCGGCGGCAGGACCGGCGCCAGCGGCGGCGAGGGCGGCATCGCCCGCGGGACCGGTCGGCAGCCGCCCGACCGGGGTCAGGTCGTAGGCCCCGAGGCGGGTTGGCGCCCGCTCGGGCACCGCGGTCGACCAGTCGATCGTCGGCACATCGGGGACGCCGCGAGGCGCCGCCCCGCTCGCGGCCGATCCGGGTCCCCCCGCGCCGCGACCCACCGCCTCGGGCCCGGCCGTCCCGGAGCCCGCGCCGTCGACAGTCGCCGCGTGCCCGTCAGCGCCCATCTCCTCGGCAAGCCCGGCGGCGAAGCGCTCCATCAGCTTCGCCGACACCTCCTGCATGACCCCGCGTCCGAACTGCGCGGCGGGCCCGGAGATCTGCAGCTCGGTCTCGACCTCGACGCGCGTCCCGTCGCCCGCCTCGCTCATCTCGGTGACGATCGTCGCCGCCGCGGTGCCCGCTCCGGAGGCGTCGCGCGCCTGAGCGCGTATCACCGCGCGGCGGGCGTCGGCGTCGGCCTCCTCGATCCGGACCGTGCCCCGGTAGCGGCTCGTCACCGGTCCGATGCGGACCGCCATCCGGCCGGTGAACTCGCCCCCGTCGCCGCCATCGAGCTCGGCCCCCGGCATGCAGGGCGCGACGCGCTCGAGGTCGAGCAGCACCGCCCACGCCTCGTCGACGAGCGCCGGGACGGTGAACGCGTTGCGGAGCTTCACGGGGGCGTCGCGATCATGAGCGCCCGCCGAAGGTCACGTAGAACTCGCGCTCGGCGCGCGACTGCGCGGTCAGCTCCTCGATGACCTCGCGCAGGCTCCGCCCGCCGGGACGGCGCTACTTGGCGACGACGACATAGGCCATGGTTGGTCTCCTTCATTGCCTCAGCGCGCCCCCGGCGAGCTCGGCCGCGGCGCGACGGATGGCGGCGACGATCTCGACGTAGGACCCGCAGCGGCAGAGGTTGCCGCCGAGCGCCTCGCCGATCTCGGCTTCGCTCGGGTCGGGGTTGTCGGCGAGCAGCGCCTTGGCGGTCAGGATGAACCCGGGCGTGCACCACCCGCACTGGTAGGCGTGGGCCTCGACGAACGCCCGCGGCACGGGATCGGCGCTGCTGAGCCCTTCGACCGTCGTCACCCGTCGCCCGGCGCTCAGCGCCGCGAGCATCAGACAGCCCGAGACCGGCTCGCCGTCGACGAGCACCGTGCAGGCGCCGCAGACGCCGATGCCGCAGGTCGCGCGCACCGAGCGCAGCCCCTCGCGGCGCAGCACCGCGAGCAGCATCTCGTCGGGCTCGCACTCGAGCCCGACCGACCGGCCGTTGAGCTCGAGCGCAACGTTCACGAGCGCTCCCGGCGGGCGTCGACGGCGGCGAGCACGCGCTCGGCCGAGATCGGCAGCTCGGCGACGTCCAGCCCGAGCGAGAACAGCGCGTTGCCGATCGCCGCGGGCACCGGCGGCAGCACGGTCTCGCCGAGGCCGTGCACGTCGGCGCCCTCGCGCTCGATGATCTCGTGCGTGAAGCGCGTCGGGAGATCGCCGGTCGCGGGCAGGTTGTAGTCCGACAGGTTGGCGTTGGCGACCTGCCCATCGGCGAACTCGATCGCCTCGAACAACGTCGTGCCCAGCCCCATCAGCAACGCGCCCTCGTTCTGCAGCGCCGCCCCCTCGGGGTTGACGATCCGCCCGGCGTAGGCGACGCCGTGGAGGTGGTCGACCGTCAGCTTGCCGGTCTCCTCGTCGACGGTCACCCGCGCGGCGGCGGCACCCTGATGCCAGTGGGTCGAGGCGATGCCCTGCCCGCTGTCGGGGTCCAGCCCGCCCTCGTTGCGGATCTCGCCGTACCCGCGCTCGTTGCTGTTCGTGCGCAGGTCGCGCACCGCCTCCTCGAGCGCGCGGCCCATCATATGGGTGGTGCGGCTCGAGGTCGTGCGAGTGTCGTAGGGCGAGGTGTCGGTGTCGGGCGCGGCGATCTCGATCTGCCCCGGCTCGCACCCGAGCAGCTCGGCGCCCAGAAGCTGCAGCGACCGGCGCATCCCCTGCCCCATCTCGGTGGCCGCGGTGTGGATGACGTAGCCGACGGGCGCGCGCTGCACCGAGATGGCGGCGCGGCTGGGGGTCTGCATGCCCTTGAGCAGGACGCACAGACCCTTGCCGCGGGGGTCGCGCTCGTAGTCGACGGCGTCGGCGGCCGCCTGTAGGCAGCGCTCGAACTGGACGTCGTGCATGACCTCGCCGGTGGCAAAGCGGTCGCCGTCGCGCAGGAGGTTGCGTCGTCGCAGCTCGAGCGGGCTCAGATCGACCTCGGCGGCGAGCACGTCCATCGTGCGCTCGGAGGCCCAGATCGACTGCATCGCGCCGTAGCCGCGATAGGCGCCGTTCGGCGGCAGGTTGGTGTAGATCGCGAGCGCATCGACGCGGACGTGCGGGATGCGGTACGGGCCCACGCCGGCGTAGCCGAGCTTGGTCGCCACGCCGGGGCCGCAGTCGGCGTAGGCGCCGGTGTCCACCCAGCAGTCGAGCTCCTTGGCCACGAGCGACCCGTCGCGCCGGGCGCCGAGCCGCACCCGAATGACCGACGGATGGCGGTTGAGCGTCACGAATTCCTCGGCGCGATCGAGGACGACCTTGACCGGTCGGCCGGCCTTGCGAGCCAGCGCCGCGAGCACCGCCTCCTGGCGGACGAACGTCTTGGCCCCGAACGACCCGCCCATCGTGCCGCCGACGATCCGGATGCGCTCCTCGTCGAGCCCGAACGCGACCGCCAGGTCGGCGCGGAGGTTGAACGGCGTCTGGGTGCCGGTCCAGATCGTCAACCGCTCGTCCTCCCACTCGGCGACCGCCGCGTGGGGCTCCATCGGCGCGTGCGCGGCGCTCGGGGTCCGGTAGGCGCGCTGGACGACGACCTCGGCGTCGCCGAACCCGGCGGCGACGTCGCCGTGGACGAGACGGAAGCGATGGCAGGCGTTGGTGCCGGCGAGCGGGCGCACCCCGATCGAGACCGCCTCGCCGGCCGAGTGAGCGCCGTCGGGATGCAGCAGCGGCGCGCCGGGCTCGACCGCCTCCACCGGGTCGTAGACAGCGGGCAGCTCCTCGTAGCGCACCTCGACCCGGTCTGCGGCCTCCCGCGCCGCCCGTGGGGTCGGCGCCGCGACCGCGGCCACGACATCGCCGACGTGCCGGGCCACCGCGGCGAGCACGTGCTCGTCGCGCACCTGGCAGCCGTAGCGCCGCAGGTCGGCGACGTCCTCGCCGGTCAGCGCCACGCAGTCGGCCCCCACCGCAGTCGCGTCGATCGAGACGACCCGGGCGTGGGCATGGGGGCTGCGCACGAACGCGGCGTGCAGCATCCCCGGGCGCTCGGCGTCGACGGCGTAGCGCAGCTGCCCGGTGACCCGCGCGTCGAGCCCGCTGGCGCTCACGACCCCGCTCCCCGCCCAACGCTCACGGACCCGCCCTCCGCCGACCCCTCACGAGCGTCCCTCCCCGCCGACCCCGCACGAGCGTCCCTCCCTGCCGACCCCGCACGAGCGTCTCTCCGCCGACCCCCCCGAGCTCCTCCAGCGCGCGACGCACCTCGACCGCGACGATCCGCCGCCGATAGCCGGCGCTCCCGCGCGCGTCGGTCAGCGGCTGCAGGCGCTCGGCGTAGCGGCGCGCGATCTCCCGCGCCATCGCGCCGTCGAGCGGTCCCTCGGCGGCGAGCGCACAGATGTCGGGGTAGTGCTGGGGCATCTCGGCGCAGGCGCCGACCACGACGCGCAGTGCGCCGCCGCTCCGCGCGGCAGCGACCGCGACACACGGCCGGTCCTCGCTGGAGCGCGAGCGGAACTTGCGATAGACGGCGCCGGGTTCGGCCGGCGGGACGCGGACCTCGGTCAGCAGCTCGTCGTCGGCGATGCACGTCTGATAGAAGCCGAGGATGAGCTCGTCGATCGCCACCTCGCGCTCGCCGGTAGGACCGCGCAGTACCGCCCGCGCGCCGAGCGCGCCGAGCATCGCGGGCGGGTCTGACGCGTAGTCGGCGTCAGCGAGCACGCCGCCCACGGTCGCCTGATTGCGGACCCGGGGGCTGGCGACGATCCCGAAGGCGCGCGCGAGCGCCGGCCAGTCGCGGCGCACCGTCTCGTCACGCTCGACCTGGCGGTGGGTGACCATCGCGCCGAGGCACAGCTCCCCGTCGCGAACGGTGATGCCGCGCAGCTCACCGACGGCGCGCAGCGACAGCAGGCACGTGGGACTCAGGAAGCCCTGGTTCATGAGGATGCCGAGGAAGCTGCCGCCGGCGAGCACCGTCGCCTCCGCCCCGCGCTGCGCGCGCACCTCGCCCGCCTCGGCCAGCGATCGGGGCTCCAGCCACTGCACCGCGCTCATGCCGGGCGATCGTAGAGGGGGTTCTCGGCTGAGGCGATGAGCGACGCCGGCGCGAGCGGGCGGGCGCTTGCGCGCTCGAAGTCGGCGGCCACGACGTCGGGGTCGACGGGCGCGAAGATCAGATCGGCGGCGGGATAGCCGAGGGCGTGGAAGGCGGCGTCGGCGGTCGCGGTGTCATAGGCAGTGCGCTGCAACGACACGTCGGGACCGAGGCGCAGCCAATAGGCGCCCGGCTCGCGCTCGTAGGGCCGGCCGATGCTCCCGGCGTTGATCATCCGCCGATGGCCGGCGCGGCGGTCGAACTGGCGGTGGGTGTGCCCGCCGACGAGGACGCGCGCACCCGCGTCGCGCAGGATGCGCGCCAGCCGGTCCTCCGGGGTCGCGGTCGTCACCCGCTCTTCGTCGCTGCGCGCGCTGCCGTGGCAGAAGAGCACCTCGCCGAGGCCGTCAACCTCGAGCGCCTGCAGGGGCGGCAGGCCGGCGAGGAAGTCGCGCTCGGTGGCGTCCAGGAACGTCGCCGCCCACGCGTCCCCGGCGTACAGCGGGTGATCGAGCAGCTCGGGTCCGATCGTGCCGTCGAAGCCCATGACGACGGCGCGGTCGGCGTTGCCGCGCAGCCAGCGCGTCGGCCAGGGCAACTCGCGAAGCCGGGCGAGCACCTCGCGGGGCATCGGGCCGGCGCAGACGTCGCCGCCGACGACGACGACGTCGGGCGGATTGTCGCGCAGCTGCGCGAGCACGGCATCGAGCGCCGGCACGTTGCCATGGATGTCGTAGAGCGCGACCACCGTCGCGTCCCTCTCCGCCATTGATCGATTATCTATGATTGGTCGTCGACCGCGACGACCGGGAGGGAGAGCAGGATGGTGCAGCGTTCGATGTCGCAAGCGGCGCGCTGATGCGCGCGCTCGTCGTCGTCGCGCCCAACGACTTCGCCGTCCGGGACGTCGAGCGGCCGCGGCCGCGGCGCTACGAGGTCCTGTGCCGGGTGCGCGCGACCGCGATCTGCGGCACCGACCCCCACATCATCCGCGGGGAGTACCCGGGCTTCTGGCCCAAGGAGTGGCCGCTGACCCCGGGCCACGAGTGGTGCGGCGAGATCGTCGAGCTCGGAGACGGCGCCGCGCAGCTCGGCTGGGAGGTCGGGACGCGAGTGGCCGGGACCTCCCACGCGCCCTGCGGCTACTGCGCCCGCTGCATCGAGGGCCGCTACAACATCTGCGAGAACTTCGGGATCGAGGATCTGCACGCCCAGTACGGGCACAACGCGCCCGGGGCCTACGCCGAGTACGTCGTGCACTCGGTCCGCAGCGTGTTCGCCGTTCCCGACGTGCTCTCCGACGAGGAGGCCGCGATGCTCGATCCGGCCGCGATCGCGCTGCACACGGTGCTCCGCGGCGGACAGCGGCCGGGCGACGCCGTCGTCGTCGTCGGCCCCGGGGTCATGGGCCTGCTCGTCGGCGAGTGCGCGCGGGCGCTCGGCGCCGGCCGGGTGCTCGTCGTCGGCCGCGGCGCCCGCCTGCGCAAGGCGCGCGAGCTCGGTCACGAGATCGTCGACTTCACCCGCGGCGACCCGGTGGCCGCGGTGCGCGCGGCCACGGGTGGCTCCGGAGCCGACGTCGCCATCGAGTGCTCGGGCGCGCCCGAGGCGGTCGGTCAGAGCGTCGAGATGGTGCGCAAGGGCGGCCGCGTCGCGGTCGTCGGGATCCCGCTCGCCGACGCCCAGCTGCCGATGCCGCGGACCGTGCTCGACGAGGTCGACGTCGTCGGCGTGCGCGCGCTCGCCGGGGAGATGCCGCGCGCGATCGCGCTCGCCGCCAGCGGCCGGATCCGCCTGTCCGAGCTGATCACCCACCGCTTCGCGCTCGAGTCCTTCGCCGACGCGTACGCCACCTTCACCGAGCGCCGCGACGGCGCCCTGAAGGTCATCGTCCAGCCACGCCTGGAGGTCGCGGCATGACCGGAGCCCCGGTCCTGTGCTCGTGCGCGATCACCGGAGGCATGAGCGTGCCGGGGCAGAGTCCCGCCATCCCCGTCACCCCCGAGGAGATCATCGAGTCCGCGGTGGCCGCCCACGAGGCGGGGGCGGCGATCGTCCACGTCCACGTCCGCGAGCCCGAGACGGGCCGGCCATCGGCCGACCTCGGCCTGTTCAAGGAGGTGCTCGCCGGGATCGGCGAGCGCTGCGGGGCGATCGTGCAGCCGACGACCGGCGGCGGCGTCGGGATGACGATCGAGGATCGCGCCCGGGTGGTCACCGAGTGCCGGCCCGAGATGGCGACGTTCAACTGCGGCTCGTTCAACTTCGGGATCTTCGAGGTGCGCCACCGGCCCGAGATGGCCGAGTGGGAGACCGAGTACCTCGAGTCGACCAGGGAGTTCATCTTCCGCAACACCTTTGCCGACCTCTATCGCCTCTCGGAGCTGTTCCGCGAGGCGGGCGCCAAGCCCGAGTACGAGGTCTACGACGTCGGACACCTGTACAACCTGCGTCACCTGCTCGACCAGGGGCTCGTCGACACCCCGGCGCACATCCAGTTCGTGCTCGGCGTGCTCGGCGCCAACGCCGCCACCCTGGGCCAGCTGCTGCACATGCACCAGACGGCGGTGACGCTGTTCGGCGACGACTTCACCTGGTCGGCGGCCGGGGTCGGGTATCCCGGCCAGTTCCACCTCGCGGCGACGTCGCTCATGCTGGGCGGGCATATTCGCGTCGGGCTCGAGGACAACCTGCGGGTGACGGGCGGGCACCGCGCGGAGTCCAACGGTGAGCTGGTGGAGAAGGCGATGACGCTGGCCCCGCTGCTCGATCGCGAGCCGGTGGTCGGCGACGACGCGCGTCGGGCGCTTGGGCTCGGCAGCGCGCAGTGAACCCACGAGCGCAGGAGAGGGACAACCATGGCAGTGACGACGCGCGACGACGAGGTGCTCGGCACCAACTTCGGAACCGACGCGTTCCCGGTCCAGTGGCGCGAGGGTGAGCGCGACCTGTTCTGGATCTACGACGACCTGCACATCCCCAACCCGGTCTCGCCGCTGTTCTTCGACATCGGCGGCTGGTGGCTGAGCTGTGACCACATGTTCCGGCGCTTCGGCACACCGTTCGCGTGCGACTGGATCGCCAAGGAGGTCAACGGCTACGTGTACACGGCGGCGGTTCCCTGCGACCCCGAGCTGCACGCCGAGGCGACCGAGTACGAGAACCGCTACGTGCCGCGGGTGCCGCGCGATCCGGAGTACGCGGGCGAGATCGGCGCCTACCTCGGCGGCGTGCTGCCGATCTACGCGGCGAACTTCATCGACTGGTGGCGCGCGCGGCTGCGCCCCGAGATCGAGCGCAACTTCGCCTACCTCGACGAGTTCGACGACGCCGACGCCTCCCTGCTCGAGCTCGCCGTGCTGCTCGAGGACGCGATCGACATCCACGACCGCCACTGGAAGATCCACTGGATGCTGAACTTCGCCCAGTTCGCGTCGACCCAGAACCTCAACCAGGTGATCGAGGAGGTCGGCGGCGACCCGTCGCTCATGGGCCGCCTGCAGTCGAGCGTCGAGGACCGCAACTGGGACGCGATCGAGGACCTCTGGCAGGCCAAGGAGGAAGTCAGGTCCGACCCCGAGCTGCAGTCGGCGTTCGAGGCGGCGACCGCGGCCGAGGTCATGGAGGCGCTCGGCGGCTCTGACCGCGGACGGCGCCTGATCGCCGAGCGGATCGAGAGCCATCAGCGGACCTTCGGCTACAAGGCGCTGTGGTCGCACGAGCTCATGTACAAGCTGTGGGTCGAGGACCCGGCGCCGATCGTCGAGGCGATCCGCGGCTACGTCGCCACCGACTACGACTATCCGGCGAACCTGCGCGCGGTCTCCGACGATCTCGAGGCCGCCAAGCGCGAGGTCATGGAGGACGTCGAGGGCGAGGATCGCGAGCGACTCGCGCGCGCGCTCGAGCTGTCGCTGAAGATGAATCCGCTGACCCCGGACCACCACTTCTTCGTCGATCAGGGGACGAACGCGCGCCTGCGGCTCGTCGTGATCGCGATCGGGCGCAAGCTCGTCGAGGCCGGGGCGCTCGACGACCCCGAGGATGTCGTGTTCCTGCACTACAACGAGCTGCGCCGGCTGATGGCCGACCCTCGGGCGTTCGACGCGGCCGAGCTCGTCTCCGACCGCCGCGACGAGCACGAGGAGGCCTTCGAGCGTCGGGCACCGGCGTGGCTGGGCACCGCGACCAAGTCGGCGATCGAGTTCCCCTACGGCGGGCTGTGGGGCTTCCCGGATCGCTTCTACGCCGGCGAGCCCACGACGAGCGGGGAGATCAAGGGGTTGCCCGCGTCGCCCGGCGTCGTCGAGGGAACCGCCCGCTACGTCGCCGAGCTCGACGAGTTCGACAAGGTCCAGGAGGGCGACATCCTCGTCTGTCGGATGACCAACCCCGCCTGGGTGGTGCTGTTCACGAAGATCAAGGGTCTGGTCACCGAGGCCGGCGGCGCGGTCTCGCACCCGGCGGTCGTCGCGCGCGAGTTCGGGATCCCGGCGGTCGTCGGGACCGGCAACGCCGGCGAGCGGATCGCCACCGGCGATCGCGTGCGGGTCAACGGCGCCACCGGCGTGGTCGAGATCCTCGAGACGTGAGCCTCGTCCTGCAGTTCGCGGACGCCGACTGCGCCGAGGTGCGGCGCGCGGGCGGCAAGGGCGCGTCGCTGGCGCGTCTGGCCGGCGCCGGGCTGCCGGTGCCGCCGGGGTTCGTCATCCCAGCTAACGCGCTCGCCGACGCGCTGCCCGACGATGGGGCCGAGCTGCACGCCCTCGCCCGGCGCCGGGACGCCGAGGGCGCGCGCAAGCTGGTCACCGAGGTCGAGCTGCACCCAGCGCTGCGCGAGGCGGTGCTCGCGGCCTACGCCGCGCTCGGCGAGGACGATGCGCCGGTCGCCGTGCGCTCGAGCGCGTGCGCCGAGGACTCCGACGCGGCGAGCTTCGCCGGCCAGCAGGAGACCTTCCTGCATGTCCGCGGCGGCGATCAGGTGCGCGCCCGGATCCGCGACTGCTGGGCGTCGTTCTTCTCCGAGCGGGCGCTGTTCTACCGCGCTGAGAAGGGCTCGCTCGACGACCTCGGGATGGCCGTCGTCGTCCAGCGCATGGTGCAGGCCGACGCCGCGGGCGTGCTGTTCACCTGCGATCCCGTCCACAACCGCCGCGACCGCATGGTCGTCGAGGCGGTCATCGGCCTCGGCGAGGCGGCCGTCTCGGGCGCGGTCACCCCCGACCACTACGTGCTGCGGCGCGACGGCCGGGTGCGCAGGGCGCGGGTCCACGAGCAGCCCTACGCGATCGTCGCCGACGAGGCCGGCGGCGTGATGCGGCGCGAGCTGGCCCCCGACGAGGGAGGCGCCCGCAAGGTCGGCGACGACCTGCTCGCGCAGCTGGCCCGGATCGGCGACGAGCTCGAGCAGCAGCTGGGCGCGCCCCAGGACATCGAGTGGGCGGTGCAGGACGGCGAGCTCTACGTTCTGCAGGCGCGGCCGGTGACGACGTGAGCGAGCTGCTGCCCGCCGCCCGGGAGTGGGTCTCCGAGGTCCATCCCGACGCCCACCACCTGCTCGCGACCGAGGCCTGGCTCGAGGCGATCGCGTCCGACGCCGCGCCGCGGCTGCGCATCGCCGCGGTGCTGCATGACATCGAGCGCGCGTTCCCCGACCCCGATGCCGGCTGGGACAGCTTCCGCGACTGGGCTTCGCCCGTCTACAACCGCTGGCATCAGGACCGCTGCGCGCGCATCGCCGCCGACTGGCTGCGCGCGCAGGACGCCCCCGAGGATCTCGTGGCCGAGGTCGCCGGTCTCATCGCCGTCCACGAGGATGGAGGGTGGCCGCGGGCCGACCTGCTGCAGGCCGCCGACTCGCTGTCGTTCCTGGACACCATGATCGGGCTCGTCGTCGGCTGGGCGCGGCGGGGCGGTGACGGGCCGCGCACCGCGATCGCCAAGCTGCAGAGCTCGCTCGATCGCATCCATCCAGAGCTCGGTCGCGCGCGCGAGCTCGGCCGGCCGATGCTCGAGCGTGGGCTCGCCGAGGTGCGGCAGGCAACCGCGGCAGCGCCCGCCCGATGAGCGCGGCCGCGCCCGCCCGATGAGCGCGGCAGCGCCCGCCCGATGACCGGCGGGCGCGACCGCCTGCCCGGCGAGGGTGGCATCGTCTCGCCCGGGCAGCCGGCCGCGCGCGCCGCCGCGCCGACCCCAGAGCACGTCCGCGCCGCAGCGGCCCTCATCCGCGACGGCCGGATGTTCCGCCTGGCGCGCGAGCGGTTCCCGAAGATGCCGCTGTTCGCGGGCCATCCGACGTTCGAGGTCGTCTCCTATCGCACCCCGCAGGGCAGCCGGGTGACCGGCGACCACCACTGGGGCCTGCCCAACGACGCCTGCCTCGGCTTTATGTCCGAGCTGGTCATCGGGACGACGCACACCGGCGCGCACATCGACGCCCACGCGCACATGACCGTCGGCGACGAGGACCGCTGGCACGGCGGCTCGGCGCGCACCGAGCTCGGCGACTTCGGGCCCGTCCGCGGCGACGCGACCGAGATCCCGCCGCTGTGGCGGCGCGGGGTGCTCTACGACGTGCCCGGCCATCGCGGCGTCACCGCGCTGAGCGCGGGCGAGCCGGTGACCGGCGCCGACCTTCAGGCGATCGAGGCCGACACCGGCGTGGCCGCGGGCTCCGGCGACGTCGCGCTCGTGCGGACCGGTTACCTGGCCGGCTGGCCCGATCCCGAGCACCTGGCGGCGAGCCGCGGCGCCGGGCCCGACATCTCGGCGGCGCAGCTGCTGCTGGCGCGCGGCGTCGTGGCCACCGGTTCGGACACCGAGACCTATGAGGTCCAGCCCGCCCCCGACCGGGGCACCCCCGCCAACCCGCAGCCCGTCCACACGCTGCTGCTCATCGAGCACGGGATCTACCTGATCGAGAGCCTCGATCTCGAGGGGATCGCCGCGGCGGGCGTGCACGAGTTCCTGTTCGTGGCGCTGCCGCTGGCCATCCGCGGGGCGACGGGCTCGATGATCGACCCGGTAGCGATCACGTGACCGCGCCGCGGACGACGATCCGGCGCACCGTCCTGCGCGAGGAGGTCAAGTCAATCGTCGACGATCGCGACCGCGCGCACCGGGGCCGCGGTCGTACCGACCCACTTGACCGGCAGGACACAGAGCTGGAACCCGTGGGGACGTCCGATCTGCTCGAGGTTCATGAGGTTCTCGAGATGCCAGTACTCCTCGTCCCACATGACGCGGTGGGCCTCCCAGAACAGCCGTTTCTCGAACATCGCCCATACCGGGGGGTCGTAGGTGATCGCGTCGACGCCCATCAGGCGCACGCCCTGGCCGATCAGCCACCGCGTGGCGGCGGCGCTCATCCCGGGATGATCGGTGCGGTAGCGCTCCTCGGTGTTGTAGGCGCCGGCGCCGGTGTGGTTGAGGACGATGTCGCGTTCCCGCAGCGTGTACTCGATGCGATCGAGCTCGCGGCGGATATCGTCCTCGGAGATCACCTCGCCGGGGTCCTTGGCGGTGAAGTCGAGCAGCACCCCGTCGGAGATGCAGTACTCGAGCGGGATCGTCTCGGGGCCGCCGGCGTCGGGAACGATGTGCTTGCGGGCGTCGAGGTGGGTTCCGACGTGGTCGTTTTGGACGACCAGGTAGCTCGCGGTCAGCGAGGTCACGCCGTACTCGCTGGCGCCGATCCGATCGGCGAAGTCGGTGTGGCTCTCGTAGACGGTGATCGCCGGCGGGGGGACGCGCGGGAAGGTCAGCATGTCCATGTGCACGGGCATGGACAGATCGATGATGCGCCTCACGGCGTCGCCTCCTCGGTCGGGTGCATGTCACTGGCAGGCGGTCAGCCCGCCGTCGAGGGTCAGGACCTGCCCGGTGATGAACGACGACGCGTCGGTGCAGAGCAGCAGCGCCGCGCCCACGATGTCGTCGGTGTCGGCGATCCGATGCAACGGGATGCGCTCCTCGAGGCCGGCGCGGAAGTCCTCGTCGGCGAGCAGCTCGGCCGTCTGCTCGGTGGCCACGAAGGTCGGCGAGATCGCGTTGACGGTGATCCCGTGCTTGGCCCACTCGGTCGCCTGCTGGCGGGTCAGCGCGTCGAGCGCGCCCTTGGCCGCCACGTAGGCCGAGAATCCGTTGTCGATGCCGAGCTGCCCGCGGACCGAGGAGAGGTGCAGCACCCGTCCGCCCCGCCCGCCGGTGATCATCGCCCGCGCCGCGGCCTGGGTCGGCAGCAGCGCGGCGCGGAGGTTGAGGTCGAGCATCCGATCCCACTCGTCCTCGGGGTAGGACTCGGCGGGATACAGCGCGGACCCGGCGCCGCCGCCGACCGTCGTGACCAGGACATCGACGCGGGAGAAGGCCGCGAGCGCTGCGTCGGCGAGCCGGTCGGCGTCGGTGAGGCGGGTGAGGTCGCCGAGCACCGGGACGGCGGCGATGCCCTCAGCGCGTAGGCCGTCGCAGACGGCGCCGGTCCGTCGCTCGTCGCGGCCGTGGACGACGACGCTCGCCCCGACGCGGCCGAGCGCCTGGCAGATCCGGCTGCCGATCCCGCCCGTGCCGCCGGTGACGATGGCGACGCGGCCGGCGAGACGGAACCGGTGCAGCTCGTCGTCGGCGGAAGCGGGGGTGTCGGTCGCGGCGTCGCCCATGGGCCGCGATCATCGCAGCGCGGCCGGTCTGCCGCCCGTCCGACACGCCCGATGTGGTGCGTAGCCGCCTGCTGGCGCTTGACCGCGCCGGTCGGCGCTTCTAGCGTCGCCGGACGATGGCGAGGCGGATGACGCGCGCGGGCGCCTGAGAGGGCGATGGGCACGGACGCCGAGGCGAGGGTGCGCGAGCGCGTGCTGGCGCCGATGCTGCGTGACGCGGTGGCGCTCGCCGCCGCCGGCGTGGCCACCGCCGTCGACATCGACCTCGCGATGCGTCTCGGCGCGCGCCACCGCGAGGGGCCGCTCACGATCCTCGCCGGCCTGACGCGCGGCGAGGCCGAGGCGCTGCTCGGCGAGCCGCCGCCGAGCTGGGCGTCGGTCTCCGTCGACGGCGCCGCGCCGGCCTCGGACGACGAGCCCGAGGGCGGGGTGACGGTCGTGGGCAGCGGGTTCATGGGCGCGGGGATCGCGTACGTCGCGGTCGTCGCCGGGGTGCCGACGACGCTGCTCGCCCGCTCGGCGGCCGCCGGCGAGCGCGCCCGAGCGGCGGTCCGGCGCGATCTCGACGGCGCGGTGGCGCGCGAGCGGTTGACGGCGGCGCAGGCCGACGCCGCGGCGGCGCGACTGACGATCGCCACCGACGCGTCGGACGGCATCGCCGATCGTCTCGTCATCGAGTCGGTCGCCGAGGACCTCGCGCTCAAGCGGCAGCTGTTCGCCGAGCTCGAGCAGATCACCGCGTCCGACGCGCTGCTGACGACGAACACCTCGTCGCTGCGCGTCGCCGAGATCGCGGCGGCCACCCGGTGTCCCGAACGCGTCGCCGGGCTGCACTTCTTCAGTCCGGTGGCGGCGATGCGCCTCGTCGAGGTGATCGTGCCCGAGTCGCTCCCGGACGCGACCGTGGCCGCCCTGGCGGCGTGGGCGCGACGCCTGCGCAAGGTCCCGGTGCGCTCCGCCGATCGCAGCGGGTTCATCGTCAACCGGCTGCTCTTCCCGATGCTCAACGACGCCGTCCGGACCGTCGACGAGGGCCTGTTCACCGTGGAGGAGGTCGACGAGCTGCTGCCGCTCGTCGGCGGGCACCCGATCGGCCCGCTGGCCCTGCTCGACCTCATCGGCCTCGACATCTCGCTCGCCGCCGAGGAGGTGCTCGCCGCCGCCAACCCGGGCGACGCGCGCCTGGCCCCCGCCGACGGGCTGCGGCGGCGGGTGGCCGCCGGCCGGCTCGGGCGCAAGACCGGCCGCGGCTTCCACGACTACCTTGCGCGGCCCGACGAGGCCGCGCGGCGCAGGCACGCGACGTCCGGCTGACGCGGACCGATGCCGCGGACGAGCGCCGACACCGATCGCCGCAGCGAGATCCTCGCCGCTGCCGCGCGCTGCTTCGACGCCTCCGGCTATCACAACACCACGATCGACGACATCGCCGCCGCGGTGGGCGTCTCCAAGCCGACCGTCTACTACTACTTCCGCAGCAAGCACGAGCTCCTCTATCTGATCCACGACGAGATGCTCGACCTCGTGCTCTCCCGCCACGAGGCGCGCGCGCGGGAGGGCTTTGCCAGCCACAGCGCCGCGCTCGAGGGGCTGATGCGCGACGTGGTCGCGCTGACCGAGACACATCCCGGGCACCTGCTGATCTCCTTCGAGCACTACCGTGAGCTGTCGCGCGAGTTCAAGCCCCGGATCCGCGCCAAGCGCGACCGGTTTCGCTCGATCGTCCGCGAGGTCGTGCGCTCGGGCATGGAGAGCGGCGAGTTCATCGTCCAGGACGTGGAGATGACGACCCTGGCGGTGCTCGGGATGTGCAACTGGACGTATCAGTGGCTGCGCCCGGAGTCGCGCACCGCCGCCGAGGTGGCCGAGTCGTTCTGGCGCTTCACGATGCGGAGCATCGCGGTCGATCCGGTGGCTCAGGGCGCCGTCTGATCCGGCGCTCCGGTACCCTACTTACTGGTCAGTAGGGTCTGGAACCGCGAGGTGTGGATGGCAGGAGAACCAGCGCCGCTGGGGGGTGGCGGCGGAGTCGTTGCCGAGCCGGAGCTGCCGCGGGCGGCGACGGTACTCGTGGCCGCCCCGCACGAGCTCGTCCACTACGGGCTGGCGCTGATGCTCGGAGGCTCGCCACCCATCGCGCGCTGCATTCCGGCGCGGGACGCCGAGAGCGCGATCGCGCTGGCCGGGCGGCGGGCGCCGACGATCGCGCTCGTCGACATCAAGCTCGGGCCACCGGGCCCCGAGGCCGCATGCCTGGGGATCCGCGCCGCCGCGCCCGCGGCGCGCGTCCTGCTGCTGACCGCCGCCATCCACCTGCCGTCGCGCACCGTAGCCGGCCTGGGAGCGAGTGGCTTCATCAGCAAGGCGTGGCCCTCGCGGCAGATCCTCGAGGCGGTTCGGCTGGCCAGCCGCGGACAGCTCGCGCGCCCGCGCGCCGGGCGTCGAGCGAACGAGCTCACCGATCGTCAGCACGAGATCCTCCAGCTGCTCGCCGACGGCGCGACCAACGACGAGATCGCGCGCACCCTGCACGTTTCGCCGAACACGGTCAAGCAGCACGCCAGCGCGCTGTACCGCAAGCTCCACGCTCGCAACCGGGCCGACGCGATCGGGCGCGCCCAGGCGATGGGCCTGCTCGTCTGAGCCGCGTGCAGCTCGCCGGGCGCACCGTGCTGGTGACCGGCGCCGGGCGCGGGATCGGCCGGGCGCTCGCCCGCGCGTGCGCCGGCGCGGGCGCGCGCGTCGCCCTCACCGACGTGCTCGCCGACGAGCTCGACGCGACCCGGTCGGCGCTCGGCGAAGGGCACCTGGCGATCCCCTGCGACCTCACCGATCCGGCGGCGGTCGAGGCGATGGTCGCCGCCGCGCGCGATGGCCTCGGCGAGATCGGGGTCTGCCTGGCCAACGCGGGCGTCGCCGTCGGCTCCGATCCGCTGCAGACCACCGATGCGACCTGGGATCTCGCGTTCGCGGTCAACGTCCGCCAGCACGTGCTGCTCGCGCGGCTGCTGCTCCCGGGATGGCTGCAGCGGGGCGAGGGCTGCTTCGTCGTCACCGCCTCGGCCGCCGGGCTGCTGACCCAGATCGGCTCGGCGCCCTATTCGGTGACCAAGCACGCCGCGGTCGCCTTCGCCGAGTGGCTGTCGATCACCTACGGCGACCGGGGGCTGCGGGTCAGCTGCCTGTGCCCGATGGGGGTCGACACCGCGATGCTCGCCGCGGGGGACCGCGACGCGCTCGGCGCGCTCGGGGCCCGGGTCGTGCGCGCGGCCGGCGAGGTGCTCGACCCCGACGCGGTCGCCGCCGAGACGCTGCGCGCGCTGGACGACGAGCGCTTCCTCATCCTCCCCCACCCCGAGGTGGCGACCTACTTCCAGCGCAAGGCCGAGGACTACGAGCACTGGCTGAGCGGGATGCGCCGCGCGCAGGCGGCCGCGAGCTCAGACGTGGGTGACGACGAGCGCCGGAACCTCGGGCAGTCGTGACGCGGCGGTCTCGAGATCGGCTTGGAGCTCGCGCGCGCGCTCGCGCATCCGCTCGACGCTGTCGAGCTTGATCTGCTCGTAGCCGCGGACCATGTCGGGCAGGCGCGCGATCTCGGTGACCTGGGCGCGGGTCCGCTCGTTCAGGCGGCCGAGCGCCCGCTCAACGAGCGCGCGGTACTCGCCGACGAGCGCGCGCTCGAGTCGGCGCAGCTCGGTGCGCCCGAACGGGTCGAGCGCGGTGCCGCGCAGCCCGCGGGCGCCGTGCAGGGCGCCGAACAGCGGCCGCGCCGAGCGGCCGAGCGCGAGCTTGCGCTTCATCCCCAGAGAGCGCAGGACCGGCGGGTGCAGCAGGATCTGGACCTTGGCGTCGGGCCCGAACTCCGCCTCGCGCTTGGCCTGCTCGATCGTGTCGAGGTGCAGGCGGGCGACCTCGTACTCGTCCTTGTAGGCCATGAGCTTGTATAGGCCCTCGGCGTACGCGATCGCCACCGCCTGGGAGCCGTCGCCGGCGCGCTCGCGCTCGATCGCGGCGACGCGCTGGACCTCGCGCTCGTATTCGGCGGCGTAGGCGGCGTTCTGGTAGGCGGTCAGCTCGGCGACTCGGCGCGCGACGACCGCGTTGAAGGAATCCGGGGCGGCGGACGGTTGCGGGGGCGGCGGTTGCGCGGCGGGCCGGGCGGCCGCCGGACCGGCGGCCGCGAGCGCGGCGTGCAGCGCCGCGGGATCGGCGACCGCGGCGCGGCCCCACGCAAACGCGGCGAGGGTGGTCTTCACCGCGGCGCCGTTGAGCTCGATCGCGCGCTCGATCGCCTCGAGGTGCAGCGGCAGGCAGCCGTGCTGATAGGCGGCGCCGACGATCAACATGTTGGCCGCCATGTGATCGCCGAACAGCGTCTCGGCGATCGTCTCGGCCGGCAGTGAGATGAGTTCGTCGCCCCGGGTCGCACGACGGACGCGCTGCACCATCCGCTCGCTCTCGGGGATGGCCGCGCGGGGGTCGGTGATCATCTCGGCGGTCGGCGTGACATCGGCGTTGAGCACGGCGATCGTGCGGGCGTCGTCGAGCGCGGCGAGGGTATCGGCGGCGACCGCGCCGAGCAGGTCGAAGCCGAGCAGGACGTCGACGCTGCGCCGGGTGGCGCGCAGCTGGCCGGCGATCGCGGCGTCGGCGATCCGCAGGTCCGAGACGACCGGGCCGCCCTTCTGGGCGAGGCCGATCTGCTCGAGTCCGGCGGCGGCGCCGCCCTGCAGATGCGCGGCCATCTGCAGGATCGCCGAGACGGTTACGACGCCGGTGCCGCCGACGCCGGGCATCCGGACGAGCACGTCCGGGCCGACGCGGACCTCGGGGAGCGGGAGGTCGGTCGGCGGGGCGGGAGCGGTGCGTCGGGGCGCATCGCCATCCTTCGGGGTGACCATGACGAACGACGGGCAATCCCCCTTCAGGCAGGTCCTGTCCTGATTGCAGGAGCTCTGCTGGATGCGGGTCTTGCGCCCGAACTCGGTCTGCACCGGCTGCACCGACAGGCACGAGGACTGCTCGCCGCAGTCACCGCAGCCCTCGCAGACGCGCTCGTTGATCCAGACGCGCTCCGGCGGGGTCTCGAGCTTGCCGCGCTTGCGCAGGCGGCGCTTCTCGGTCGCGCAGCGGTCATCGTGAAGCAGGACGGTGACGCCGGCGATCTGCGCGAGCTCGCGCTGGGCGGCGTCGAACTCGTCACGATGGCGGACCTCGGCGATCGGGTTCAGCGTCACCCCGCGGTAGCGCTCGGGCTCGGGGGTGGTGACGATGACGCGCTTGACGCCCTCGGTCGCGAGCTCGTCGATCAGCGCCGGCACCGGCAGCTTGCCGGCCGGGGTCTGGCCGCCGGTCATCGCGACGGCGTCGTTGTAGAGCAGGCGATAGGTCAGGTTGACCCCGGCGGCGATCGCGGCCCGGATCGCGAGCGAGCCCGAATGGTGGAAGGTGCCGTCGCCGATGTTCTGGATGAAGTGGGGCTCGGCGCAGAACGGCGCCAGCCCGAGCCACTGCACGCCCTCACCGCCCATCTGGGTCATGCCGAGGCGCTGCCCCCGGCGCTCGGCGGTGTCGACGACCACCATGGCATGGCAGCCGATGCCGACCCCGACCAGCTGGTCGGCGGTGGCCCGGGTCGAGACGTTGTGCGGGCAGCCCGAGCAGAAGTACGGCGTGCGCCGGGCGTCGCCGTTGACCGGAGCCGGGAGTGCGGGTCCGGGGCGCCGCCGCGAGACGTCGGGGATCGATCCCGGGTGCAAAATCGTCACCAGCGCGTCGGCGACGTCGTCGGCGGTCAGGGCGCTGCGGGCCGACAGCAGCGGGCGGCCGTCGGCGTCCTCCTTGCCGACGATGAGCGGCTCGTGCGGCTGGCGGTAGAGCGCCTCCTTGAGCTGGGTCTCGACGAACGGCAGCTTGTCCTCGATGACGAGCACCGTCTCGAGGTCGGCGCACAGGTCGCGCGCAGCGTCGCGCTCGATCGGCCACGGCATGCCGAGGCGGATGAGCCTGATGCCCGCGGCGTCGAGCGCCGCCGCGTCGAAGCCGAGATCGGCGAGCGCGCGCTGCAGCGACGCATAGCCCAAGCCCGCCGCGGCGAGCCCGATCCGGGGCCGCGCAGGCTCGAAGTCGATCCGGTTCAGGCCGGTCCGCCGGGCGTACTCGTGCACGAGCTCGAGCCGGTCGGTCATGAGCGCGAGCTCGGCGTCGAGGTTGGAGGGCGGCAGCAGGACCGGCGCCTGGCGCGCCGCCGTGTCGCCGAGGTCCGGGATCTCGTCGGCGGCAACGCCGGCGGCGACCGTCGCCGAGGCATCGGCGATGTCGGCGACGAGCTTGAGGCCCGTCCACAGGCCGGCGCAGCGCGAGATCGCGACCGCGTGCAGTCCGAGGCGGAGGATGTCGCCGACGTCGGCGGGCGCGAGCAGAGGCATGACGAGGCTGCGGCAGATCGGCTCGCACGAGCTCGGCACCGTCGAGGACTTGCTCGTCGGATCGTCGCCGATGAGCGCCACGACGCCGCCGAGCGGCTGCGTGCCCGAGAGATTGGCGTGGCGGATCGCGTCCGCGGCGCGATCGAAGCCCGGGTTCTTGCCGTACCAGAAGCCGGTCACGCCCTCCTTGCGGGCGCCGGCGAGCTGATGCAGCAGCTGGGTGCCGCCGACCGCGGTCGCGGCCAACTCCTCGTTGACAGCGGGCTGGAAGACGACGTCGGCGGGCGCGAGGTGGCGCTGGGCGCGCTGGAACTCGCGGTCCAGGCCGGCGAGCGGCGAGCCCTGGTAGCCGCTGACGTAGACGCCGGTGTCGTAGCCGCGGCCGGCGTCGAGGCGCCGCTGGTCGAGCGTCAGGCGGACGAGCGCCTGGATGCCGTTGATCAGGATCTGGCCCGACTCGGCCGTGTACTTGTCCTCGAGCGTGGTCTGCGGATGCGCAAGCTCAGCGATGCTCATGAGGCCCTCCGATTTCCGGTCCCAACGGCAGATCGCCGACGCCATATGTTCTGACCGCTCCGATGGCCGCGCAAGCATGTCGCAGCAATCGTTCACAGCGCGCATGATACCTGCGCCGACATGCCGGTCAGAGCGCGGAAAGTTGCGCGGCGCGCGGAAGCGACGTATCGTCGCGCCGATGGCGGAACGCGTCACCATCGACGACGTCGACCGGCGGATCCTGGCGCTGTTGCGCGAGAACGCGCGACGCACGGTCGCCGACATCGCCGAGCACGTCAACCTCTCCCCCGCGCCGGTCAAGCGCCGGATCGACCGCCTCGAGCGCACGGGCGTGATCACCGGCTACTCGATCGAGGTGGATGAGGCCCAGATCGGCCCCACGATCGACGCGTTCACCGAACTGCGCTTCTCCGGTGACACCGACCTCGAGGACATCGTCGCCGCCCTGAGCCGGGTGCCCGAGGTCTCCGACGTGTTCACGATCGCCGGCGATCCCGATGCGCTGCTGCGCATCCGGGTGCAGGACGTCCCGCATCTCAAGGAGGTCGTCAACGTCGTGCGCCGCGTCGGCAGCGTCACGGCGACCAAGACGCTGATGGTCCTCGACCACTGGACCCGCCCGACGCCGCCCTGAGCCGAGACGCCACCTCGGGCGAACGCCGAGCGGCGGCAACGACACGCGCGGGACGATCGTCAGCCTGAGCTCGATGGTCTGCGGCGGCCGAGGGTCGGCGGCGAGGATCGGCGTATGGTATGCGTGTCGCATGACCGATGATCGCAGTCGCGATCCCGCCCATCCGCTCGTGACCGATCGTCATCGGGCGACGGTCGTGGCCGACATGCGCCGGCTCGAGCGGCGCCTGCTGCAGATCGGTCCGATGTCCGAGGCCAAGCTGGCCGAGGCGGTGCAGGCCGAGCGGTGGCGCGAGGGCACGTTCGAGGAGGCGGTCCGCGAGGGCGTGCGTCAGGGCCGCCTGCGCAAGCTCGCCCTCGGCTGGATCGAAGCGACTCGTCTCTGACCCGCGAACCCCTCCCGGGTCGCCGGATCGACCGCGACGAAGGCGCTTACAGGTCGCGACCCGCGTCGACGTTCATGATCAGACCGGTCACCCGCGCCGCCTCGTCGCTCGCGAGGTACACGGCCGCCGAGGCGATGTCGTCGGGTTCGATCGTCGCCCCCAGCGGCAGCTGCGAGCTCAGTTGGGCGACCACGTCTGACCCCGGCTCGGCGAAGTGGAACTCCTGCAGCATCGGGGTCGCCGACGGTCCGGGGTTGATGACGTTGACGCGGATCCGGTCGGGGGCGAGCTCGAGCGCGAGCGCCCGCGCGAGGCCGTTGACGCCCGCCTTGGAGGCGACGTAGGCGACGAGGCCCGGCCGCGCCCGCCGCGCGGCGATCGAGCCGGTGGCGATGATCGAGCCGCCGCCGCCCGCGCGCATCGCCGGCGCCGCCGCCTGGGCACAGAGGAACAGCGCCTTCAGGTTGACGTCGATGATCCGGTCCCACTCGGCGACGGTGATCTTCGCCAGCGGGGTCACCGCCTCGGGCACGCCCGCGTTGGAGAACAGGACGTCGAGCGAGCCGAGCCGCTGCACCCCAACCTCGACCATCCGCGCCACGGCGTCCGGATCGGCGACGTCGACGTGCGCCGCGACCGCCGCGTCGCCGAGACCGGCGCATGTCTCGCGCGCCGCGTCGGCGCTGAGATCCGCGACGACGACGCGCGCGCCCTCGGCCACGAACCGGCGTGCCGCGGCCCGTCCGAAGCCGCTGCCGGCGCCGGTGATGATCGCCGCCTTGCCGGCGAGGCGTCCCCGGATCATCGCAACTCGAAGTCGCGCCACGGGGGCGCGTCCGCGGGCAGGATCTCCACCCACAGGGCGGCCACGCAATGCGGACAGACGTACTGGCGGGCGACGAGCTCGTCGGGCAGCTGGACGAGCGGGCCGAGATCCCGGGCGGCGAGCGCGACCGTGCCCGCCAGCGCGCGCCAGTCGCCGCGAACCGCGCCGAGCTCGGCGTCGCAGTGGGCGCAATACGCCCCCGGCGGGGCGGTGGGATCGTTTGCCGGGCGGAAGCGCAGGCTCTCCCCCCACCGGTCGGCGGCGATCGGCATCGGCGGGGTGGGCGGGTCTGGTGAGCCCGCAGGGGCGACCATCGCGGCGCGGCGTGCCGAGCGGATCTCGTCGCGGCGCCGCTCGGTCCCGTCCGCATCGACCGTGCCGTCGCTGACGACGACGCCGTAGATGCGCCGAGCGACGTCGTCGGAGACCGCGCCGGTGCGCAGGTCCTCGCGGACGGCGTCGGGGTCGCGCAGAATCGGGTCGCCGTAGCCGCCGCCGTTCTGCAGTCGGACGTTGACGATCTCGCCGGGCCTGATGACCAGGCCGGCGTTGACCCCCGGCAGCTCCTCGTAGTCACCGCGCACCGCGTCAAGACGTTCGATCGTCGTACCCCGCCCGAGCTCTGAGAGCGCGTCGGCGCCGCGCACGATCTCGAACCGCGCGCAGGAGCCGGGCAGGCCGCCGAAGATCCCGGTGCGATTGGGCAGCTTGGTCCCGTGGGTGGCCATGACCCCCGAGACCTCGTCGGTGTCGATCGGCGTCATCGCGAACTCGATCCCGTTGCCGCCGCGGTGGCGCCCGGCGCCGCCGGAGTCGGGCACCTCGCGCCGCCACAGGTACAGCAGCGGCTGGCCGACCTCCTGCTGCTCGACGTCCTGGGTGCCGCCGCCGAGGATGACCATCGCGCCGCCGGAGTCGACGCCGTCGCGATCGCAGAACGCCGGGCCGCCCCACAGCAGCGAGTCGAGGTACATCGCGGCGAACGGCTCGTCGTACTGGTTGAGCCCGCCGAACTGCGCGAGCTGCCACGAGCCGTCCCCGGGACCGAAGGCGAGCCCGCCGTAGCGCTCGGAGAACGAGACCATCTTCGTGATGGCGCCCGCGGCGGCGTTCATCGCGACCCAGTTGGCGGCCGCGGCGCCGCCCGAGACCGGCATCGGCGAGACGGCGGTCACGCATCGCCCATCCTGCGCGACGACCTCGACGGGTCGCATCAGGCCGTGGTTCCACGGCACCTCGGAGCCGAACAGGCAGAGCATCAGCGTCGCCACGGCGCCGACCGTGCCCGCCCGAGTGGCCATCCCGTACCCCGCCGATTCCGGGTCTGACCCGTCGAAGTCGAACACGAGCCGGTCGCCGGCCTTCGTCATCCGGCAGCTGATCGTCAGCAGCTCGGACTCCCTGGAGTCGGCGCCGGCCGGGCGGTCGAGCCACGCGATGTGCTCGAACTCCCCGTCGGGCAGCGTGGTCAGGATCTCGCGCAGGGCGCGTTCGGAGGCGTCGATCGACTGGCTCATGACGCCGGCGACGGCGTCCGCGCCGTAGCGGTCGCAGAGCTCGTGCAGGCGCTCGGTGGCCACCCGCAGACCCGACAGGAACGCGGTCATGTCGTTGGCCACCGTGAACGGCATCCGCGTGTTGTTGGTGATCATGTCCCATAGCTCCTGGTTCAGCGTGCCCCGACGCACGATCCGCCCGGGCGGGATCCGCAGCCCCTCCTGGAAGGTGTCGCTGGCGGTCGGGCACCAGGAGCCGACATCGGTCCCGCCGAGGTCGACCTGGTGGGCCATGCAGCCGATCCAGGCGACGAACCGGCCGTCGTGGTGAAACGGCGCACAGAACTGGACGTCGTTCTGGTGCTCGGCGGCGATGTAGGGATCGTTGATGATGAACACGTCGCCGTCGGCGATGTCATCGAAGCGCCGCAGGAACTCGCGGATGGCCATCGAGCCGGTGTAGACCGGGACGAGCAGGTAGACGCCGATCACCGCCATCTCCCCCTCGGCGGTGTACAGGCCGAAGTTGTAGTCGGTGGCGTGCACGACTGGGGAGCCCGAGACGTGGATCATCGTCGCCGAGCCCTCCTCGTTGATCGACCAGAGCTTGTGGCGGATCACCTCAAAGGTGACCGGATCGATCGTGGCCGCGACCTCGGTGGTCATGCTGCCCTCCGCGGGGTGATGACGACGTCGCCGTAGTCATCGACGACGGCCGACTGCTCGCGCCCGACGACGACCGTGGTGTCGGGCATCTCGATGATCGACAGGCCCGCGAGCTCCAGCCCGGGACCGAGCGCGGCGTGGGTCACGACGCGCGCATCATGCCACTCGCCGTCCTGGAAGACCCGGCGCCGCGACTCGCCGCCGCCCCCGTCACCCGACCCCGCGCCGAGCGGGCGCGGCCGCGGGCGCTCGGTCGGCACGGTGGCCACGACGCGGAAGGTCGTCAGCTCGACCCCGGCGGCCTGAAAGGCCGATCCCTCGCCGAACCGCGCCTCGTAGCTCTCGATGAACCGCCCGACGAGCGCGCGAACGCCGTCGTCATCGACCGGGCCATCCGGCACCGGCACGCTCAGCACGTGGATCTGGAAGCGGAAGCGCATCTCGACGAAGCGGGCCATCCCCACCCGCTCCATCTCGCCCCCGGCTTCGCGCAACCGCGCCTGCGCGCGCTCGGCGAGCCGCGCGAAGCGCGCGTTGATCTCCGCCGCCGACAGCGCGGTGGCATAGTCCTCGGTCCCCGGCGGGCTGATGAGCGGATCCGAGACCTCCTCGGCGGCGGTCAGATCGCACACGGCGATCCCGAACGCCGAGTGCACCGCGGCGGTCAGCGGCACGACGATCTCGGCGGTCGCGAGCTCGGCGCCGTAGGAGAACGCGTGGCTCGGGCCCGCCCCGCCATAGGCGTAGAGGACGAAGTCGGTCGGGTCATAGCCCTGCTCGATCGTCGCGGTGCGGATGAGGTCGGCCATGCGGGCGTCGATGATCGTCTTGATCCCCTCGGCGGCCGCCTCGACCTCGAGCCCAAGCGGACGGGCGACGTGGACGGCGATCGCCTCGCGCGCCGCCTCCACGTCGAGCGCCAGACGGCCGGCGAGGAAGTTCTCGGGATTGATGTACCCGAGCACGAGGTCGGCGTCGGCGACCGTCGGCAGCGCGCCGCCGCGCGCGTAGCACGCCGGCCCGGGCACCGCCCCTGCGCTCTGCGGCCCGACGCTGAGCAGACCGTGGGCGACGCTCGCGATCGAGCCCGAGCCGGCGCCGACGGTCCGCACCGAGACCGAGGGCAGCGCGAGCTCGTGGCGCCCGACCCAGGTCGAGTTGGCGATGTGCGCGGCCCCGTCGAGGACGAGGCCGACCTCGAAGCTCGTGCCGCCCATGTCGGTGGCGATGATGTTCTCGTTGCCGCGCAGCTCGCCGAGGTGCTGGCAGGCGACGATGCCGCCGACCGGTCCGGACATGATCGTCGAGGCGGCCTCGCGGTCGATCTCGGCGACGCGCGCCAGGCCGCCGTTGGACTGCATCAGCAGCGGCTCGCCGGCGAGGCCGTGGTCGCGCAGGGTCGTCTCGAGGCTGCGTACCGCGCGGCGCAGCACCGGCCGCAGGCTCGCGTTGACCGCCACCGTGACCGTGCGCTGGTACTCGCCGAGCCGGGGCAGCAGCTCGCTCGACAGCGTGCACGGGACCCCGGGCAGCTCCTCGGCGACGAGCTCACCGATCCGGCGCTCGTGCGCGGGGTTCTTGAACGCCCACAGCAGCGATACCGCGATCACCTCGGCGCCGGCGTCGGCGAGCTCGCGCACTGCGGCCCGGGCGCCGTCCTCGTCGAGCGGCTGCACGACCCGACCTCGGTAGTCGACGCGCTCGGAGACCTCGCGGATCATCGGCTTGGAGACGACGCGGTCCTGCTTGACCATCGAGCGGAAGTTCTTGATCGCGTCCTCGTCGAGCCCGAGCGACTTGAACCCCCGCATGATCGCCAGCGTGTCGCCGAAGCCGCGCGTCTGGATGAGCCCCACCCGAGCGGTCGTGCGCTCGAGCATCGCGTTGGTGGCGACCGTCGTGCCGTGGGCAAAGCGCGCGGCCCGGCGCAGGAGGTCGCCGACCGGCGCGCCGGCGTCCTGGGCGGCGAGCTCAAGCGTGGCCAGCACCCCGGCGGCGGGATCGTCGGGCACCGTCGCGGCCTTGTAGCGACGGATCGACCCGTCGGACTCGATCATCACGGTGTCGGTGAACGTGCCGCCGATATCCGAGGCGACGAACAGCGGGGTCATGGACGATCTGCCTCCTGGTTGAAGCGGGCAGGTTGCGAAGTATGCGCGACCACGGACGCGTCGATCGCTGCGGTCGCTAACACCGCCGCGCGATTACGGCATGATGGGCCCGGATCACCACGAGAGCAACGCAGCTGTGGCAACCGCCGAACGTCACGTGATCCTGTACGGGTCCCCGGACAACGCGGTGAAGACCGGTGCTCAGGCTCTCCGGGAGGCCGGCTTCATCAACATCCAGACGGGCGTTGGAACCGTGTCGGGGCAGAAACGGCTCCTGTTCGAGGCGCCCTGGCGTCAGGTCACCCTGACGGTCACGGCGCAGGACGAGACGTCCAGCGTCAGGATCCTGGCTGACGCGGACCGACCAGACCTCCTCGGTCTGGCCTCGCGCTCGGCGCGGCGCATCGCCGACCAGGTCGCTACCGCGCTCGGCGGCTGATCGTCGCGGCGCCGGTTTACTCCTCGACGACCCCCAGGCGGCGGCGAGCTGCACCGAGGTCAGGCGGCGAGCGGCACCGAGGTCAGGCGGCGAGCGGCACCGAGGTCAGGCGGCGAGCGAGCGCTGGCCGCTGCTCACGTCCTGGCGGCGAGGTTGCCCGGCGGCGGTGACGGCCTCGCGGCGGCGGTTGACGTTGAGCTTTCGTAGGGTGAGATGTCGTCTGCGCGATGTCTACGTTAGGCGGCGTGAGCACGTCCCCGCTCGGGCTCTGACTTCCCGCCCGCTGGGGCTCAGCGCCTGATTGGCGGGGGTGCGTTCGCGTAGCGTCGGTCCTGGCCCAGGAGTCGACCCACGGCGCGGAGAATTGGGAACACCACCACGCGGACGGGTGCCGGTAGGTCGCCCTGCGCGAACTCGGTCCGGTAGCGGGCGAGCAGGTAAGCCACGTCGAACGGATTCGGGCGGCCGCGGCCCCGCCGCATCGATGCAAATGCCTCGGTGAGGACGTACTCGAGGTTGGCTGGAGGACTCACCCATCCCGAGCATCGAAGTTCCCCGTTGCCGGCGTTCCAAAAGCGATGCATCTGCCCCCGAGCGAAGGTGACCATTTCTCCCGGTCCAGCGAAGCAGTCCGGCCCACCGGCGACGCAATAGCCCATGCGGCCCTCCTGCACCGTCAGGCTTTCCTCCTGGAGGTAATGCACGTGCATCGGCGGACCGCTGCCCGGCTGCACGCGATTTTCGAGCTCGAGCAGCTGACGACCGTCCGCGTCGTGTCGCACGCCAAGGAACGTGAGCAGCTCGCCGGCGCCGTTGTCGATCGCGCGCGGGTAGCCGCTTGCGTTCGTGTTGGTCGCGCTCTCCCTACGCAAGGCGGCGTCGGCGTTGCTGGTGACGATGGATGACATGCTGCTCCCCTCGGGTCGGTGGATGCATATTTCGGTTGCTATAAGCTGATTCTACCCAAAGTATGGCTATTCTGTCAAGCGTGCCTAGAGCGCGTATCGATCGCCGCGAACGGATGGCCCAGCAGACCCGCGGGGACATTCTCCGCGCCGCCCGCGGCTTGTTCGCTGAGCGTGGTTACGCCGCCACGTCGATCGACGACATAGCCGACGAGGCCGGTGTCGCGATCCAGACGATCTACGCTCGGCTCGGCTCAAAGCGCGGCATGCTGCTGGCCCTCATCGACCTGATCGACGAGGAGGCAGGCGTCGGGCCGCTCGCCGAGGAAGTCACGAGTGCCAGGACCGCGCTTGCGACGCTACGAGCAGGCGTGCGCGTGACCAGAAGCCTCCACGAGCGATGCGGGGACATTATCGAAGCGCTCACCACCGCCGCCGGTGCCGAGCCCGAACTCACGGATGCCGTCTCTGAGGGACAACGACGCCACCGGGAGGGAGCCCGCATCATCATCGACCACATCCAAGAGCTAGAGGGACTGAGACACGACGTACCGCCCGAGCGAGCGCAAGCGTTGTTCGCGCTCACCACCAGCCATGAAGCGTGGCGAGAGCTCATCCGCGGCTTTGCTCTTGACTGGGGTCCGGCCGAAGACTGGCTCGTCGACGCGCTATCCCGGGCGCTCCTAGCGCGCCAGCACAAGAAAAGCGCCAACACGAACTAGCCGGCCGACGTCCCTCCCCCTCGCGGCCAACGCATCGGCCAGGCGCGGAACCCGCTCAACTGCCCGCAGACTCGCTCCTCGCAACGGGCCGAAGCAGCACCGGACTGCCGGATCCACGCAATGCGGACGTCCGCTCGCGCTCGGGTCGTGCTCACGGCTCACCAGGACGTGATCGGTCATGGAGACAGTTCCTCCACGACTTCGTAGGAGCCGTCGAGCAGCACCTCGTGGACGTGCGGGTCGATGCGCTTGACCTGGGCGCCGCGGGCGAGGCGCTGCTGGGCGTCGCGTAGTTGCTCAAGGGTGCCGTCGAGGAGGCCGAACGAGATCACCACGTCGGGGTCGGAGATGTCGCGGCAGTGGTAGATCCGCGTCCAACCGGTTGGCGCGTGGCCAGGATCCCAAGCCGCGCGAAATGTGTCGTAGAGGCCCGGCTTTAGGCGCCGGGCCGTGAGGGTGACGATCATGGCCGCGCCTCGAGCACGATGTTGAACGGGGCGGCGGAACCGGGTGAAGCCGCCTGCGGTGACGACCTCGCGAAGCCGCGCCTCTCCGGCCTGGGCGCCGAGCGCGAGACGGCCGTTCTGAGAGAGCGAGTTCGGGGTGCAGAGCATCGTCGAGAACGCGTAGTAGGCGCGGCCGACCGGGTTGAGGTTGTCCTCGACGCGGTCGCCGGCCTGGGGTTCGACGATCATCCACGCCCCGTCCTCGGCGAGGGCTTGGCGAACGTGGCGGGCGACGGCCACCGGGTCGCCCAATGTCGTGCAGGCAGTCAAAGCAGGTGACCAGGTCATATTCCGAGCCGGGGGATCCGTCGGCGGCGGTGACTTCGAAGCGCAGCCGGGTCAGCGAGACCGGCGGCGCGCCGACGGGCATTCTGACGGTCACGGGCGGGATGACCATGACCGGCGTCCTCACCGTGACCGGCGGCGCGACGTGGACGGGAGCGGGAAGCTTGACCGGCGGCACGACGGGCGCCGGGCTCAGGGCCGGCGCCGACGCGGCCGGGGCCCGCGCCGGGCGGTGTGGCTGCGGCGCCGGAGCGCTCGGCGCCGCGGACGGCGGGCGCGGCGCAGCCGGCCCCGGGATCGGGACCCACGAGGCGGGTGCGGAGGGCTGCATGACCGGGGCCGCCGCAGTCGGCTGCGGGCTGGCCACCGGAGCGGACGGCTCAGGCGGCGCGGCCGGCGCGCTCGGCGGGACTCGGAGCGCTCGGGCGTGCCGCACGACGAGCTTCACGACCGGGCGGTCCGCACGCCCGCACGGTGGTCGTCTGCGGTGATCGCGGCGCGAGGCGGGCGGCGTGAGCGGCGGCCCTCGGGCTCTCAGCGTTCCTGCGGGTGGTTCTCAAACCACGCTGTCAGCTGTGGCTTGATCGCTGGGGCGATCACGGCGGGCACCAGCAGCGGGAGCAGGAGCAGATGCAGCCAGTCCCACAGGGTGTTGCCGGGAAAGCCCGTCCAGCTCCAGCCCGCCAGATAGCCGCCGAGCACCGCGACGAGCAATGCGCTGCCCGCGGCCCCAGCCGCCACGGCGTGGCGGCGTTGCCACGGTGACTGGCGTTCCAAGAGCACCGGCGTGAGCGCTACCGCCAGCGGCAACGCGGCCAGGTTCAGCCAGTCCCACAGCTTGTTGCCGACAAAGCCGGTCCACGCCCACGGGATCGTGTAGCCGGCGACCACCACCCCCACAAAGCATGCCAGCAGCACGCCGACGGCGGTCAGGCTGCGACGGCCGAGCGCGGGCCGGTGTCGCGCCCACAGCGTGAGCAGGATCGCGGCCACGGGCAACAGCAGCAGATGCAGCCAATCCCACAGCGTCGCGGTGTCTCCGTCGATGCCCACCCAACGCCAATGGCGGGCGTAGCCGCCATAGCCGACGATCACCACCGCCACGACCGCCACCACCGCCAGCCCGGCGCGGCGGGGACCGAGCGCCGGGGCAGGCTCGGGGTCCTCGGGCAGATGCGAGTCAGAGTCAAGCATCACGGCCTCGCTGATTATCCGGGTCCCGATCGCCAGCGCCGAGGCTGGGGTCCAGGGCCGGGGCCAGGACGCCCGGTGGCGTCCCGGCCCCTGCGGTGGATGCTCTGAAAACCCGCGGGCGATCAGGGCTGCGGGGTGGCGAGCAGGCCGTCGGTGTTGCCCGCCGAGTCGGGTGCTGGAGCGTGTCGGGCTGCGCCCGGCGCTCAAGGTGGTCCGCGACGGCGGCACGATCAGCCGGGTCGGCGCCCCGCAGTACGACGAGGTGCGAAGAGCGGCCCGTTGCCACGGCGCTGGGACAAGCCCTTCGGGGCTCGCTGACGCGCCCTCGCTGTGCTCGGGTTTCGGCCCATCCGACGCCTGCGGCACTCGCCGCATGAACAGCGCCGCACCCCGCAGGTCGGCCAGCGCACCGAGCCGGGCCGCTACACCATCACCACCGGACAGCGGATCCTTTACGCGCGCGGGAGCCCGGCTGGCCGGCACCCCGGCGACAGGCTCAGCCGAGCACGCCTGCCCGACCCGGTGACGACTTGATCGGCGTGAGCCACAGTCGCGTGCGAGAAACGGTCGCGGGCCGCGGCGGGTCTGCGCGCGGTCCGCGACCTTCGGGGGGAGGATCCCGGATGGCAGTTCGGGATCAGGCGGGGCTGGGGATCAGGCGGAGGCTGGCACCGGGTCGCGGCTGTTGGCGTTGGGGTCGCCGGTCTGGGTGCTCTCGATCGTCTTGGTGTCTTTGTCGGTGCCGAGGGTGATCTGGACGTGGCGGGGCTTCTTCTGCTCGGGCTTGGGGATCCTGATCTCGAGCACCCCGCGGTCGAAGTGGGCCTGCACGTTGTCGGGGTCGACGCCGTCGGGGAGGGTGAGCGAGCGGGCGAAGCTGCCGAACGCGCGCTCGATCCGGTAGTAGCCCTCCTCGTGCTGATCGTGCTGGGCCTTGCGCTCCCCGGAGATGGTGAGCACGTTGTTTTCGAGCTGGATGTTGACCTCCTCGTCGGAGAGGCCGGGCAGGTCGGCGCGGAGAACGTAGTGGTCGCCGGTCTCGACGAGGTCCATCGCCGGGACCCAGCGCCGGCTGGGCGCGCCGCCGTGGCCAGCCGGGGCGGGCTGATCGAAGAACGTGTTGAAGAGCCGGTTCATCTCGTTCTGGATCGTGTTGAGCTCAGCGGCCGGCTCCCAGCGAATCAGTGCCATGCGAACCTCCCTTGACGAGAACGAATGTTGTTCACCATGGGTAATAGATCTCAGTCGGCGGCTGTCAAGTCTTCCCTTGGACGCGGACTCTGAGAGTGACGGCGCGGCCGTTGTAGAGCAGGGTGATCTCGTCCATGTGCTCGAGCCCTGCGGGGAGCACGATCGTTCGTCCGTCGCCGTCTGTCAGCGTGAGCGGGCGGCGTGCGAGGTGCCGGCCCTCGCTGGGTGAGAGTTCCAGAATCCCGCGCTGGGCGGATCGCTGCACGCCCGAGGAGCGCGCCCTGGTGGGCGGGCGGCCCGGTGCCGGTTGCTGGAGGGTCTGGTCATAGCGGGCTCGCCGGCTGGGGTCGTTGAGGATCGCGTAGGCGCGGGCGAGCTCGGCGAAGCGCTTGGCCCCATCGGGGCGGGAGTTCAGATCGGGGTGATGCCGGCGCGCGAGGCGCCGGTATGCCCGGCGGATCTCGCGCGCGGACGCGCTGCTTGGGATTTCGAGCATCGCGTAGTGATCGTCGCCCATCACCGACCGCCGCGAGCGCGGTCCCGACCAACGCTATGGTCGGGCCGGCGCCCACGGCATCCTCACGGGCGCATGTAGCAGTGGCGCAAACGGGCTCAGCGCCCATCCTGGCTGCGCGCTCCTTGCCTGAAGCGTGGGTGGCGTGCCAGCGGCCCCGCTCTGCCCGGGGGCCAAGGCGAGATCGTTCAGCCCGCTCGCGAGGGCGAGGGTAAGGAAGGTCGCCAGCACGGCGCCGAGGACCGTGACGGTCGCGGCGCGGGGAAGATGAGGACGAGGGAGTGCGTGCATGCCGTTCACCTCCAGCCCGGCATTTGTTCTCTGGTCGGCTCAATAGGCCGCAGCGGCCGCCCGTCAACCCGGGACGGGCCGGCAGTTAATCGTGCCTGTCGCGGCTGGCAGCGGCGCGAAGCTTGCCGAGCGCGCGCTGCTCGATCTGTCGCACCCGCTCGCCGCTGAGCCCGATCTGCTCGCCGAGGTCACGCAATGATTGCTCGGGGCCGCCGAGGCCGTAGCGGGCGCGCAGGATCATCCGCTCGCGACCGTTGAGACTTCCCAGCAGCGCCCGGATCTGCTCGATCTCGGAATGATCCAGCAACTGCGCGTAGGCGTCGGCCGCCAACGGGTCGGCAAGCAGCTCACCGAATGCGCCGAGCTCGCCCTCGGCGCCCTGGACGGGTTCTTCCATCGATTTGGGGACGCGCTCGAGCGCGAGCATCTCCCCGACCTGGGCGTGGGTGACGCCGGTGCCGGCGGCCAGCTCGTCCCCGGTGGGCTCGCGGCCGTGCTCGGCGAGATAGTCGCCGTGGACGCGCTTGAGCTGCGAGAGCTGTCGCAGCGCCCGGTCTGAGAGCACCATGGGCCGGGTCAGCTCGGCGATCAGCTGCTGCATCGCCTGGCGCACCCACCACGCCGCATACCCCCAGAACGGCACCCCCACGCTCGGGTCATAGCGCTCCAGGGCACGCAGCAGCCCGACGACGCCCTCCTGCATCAGCTCCAGGCGCGTGATCGTCTGCGACCCGCGGTACACGCGCGCGATCCCGGCGATCAGCGGCAGGAACGCCTCGACCAGCTCCTCTCGCGCACGGCGGTCCCCGGCCTGCGCGGCCTCGATCAGCCGCCGCTCAACCGCCGCCGGAAGCCGCGGGCGGTCACCCAGCTCGCGCAGGTAGCCGGCCGAGCTCGTCTCGCCCCCGGGCCGGCGCTCAGCCAGCCCGACCGCCAGATCCTGGTCAAGCTCACGGGCCTCAAGCGACTGGGCCTGCAGCAGCTCGCTCTCCTCGTGGGTGATCTGGTCGGGTTGTGCGGCCATCTCGTCTAGGTCGTGCAGCATGTGCAGCGCGGCGCCGTTCGCGACCCCGCCCAACATGACCGCCACCCGCTCACGATCCAGTGCCTCGGCCGGCGCGCCGCCGGCCGAGCACGATGTTCGCACGAGCATCGTTCAGGCGCCCGGCCGGACCTGGGGCAACACGACCGCGCGATGCGCCGGCGAGATCAATCCCCGCCGCACCCAGCCGATCCGCCAACGACGACGAACAGACATACGAACGCTTCACCTCCTTGCCGGTCGTCCACCCGCGGGGCTGGAGAGACCGCGAGGGAGGTGGAGGCGCGGGACCGCCAACTGAGCCTTGATCCAAGGCGGTAGGTGCCGAACTGTCAGGCAAACCTCGCGCTACGGGCCTCGGGCCTCCACCCATCAGATGAGCCGCTGCTTCTATGTCAAACTCTCCGAGCGCTGTAATAGGCCACCATGCGTCACTGTCAACCCCTCGCGTGAGAACTGGTCGATCGTTCTCGGCGAACCAGCCTTCAGCGTCAGGGCGGTGCCGGGCTCACCGCGGCGACAGTCCGCAGAGGCCGTCTACCGGCTCGTGCGCCGCCACGCGATCGCCGTCGGCGTCCCCAGCATCGGAGGAGCCACAACGGCATCTGCATATTCGAGCGCGACAGGCCGCCGATATCGCCGGCACCCGCCTCGGCCGGGGCTACAGCGAGATCGCCCAGCCCGTCAGCGCCCGCGAGTCGTCGTCCACCAGCCAGATCACCCACGGCGAGCCGCAGACCTGACGCCGGACAGGCGTCGCGCCCTGGTGTGGCCGAGCGGCGGCACCCCGAGCTGATGGCAGATCGCCCGCGCCCGGGGACGGCTCGAAGCCGAGCCGGCGATTCGGCGTCGCGGGCCTCGGGCAAGAAGTACACCGAGCCGACGACCGGCTCGACGGCCGCGGCGAGCGCCCGCGGCCGCAGGGTTACGTCCGAGCTGCGCGCGGTCGCGGTCGCGTCGCCTCCCTCGGCGCACCGATGCGTCCCACAGTTCCCGGGCTAAGCTCGCCGCCATTCCCGGCCGCGCCCCGACGATCGCCCTCGTGTCCTGGCACACGTCGCCGCTGGCGGCGCCGGGCTCGGGCGACGCCGGCGGGATGAACGTCTACGTGCGGGAGATCGCACGCGCGCTCGGGGACGCGGGCGCGCGAGTCGACATCCTCACCGCCCGACCCGACGTCGTGGTCCCGCTCGTCACCGCGTTGCACGAGCGGGTCCGAGTGCTGACGCTCCCGCGCGACGGCGGGCTCGAAGTGGCGCTGCCGCGCTACGACGTCGTGCACTCCCACTACTGGCAGTCGGCCGCGCCGGGGCACGTCCTCGCCGAGCGCTCGGGGGCGCGCCACGTGCACACCTTCCACACCTCGGGCCACGCCAAGAATGCGTCGCTGGCGCCGGAGGACGTCGCCGAGCCCGATCGCCGGCTGCGCACCGAGCGCGAGATCGTCCGCGACGTCGACGCGGTCATCGTCTCCACCGAGGACGAGCGCGCCCAGACGGTGTCGCGCCTGCAGGCCGAGCCCGGCCGCGTGCACGTGATCCCGCCGGGCGTCGATACGCGCCGCTTCACGCCGCGCGACGCCTTCCCGGCGCGGGCCGCGCTCGGGTTGCGCGACCACCGCGTCGTCGTCCACGTCGGGCGGATCCAGCCGCTGAAGGGGATCGCCACCGGCATCCGGGCGCTGGCTCAGCTCGGCGGCGAGCTGCCGCGGCGGTGCGCGCTCGTCGTCGCCGGCGGCCCGAGCGGTCCTCGGGGGCGGCGGACGCTCGCGACGCTGCGCGACGAGGCGCACCGCCTGCCCGACGGCATCGAGGTCCGCTTCGTCGGGCGCTGCGCGCATCGGGCGCTGCCCGTGCTGCTCGGGGCCGCCGACGCCGCCGTCGTGTGCTCGCGGTCGGAGTCGTTCTGCCTCGCCGCGCTCGAGGCCATCGCATGCGGGCTGCCGATCGTCGGCACCGCGGTCGGCGGTCTGCCGAGCTTCGTCGCCGAGGGCGAGAGCGGCTACCTCGTGCCGGGTCGCGCGGAGGCGTTCGCCCCGCGCTTGCTCGACGTGCTGACCTCGCCCCGGCGCCGGGCGATGGCCGCCGCCGCGACCGAGTCGGCTCGGCGCTTCTCGTGGCCGCGAACGGCGCGTCGGATCCTCGAGGCGTACGACATCTGATAGACCGCAGTTCGTGGTCGCCTACTCGGATCGCCCGTGGCTGACGGCCTACGACGACGGGATCCCCGCCGAGGCCGAGGTCGAGCACCCGACGGGCCTGGCGATGTTCGAGGCGGCGCTCGCGCGCGGCGCCGAACGCCCGCTCATCCACTACTTCGAGTCGACGCTGACCCTTGGCGAGGTCGATCGGATCGCCGACGCACTCGCTGTGGCGCTGCGCGATCTCGGCGTGGCGCCGGGCGACCGGGTCGCGGCGTATCTGCAGAACGTTCCCCAGTTCCTGTTGACGATGCTCGCCGCCTGGAAGGCGGGCGCGATCATGGTCTCGATCAACCCGATGTGGCGCGAGCGCGAGATCGGGATCGTGTTCGCCGACTCGCGGGCGAGCGCGCTCGTGACGCACGAGTCCCTGTACGGCGAGGTCGCGGCGTCGGTCGTGCCCGAGACCGACGTGCGGGCCGTGGTCACGACCTCCGAGCTCGACTTCCTCGACGGCGCGGTGCCCGACCTGCTTGCCCAGGTCAGGCGCGAGCGCCATCCCGACACCCACGACCTCGTGGAGCTCGTCTCCCGGCACGACGGCCAGCGCTTGGATCCGCCGGCGCTGCACGGCGACGACGTCGCGTTCTTGACCTACACCTCGGGCACGACCGGACCGCCGAAGGGCGCGATGAACACGCACGCCAACGTCGCCTTCACGAGCGCGATCTATCGCGACTGGATGGACCTCGAGCCCGACCGCGACGTCGCGTTCGGGATCGCGCCGCTGTTTCACATCACCGGCCTCATCGGGCACATCGGGATCGCGCTGCTGACTCCGGTGCCGCTCGTCCTCGGCTATCGCTTCGATGCCGCCGAGACGCTGCGGCTGATCGAGCGCCACCGCGCGACAACGACGATCGGGGCGATCACGGCGTTCATCGCGCTGATGGAGCATCCCGACGCCGCCACCCGCGACCTGTCCTCGCTGCGCAAGGTCTGGAGCGGCGGCGCGCCGATCCCGGTCTCGGTCACCCGGCGCTTCGAGGAGGGCTTCGGCGCCTACATCCACGGCGCCTACGGCCTGACCGAGACGACCTCGCCCGCGCACGTCGTCCCGCGCACGCGCCGCGCGCCGGTCGATGCGAAGACGGGCACGCTCGCCGTGGGGGTTCCGGTGCAGAGCACGATCGCCCGCGTACTCGACGACGATGGCCACGAGCTGCCCGTCGGCGAGGTCGGCGAGATCGCGGTCCGGGGCCCGCAGATCGTCGCCGGCTACTGGAACAACCCCGAGGAGACCGCGAACGCGATGCCCGGCGGCGAGCTGCGCACCGGCGACGTCGGCTTCATGGACGGCGACGGTTGGTTCTACGTCGTCGACCGCAAGAAGGACCAGATCAACGCCGCCGGCTACAAGATCTGGCCGCGCGAGGTCGAGGACGTCCTCTACGAGCACGCCGCGGTCCGCGAGGCCGCGGTCGTCGGGGTCCCCGACGCCTATCGCGGCGAGACGGTCAAGGCGTTCGTCAGCCTCCAGGGCGGCAAGTCAGCCGACGCGCGCGAGCTGATCGAGTTCTGCAAGGCGCGGATGGCCGCCTACAAGTACCCGCGCCAGGTCGAGCTGCTCGACGACCTGCCCAAGACCGCCACCGGCAAGATCCTGCGCCGCGAGCTGCGCCAGCGATAGTGGCCAACCGCCTCCGAGAGGGCCTGGCGTGACCGATCTGCGCGGACGGTCCCTGTTCATCTCGGGCGCCAGCCGGGGCATCGGGTTGGCGATCGCGGTCCGTGCCGCCCGCGACGGGGCCAACATCGCCTTCCTGGCCAAGACCGACGAGCCCGATCCGCGGTTGCCGGGCACGGTGCACACCGCGGCCGCCGAGATCGAGGCTGCGGGCGGGCAGGCGCTGCCCATCGTCGGCGACGTGCGCGACGCCGACGCCGTGCGGGCGGCGGTCGACCGGGCGGCCGAGCGCTTCGGCGGCATCGACGCCTGCGTCAACAACGCGAGCGTGCTCAACCTCTCGGCGACCGCCGAGCTGGCGGTCAAGCGGTTCGACCTCATGCAAGCGGTCAACGCCCGGGGGACGTTCGTGCTGTCCCAGGCGTGCCTCCCCCACCTGCGCGCGTCGCGCCGCGGGCAGATCCTGACCCTGTCGCCGCCGCTGAACCTCGCGCCGCGGTGGCTCGGCGCCCACCCCGGCTACATGCTCGCCAAGTACGGGATGACGCTGCTGACGCTGGGCTTCGCCGCCGAGCTCGCCGATGACGGGGTGCGCGCCAACTGCCTGTGGCCGCGGACGATCATCGCCACCGCGGCGGTGCGCAACCTGCTCGGCGGCGACGCCGCGACCGCCAAGGCCCGTTCGCCGGAGATCGTCGCCGACGCCGCCCACGCGATCCTCTGCGGCGAGCAGACCGGGCAGTGCGTCATCGACGACGAGGTGCTCGGCGCCGATGCCGACCTCGAGGCCTATCGCGCCCACCCCGAAGGCGACGAGCTGCAGCTCGACATCTTCCTCGATCCCTGAATCATGTCCGAGCTGACCTCCGACCAGCGTGAGATCCGCGATCTGGCCAAGCGCTTCGCCGACCACGAGATCGCCCCCCACGCCGCCGAGTGGGACCGCGAGCACCACTTCCCGCGCGAGCTGTACGCGGCGATGGGCGAGCTCGGGCTGATGGGGGTGTGCGTGCCCGACGCCTACGACGGGGTCGGCGCCGACTACCTCTCCTACATCCTTGTACTCGAGGAGCTCTCGCGCGCCGACGCCTCGGTCGGGGTGACGCTGGCCGTCCACCTCGGCGCGGGGATGCTCCCGATCCTCGACTGGGGCACCGAGGAGCAGCGGGAGCGCTTCGTGCCGCCCCTGGCCCGCGGGGAGGAGATCTGCGCGTTCGCGCTGACGGAGGCCGAGGCCGGGTCCGATGCGTCGAGCCTGCGCACCCGGGCGACCGACGATCGCATCACCGGCAACAAGCAGTGGGTCACCAACGGCTCCTACGCCTCGACGTTCACCGTGTTCGCGCGCGAGGACGACGATCGCATCTCGGCGTTCCTCGTCCGCGGCGACGCCCTTGGCTTCGAGGTCACCCGGGAGGAACGCAAGCTCGGGCTCAACGCGGCCTCAACCGCCGACCTGTCGCTGCAGGGCGTGCCCGGCGAGCGGCTGGGCGCGGCGGGCAGCGGGATGCGCATCGCGCTGTCGACGCTCGACGGCGGACGGATCGGGATCGCCGCCCAGGCGGTCGGGATCGCCCAGGCGGGGCTCGAGCTCGCCACCGAGTACGCCCGGGAGCGCCGCGCCTTCGGCGGCCCGATCGCCCGCTTCCAGGCGATCCAGCAGAAGCTCGCCGACATGCAGACCGAGATCGAGGCCGCCCGGGCGCTGACCTGGCGAGCCGCCCGACTGAGGGACGCTGGGGAGCCGCACACCGTCGAGGGGGCGCAGGCCAAGCTGTTCGCCAGCCGGGTGGCGCGCACCCAGACCGGCGAGGCGCTGCAGATCCTCGGCGGCTACGGCTACACGAAGGAGTTCCCGGCCGAGCGCTACTACCGCGACGCCAAGATCACCGAGATCTACGAGGGCACCTCGGAGATCCAGCGGCTCGTGATCGCGCGGGCGCTGCTCGGCGAGGCCGCCGACGGGTGACTCACGCGGGCGCGGCGTCGAGCCGTGCCGGAGCCCACACCGACCTCGAGGCGTGGATCTCCGAGGCGGTCGACGCCGAGAGTTGCCCGGTGGCGCTGCCCGCCCAGCCGACCGCCGCCGAGCCGAGCTGACGCGCGCGTCGGGCCGACGTCCGGCGCCGGGGTCACCTGATCCCGTTCTCGCTGCACCCCAAGTGGACGTCGCGCCTACCAAGCTGTCGCCCGTAGCGCGCGCCGGCCGCGGTCGTCTCCGCCGCGGGCCGCGCGTCGGCGGATTCGATTCCCGCGCCCGGACCCATGAGTTCCTCCACCGTCACCGATGCGCGACGATGCCCGACCGCCGGTGCTGCGCCGCAACGTCGACGTGTGGCCGCTGTCCGGCGCTCTGCCGTGACGGGCGGGGGTGATGCGACGCGGGGGCGGCGGATCGGGTGTGGATGTCGCCTAGCCCCCGGAAAGCGGGGGCCGGGCGACTCGCAGGCCGGCGGAGGCCGGTCGGAGTCGCAGGACCCCCGCTCCCGACTATCACCGGGATTGATCGAGTCCCGCGCTCCGGCACGGCACGACCTCGGCCCGATCGGGATCCTGGGGCGATGGCGATCGACCGCTGGCGCGCGATCGAGCTCCTCGACGCGCTCCACGAAGCGCAGACGCGTTCTACGGCGGCGGCGAAGACACGGCCCTGCGCGACCTGCTGGCCCCTGGAGTCGTGTGGGTGGTCCCGGGCTCCAATGTCATCGCCGGGACCTATAGAGGGATCGACGAGGTGCTTCGATACTGCGGCCGGCGCCGCGCCCTGGCGGACGGGACGTCTCGCATGCACCGAGGCGACGTCCTCGTCGGCGACAGCCGGCGAATCGCGGCGCTGACCGACGGCACGGCGACGATCGGCGGCCACGAGCGCCGGTGGTCGACGGTCGGCCTGTACGAGATCGACGAGCTGCACCGGATCGCCGCGTGCTGGCTGCTCGCGCTCGACCAGGCGGCGTTCGACGAGATCCGGTCGGGTAGCGTGACCGGATGATCCAGTGCGCGCTGAACGGCGCCTACGGCCACGGCGATCACCCCGCGGTGCCGGAGACCCGGGAGGCGCTGGTGGCCGATGCCGCCGCCTGCGCTGCCGCGGGGGCCGGCTCGGTGCATATGCATCCGCGGCGTCCTGGCGATCAGCGCGAGACGCTCGCCGCCGACGTGCACGACGCGACGGTGCGCGCGATCCGCGACGCGGCTCCCGGGCTGGAGATCTCCTGCTCGACCCGGGAGAACATCGATCTGGGCGGGGCGGTCGATCGGGTGGCGGCGATCGGCGCCTGGACCGAGCCGCCCGACGTCGTCTCGCTGAACGTCTCCGAGGCCGGGATGCTCGAGCTCGGCCGCGCGCTCATCGAGCGCGGGATCGGGATCGAGGCCGGCGTCTGGACCCTCTCCGACGCCGCCGCGCTGCTCGAGGCCGACTGGGCGCACCAGGTCCACCGGGTGCTCGTGGAGGCCATCTTCGAGCACGACGATGCCGCCGCGGTACAACTCGCGCGGGCCATCGACGCCCGGGTCGCGCTGCTGGGCCGTCCGCGGCTGTGGCACGGCGACGGGCGCGCGAACTGGGCGGTCGTCGACGCCGGTCTCGCCGACGATGTCGACATCCGGGTCGGCCTCGAGGACACGCTGTTCGCCCGCGACGGCGGCCCGGCGCCCGACAACGCCGGGCAGGTCGCCGAGATGGCCGCAATGGTCGCGCTGCGCCCGGGCGCCGACCGACCGCCTTCCCGCGGCGACCGATGAGCCTGAACCGGCCCGGCGGCGAGGGGACGTCCCGTGGTCCCTGGGGCCACGCCAGCCGCGCCCCGAATTAGGCTACGTTCACCCCCGAGTCCGTCGTGTCGCCTACCGAGCGCCTGCCCCGCCCCCTGCTGCGCGGAACCCGCGGGGCGGTCGCCTGCGGCCATCCGCTCGCCGCCGAGGCGGGACTGCGCATGCTCGCCGGCGGCGGCAACGCGGTTGACGCCGCGGTCGCGGCGGCGTTCACCATCTGCGTCGCGCTGCCCGACGCGTGCGGGCTCGGCGGCGACGCGCTCGCGCTGCTGCGCTCCGGCGACGGCACCGTGACGGCGATCAACGGCTCGGGCGAGTCGCCGGCGGGGCTTCGGGGGCCGATTCCCGAGGTCGGCGGCGGGACGGCGACGGTGCCCGGAGCGGTCGCCGGGCTCGCGGAGCTCCACCGCGCCGGTGCGCTGGCCTGGGAGCGCGTTCTGACCCCTGCGATCGAGCTCGCCGACGGCGGGATGCCGCTGACCGAGGACCTCGCCTCGCTGCTGCGCGACGTCGGGGATCGGCTGCGCGACCGCTGCCGCGGATGGCCGCCGCTGGCGGCGGACCTGCGACCCGGCGTCCTCGTGCGTCAGCCGGCGCTCGCGGCGGTGCTGCGTCGCATCGCCGGCGCCGGTCCGGACGCGTTCTACCGTGGCGAGATCGCGGCGGCGATCGAGCGAGCGGACCGGGGCGACGGCGGGTGGCTGTCGACTGACGATCTCGCCCGGCACGTCACCAGCGTGCTCGCGCCGGTGCAGCGCGAGCGGCTCGGGGTGAGCCTCGCGGTGCAGCCGCCGATCTCGCAGGCGAGCCTGCTGCTGACCGCCCTGCGCGCGTTGCAGCGAGCGGGGACGCCCGGCGGGCTGGACCGGATCCACGTCCTCGCCGAGGCGCTCGAAGCCGCGTTCGCCCACCGCGATGCGATCGCCGATCCCGCGTCCGCGCCCGGCCTGCCCGACCTCGACCTCGCTATCCCTGATCGGCACGCGCCGCGGGCGGCCGGGCCGACGATCGGCGCGCACACGACCGCAGTGACGACCGCGGACGGCGAGGGTCGCTGCGTCTCGATGCTCGTCAGCGTGTTCGACCCGTTCGGCTCGGGCCTCCTCGTTCCCGAGGGCGGCTTCCTGCTCAACAACCGCGCGCGCGGCTTCACCGCCGGCGCCAACGCCCCGGGTCCCGCTCGGCGTCCCGTCCACACTCTCTCGCCGACGCTCGTGGACGACGGTGAGCGGGCGTTCGCCCTCTGCACCCCGGGCGCCGACGGCCAGGTCCAGACGCTCGCCCAGCTGCTGTGTGCCGTCGCGCTCGACGGCCGGTCGCTGCCGGCGGCGCTCGACGCGCCCCGCTTCCGCGTCGGCAACGGCCGGTTGGCGATCGAGCGCGACGCGGCGCCGGCCTGGAGCGACGCGCTGACGGCTCGCGGCCACGATGTCGTCGCGCTCGCTCCCGGCGAGGCGTTCGGGACCGTCGCCGCGGCCGGCCTCGAGCTCAGCGCAGGCACGGTGTTCGCGGCGTCCGATCCCCGTCGAGAGGGGTGGGCGGGGGTGCTGTAGCGCCTCGCCCCGACGCGCCTACAGGTGCCGGCCGCCGTCGACGTTCAGCGTCTCGCCGGTGATGTAGGCCGCCTCGTCGGAGGCGAGGAAGACGGCGGCCGAGGCGACATCGGAGGGCTCGGTGAGCCGTCCGAGGGGAACCGCCTCCCCGACCCGACGCTCGGTCTCCTCCGGCGATTCGCCCTCGGCGGCGAACCCGAACTCCGCGAACATCGGAGTCGCGGCGGCCAGCGGCGCGATGCCGTTGACGCGGATCTTCGGCGCGAGCTCGACCGCCAGCGCCGAGGTCAGGGTGATCGCCGCGCCCTTGGAGGTCGTGTACGCGGTCAGGCCCGGCCGGGGACGCCGGCCCGAGATCGAGCTGGTGACGAGCAGCACGCCGCCGTCGGGCTGGTCGGACATCACCGGGGCGATCGCCTTGGCGGCGAGGAAGATCGCGGTCGTGTTGACCGCCATGACGCGCTCCCAGGTCTCGAGCGTCAGCTCGGCCAGCGGGGTCATCCCGTGCGCGATCCCGGCATTGTTGAAGTAGCAGTCCACTCCGCCCATCTCCTCGACGGCCGAGTCGACCAGCGCGCCGACGGCGGCCTCGTCGGTGACGTCGCAGACGTGACCGCTCGCCCGCTCGCCGACCCCGGCGACGGCGTCCCGCACGCGGTCCTCGTCGATGTCGACCACGACGACGCGGGCGCCCTCGGCCGCGAAGCGGACGGCCGACTCCAGCCCCAGGCCGGACCCGGCGCCGGTCACGATCGTCCGTTTGCCCTCGAGCCGTCCCACGAGGTGGATTCTGGCGCACGCACGGGCGGCACGGTGAACGATTGCATGAACGGGCGCTCATGATGGCGCGGGCGTGCGCCTCACCGCGAACGCGGCGGCCCGTCGGGCGGCGGGTGACCCGCCGCCGGCGGGCTCGGCGTGAGCTTGGTCAGGCGCCCTGGGAGGTGGCGGCCCGAGGGTCGAGATCCGCGAGGCGCAGTGGATGCGCCGGAGGGCCGTCGAGGATGCGATGTCGGGTCGCCGACAGCTCGCTGTCGACATGGAGCAGCTCGCCGGAGCCCAGCGGGCTCCACGCCGGATCGCCGTCCATGCGCTCGGTGGCGACGACGACGGCGGGCCGATCGGCGAGCGCCTCGGAGCTGACCCCGATCCGTCCGCCGGCGGCATGTTGCAGCGTGCCCTGGTCGTCGGCGCGCTCGAGGACGTAGAGGTCGTGGACGTCGGGATACCGCAGCGCCCACAGGTCGGTCGCGTCGACCAGCACGAAGTTGAGCGACAGCAGGCGCAGGTTGCCCGCCACCCACCGCGCCGCCGCGGCGATCCCGTCGCCGACGGCACCGAGGCGCTCGATCTCGCGGGTGATGAGCGCGAAGAACCGCTCGGAGTCGGTGTCGCCCCGCACCCGTGCGCGGTCGGTCCCCAGCTCGCGCTCGAGCGCGGGCAGGTCCTCGACGACCCCGTTGTGGGCGAACAGCCGGTCGTCGAGCTCGAACGGATGCGTGTTGCGCAGTTCGAGGGCGCCCGTCGACGCGTAGCGGACGTGCGCGACGAACGTGCGCGACGAGATCTCGCGGGCCGCGTGCGCGAACGCGCGATCCTCGAAGGCGGCGAGCGGCTGCTTGGAGACGTCCGGGCGCCCGGCGGCGTCGAAGGCGCCCAGGCCGGTTCCGTCCGGCTCGCGCCGGCTCTGATCCGACAGCGAGTCGGGCGCCTGGAGCAGCCAGAAGGTGGCACGCACCGGTTCCGGGCCGCCGCTCATTCCGAACAGGCGACACATGATCGTCGACGGTAGCGGCCCGGTGCTCCGGCGTCGGTTCACGCTGATCGGGGCCGGGCCACGGTCGTCAATCTGTCCGCCTGCCGATCCGACACGAGGCTGGATGCCGAGGACCGAGCTAGCGTGCGGCGGCCGCGCGGACCCCATCCATGAGGTTCTCGACCAGGATGCGGGCGAAGGCGTCGGTGAGCGACTGGCCGGGCATGACCAGCCGATAGATGCACGAGCCCCAGAGCTGGTCGATGAGCACCTCGGGGTCGGCGTCCGCGCGGATCTGGCCGCGCTCCTGGGCGGTGCGCAGCGCGGCGAGGCCGACGGCGCGGCGCGGGTCGGAGTAGCTGCGCCGCAGGGCGGTGGCAAGCTCGGGGTCGGTCTGCGCGGCGCCGAGCAGCTCGGCGGTGACACGGCCGGCCGGGGTGTCGCGCAGCAGGCGGACGTAGGTGAGCAGCTGGGTCGTGAGGTCGGCCTCGATGTCACCGGTGTCGGGGATGGCGAGGGCGGCATCGACGGTGGAGGCATAGCCCTCCAACGCAAGGACCCCCTTGGACGGCCACCACTTGTAGATCGTCATCTTGCTGGCGCCGGCGAGCGCGGCGACGCGCTCGATGGTGAAGGCGCCCATGCCTTCGCTCAGCAGCAACCGGCCGGCCGCGGCGAGGATCTCGGCGCGCACCTGCTCGCTCGGCCGCCGGCCCCGCCCGCGACGGCGCCGCAGGGCCGAGCCGTCAACGGGTTGGCCAGGCATCGCTCGGATGATGCCACAACTAGTGGACGAAGCGTCCATTTCTGCTATTAGTGGACGCGTCGTCCACTTTTGGTGGATGTGATCTCGAACCCGTCTTCACGAAGGAGCCCGGCTATGACCGACCAGCCGCCGACGATCCCTGCAGCGCCCATCGCCGTCATCGGGGCCACCGGCCAGCAGGGTGGCGCGGTCGTCGCCGCACTGCGCCACCGCGGTGCTCCGGTGCGCGCCATCGCGCGCGACCCCGGCAAGGTCGCCGGGATCGGCGAGCGCGGCGCCGAGCTCGCCGTGGCCGACCTCGATGACCGCGAGGCGCTCCGGCGCGCCTTCGACGGCGTCGCCGCCGTGTTCGCCATGACGACCATGACGGGCCCATCGGGCACCGACGGAGAGGTCGCGCACGGTCGCGCCATCGCCGACGCGGCGCGCGCGGCACGGGTCCCGCACCTCGTGTACAGCTCCGTCGGCGGCGCCGAGCGCAACACGGGCATCCCACACTTCGAGAGCAAGTGGCAGGTCGAGCAGTCCCTGCACGAGGCCGGCGTGCCGACGGTCGTCATCCGTCCGACGTTCTTCATGGACAACTTCCTGAGCTTGTTCACCCCAGCGACCGAGGGCGACAGCGTCGTCGTGCGCGCGCCGCTCGTGCCGGGCGTCCCGCTGCAGATGATCGCGGTCGAGGACATCGGCAAGGCCGCCGCCACTGCACTGCTCCAATCCGCGGCGGTGCCCGGCGGCGCCGTCGAGATCGCCGGGGACGAGCGCACGCCGGAGGCGATCGCCGACGCGGTCGGCGCCGAACAGAAGCTGCCCGCGCGCTTCGAGCCGCTGCCGATCGACGCCGTCGGGGATGACGACGCCGAGGCGATGTTCCGCTGGTTCACCGAGCTGCCGGCCTATCTGGCCGACATGGAGCGCACCCGCGCGCTCGTGGGAGAGCTCATCGACTTTCCGGCGTTTCTCGCCCGACATCCGCTCCGAGCCACCTGAGCGGCGGCTGCTCGGGCTGTTTCGCCCACACCAGTTCACTCGATGGGGACGGACTCACGCGCCCGCGAGCAGCCCTCAATAGCCCACGGTGAGGATGACGACGCCGATCAGGATCCCGATGGCGGCGACCAGCCGTCGGCGGGTGTCGCCCTCGTGCAGCACGAGCGCGCCGAGCAGTGTCCCGACGACGATGCTGCTCTCCCGCGCGGGGGCCACGTAGGTGACCGGCGCGCGGACGAGGGCGTAGAGGATGAGGATGTAGGCCAGCGGACTCAGCAGCCCGACGCCGACGGCACGCCGCCGCGACGATCTCCAGGCGTCGCGCAGATCGGCGCGCTGTCGCAGGGCGACCGGGGAGAGGAGCAGCGCATTGGCCAGGTTGGTGCCCCAGTAGTAGACGATCGGCGAGAGGGCGGCGGCGCTCACCGCGTGCTTGTCCCAGAGCGTGTAGCTGGCGATCGCCGCGCCCGTGAGCAGCGCATACACCGTGCCGCGACCGAGCCATCCCGAGGCGGTCCGGTCGACGCGCCGGCTCAGCGAGAACACGGCGATGACGATGATCGCCGCCCCGACGCCCGCCACGAGACTGGGGCGCTCGCCCAGGAAGATGATGGCCGCCGTGGCCGACAGCAGCGGTCCCGTGCCGCGAGCCAAGGGGTAGACCAACGACAGGTCCCCGGTGGCGTACCCGCGCTGCAACAGCACGAAGTACAGGGCATGCAGCAGCCCGCTCCCGGCCATCAGGCCGATCGCGGACCAACCCAGGCGTCCCGGATCGACAGCGAGGGCCACGACCAGGAGTGGCGTGTAGAGCACGGTGCCCGCCGCGGCGCACAGCCATACGAAAGCCGCGCCTCCACCCGCCGGCTTGGCGATGAGATTCCACCCGGCATGGGCGAAGGCGGCGACCACCACCAGGGCGAGGACATCAAGCGACATGAAGGCTCCCTTCCGCCCGCCGCTGCGGGCACGACAACGGAGCCCTCCGGGCTTTTATCCCTTCAGGTCTGGACCACCCCAACCGGGCCGCCCTGTCGCCGCTTGGTCTCGGTCCTCCCGACCCTCAATGTGCGTGGCCGCGGCAGCGGCGCGGGCGGGAGCGGAACCCTAGGCGCATCCTCGTGCTGAACCTGAGCTTAGCGGGGATCCGGCATGCGATCGCGTCCGGCCCGATCGGCGGGAATGTGTTCGTGTCGTGATGAGGGCGACGGGCGGTCTATCGTGGGGTAGAACCGATTGGCAGCTCGACGGTCTCGCCACCGCGCCGTCCGTGCGCTGCCGATGTGTTCCTCGATCTGATTGGGATTGTCGTATGAACAAAGCTGAACACAAGCTGGTGCAGTACCTCGTGGAGGCTCGGGCCTCGGAGCACGCGCTCGTGCGCGTGTTGCAGTCACAGATCGCCATGACCCCGCGCGGCTCGTACCGATCGCTGCTGGAGGGTCATCTCGACGAGACCCGCGACCACGCCGCGCGCGTCGGCGATCGCCTCAAGGCGCTCGGCGCCGGATCCGATCCGATGACGGCGTTCGTGGGGGTCTGGGAGGACATGCTCGGTCAGACGCTCGCGCTGGGCAAGATGCCACTCGACCTGCTGCGCGGGACCGGCGGCGAGGAGAAGGTGCTCAAGAACGCCAAGGACACCTGCGCCACCGAATCGCTCGAGATCGCGACCTACACCGCGATCGAGCGGGTCTCTCGACGTCTCGGTGACGAGAAGACAGCCGAACTGGCCACGCAGATCCGCGAGGAGGAGGAGCGCATGCTCGCCCGCGTGATCGATGAAATCCCGCGCTTGGCCGAGAGCGTCGTCGCCGCCGACGTCGAGGGGAAGCCCTCCTACGACGTGACCGAGACCGGCGCCGCGGACGCGGCCCGCGAGGCGGGCGAGACGGCGCGCGACGCCGCGCGCAAGACGGCCGGGGCCACCCGCCGCGTGGCACGCCAGGCGCGACAGGTTCCGGGGGTCGCTCAGGCCGAAGGCGCGGTCAAGGCAGCGGCGGCCAGCGAGGATGACCTCCCCCTCTCCGGCTATGACGGGCTCACCGCGGAGGAGATCACCCACCGACTGCCCGGCCTCTCGCAGGTCGATCTCGCCAAGGTGCAGGCCTACGAGCGCCGCGGCCAGAACCGCACCACGGTGCTCAGCCGGGTGGAGTCCCTGCAGGGCGAGGAGCCGTGGCCCGGCTACGACGAGCAGAACGCGGCCGACGTGCAGGCGCGCCTGTCTGATGCCGACGAGGATCGCCTCAAGGCGGTTCGCGAGTACGAGCGTTCGCACAAGGATCGTGCCGGCGTGCTGCGCGCGACCGAGCGCGCCGTCACCACGGCCTAGATCAGGATCCGGCTGCGGGGCTACGGCCCCGCAGCCCCGCCGGCGACGGAATGGCAGGATGCGCTTGACAACCCCACGTCCCAGCGCGCGGCCGGGGCGGTCCGCGCATGAAAGGAGCGGCGATGCCCGAGCGCTACATCCACAAGAACCTCCAGCAGGTAGCGGACTCCGCGCCGGATCTCGGAGCGGCCGACTGGCAGCAATCGCGGTTTGCGTCCCAGGATTTCGCGTCGACCGACATCGGTTTCACCCATCACCGCTTCTTGCCGGGAAAGCGCCAGGGGTTCGCGCACCGCCATGAGCAGGCGGAGGAGTTCTACGTCGTGCTGTCGGGCTCCGGCCGGCTCAAGCTCGATGACGACATCCTCGACCTGGCGCCGCTCGACGCGTTTCGCGTCGCCCCGCAGGTGCTGCGCACGTGGGAAGCCGGCCCGGACGGCCTCGAGGTGTTGGCCTTCGGAGCACGCGTCGACGGTGACGAAGCGGTTGTCCCATCCGACGCCGAGATCGTCTCCGGGTGGTGGACCGACTGAGACCGAGACGCCTCCGACCGATTCAGTTCGCTGACTGGGCGGCCGCGTCGCTTGGCGGTTCTGGGGGCGTTAGGTCGACCACCGAGATGCCGGTGGCTTGGCGGGCGTGTGGATCGGCGCGGCCGTCGACCTGGAGTGCGGCGGCCCGCTCGCGCAGCATGCGTCGCTCGGGCAGGTTTCGGCTCAGGGCGGCGGCG